>Ga0137415_10001168_pt1 | contig 25960 bp, 16 predicted proteins | sample CZODoug3_1_1_16f_FD_183082 | JGI IMG/M metagenome (GOLD analysis project Ga0137415, IMG submission 183082) | Vadose zone soil fungal communities from Angelo Coast Range Reserve, California, USA - CZODoug3_1_1_16fungal (Hybrid Assembly) | ecosystem: Environmental > Terrestrial > Soil > Vadose...
GACGCATGATACTAACATCAGCGTGATCCTGAACCAATATGAGTCTTTGATCGTGCGAGAACCCGGAAGCAATGTCCCGCGTCGGCCCTTGCGAATTCAAGAGCTGGATTCTTCCTGGTTTGTCGGTTTCGAAGCCGATCGGCCCGGGAACAAGGCTTCAAGGTCGATCTCGGCGCGGTCTCGGATCTCCGCCTTTAGAATGTCCTTCATTTACTGCAACGAACACTCGGTCTTACGCAATAGAAGAGTTTTCGTAAGAAAATGCACGCTTCGATCGCATCTTTGACTGCACTTGCTTTTTCCGTGATCCTACTCGATCAGCATATGCTTTTGTAAACTCCGCTCCTAAGTAGAATATCAAGCCCGAATAGTAAACCCACAGCAGAAGAACAAGTACTGCACCCGCTGCTCCGTAGGAGGAACCGACAGCGCTTTTGCCTATATACAGACCGAGTACCAACTTTCCTAGATTGAAAAGAACCGAGGTCACGATCGCGCCGAAGGCCGCCCATGCCTTGATCGGCGCTTCCGCCTGGAACATGCGCAGCTTGTAGCCTTTGAGATCCTCCGGCTTCATGATCGGCGTCTTGGTGATCAGCCCGCGTTCGCCGACGCGGTTGCTCAAGGCGACTGAGTCGTATTCCTAAGTTAAAATTCCCAGCGCCCCGCTCCGCTGCGTAAATGCGGTAACAATTTCGTTACCATTTTGCGGGGCTACTGGAGTTTTTCTGCAAAATCCGGTTTGACTTCTAGCGAGCATCTTTGAACGTCGTAAACTCTCACCCAATAAAAACCTATGAAAAAAATCCTCGCAACACTGCTGATATTCTCTTCGATTGGTTTGGGCGTGATTGCATTTGGCGTAGGCGGGACGCCCCGACCCAATGCAAGCGCCGACTCCTTTGTCCGCGGCCCGGACGTCGACAACTCAAGCGCGATTGTCCAGCTCAACGGCGATCCAATAACTACCCACTCGGCTACGAAACCAGCGGCGGGCAGAAAAATTGATTTCAGGGGCCTCGCCGTGAGATCGTACCGCGCGCAGTTGGCTGCCGGACGCGATGAGTTCAGACGCTGGCTGCGAAGCAATGCGCCCAGAGCAAGAATCACAAGCGAATACGACATCTCACTCAATGCGGTCGCTGTGCAACTGAACGGAACGCCGCTGGCGACAATAGCCGCCGCACCGATGGTGCAGCAGGCGCAATACAACGCGCTTTACCATCCTAACCTAAGCCAAAGCTATCAGATCATTAACGCCACCGGTGCGTGGACTGCTGGTGGCGGTAGAGCTACAGCAGGCGCCGGCATCAAGATTGGCGACATAGACACCGGCATCGACAACACGCATCCGTTCTTTGATCCCACTGGATTCAGCTTTCCTCCCGGGTTCCCGAAATGCGATGCGGCAGACAGCAATTCGCATCACCAAGACCAAGACTGCAGATACGTCTCACCAAAGGTGATCGTTGCGAAGGTTTTCTTCAACAAGAACAACCAGCAAAACTTTGACGCACAAGCAATCCAAGACCACGGAACGCACACGGCGGGGATCGCGGCCGGAATTTTTAATCCGGCACTGCATGCGGTGGTAAACGGTGTGAGCATCGGTGACATGTCAGGCATCGCACCGGGTGCCTGGCTTGGGAACTACAACGTTTTCCCGGGCGACGTTACGAACGCTCGTAGCGAGGACATCCTGAACGCGGTTGATGCAGCAATCGCTGACGGAATGGATGTTCTCAATCTGTCGCTTGGCGGCGGCTACCATGGTAACAACGATCTGCTGGCAATCGGTCTCGACAATGCTGTTGAGGCGGGTCTGAGCGTGGCTGTGGCGGCCGGGAACAGCGGCCCGGGGCCAGGTACTGTTGAATCGCCCGGTCGCGCACGCAAAATCATCACAGTCGGTGCAAGCACAAATCGGCATTTCATCGGTCAGCCGTTCACGTACCCAGCTAGCGGTGGCACAACGATTGGTGCGGCAGTGGGTGAGTTTCCATCGCTACCCACCGCCTCGTTCGGCCTCTTCTTTAATAGCCAGCTCACTGCCTGCACCAGCGTTGATCCAGGCGCTTCGGGCAAGGTCGTGGTGGTCAACCGCGGTGGTTGCACCTTTAGCACAAAGGTGCGCAACGCAATCGCTGCTGGAGCTACCGGCGTAGTCGTGATTAACAACGTCGCCGGCGACCCGACTGCCATGGCAAAGGATGGCGGTGGCGGCGACAACCTGCCAGCAGTTATGATCGGCAAAAACGAAGGGGCAGCGCTGAGAACGGCGAACCCGCCCAATGCCTCAGCGGTTGCTACGTTCCAAGAGTTCGTCACAGCCAACCAAGACATCCTTGCCGGCTTTAGCAGCCAGGGTCCAACGACCGTTGATCTGGCAATCAAGCCTGACCTGACCTCCGTCGGGGTGAATGTTCTGAGTTCCATCACGTGCGTCGGCAAGCCCGCCGGTTGTCCGGGGGACGGCAGCGGCTGGGCATTCTTTAGTGGCACGTCGATGTCAACTCCGCACATTGCAGGCTCTGCGGCTGTGCTTAAGAACCTTCACCCGACATGGTCGCCTGGCCAGATCAAGTCGGCGCTTGTGAACCGCGCTGACATGGTGATTAAGGATGCCGTAACCGGGACTCACGATGTCGGTCCAACTGCTCAAGGTACCGGCCGTGAGAACCTCTCGGTAGCAGCGAATGGAACAACATGGATGGATCCGGTTTCGGCGAGTTTTGGCAAGGTTACGGTTGGCCTTCCGACGTCCATTACATTCACGTTGTCCAACCCCTCCGGCACCGACGAGACCTTCGCCGTCTCCATCACGAAGTTTACCCCCAGTACGTTTGGCGGAACGGTCCCCAGCGTATTCGATGCTGGAACGCTAAGCTCGGGTGACAGCCGGATCACTGTCCCAAGCAGCGTGACCGTACCGGCTAACGGTTCGACGACACTGACAGTCTCGGTCAACGGAGGCCTGCCATTGGGTACGATAGTCCAAGGTTGGATCAACCTTGATGGCCCGGGCACCAACGATCTGCACTTCGGTTATTACGCGCAAGTCGGACCGTAAGAATCGAACCGCGAAAGTAGTTCTCGAAGCAGGGACGCGGGAAACCGCGTCCCTGTTTTTTTACGCGGTGCAGTCGAAATGGATGGCAAATCATCCTGTCCAAAATACCGCGCGAAATTGCTTGCTCATACAAACATCGACAAAGCTGAATTTTTGCAGGTAAGATGCGTTCATCATGCCAGCTTTGCACATGTTCGCCGGGGCAACATACCTCCTGCAGATCTTCGCTTCGGCGTTTCTCGCGATTCTTTTCCTTCAATCCGGAATCGACAAGATCGTCGATCGCCGCGGAAACCTGGAGTGGCTAACAGGACATTTCGCCAAAAGTCCATTGGCGGCAATCGTACCCGTTCTGCTAATCGCAATTACCATTCTCGAACTTGCAGCCGGAGCACTCAGCGCGCTGGGGTGCGTGCTACTAATTTTTTTGCAGGATTCGACCGTCGCATTCTACGGCGCAGTAATTGCCACGGTCGCAATTCTTGCGCTATTCTTTGGCCAGCGCATAGCCAAGGATTACGCAGGCGCAGCGGTGCTTGTTCCGTACTTTCTGCTCTCGCTCATTGCAATTTATCTGCTCGCGCAGCGGTAAATCGGTGAGACTTTTTCGGGCCATGTATGGGGCACCCGCCATACGCGTTTCAACGACCGCGTCAGACTTGGTTCACTTCTCGAGTCGATCCGAAGTTCAGGCTCTGCCGCGAAGGCAATTCTACGCCATCGGTTTATCTTTTGCGCGCCGCCTCGAAAACTCCGTGCTGACGCACAAGATGGTCGTTGAAAGCGCAGCAGCCGAATTTGCCAGGCTTCAGCCGCTTAATGTGAGCGGTTTAACTTATTGATAAGCCTCGACCAATGACGCGGCTTTAAGTTGTCGTTAGAACTTGTATGAGAGAAGCTATTAAATCGGACTTTGCTACCGCGCCGTTCGTAGTTGGCGCCTCGTTATTCCTGTGCGCATTGATATTCTATTACTTCGCGGTTCTTAGAGTTGACTATACCAAAACATCGCTGCTCGATCTCGGTCCGCACCCCGATGCTACAGAATATTTCGCACAGGCAAAAGCGCTGGGCATGGATGGATGGCCTTCGATACAGATTGGATACGAGAAGCTGCCATCGAGGTACCCGCCTGGCTATCCAGTGCTAATGCTTCCCTGGCTGAACATTCTGCCAACTCCAGCTGTTGTGTTAGCGCCATTTAGAGCCAACCAAACTCTCGGCCTGCTGCTGCTCCTGGCTGTATTTACGTTCTATGCCTATCTGGCAATGCCGATAACGGGAGGCTTTGCCGCGCTGTTAGTCGCAACTCTTCCTTGCTTTTTCACTTTTTGCCGTTCCTCACTCAGCGACGTAAGTGCATCGCTGCTAATTGTCCTGGCGTTTATGTTTGCCTACCTCGGAGTCACGGAAGAACGGCGCTCGAAGATTTATTTGTCGGCGATTCTCCTTGGCCTGTCGGTAAACGTTAGACTGCAGTCGGCTTTCTTTGCACCATTGTTGCTGGTCATGGCGATCTTCCCAATGAGAGAAATGCGCGTGCGCTGGCTGCTACATTGCGCTGCCGCTGCGGCTGTCTTCGTGCTGGCTGCCAGTCCTGTGTTGCTGTTGAACACGATTCAGTTTCATTCACCATTTAGGACAGGCTACGACTTCTGGACCCCGTTTTTTAGTAAGAACCACCTTTTCTTTTCTCTTCGCTATATTCCAAATAACGCCGTCGCGATCTGGAACGAATTCGCTCTGCGGCCGCTCGAATATCACACTGCGAATATTTTCGGAACCGGTACCTGCTTTGTCCCGGCCTTCGTTTTTCTAACTTGCGCAGGATTATTCTTTATCCGGATCGATCGCTTCGTTACCTGCGCCGTTTTAGCTTGCTCAGCTTTCCTTGGAGTGATTCTAACTCATAATTACAGACTTGTTGATGCAAGATACTACCTGCCTCTTTTAATCCTCTCCATCGCGCTTGCCGTGCTGCCGGCGATGTGGGCCGCAAAGAATCTTGTTACCGGCAGACGGATTATTATCGCTTTGCCAATTTTTGTTTTATTCGCCGCGGCCTGCCTGGGTTTTCCTTCACGCTCGGGCTATAAGACACAGAGCATTGGCCGGTGCCAGGCGTGGGACGCTCTTCATTTCACGACTCCACCACACGAATCGGTGCAGTTCATTGCGCAAAAGGAGTTCGCCAAACGGTTAAGGCGGCAACCTGGGATCGTTCTCAGTGATATTGATCCTGTTTATCTAAACGCTCTTCTGCCGGGGGCATTCGTGGCAGCCCCGGTCGATGGGCAGCATAATTACAAGTGGAGCTACGCCTGGCATTATGACCAGGCGCAGGCTTCGGCGTTGGTCGAGCACGGCTTGCAACAATCACTTCCCGTTTACGCGCTATTCACTTCTCCCAACGATCTCACTACAAACCAGTCGCGCTTGCCGACTATTCCGGGATACGAATGGCGCATTCTAAACAACTCCGATGGCAACGCCGCGATACTAAAACTTACTGCCCTCGACCAAGGTCAGCCGACACCACCGAAATAATGCGCGTCACAGCTCGTTTTCCCTACAGCGTGCCCGGAGACCAATTCATGCAACGAGCTCGTCGCGTTATTTCATTTTCGGGTCTGCTTTTGCTGGCGGCCTATCTTCGACTAGCTGGATTGACTTGGGGTCTCCACAGCGGGTATGGGCACGAGCTGAATTTTCAGCCGGATGAATTCGTAAGCCTCAGGGGCGTCCTCCAGTTAGATTTATTAGCAGGCAATATCAAGGCCCCGGGAGCATACTTTGAGGGCACATTCAACTATTACCTGTGGGCCGTGCCACAAGCAGTGCTCAAGCTCACCGCCAGGAAGGATACAGACCTTGGCGACTCAATCACAACAAAAGATCACTCCGATCTTTTGTATATCTCTCGATGTATGTCGGTGTTCTTCGATCTCTGCGCAATAGTTGTCGTCTTTCTCGCGATCAGAGAAGCAACTCATGCGTTCTATCCGTCCCTTGTGGGCGCGCTTTGTTACGCCGTTCTGCCAATGCAGGTGATCTACGCACATTTTATGAGGACCCACATCTTGAGCAATCTGTTATGCGCACTGGTCATTTGGTTGTCACTAAAACTCCGGAAATCCCAATCGTGGCCGCTGCTTCTTCTCGTCGGTCTAATTTCTGGTCTGGGAGCGGCGACCAGATACCCTGTGGGACTCATCGCTGTGATTCCGTGTCTGTATTTGCTATTTAATGGTAGTGATAATTTACCGTCCTGGAGACTGCGAGTTCTGCAACGCGTGAAAAAGTTTGTCGCAGGAGCAGCTTGGTTGATCGGCTTGGGATTTGCAATCGGGCTGTTCCTTGGCCATCCGATGCTGTTTTTAGACCCATCAAGCGTCACAAAAGCAATCACAGACGAAACATTAAAATACGCGGCATTAAAGGAGTTCAGCGGTGCTCACTTACTTAATCTGTCGGCTGTCTGGAGGTATGTCACACACGTGATTCCATTCGCCATGTACCCTGTGTTGTGGGTCGTTCCTTACTGCTCGGTTATTTATGTTCTTTTCAGGCGCAGCCTTTACAGACTTACCATTCCATTACTGATCTTTTCGCTTCTGTATCTGTATTTGATGGGAAAAGGCTACCTGGCACCCTATTTCGGCCGGATAACCATGCTTTTGATGCCTGGATTTTGTGTTCTCGTTGGGATAGCTTGGAGCGACCTGCAGTTACAGGTGAGAAACCACCGCAGACTCGCGGTTGTTTCGACCGTTGCGCTCCTGCTCATTGTTGTGCCATCGTTAATTTTTGATCTGGCGTACGGTCGGGCCACGCAGCAAGAGGATGCTCGCGAGATTGTTCGGAAAGATCTCCAGAATGCCATTGGAGACAGACCAGCGAGGATTGGTATTTTGCACGTCGGACCGGATTTTTACACCGTAATGCCCGCCGCCAAGGCACTGAATAACGAAAAAGTCACGGTTCAGTTACAGGATCCTGGGGAAAACGCTGATTTCCTTCTAGTAGGCTTTCCCACGGAAGCTGCGCCGGCGCTAATCAACGCAACTGTTCGGCAAGTTGAGACGCAGGGAAAATTTAAATATGCAAAAAGCTATCGCGTGCCCGTAAGGATTTTTGGACACGAGTTCAGTCTCACGCACTTTCCTCCCGATATGACATATTCCTTTCCAACGATTTTGCTTTTCCGAGCAAGAACCTCGACGTGACCTAAGCACCAGCTGATTGGGATGTCGCTATACATCCAGCCGCAGGACGCAATGAAAAAGAGTGAAAAGAGCACGCTAATTTCCAAAACGCCTGCCGAATCGCACGCCGGTGACATTCTACTGCTGCCCATAGCGATCCTCGCATTTTGGACCTTCGCGTATCAACTTGTGTTAATCGTCAGATGGCCAGCGAAAACGATTACGTGGTGCTTCCTGGCTTTGGCCATAGCCGGTTTTTTCCTTTTGGCCGCCTTCTGGAACAAAACGAATGCAACGCCTGGCAAAGGGTATCGCTTTCATTTATCCCATCTTTTTCTTCTGATTTTCGGTCTTGGCTACGCAATGACAGTTCTTTTTGTGCGTCGTCCGAATCAGGACGATGTCGTCTACTTTCATAGAGTTCTGACTCAATTGTTAGATCTTAACCAGCCCATCTACCTCCGTCAGACGAGTGTTGACATGGACGCGGCGGCATTCTCGCCGGTTCATTTGGCAACCAGCTATGAGATGTTCATGGGCTTTTTGGGGCACTATCTTGGAATCGATCCGCTGTACTTCTATCAAGTAATTGGTCACGCAATTGCTGCATTTTCGCTTCCGTTTGTCCTCTACTGGTGCATCCGGAGATTTGGATTGAATCGCTGGGCTGCAACGATCGGGACCCCGCTGGGAATGGGATTTCTGTTTCTCGCTGACAAGTCGTCGTTCGGCGTGTTGCTTGGAGCTGTTAAGTCACTGCAGTCAGCCGACCCAGCCGGATGGGTCGGGTTTGCGACCGTCTCCGGCTACATGTGGCAGGGTAAACCAATCGTTTTGATTTTCTTTCTGCCGATTGCTTTGGCACTTAGTTACCGATTTCTTAATCGAGGTAGTGCGAGTGATCTGGTGTGGCTCACTTTATTAGGCATCGCCGGGGTAGGTCTCAGCAATATCGCGCTCTACGCAATTCCGGCGGTGATTTCGTGCTCTTGGGTAGCGTCTTTCACGCTTCACTTATTAGAACACAAGCCGCGAGCGGATGTATGGAAACACGTTCGCCGTGGCCTTTGGTTCGCAATTCCGCTTTTATACCCAATCGGGATTTTGGCATCGCTGAAACTGGACATAATTCCAAAGCCGATCGACATCCACCTGCTTGGACCGAGATACCTCCCGTGGCGTGAAGCCGTAGATTATGCTATCGGCGGACCTGCGGAGTACTTGCGCGATGTCGTAGTTATGATTGCCGTGCCGTTGCTAATCGTCAGGGGAACCGCTGGGCTCTTTATCTTCCTTTATCTTTGTGCTGTGTGGCTGTTTTGTTTGAACCCATTGCTGGCGCGCGTGTGGATGGCAAATATCCTTGCTCCTACCTATTTTCGCCTTGTCTATCTTTTGCAGTTTCCGATGCTCTGTGCGTTGCTTGGAGCTGCAGCGTCGTCACTAGCACGGTCACAGAGCTTGCTGAAAACCCGATTAGTAACTGTCCTGGCGCTTTCAGCGGTCATCGTGACTTTTGTCTACAGTTATCGTGGACTATCGATCGTGCCGAGAGATGCGAAACTCGGCATCGGCTGGAAGTCACCAGGGGAATACCAGTTACTTCCGGCGAACATCCAGTTTGCTAAAGCTGCCGGCAGGTACATTGCGAATGCCAAGCTGCTCGTACCGACTTGGACAGCAGGTTGTGAGTTACCGCTTCTCTTTCCAGAAATGAAAGTTGTAGCTCCGCGCCTCGTCGTCCATTATTTCGCTAACGCTGGCAATACGGAGGAAGGGATACTGCGCCAACAGGCGCAGGCTTTTATCGAGGAAAACCCTCCTGAAAACGTGGCGCGGCTTCAAGTGTTAGAGCGGAGATTTCGCGAGGTAATCGAAACCGGTCGCGCAAATGCGGTTGCCGTTCCTAAATCTGAAAGCGAGAGAGTGTTGACGGCTCTGAAAACGATTGACGCTGAGTGGCATCGCGTTTTGGAAGCTGGCGGGCTGGTCTTGATGCTTCCTGGTGACTCAGCACCAAGGAGTTGAAATTGAAAGCTAGTTCTTGAACATATCGTCATGAAGCAGAACTTCGGCGATCCGTGTTTGCGATCAAGGTACCCCGTTGCGCCACGAGCGCACTAAGTCGAATGCATCGCTTCGCTCCATTGGCCGAGCGCGCCGTCCAAATCTTTGCCATTTTAATTGGCGGAGTTTTCCTACTTTCGGCAGGTATCTATCTTTATTTAGGTCGCATAACCTGGTTGATGGGAGGCGATTTTTGGAGCGTTTACGCTTTTGCCTGGAACCACACGTGGTTTCAAAGTGCCCTGCTTAAACAGGCTGGTCACGTTACGTTCTTCCCCAACCTCATTGGTCTCGCCAATTTGCGTTTTTTCCACGGCGACGTGCAAATGCTCTTCTTTGTAGGGCTGGGGCTGCTTTTTATAACAGTCTCGCTGCTTCTGATCCCGATTTGGCGTGATAAAACCATGGGCCTGACTGGAAAGACATTATCCACACTTGTTGTGGTCACGGGCAATTTTTGGATGGGCCGAGCCAGCATCACTGCCAATGGCGAGTTCAACTGTGAAAACTCTTTGGCGATGAGCGGAGCGGCACTGGCTTTTCTTTTGATAGCCAAGACGCGTTGCTCGTGGACGACCACGGCGATTGTAGTGTGTGCCGGGTTTGTCGCTTCCTTTAGTTTTGGCGGGGGGTTGGCGATTTGGCCTACTTTGCTGCTTCTGGCCTGGTGCCTGCGGCTTCCGTGGAGAACGATTGTTTTACTCGGAATCAGCGCGCTTGCAGCAGCCCTCGTCTACGAGATGGTTCCAGTGCTTCCCTTCAGCTGGCCAAAAGCATCGGCGGTCTCTCCCGGTAATCCCATTAGTGCTTTAACCAACTTCTGCAGACTTGTAGGTAGTCCGGTGTTATACACAATCGCGGCTTGGCGCTCGGAAAAGCCGCTTGCGGATTTAGAGCAATCCTTTGCTATCGCATTGTGGACCGGCTTGGCGGGTTTGGTGCTCGCAGGAATCTTTGTTATACCTCGCATGCTTTGGCGCAACCTTAAAAGCGGCCTCGAAAGCACTGGCTTGTCGCTTTTAATTTTTAACCTCTTTGCTCTAACGCTTATTGCCCTCGGACGACTAAAATCGTTTGATCTGGTGCCTTTGGCTCCGCGTTATTTGTTCTGGAGTTCACTCTTTTGGACGAGTTTGATTCTGCTCGCGATCGAGCGAGCGGAACACCTGCAGTGGAGACGATGGCCGATTCTGCTTCTCCCATTTGCCGTAGCCATCTTCGCCTGGCCCGCACATTATCAGGCGTGGTTCTGGTGCAAAAACGTTCAAATTATGTATGACAAGGATGCTACCGCTGTGATCAACGGAGCTTTTGAGGTTCAAAGGATGCAAATGCTTCCTCCTGAGTTTCAACAAATTTTTGAAGAAAGGATGCACCTGGCCTCGCAGTTGCGGGCGCGTCGCTTGGATGTGTTCGCTGATGGTTTACAAGATTGGATCGGGCTCAGGGAAGCGGCTGTGTTTGGGCCGCGACATAGCCCAGAAGGGCTTCATGGGCAGTGCAGGATTGATGCGTTAGGCCAGTGCGATAACGGTGCCCCCGCAGCGCGTGTGAGCGGACAAGCATTCAAACACGAGCAATCGATTCCGTGGACATTGGTAATAACCGATTCAAACGGCGTGATTCGCGGAGTGGCCCGCTCTGCGCCGATTAGCCCGTTTATCAATCGCACGTTTTATCAGAGCAAATTGACGGCGAAGATTGGATTTGTCGGCTACATTAGGGATTACAACCCGGAACTACGCTACGCACTACGGAGCGCCGATAATCTAACTCTTTCGGATGAAGAGATCGCAGTGCAACCGTAGCCGCCTTGTTGCTAAGTGAATGCTTAAGCGGAGGCTGGCAGCAAACCACGCGCCAACACCACCTGGGACGTTACTGAGGGGCAACGAACAGGTTCACGTACCAATTCGGATCCTCGGTAACCGATTCAGAGCGAAAAGGGACCAACCCATGATTTGTTACTTCGAACAGGTACCTTCTGTTATTCTTCAGAGCCTGCACAAGCTCAGGCCAGTTCGCGCCAGCCTGCTTCAACCCATATGGCCAAAATTCGAGGAGCAATTTTGCGTCCGGGTTATCAGCCAGGACACGGCTGGCGCCGCGCAACGCTTGCAGCTCATATCCTTGAATATCCATTTTGATTAGATCAACGCGTTGGCCCGGCTGGAAGTAATCGTCCAGCGCTACGATATCGATATCGATAGCACGGCGGGAATCGCCCTCAGGGACATAGACGCGGTGATCGACGTTTAGCTCATTCGAGACATAGAGCTTCGATCTTTCGCTACGCTCTCCCACTGCAACCTGACACAAACAGATATTGGAGAACTTACGGGCGGCAGATCGCAATCGCCTAAAATTTTCCGGCGACGGCTCGAATGAATGAACCACGCCGGTTGGCCCAACGCAGCAGGAAAAAAACTGCGAATAAATCCCGATGTTTGCACCCGCGTCCACGACAACATCTCCCGCGGATAACGTTGCCTTCAAGAGCCGCCGCTCTGGGCGATCAGTGTAAGCCTTGAAAGCGCTATAACACAGTCGGTAGATGGGAAAGGCGTGTTCGTAAAGCTTATTGCCAATTCCGCGAAGAAGCGGGGCCGTTGAAATCGCGACCGGATCAATCACGAGTGAGTTAAGGGAATACAGCAATGAGCGTCTCGTAGCACGACTGTTCGAAAGCTAAACCCCGCGGCAGAGAAACGAACCCAGGCACGATCACTTTGCCGCTGAATCTTGAGCCCGCGGCCGCAGAACCGAGAAACGCAATTTGAGGCTTCATCGCAGTTGGATGCACTTGGCACATTATAACATTGGAAAAGATATTGAGAAACCATACGTTCGCTCAATGCGGCTTTGCTGGGGAGCGCTGTTTAAGTCAAAGGTAAACGCAGAGGTGCACTGGGATCGATGGGATGTCGTGGCTCTCGGCCTCGCTGTCTCCGCGGTGATTTGGGTCTTCGTGTTTAAACTTAAGACATTCTACGCTCTTGGCTATACGTCTGACCTCTTCGTGCATGTTCAGCTTGCTCGAAGTTGGCTTGAAGGTCGCGGTCTGCTTCAGGACAACTGCTTTGGCAATCACCTTGCCATGCACACCTACTTTCTGCTTCTGCCGCTCGGGTTCATAGCAAAACCGTTTGGCGCTCCCGGCTTGCTATTCGTGCTGGCCGCCTCGGTAGGAGCAGCTTACTTCTGGGCAACGCGTATTCTGCGTCTTCTGGGCGTTGACGGAGGCGTTGCAATAATCGCAGCCGGGGTAGTTCTCATCTCACCGCTTTCGGTTGCGTTCTATCAACACCCGGGCTTCGGATTCCATGTCGAGATTCTTGCGCCAGCGTTGTGTTTAGTCCTGTTCTATTTTCTACTTCAACAGCGGATGCTCCCGTCAATCCTGACAGCACTAGCTGTCATCAGCGTGAAGGAGGACGCGCCAATCGCGGCGGGTGTGGTGGCGATCGTAGCAAGCGTTGAGACATGGATCTCGTCAGCAGGCAAAGCTCCGCGCTCCCGCTTCAACTGGCCTGCCGCAGTCACACTTCTCTTGTCGGTCTCCGCGATCCCTCTCTTACTCGCGATTTCCTGGTCACAATCGCCGACGGTGTACGCTCCCCACTCGGTCAATCGCCTCGGTATCGTGGTGCCGGGGAGCTTATCAAGTCCGGGAGCGCTTTTCGTTTTTGTCGCCTCCAATGTTACTCGTTGGCTTGCTAGCAGCGTTGTCCGTCAATGGTTGTGGATCATGATCGTAGGCAGCTTTGGGACAGTTTTGTTGCGTCCGTACTATTTGGTTGTTGGTGTCCTCACAACTTTGGTCGCATGGCTCATGGACCGCAACGACCTGCTGTGGACGCCACGATTTTTTTCGACGGAGGCATTGCTTTGGTGTGTCACGTTGGTAGGTTTTGCGTCGATTGCGCGCGCTGCACAGTACTGCAGCAAATGGGCGCGAACAGCGGCGGTTACAGCGGCAATTGCAATCACAGGATTGTCCATGGTCGCCCAAGTAGCGCTTGTGCCTCATGTGTACTGGGCATATCTCCCTCGCGCCGCCAGCATTTACTCGCCGCAGGAACGGCAACAGGCAGATGCCGTGTTCGGACGTTACCGTCGTGAAGCCAAGCCAGAGGAGGCCGTTGTTGCCTCAACATGGCTGTTCCGCTACGCGCATGACCGAAACCTTTTCTGGCTGGACCGAATGTCTGGCCGGCCCGCGCCAGTGTGGATCCTTGGCGATAGCGCCGACTCCTACGCCCCTCTCCGGATCAGCTCAGATACGATAAATCCGGAGTCTGGAATTCACATCGAGGACTACACACTAATTGATCGTCGTGGGCGTTTCGTATTGCTCAGAAAAAGGGAGTAACGTTGTAATGACGCCCGATAGATTGGAACTTTGCGAAATGATAGCAGTGTGGCGCAGGCTAACCTGCCGACATTAACGTCGCGTCAGGGTTAGGGTGAAAAAAGCTGCGCAGGAGCGGGGAAAACGGCGGCTGATGGCGAGGTCCATGGGAAATAACACGCGATAAAGAAAATGTGGGACCGGCAGCCTATGCGAAATGCCGCCACTAATCATATACGACAAGGCGGTGAAAGGCCGGACGGCTAAATCGGTAACATCGAAGTTATCGTTCAAGCGCTGCAGCCATTCGCGATGACGGAAAAAAATCAGCCAGGGGAGCGCGATGTTGGCCGACGCCAGCGGCCCCTGCACCTCGCCGAGTTCTGGCTCGGTAATCCGGAAATCCACGGCTTCGGGATGTAGATACTTGAACATCGGAGTGGATAGCACAGAAAAGAAAGGCTCGGTCGCGACCACCTTGCCGCCGTGTCTGAGTTTGCTGGCCGCACAGTTCAGAAACGCAATTGGGCTTTTCAGATGATGCAACACATTGGTGAGTGTAATAACATCCAGGCTGTTGTCCTCGATCGCGTGCAACTTGTCGATTTCATGGCAGTCAAACACAAGGTCGAGATAATCCAAATCAAGCACGTCACTTGTCACAACGTTTGCGAGGAATTGTTTCAGGGGCGACGTGCCACTTCCTATTTCCAATATCGAAAGCGCCCCCGGATCGGGAAATTCCTTGAATTGGTCACGATAAAGTTCGCGATACCAGAAAAGCAGATTCCGATTGGCGCTGAGCCGCGCGCGGTTGCGCAACGTTGCGGCATGGTCTTTCGCCTCGCCTTGCGCAACGATCGTGCTGCTCATTTGACGGCGCGAATATACAATGAGCCAGCAAACTCCGAAACCACTGGCACATTTTCGAGAACACGCCCCAACGAGTTCAACCGACCAACCAGAGCAACGGGAGTTCTGGGATGCAAGAAATCGAACGGGGCAATTCGAACCTCATGATACCCCGTTGCTTCAAGCAGACGCCGGAGCGGCCAACGAAAGAATGCCGTTTCATCCGGTGAGTCGCCAAGTTTTCGTTTAATCCAGGGCACATTCTTCTGAATTGCGACCTGAGGGTTCAGCATGTTTGGCTCTGTAAAACAAATTGCGCCACCGCGCTTTAACACCCTGTAAATTTCGCGCAACGCCGCTTCGATCTCGAGGTGATGTAAAACCGAGCTGCCCACTACCGAATCAAACACGGCGTCAGGATAGCTTAATGTGTAGGCGTTCTGGATTTCGTAACGAACATTTGGCGCGGAACAATTCGCCCTCGCGATTTCCAAAAGCTCAGGTGAGACGTCAATGGCGACAACGTCCGCGCCCGAACGTGCCAGTTCCCGAGTGAAATAGCCAGTACCGCATCCCACTTCTAGCACTTTCATTCCCGGCCCGAGGTGCTTGCTCAACAGCTTCACCCGGCGCGCCCAGCGCAGTTTGCCAGCTGGGCTCTCCCAATTCCAAATCTCTCCCGCTCCATGTTGGGCCAGGAACCGCCCGTGTTCAATTTCTCTGGCAATCCGTTCTTGCACTAGCAACGTATGAGGTAGCGTGAGTTTGAAACTGGCATGCCGTACTTAGCAGTCTGAGGATCCAGTGCCTGGCACCGAGTTAATATCCAAGTTTTAACTTCAAGAAGCCGTGCCAGCACATCTTTAGCATAACAAGGCCGTTCCGGAACACCTTGGTCATCTTGGTAGAACCGTAGATGCGTTCCTGGTAGTGGACGGGCAAGTCCAGAATTTTGAGGTTCAACTTTGCTGCACCAAATAACAGTTCATAATCTCCCCAACGATCCTCAGTCCCCCACGTTCCCAGCATTGGCTTAATCCGCTCCCAGTCACTTCTCCAGAGAACCTTTGTGCCGCACAAAGTGTCCTTCACGCGTTGCCCGAGCAGGTAGGTAAAAGCGAGGCTGAAAAATTTGTTGCCGAGCATGTTAGCGGTGTTCATTGCTCCTTTTGGCACCGGATAAATCAGGCGCGAACCGTTGACAAACTCCGCCTGCCCCGAAACGACAACGTCGATGAAGTAAGGAAGCTCCTCGGGAATCGTCGTCAAATCGGCATCGAGAATCATTAGAATATCCCCTGTGGCAGCATCAAAGCCCGTCCAGACGTTCCGCGACTTACAGATTCCCGGCCCATGCTCAAGACGAATATTCTTTTCAGGGTAAAGCGACTGCACTCGCAGCACTTCTTCAGCGGTGCCGTCGGTCGACTGATCGTCGCAGAAAATGATCTCTGTTCGACCCGCTAAAGGGGGAATACGGCGAACGGCTTCCTCCACGTTTCCTTTCTCATTTTTGCAAGGAACGACAACCGATACGGAAAGCTCTTTTGGCAAAACCGGTCGTGGCAGCATTCGCGCAACGACCACTTGAGTCATACAGAGTTTGCTTAGAAACGGCAGGCGCGCACAAAAACGATTAAGAAAGCCAGACAGCAATGGCAGATATTTCGGCAAAAGCACGATTCGATGCGTCTCCAAAGCTTCAAAACCCGCCAGCTTCAACAAATTTCGAATATCGGCACTCGAAAGCCAATTCTGCTCGGTTCGCGGCACCTTCATCCCAAGCCACTCGGCCAATGTGACAAGCGGCTCCCAAAGATGGTTGTAAGTTGTCACCAAAAGGCGCGTGTGCCTCTGGCAAATTGGCCCTAAATTTCGCAGCGCTTGAAGCACATCTACGGTGTCGCCAATATCGTTAAAGAGAATGTAATCGAATTTCTCATCCGGCGCGAAAGCCTGCTTGAACTCCTCCTTGTCTGGGAAAGCGACCGCGAATTCGAAGGACGGATTTCGTTGCTGCGCGATTTCCACAATCTCAGCGGAGATGTCAACACCCTTGCCCTTACTTGGCCGGACAACGGCCAAAAGATTACCCGTGCCGCAGCGAACTGAGAGCACCTTTTTTTGCGGCTCCACCAAAAAACGAAGAAGCCAGTTTAGCAGCTCGTAATAGTATTCGTTACGATTTATCCAGTCTTCGCGCCGAGCAGCAATTTTGGTTAAATGATCTCGCGTGCGGTTGCGCCTTTGCTCGAGGGCCGCTGGTCCCCACGTCACACTGTTCGGTTCGCACTCGCTTAAAAGGCCAGTCTCACTCGCAGGCTGAGACACTTGCGCGTTACCCGTGGGCGAATTAGCTGCAGATCCTCTCAAAGCCGTTTCGTTCATTCGCTGCGGACTTGGTGAATTATGCACCTGCGTTGGCGCTGATTCGGCCTCACGGTAATCTTAGATCGTGAGGGCCGCTGACAGCAAGATAGGCGAGGCGCTTCAGCTCCCAGCGTCCACGTGTTACCGTGTCGAGAATCAGCCCGCTCGCAAGCGAAAGAAACGCCAGGAGCATCAGTCCCATCGAAAGAACGGCAGTTGGCAAACGCGGAACAAGCCCGGTCTTTAGATATTCCAGCACCACAGGAACCCCAAGGATCAGCGACAGCAGTATTAATAGGGCACAGATCGCCGCGAAGAACACCAGAGGCCGTTCTTCTCGAACCAGCCTTGCAATTGCAAACACAATACGAAGCCCGTCTCGCCATGTATGAAGCTTGCTGACTGAGCCATGGGCCCGCTCCCTGTACGGCGTGTCCACCTCGGCGACAGGCATTAGAAGGCGGCCTGCATGCACCGTTAGCTCTGTCTCTATGCTGAAGCCTTCAGCGGTAACAGGGAAGGATTTGGCGAAGCGCCGTGAGAAGACCCTGTAGCCGGTCAGCATATCAAGTACTTTCAGTCTGAATATCATTACAGTAGCGCGGTTCAACAGCCAATTGCCCATGACGTGACCGGTTCGATATGCGTTGCCGCCCACCGCGATTCGGCGGCCGGAAACCATGTCAAGTCCATCACTCACGAGTGTTTGGAGGAACACCGGTGCTGTCGCTGCGTCATACGTGTCGTCGCCGTCTACCAGGAGATAGATATCCGCCTCAATATCAGCGAACATGCGTCGAATGACGTTCCCTTTCCCCCGCCGCAATTCAGTGCGGACAATGGCGCCTGCGGCGTGAGCAACCTCAGCCGTTTTGTCCTTTGAATTGTTGTCATAAACGTACACGTCGGCGTTCGGTAGCGTCATCTTGAAATCGTTGACGACTTTGGCAATCGCCGCTTCTTCGTTGTAACAGGGAATGAGGACTGCTATACGCGCAGTAGTGCTCATCGCTTGTGTTCTGTTACCAGTTTAACTGCACACAATCGATGCGGTGCGCTTAGATAAGCTTCCATACCACGGATTCAATAGGCTCCATCGCAAAGATTGCGAGCATGAACCGAACTCCCCCTGCATCGCTGCGGGAGTGGGTTTTGGTACGCAATTTCGCTGGAGAAAAGGGACAGCTGTGCTTGACTGATAGGTTCGACATTCCTCGTCAGAATGCCTGCGCAAGTTATCAAAATTAGCGGAGCCCGCCAGCACAATCTCAAGAACCTCCATGTGGAAATTCCACGGGAGAAAATGGTGGTCATCACCGGGCTGAGCGGCTCCGGAAAATCCTCGCTGGCCTTCGACACTCTTTATGCCGAGGGGCAACGCCGCTACGTCGAGAGCCTCTCCGCTTATGCGCGGCAATTCCTCGATCAAATGGAAAAACCAAATGTCGATTTCATCGAAGGCCTTTCCCCGGCTATCGCCATCGAGCAGCGCAGTGCCGGCGCGAACCCGAGATCCACGATCGCGACCACGACTGAAATTTACGATTATCTGCGGGTTCTCTTTTCCGCTGTCGGTCAGCCACACGACCCTGTCACCGGTCGGCCACTGAGCCGCCAAACGCCTCAGCAAATTGTCGATGAAATCCTTACGTACGAAACCGGCTCCAAAATCGTCGTGCTAGCGCCGGTGATCGAAAATCAGCCGGGCGAATTCCGCGATGTGATCGAAAAGCTAAAGCGCGAGGGGTTCGTTCGCGCGCGCGTTGATGGTCAGCTTATCGAGCTGGATCGCGCCGAGCCGATCCGGCTTAACAAAAACCGGCGTCATACGATTGAGGCGGTCGTGGATCGGTTGGTCATTCGCGAGGGAATTCGTGTGCGCCTGACAGATTCAGTTGAGATGGCGCTCAAATTAGGTGGTAACCAGATGTCGATCTTGCGACCGACGCGAAAAATACCTAACGTCGAGCGTCCAACATCGAACATCGAATCGGAAGAGTGGGAAGAGCAGCGTTATTCGACGGATTATGGAAATACGGAAACCGGATTCAAGTTAGGCGAGTTAACTCCAAGACACTTTTCTTTTAATAGCCACCTGGGGGCGTGTCCGGCTTGCCATGGGCTTGGTACGCAGTTGATCTGCGATCCAGACCTGATGATTTCCGATCCTACCAGGACGCTGGCCGACGGGGCAATCACGCCATGGCGACGCGGGACAAGGCGGATGCAGGCCTACTACCGGCACCTGCAAAAGGCGCTCGTGAAACACTTTCACGTCAATGAAGACGTTCCGTTCGGCGATTTGCCAGAACAATTCAAACAAGCGCTTTACTTCGGGACCAACGGGACGCCGATTGAAATGAATTTCGACAGCAACTCCGATAAATCGCGAGCCGGCGGCGAACAGAAAGCGGCGAAACCGTTTGAGGGACTCGTTCCGCAAATGCAGCGGCTTTACGAGCAAACGCAGAGCGAATTCACACGCAACAGGATTCGCTCATTCATGACACCTGAAACGTGCAAGGTGTGCAACGGCGCACGGCTCAAGCCGGAAATTCTTGCTGTTACCATAAAGAATCGACATGGACGCGAACTGAACATTCATCAGTTCACCCAACTAGCGATCGAAGCGGCCGAACAGTTTGTTTCAAACCTCGAACTAACTGCGCACCAGCGAAGCATCGTGACCGACGTGGTGCGTGAAATTCAATCACGTTTGCAATTCCTCGTTGAAGTCGGGCTCGATTATCTCACGCTGGATCGACAGAGCGGTACGCTCTCCGGCGGCGAGGCTCAGCGAATTCGACTGGCCACACAAATCGGCTCCGGTCTTGCGGGGGTGCTTTACATTTTGGATGAACCAAGCATCGGCTTGCACCAGCGCGACAATGGACGGTTGTTGGGGACGCTCCGTCGACTTCGCGACCTGGGCAATTCTGTCATCGTGGTCGAGCACGATGAAGAAACAATCCGCGCAGCCGATCACATTATCGATCTTGGCCCCGGTGCGGGACCGCGCGGAGGCGAAATTGTAGCGCAAGGCAAACTCACCGATGTCCTGTCCGCGAAGAATTCTTTAACTGCCGATTATCTTTCAGGCCGCGCGCGAATTCCGATTCCGAAACACCGCGTTCAGCCGCGTTCTGACGGTTGGCTTACAGTGGTCGGTGCAACCGAAAACAATCTCAAAGAAATCAACGTATCTTTTCCTCTCGGCTGTCTCACTTGCGTCACCGGTGTCTCTGGCAGCGGCAAGTCCACACTCGTCGATGACATTCTAAAGCGGGCGCTGTTTCGGCGCTTTTACAATGCAAAAGAAAAACCGGGTGCGCATCGAACGATTCGCGGCGTGGAACAGATCGACAAGGCGATTGTCATCGACCAGAGCGCGATCGGGCGAACACCGCGCTCGAATCCAGTGACCTACACGGGGGCGTTTACACCCATCCGCGAACTATTCAGCCAACTGCCTGCGGCGCGGGTGCGTGGTTACGATGCGGGACGTTTCAGTTTCAATGTAAAAGGAGGCCGATGCGAGAACTGCGAAGGCGGCGGATTAATCAAGATTGAGATGCATTTTTTGCCGGACGTTTATGTCGAATGCGAAGTGTGCCATGGCAAGCGGTACAACCGCGAGACGCTCGAGATTACTTACAAAGGCAAAAATATTGCCGATGTTCTCGATCTGACTGTCGATGAGGCAGCGCGCTTTTTTCGAAATGTGCCCAGCATTTCAGAAAAGCTAAACTCGTTGCTGGATGTAGGTCTGGGTTACCTTCGACTTGGCCAGGCAGGCACGACTCTCTCCGGCGGAGAAGCCCAGCGCGTAAAACTCGCGACTGAGCTTGCGAAAAAGGCAACTGGGCGCACGCTCTACATTCTCGATGAGCCGACCACCGGATTGCATTTCGCCGACATTGAGAAACTGCTGCAAGTACTGATGAAGCTGCGCAACGCGGGTAATACGGTGATCGTGATCGAACACAATCTGGAGATGATCAAATGCGCGGACTGGATTATCGATTTGGGACCTGAAGGTGGCGAAGGTGGCGGCGAGGTCGTGGGCGCCGGGTACCCGGAAAAAATTGCCGGTCTTGCCGGAAGTCATACCGGCAATTATGTGCAGGCTGTACTCGAGAAGACATGAGACACATAGGGCTCATAAGTCTCATTTGTCTCGTTGGCCTATTCAGACACTTGGCCCGTGCGGACATTTCCTCTGAGATTACTGATGCGAGCGCGCCACTGAAAGAAGGCGTGCCCGAAGTGGCGGTCGCTCGGTTGCAGGCGTTATTAGATAGAAATCTTCCTGATGCCGAACGGCGCGCGGTAGTCGAGAAACTTGCTGAAGCCCAGGTGGCCGCAAAAGAGCCAGAGGACACTCTCGTCTTATTGGCAGACTCTCGGCTCCGCGACCTCCCGTGGGCCAAATTCTGGCGCGCACAAGCCTTGGCCGGCCTGCATCGATGGGCTGACGCTCTCTCGCTGTATGAGGCGCTGACGACGGACCGAGGTTCGCCGTTTCATGCCGCAGCCGTGTTTGGCACGGCGGAGATGCTGCGCGCCCTGGGAAAGCCGAAGGACGCTTTGCGAAAACTCAATCTTCTGCTCCATGACCAACAATGGGCTTCCCCTGCACAGTTACGAGCCGCCGAATTGTACATCGACTTGGGCGATGCTCCTAATGCGCGGCGGCTTCTGGCAGAAATGAAGCCAACCACCATTGCCGAGCGAAGGGAACGGCGCGCGTTGCGTGGACGCCTGGAGCTGATTTTGCAGCGACCGGAGAGAGCATTGGGCATGTTCCAAGCGCTCCTGAAAAGGCCCGATGGAACGAGCCATGCCACGCTGATCGCCGCACTGTTCGGCATCGCAGAAGCGCATCTGCAGCTAAAAACGCCCGAATCTGGAGATGATTTCATTGAACGATTTATCGATCGCCATCCGGCCGACCCGGATCTCCCTATTCTTTTCGAAAAATTGGATGAGCTGTATCGCGCCGAGCACAAACCCTCGCGCAATGAACTGGAGAAATGGGTGCGCAGGCCGGAACAGCCCCGGCGAACATTTGCACGATGCTATCTTGCTCGACTGGAAATCCGTGCCGGACGGACGGAGCGAGCGGCGCAATTATTTTCCGACCTGCGACGCACGAGCATCAAATCGCCAGCGATAGCGCAGGCGTTAGTTGAGTTTGCGCAATTTGAACTGGATGAGCGGAATTTCGATGAAGCGATCGCCATTTTGGATGATGCGCGCTTGTTGCATCCGGAGCCGGCTTTGCAGGCCAAGATCGAGTTTTTGTCCGCGCACACGCAGTATTTGGCGAAACGATTCGATACAGCGACAGCAGCTTTTGAACAAATCGCACATTGCAACTCGCCCTGGGCGAAAGCCGCGCTGTTTAATGCATCCACCGGCTGGCTACAGCTCGGCAATCACTCTCGTTTCCAGGTTGACTACGCTGAACTGGAGAAGCAAGGCGGCGACGAAGAAGCGCGCTCCAATTTACGATTGCAGGAAGGTTTGATCCAGGCGGCGAAAGGCGACAAAAAAGCGGCGGCATCGCTGCAGCAGTTCATTCGTGATTTCCCGAGAAATCCGCGCGTGTCGGAGGCTTGGGTTGGCTTGGCCGAGTTGGCCTTTCACTCCTCGCCACCGCGTCTTAATGAAGCGCGCAAAAATTTGGCTCATGCATTCGAGTCGACGCCCACCGCCGCAGCTGCTGAGCGCGCCGATTATCTCAGCATCTGGGTGGAAGAGGCAGCGGGTGGAAACGAGACGAAAGTCATTGAGCTCGCAAAGAAATTTCTGGAGCAGCATGCCCTCTCACCGTTCGCTTCCGAAGTTCGAATGAAACTGGCGGAACTTTATTACCGGCGGCAGGATTTCGCCAATGCGCAAACGCAGTTCGAACTTATCGCGCAAAACAATGCCGACTCCTCTCTCGCCGAAAAAGCGATTTTCTTCGCGGCGGAATCGGCCATGTCAAGCATGGGCGAGCACTCACTGGACCGGGCGCTTGTTCTGTTCGATCAGGTCGTACAGAAAAACGGCCCGCTGCGGTGGGCAGCGCGAAATCGGCAAGCCGTGATTGAGCGCAAACTTGGCAAAGCGAAGGATGCTCTCGCCTTGTATGACGAGGTGTTAAAGAGCGACGCCCCCGTTTCTGAAAAACGCGAAGCCCTTTGCGGTAAAGGCGATGTCTTCTCCGAGGCGGGCGCAACCGACCCGAACAATTACGAGCGCGCGATTGAGGCCTACGACCAATTAGCCTCCGATAAGGACGCGCCGATTGACTGGCGTAACCAGGCGCTCTTCAAGAAAGGCCTGTGCTTGGAAAAGAAAGGCGATCGCGCCAGCGCGCTTGCGACTTTTTATAAAATTGTGGACGACGAGGCAAGGCCGGATCAGCACCGCGAACTGTTCTGGTATTACAAAGCCGGATTTAATGCTGCTCGATTATTGGAGGAGGATTCAAAATGGGAATCTGCCGCTGCTATCTATGATAAGCTCGTTGCGGCCGGCGGCAGTCGAAGCGAAGAAGCGAAAGCGCGTGTCAACAATCTGCGCCTGGAACACTTTCTTTGGACGGACTGAAGCATTCCTTGCGAAGGCTGGTGGAAGTGGGCTAGCTCAAAAATACGAAGTGGGTCGGGGAATAAGCTTGCTTAAATTTGCCGCGGGAGCAAAATCACGGCATGGGAAATGGAACCAGACTGAGTCGCGTGTGCGGCTGGTCGGTCCGAATTGTAACCGGGATCTTCGCCCTTGCATTCTGCGCATCAGCATTCGCTGATCCGAGCAAGAATGTAGTAGCGCGGCCATCGCAGCCTATGCCTGCCACGACAACAAAGAAAATTTGCTTCGTGATGATGGGTGACACGCGCATTCCGCAACCTTGCGATCGTCTCTCTGCAATTCCGACCACTGCTCACCACATGGATATTTACGGTCGTCGTCCCGGCAGATAAAATTTCCGTGACGACTTTGCCGGTCGTGACGCGCCGCCGGGCCGGCAGCGCGAGGGCGGATTTACTTTTTTCTGCGCCAAACCGTCAATCGCAATCGAAAACCTGGCCGCGCAACTGCGGCCGTTGCGTTAGACGTTAGCTGCGTAGCTCAGCCAAACAAGAGTCCGCTGTCGCAAGCACCGATTTGTCGTCGTTATTCGTTAGTCCCGCCAGGAAACCACGAATCCGACGAAACGATTGACGCAAAAACAAATTGGCAGCGGAGTGATCGGGCGCGGCCGCATCTCCATTTCGGCGCGCGAACTGAATTTCTCCGTCCAGACGGCTCAAGACGCATGTCGATGCGAAGAGATCCATCGCCGCATTCGCAATCCGCTCTTGGACGAGCTGCATGTCGAGGATCGGCTCGCGATAAGTGATCAGCGCGCGGTTCACGGCGAAATTAAAACGCCGGATCAAGTGGCCGAGCTGCCGCGCATAATCGCGGAGCTGATCGCTTTGCACCGGCACATCCGGGACGCGGATCGTCGCGCCAAGCCGGCTTTTTCCGGCAGCCCATGCTTTGCTCATCCGATCGCGCGACGGTTTCATCATCGTGTCGTAGATTTCCTTGAACTCCATGCCAGGTCCGCGCATTCCCACCAGCGCGATAAATGAAGTGAGCACTTCGTTCGCCCCTTCGCCGATCTGATTGATCCGCGCGTCACGCATCATTCGCTCCAGCGGAAGATCGACAAAGTAGGCTGAGCCGCCGTAGATCTGAAACACGTCATTGATGCATTCCCAAAGCCGCTCGGTCGTGAACACTTTCAGCATCGCCGTCTCGAGCATGTAATCTTCCAGACCGCGGTCGATGAATGCGGCGGTGACGGTCGTCATCGATTCCATCGCGTAAGCGTCCGCCGCGATGCGCGCGATTTTTTTCTTCACCAGGTGAAAATTGCCGAGCGTCTTGTTGAATTGCTTTCGCGTGTTCGCGTGTTGCACTGCGAGTTCCAGACAGGTCTTCGCCGCGCCGGTGCAACACGCGCCGAAAGTTGTACGGCCGAAATCGAGCACCGTCAGCGCGACTTTGAGACCTTTCCCTTGTGGTCCGAGAATGTTTTCTTTCGGAACTTTGACGTCGCGCAACGCGAAACGTCCGGTCGCCGTGCCACGGATTCCCATCTTCGGCATCCTCGCCTCGAGCATCTCGAATCCCGGCATATCGGGCGTCACGAGAAACGCCGTGACCGCAGTTTTGTCCGAGCCCGGCACCGGCGTGCGCGCCATCACCGTGAGCTCGTGCGCGATCGCCGCGTTGGTGATGTAACGTTTTTCGCCGTTCAAAATGAAGTGCGAGCCGTCCTCGCTTGGCCGCGCTTGCATCTGCACATTTGCCGCATCGGATCCAGCTTCTTTTTCCGTGAGCGCGAATGCGCCCAGTTGCTCGCCGGTCACTAATTTGGGGAGCCATTTCTGGTTTTGCTCGTGCGTTCCGAAAAGCAGCAACGCGCGAATTCCGATCGAATGATGCGCGTTCACAAAAACCGACGTCGACGCGCATCGCCTGCCGATTTCTTCCAGCACTTTGCAGTTGGCCATCTGTGAGAATCCGCGGCCGCCGTATTCCTTCGGCGCAGTCATGCCGAGCACACCCACTCGACCTAGTCCATCTATCACGCTGCGTGGAATGTCTGCCTGGCGGTCGATCTCGGCAGGGTCAAGATGTTCGTCCAAAAATTTGCGGAGTTCAGTGAGCGTGTCATCCAACTCGCCTTGTTGCGCAGCGGGAATGCGCGGATACGGCATCACCCAATCGGAAACGAAGTGCCCCTGGAACAATCCCTTGGCAAAACCGAGCGCCTGCGGACCTGTAAAAAGCAGTTCCTCCGCCTGTTGAATTTCTTTCTGCCGCTGCGCGTCGAGCTTGTTCATTCAGTTCGCGTTCGAAAAAACTGAGCGACGCATTGTAGCCGTAGGCGCCCGCCTGTCCAATCACGCACTGCGGTTGCGTCTTAAACATCCAAGTCACTAATCTGAAAACTTGGATGTTGGAAGATTTTGGATTTGTGGCGTTCTGCTTAGCTAC
>Ga0137415_10001169_pt1 | contig 25944 bp, 15 predicted proteins | sample CZODoug3_1_1_16f_FD_183082 | JGI IMG/M metagenome (GOLD analysis project Ga0137415, IMG submission 183082) | Vadose zone soil fungal communities from Angelo Coast Range Reserve, California, USA - CZODoug3_1_1_16fungal (Hybrid Assembly) | ecosystem: Environmental > Terrestrial > Soil > Vadose...
GTCGCGGCGTTCAATGCCTTGCTCTCGTGGGTGAGCGCATCAAACAAACTAACACTTCGCAGACGGATCGCCTGTACAGCCGCTGTAACGGGAATTCTCTTGATCGCTTCATGGCTTGTACCTCGTCTGGTGCCGCAGCAGCAAGCGCATCATTTCGCTCGCGCCGTGCAGCTCAATTTCCCGGAAGTAGAATCGTATCCCGCGGATTGGTTCCGTGTTCACGCAGCGGACCTCGAGGAGATCTCGCGAATGAGCCTCGCTCCCGCCGTCGAGAAACCAGACCTGCTTGTTTGGCCTGAAGCGCCCGCTCCATTCTCGTTTGAAGATACGCAATTCGCGAAGATTGCCTCGACGCTGGCAATCCAGTTCGGTCACCCATTCCTCGCAGGAGCCATCGAATGGAAACCACCTGTGGACCCATCGGATGTGGTTCCCCAAGGCACCCTTCTGCCTTACAACAGCGCTCTGCTTTTTGACGCGCAAGGCCAGCGTGTATTCGTATATGACAAAGTCCATCTCGTTCCCTTCGGCGAATACGAGCCGTTCCCTTTGATCCATCGCGTGGTCACCAGCGTGTCCAGCGATGTTGGCGGATTCCACAAAGGAAATAAGTACGTCGTGGGCCAGCTTCCGAACGGAAATACCTTCGGCGTCTTTATCTGCTATGAAGCGATCTACCCCGGCGAAGTGCGCCGCTTTGCTGCCGATGGAGCGCAACTCCTCCTCAACATTTCCAACGACGGATGGTTCGGTCGCTCTGCCGCCGCCGAGCAACATTTGCGCATGGCCCGTGTGCGCGCCGTGGAAAACCGCCGCTGGATCGTGCGCTCGACGAACAACGGTTTCACCGTTTCCATCGATCCCTACGGCCGCATCTTTCGCCCGCTCCCGCCCGATGTGCGCGCCGCCGTCGATCTTCCTTACGACTTTCGAGCCGGCGAAACGATTTACACCCGCTTTGGCGACTGGTTCGCCTGGCTCTGCGTCCTCGTTTCCGTTATTCTAGTGGCGCCAACTTTTCGAAAGGCAAAGTGACGTCCGTTCCCGAACGGGCGGTTTACCAGAAAAAAAGAATGATTCTCGAAGATCTTCAGTATCGCTACGAACTTCTCAAACCGCGCATTGCGTTGGTCCGGAGCTATCTTTGACGGCGCCAGACAGCCACACCTTCAAAGTATCGCTCTCGAAATAAACTACCCCTCTTCAAATGTTGACTGGGAGAACGCCAGTGAAGAGCTCGCTCGCGCACTTGAAGCGAAATGGAGCGACCCAGATTTTGCTCAAACTCCCGAGCGTGTACGAAGAATCTCCCAGCAAGAAAAGAAACTGAAAGACCTTGCCGAGAAGGCTGACAAACTCAGGCGACTGCAAGCAGACCTCGATGCCTATCTTCAACTCATCCGTGAGGAGTCAGACGCAATTCAAAAGCAGCAGGTCTTGACCGAGGCAGCGGGCGAACTTGATTCGGCCGAGAAATTTGTCGCGGAGCTCGAAACGGAAACCCTGCTCTCCGGAGAAACCGATCACCTCAACGCCATCATGACCATCAAGCCCGGCGCTGGTGGAACGGAATCGCAAGATTGGGCTTCCATCCTTCTTCGCATGTATCTGCGCTGGGCGGAGCGCAAAGGAATGTCCGCCGAGGTTCTCGATGAAACGCCGGGAGAAGAAGCGGGCCTCAAGTCGGCAACGATTCAATTTTCTGGAGAAAATGCTTATGGCCTTCTCGCTGGCGAAACGGGAGTTCATCGCCTCGTGCGCATCTCTCCGTTCGATCAGGCCGCGCGCCGCCATACTTCTTTTGCATCCGTCTTCGTAATTCCAGAAATCGACGACCGCATCGAGATCAACATCCGTCCCGAAGACCTGCGCGTGGACACTTTTCGTTCTGGCGGCAAAGGTGGGCAGAACGTCAACAAGGTGGAGACCGCTGTGCGCATTACCCATCTTCCCACCAACATTGTGGTGGCCTGCCAGGCCCAGCGCAGCCAGGGTAAGAATCGCGAGATGGCCATGAAGATGCTCCGTTCACGCTTGTATGATGAAGAAATCAAAAAGCGTCAGGCGCACACCGACAAGCTCGACGAGAGCAAACTGGACATTTCCTTCGGCAGTCAAATCCGCTCCTACATCATGCAGCCTTATCGCCTAATCAAGGACCACCGGACAAAATTTGAAGTCGGCGACGTGGATCGCGTCATGGACGGCGACCTGGATCCCTTCATCCGCTCTTACCTGATGGCCAAAAAGACCAAGGGAAAGGTCGACATCCAGCCAGACGACGACGGGGACGCGGCCTAAGTCGTTGCCGATTAATGCACGAGCTAACCGTTAGAGGGCCAATTTCGACCGTTCGCTGCGCCTATAAGCCACTCGGAATCAATGCGTTGATTCTTCGCCTCGCGAATGATAACTTTGTAAAGTTTAGCTGAGCGCTGGATTGACAGGGGTGTTGGAAGCCGTTGTCCCCCACAAATTTGAAGGAGAATTAGTTTGAGCGAAGCCTTACGCAACTTCCTATTCACGTCGGAGTCCGTCACCGAGGGCCACCCGGACAAAATCGCCGACCAGATTTCTGACGCCGTCCTCGATGAGGTCATGAAGCACGACCCCAAGGGACGTGTCGCTTGCGAAACGCTTATTACCACCGGCGTTGCGGTTGTCGCTGGTGAAATCACCACCACCGCGCACGTCGACTACGACGAGCTCGTTCGCAGCACCATTCGCGGCGTCGGCTACGATCGCGCGAAGTATGGCTACGACGCGGACACCTGCGCCGTCATGTGCACCGTCAAGCGCCAGTCGCCGGACATCGCCATGGGCGTGGATACTGGCGGCGCCGGCGACCAGGGCTTGATGTTTGGTTTCGCCTGCGATGAAACCGACGAATTAATGCCCATGCCCATCCAACTCGCCCACCGCCTCACGCAGCGCCTCGCCGAGATTCGCAAAACCAATAAAGTTAATTTTCTCCGGCCTGATGGGAAGTCGCAGGTCACCATCGAATACCGCAACGGCCGCCCGGAGCGCGTCTCTTGCGTGGTCGTCTCCACACAGCATAGCGAGAAGGTCTCCAACACCGACCTGCGCGACGCCATTACCGAGCACGTGATCAAACCGATCATTCCGGCCTCGATGCTGGACGCTAAAACGAAATATCACATTAATCCGACGGGCCGCTTTGTCATCGGCGGACCCATGGGCGACGCGGGTTTGACTGGGCGCAAGATCATCGTGGATACCTACGGCGGTTACAGCCGCCACGGTGGCGGCGCATTCTCCGGCAAGGATCCTTCTAAGGTGGATCGTTCGGCTTGCTACATGGCTCGCTACATCGCGAAGAACATCGTGGCCGCTGGCCTCGCCCGAAAGACGGAAGTCCAATTGGCCTACGCCATCGGAGTCGCCGAGCCTGTTTCCGTCATGGCGGAAACTTTCGGCACCGCCGCGATTCCTGAGGAAAAAATCACCGCGCTTATCCGCGAATATTTCACGCTGACGCCCAAAGCCATCATTGAGACGCTCGACCTCCGCCGTCCGATTTACAAAGCCACCGCCGCGTACGGCCATTTCGGCCGCAGCGGCCCCGGATTTACCTGGGAGCGCACGGACCGCGCGGATGCTCTTCGCAAAGCCGCTGGCCTCGGAGCAGCTGCGACAGCCGAAGTTGGGGCGCGGGCCTAACTCTCGAAAGTTGATTTGTTCCGGCCCGGCTTCGGACGGACCGCTCGCGGAGCGCACCTTTCCACTCCGCTCACGATCGAAATTCAAATTGAGGGAGCAAGACTTTGGCAACCGCTGAACTGAAAAAAGGGGACGTAAAGGACATTGGGCAGGCCGACGCCGGAAAGCGCAAGATCGAATGGGCCGCTCAGCAGATGCCCGTGCTCGAATCGATCCGCAAGCGCTTCGTCAAGGAGCAGCCGCTCAAAGGCTTGCGCGTTTCCGCCTGCCTGCATGTGACCAGCGAAACCGCCAACTTGATGATCGCGCTCCGCGATGGCGGCGCTGATGCCGTGCTCTGCGCTTCCAATCCGCTTTCCACGCAGGACGAAGTCGCCGCCTCCCTCAATCGGGACTACAACATTCCGACTTTCGCCATCAAGGGCGAGGATAACGACACCTACTATTCGCATTTGAGCTCAGCGCTCGAGCACAAGCCGCAGTTCACCATGGATGATGGCGCTGACCTCGTCACCATGCTTTTGACCAAGCGAACCGACCTCGTCCCCAACGTCATCGCCGGAACCGAAGAAACCACCACTGGCGTGATCCGCCTTCGCGCCATGGCCAAGGACGGCACCCTGAAATATCCGATCATCGCCGTGAATGATGCGATGACCAAACACTTCTTCGACAATCGCTACGGCACAGGGCAGTCCACGATTGACGGCGTAATTCGCGCCACCAACGTGCTCCTCGCTGGTCTCAAAGTTGTCGTTGCCGGGTACGGCTGGTGTGGCCGCGGCGTGGCCATGCGCGCCAAGGGTCTCGGCGCTGACGTGATCGTCACGGAAATCGATCCCGTCAAGGGCATCGAAGCGGCTATGGACGGCTTCCGCGTGATGCCGATGGCTGAAGCGGTGAAGGAAGGCGACGTTTACATCACCGTGACCGGAAACAAGAGCGTCATTCGCGGCGAGCATTTCGAGAAAATGAAGGGTGGAGCGATTGTTTGCAACTCCGGCCACTTCAACGTGGAGATCGACATTCCCGCGCTGGAAAAGTTGTCCAGCGGCAAGCGCGAAGTGCGCCCAATGGTGGACGAATATCAGATGAAGGACGGCCGCAAGGTCTATCTTCTCGCCGAGGGCCGCCTCGTCAATCTCTCGACTGCCGAAGGCCATCCCGCCTCCGTGATGGACATGAGTTTCGCCAACCAGTCCCTCTCCGCCGAATACCTCCGGGCGAACTACAAGAATCTCAAGCCGCAGGTGTACGTCGTTCCCGAGCACCTCGACAAGGAAATCGCGCGCCTCAAGCTCGATTCCATGGGCCACCGCCTTGACAAGCTAACCCCCGAGCAAGAGCATTACCTGGCCTCCTGGAACGAAGGCACGTAATTTGGAGTGCGGCGGCTTGCCGCCGCTTTTCTCACAACCGGCGCTGCATCCACACAGAGAATCGCAACTTTAGCTGCATCTAGGCGTGTTTTCTGATACTTTCTTCACTCTGAAAAAAGCCCATGTGGGATCTTTGCACAAACGCGCTTGACACGGCCAAATTGCGCGGCGCTACTTACGCAGACGTCCGCGTGATGCATCTGCGCCAGCGCGACCTCACCACCAAGAACGGCCGGGTTGGCACGCTTTCACAAAGCGAATCGATCGGCCTCGGCATTCGCGTCTTGGCAAACGGTGCCTGGGGTTTCGCTTCCACTGATCGATTGACGCGTGATGGCGTCGCAGCTTGCTCAGCACAAGCCGTTTCCATCGCGAAAGCTTCTGCCCTGGCAAAGCGTAGCGAAGTCGTAATGGCCCAGGAAAATGCCTATGTGGATAGCTGGCAGAGCCCCTTCCGCAAAGACCCCTTCGAAATTCCGCTCGAAACACAACTCGCGCTGCTCCTCGCGGCCGACGCCGAAATGCGCCGCGTCAAAGGCGTCACGCTCACCGAAACCGATATGCAGTTCCGCAAAATCGACTCCTGGTTTGCCTCCAGCATTGGTTCTCGCATCCACCAGCGCAAAGTAATCTCCGGCTGCGGTATTGCCGCCACTTCATTTCAAGGCGAAGAAATTCAAAAGCGTTCTTATCCCAATAGTTTTGGCGGCCAGCATGCCCTTCAGGGCTATGAACTCGTGGACTCTCTCGATTTGATCAGAAACGCGCCAGTCATTGCCGAAGAAGCCGCCGCTCTCCACGGTGCAGCTCAGTGCCCGGAAAAAATCGGCACCCTCATCCTCGGTGGCGCTCAGCTCGGCCTGCAGATCCACGAATCCATCGGCCATCCCATCGAGTTGGATCGCGTCCTAGGTCAGGAAGCCAATTTCGCCGGCACCAGTTTTCTGACCCTCGATCAGTTGAATAACCTGAAATACGCGTCGAGCATCGTGAACGTGGTCGCCGATGCCCGCCTCGATCATGGCCAGGGACTCGGCACCTTCGCCTACGACGACGAAGGCGTTCCCGCGCAGTGCACCGACATCATCAAAGACGGCCAATTCCGCGGCTATCTTTCCAACCGCGAGACCGCCCATCTGGTCGGACTCGATCGCTCCTCCGGAACCATGCGCACCGAAAGCTGGAATCGCCTCCCTATCATTCGAATGACCAACGTCAGCTTGCTCCCCGGCACCTGGGACTACGACGACCTCATCGCCGACACTCACGACGGCATCCTTATGGAGACAAATCGCTCCTGGTCCATCGACGACCGCCGCTACCAGTTTCAGTTTTCCACTGAAATCGGCTGGGAAATCAAAGGTGGAAAAAAAGTTCGCATGCTGAAGAATCCCAGCTACAGCGGCATCACCACCGAGTTCTGGAATTCTTGCGACGCGATCTGCAAACTTGGCTACTGGACGCTTTGGGGCACGCCCAATTGCGGAAAAGGCCAGCCCATGCAGACCATGGGGACGGGCCATGGTGCTTCGCCGGCCCGCTTTCGCAATGTGCGCATCGGGACGGCCTTCTCCAACCAATGAAGCCGGCAGCCAAGTCGAAGAAGTCAACAGCGGCAGCGAGTGCGAACTCGACGGAATTGCTTCCCGAGCGCGAGCTTCGCCGCATTATCGACTCGGTTCTTCGTTTAGCCAAATCCACTGGAGCCGAAGAAACGGAAGTGCACGTTGACGAAGTCGCGAACGCCCTGACCCGTTTCGCCAACAACGCCATTCACCAAAACGTCGCCGAGCACGGTCTGACTGTCTCCATTCGAACCGTCGCCGACGGCCGCACCGCGCGCGCCACCACCAATCGCATTGACGAAGACTCTCTTCGCGCCGCGATCGAAGCTTCTCTCTCCCTCGCCCACAGCCAGCCGAAGAATCCGCGTCTCTTGCCAATGCCCGCAAAACAGCGCTATCGCGGCGTAAGCCGTTTCATCAAGCCGACTGCTGCTCTCTCCGCGGAAGACCGCGCCCGCACGGTCCGCCGCGCCTGCGATTTGGCCGTCAAGAATAGCCAGGTTGCCGCCGGAATCTACTCGAACGGCCAAAGCCAGTCCGCTCTCGGAAATTCCCGTGGCCTCTTTGCCGCCTATCGCGAAACGCGCGCCGAATTTTCCATCACCATTCAGGAAGGCCCCGCTGCCAGTTGGGCCAAAGCCAACTCCGCCGACGTCCGCGCTTTCAATCCTCAGAAACTTGCGATGCGCGCTTCCGAAAAAGCGCATCTCGCCGTCAACGCCCGCGAGCTTGCCCCCGGCCCTTACACCGTGATCCTCGAACCGGCCGCCGTGCTCGATCTCGTCGGCTTTCTTTTTTACGATTTTGCCGCCACCGCCCTCGAAGACAAGCGCTCCTGCCTCAACGACCGCATGGGCAAACAGCTCTTCGGAAAAAATATCACCATCACCGACGACGCCTACCACCTGCTGCAACAGGGCGCTCCCTTCGACGGCGAAGGCTTGCCGCGCCAGAAAGTGGTACTTGTAGACCGAGGCATTCCCCGGAATCTTGTCTATTCCCGGGCTGCGGCTAAAGCCGCCAGCAAAAAGTCCACTGGCCACGGTTTTGCCCTCCCCAACGAATATGGCGAAGCCCCGATGAATCTCGTTTTCGCCGGCGGCGATTCCTCGGTCGAAAAAATGGTCGCCTCCACTGAACGCGGCCTGCTCGTCACCCGGCTCTGGTACATCCGCGAAGTCGACCCTTACGAAAAGGTCATGACCGGCATGACCCGCGATGGCCTCTTTCTTGTTGAGAAGGGGCAGGTTACCGGCGCCGTGCGCAACTTCCGCTTCAACCAGTCCCTCATCGAAATGCTCAATAACGTTGAATTGATGGGTGCCGCCGTCCGCGCCACCGGTGAAGAAGCCTTCGAGATGGTCGTCCCCGCCATGAAAGTTCGTAATTTCCATTTTTCGGAAGTCACCAAGTTCTAAGCCCGGTTGCCCGCGCAGTCGGTCCCAGCTTGGCAACACCGTACCCCCGTGCGCTTATAGCCTGCTCCAAGCATAAGAACGGCACAGGTTGCTCTCTCTTGATCCTTCCTTATCAAGAAATCAATTCAGTGAATCAAAATTCTGCGTTGTACAACCACCCCCCGCCCGTTCGATAAACTGATATGTACTTCCGTGATGGTCGAGGCCAGAGCGGTCTTCACGATGTCCGAGCCCTCTCACCTCAGGGCCGCCATCCCAATTGGGGCCATCCCGATCACGACGCCTGCGGCACCGGTTTCATTGCCCGCCTCGGTGGCGCTCCTGGCTACGACATTATCCAGCATGCACTGACAGCCTTAGAGCGCCTCACCCACCGTGGAGGCGTTGATGCCGACGGTGCCAGCGGCGATGGCGCCGGATTGCTTACTTCGCTTCCGCGGGCTTTCTTCCGCGCTCGCGCTCAAGAGCAGGGAATTGAACTGCCCGAAATGTTCGCCGTCGGCTTCGCGTTTATCCCGTCCTCCGTGCTCGACGAAGCCCGCGCCGCCATCGAATCCGCTGCCGACACCGAACGCCTCCGCGTCATCGGCTGGCGCCGCGTTCCCACCAACACCAATTCTCTCGGCCGCCGCGCGCTCGAAACAATGCCCGAAATTTGGCAATTCTTCGTCGAGCCATTTCATCCCGCGCGCGCCGCCGCCCGTTTCGAGTGGCGCCTCTCTCTCCTCAGAAAACGCGTGGAATCGCTCCTGCCCGCCCGCTGTTACATTTGCTCCCTCTCTTCGCAGACCATCGTCTACAAAGGCCTCCTCACGCCCTGGCAGTTTCCCCAATTCTACGAAGACCTGCGCGACCCTTCGTTCGCCACCACCTTTGCCGTTTTTCATCAGCGCTACTCGACCAACACCCAGCCTTCCTGGCATCTCGCGCAACCGTTCCGCTACGTCGCCCACAACGGCGAGATCAACACCATCGTCTCCAATCGCCGCTGGCTGCGCGCCAAAGCCGTCGGGCTCCGCTCGCGCCTTACGGTGGGCTCGTGGTTTCCACTCCTCGAAGAAAACGTCAGCGATTCCGCCAGTTTCGACAACGGTTTCGAGCTCCGTCTCCTCGAGGGCCTATCCTCCGAGGAAGCCATGCTCGCTATGGTTCCTCCGGCCTTCGAAAAAGATCCCTTGCTTTCGCGCGACGTCCGCACCGCCCTGGCTGCCCTTTCGCAGCAGAGTGAACCCTGGGACGGCCCCGCCGCTTTAGTTTTCTCCGATGGCCAATTTGTCGGTGCAAAACTCGATCGCAACGGCCTCCGCCCTCTGCGTTACACCCTCACCCATGACGGCCTTCTCATCGCTGGCTCCGAAACTGGCCTCGTTGATCTCGACGAATCCCGCATCGCCGAGCGCCAGCGCCTCGGCCCCGGCGAAATGATTCTCGCCAATCCTGCCACTGGCCTCTTTTTGCGCTGGCGCGACATTCTCAAGCGCCTCGCGATTCAGCAGGCGCGCAATGTCGTTCCCCAAAGAATGTTGAGCGCGTCGGTAAACTCGCCCTCAACTCCTGTCTATGAACCGAAGCGCGTCGCAGGCGCCGCCGGCTGGACCGAAGACCAATTCAAAATTCTCTTTTCCGCACTGACCCGCGGCAAAGAAGCGGACTGGAGCATGGGAGATGATGCGCCTCCGGCATTCCTCTCCGCGCTCCCAAGAACTTTGTGGGACTACTGCAAGCAACGCTTCGCGCAGGTCACCAATCCGCCGATCGATCCGTTGCGCGAAACCCACGTCATGTCTCTCGACGTTCACTTGAAGGACGGCATCACCCTCCCGAGTCCAGTAATCTCAGCCGGCCAACTCTCGCAGCTTGCCGCGATTTTTGGCCCCGAGCATCGCATCGACATCACTTTTTCCTCCGCAACTGGAGTGCCGGGAGCGCGGTGCAGTTTTGCTCAGCTTTCTACTACCCTTCTGAGTAGCAGCGGGCGCCCGGGGATCCTCCTCCTTTCCGATCGCGCTATCGATGCCGACCGCGCACCACTGCCCGCTCTGCTTGCCACTGCGGCGGTGTGGAAAGCAATGGTTCGCGATGGCTTGTGGGATGTTCCGCTGATTGTCGAATCAGCCCAGGTTTTTGACACTCATCATGTGGCGCTGCTGGTGGCCGCTGGCGCCAGCGCCGTCCTGCCTTATCTCGCGGATGAGTTTGCCGAGTCCCTTGAGCCAGGCTGCACGGAAAAAGCCCGCGCGGCCATCAATGCCGGCCTGCGAAAAGTTCTCGCCCGCATGGGCGTCTCGACTCTGGCCAGTTATCGCAACAGCCATCTGTTTGAAATCGTCGGTATCTCCGAAGATCTCTGCGCGGAAGTGTTTGAAGACGCCGCCGATTATCCCGGCCAGAAATCGCTCGACGATCTCCTCTCCGATTATCTGCGCTTGCACAAAGCGGCCTTCTCCGGCGAATCCGACGAGCTGCCCGATTCGGGCCTCTACCGCTTCCGCAAGGGCGCGGAGCTTCACGCCAGTTCGCCCGAAGTCATCCGCCGTCTTCACGCTCATGTCCGTGCGCCCAGTGCCAAGACTTACTCCGCATTTGAAGAACTCGCGGAGCACCAAGGTCCGGTCTTCTTGCGCGATTTACTCGACACCGTTCCAGACACGGCCATTCCTCTCGACGAAGTCGAGCCCCTCGACTCCATCGTCAAGCGTTTCAGCACCCAGGCCATGTCTCTCGGCTCGCTCAGTCCGGAAGCACACCGCACTTTAGCGCTCGCGATGAATCAGCTCGGCGGCCGCAGCAATACCGGCGAAGGCGGCGAAGACCCCAATACCTATCGCTTCGAGCCCGCCGCGGCCAACAAAATCAAGCAAGTCGCCTCCGGCCGCTTCGGAGTCACCGCCGATTATCTCGTCCACGCCGAGGAACTTGAAATCAAAATGGCGCAAGGCTCCAAGCCCGGCGAGGGCGGCCAACTCCCCGCGAAGAAAGTCAGCGAGTACATTGCGCGCATCCGACACGCCACTCCCGGCACGCCGCTGATTTCGCCTCCGCCGCACCACGACATTTACAGCATCGAAGACCTCGCCCAATTGATCCACGACCTTCGCGCCGTCAATCCACGCGCGCGCGTCGGCGTAAAACTCGTTTCCGGTGCCGGTGTCGGCATCATCGCTGCCGGCGTTGCAAAAGCGGGCGCCGACGTCATCACCATCAGCGGACACAACGGTGGAACCGGCTCTTCGCCCTTGACCTCCATCAAAAACACGGGTCTTCCTTGGGAAATTGGTTTGCGCGAAGCACATGACACACTGGTTCGCGCGGGCCTCCGTTCACGTCTCTCTCTCCGCGTGGACGGGGGCCTGAAATTCGCGCGCGATATCGTGCTTGCCGCTATTCTCGGCGCCGACGAATTCGGTTTTGGCACTGCTTCTCTCCTTGCCATCGGATGCGTCATGGCCCGGCAGTGCCATCTCAACACTTGCCCCGTGGGAATCGCCACCCAGGACGAAAAGCTGCGCGCCAGATTTCAAGGCAAGCCCGAGATGGTGGTCGCCTACTTCCGTTCGCTTGCCGAGGAAGTCCGCACTCGGCTCGCGCAGCTTGGCGTACGTTCGCTCAGCGAACTCATCGGCTGGTACGACCGCCTGAGTACGCGCTCCGGAATGGATCCGCTCCTCATTGTGCCGATTTCTTCCTCGAATCGCGTCGCGCCACAGCAAGAGCCTGCCCTCCACGTCGGCGCGCTCGAAGAATCACTTCATTTCCATACTGCGCTCCGGCTCCAGAATGAGTCTCAGCCGATTCAGAACTCGGATCGCAGCGTCGGCACCGGCCTCAGCGGCGAACTGATGCGCCGACGCAAGAACTGCCTACCCGGCGATGAAGAGATCAAACAGAATTTTCACGGCTCGGCAGGCCAGAGCTTTGGAGCTTTCCTTGCCGAGGGCGTAACCCTCCGGCTCAAGGGCGAGGCCAACGATTACGTTGGAAAAGGTCTTTCCGGCGGAACCATCGCCATCGCTGCTGGACTTGCAGCTTCCAGGCGCGGTGACGTTCTTGCCGGAAACACCGTGCTCTATGGCGCTACTTCCGGTCAGCTCTTTATTGCCGGACGCACTGGAGAGCGTTTCGCTGTCCGCAACAGTGGTGCGCTTGCCGTGGTGGAAGGGGTTGGCCAGCACGGCTGCGAATACATGACTGGCGGCGTCGCTGTCATCCTCGGGCCGCTCGGCCTGAATTTCGGCTCGGGCATGACCGGCGGACTTGCTTATATCTTGCGCGCCGAGGCCGGCGATGTGTTGCATCGCGATTTCGTGACCATCGCGGAATCCGATTCCGATGAAGAAAACTGGTTGCGCCGCATCCTTGAGGAACACGTTCACTTTACTGCCAGTCCTCGCGCTGCTCGCTTGCTCTCGCGGCGCGGAGCATTGCCGCTGGTTCGTGTGCAGCCGGTTCATTTTCAGGGCACCGTGGAGGCCACTTGGAGCCCCATTCTCGCCCAACTGAAACTTCGTCAAACAATTTTGCCGGCGCCTGTTGCCGCGCCGCTTTCACAAGCTGCGGTTCACGCTTAAGAGAGGCCTAGGAAAGGATATTAACCCCGCATTCGGCTAGGAGAATTCGCTATAATTCTCGCCGAGCGTTCTAACTATGGACTTCGACCAGCTTACAACTTTTGTTTTCGTGGCCAAACTGAAGAGTTTTTCTCGTGCTGGCCAAAAAGTCTTCCGCTCGCAATCCGCTGTCAGTGCGCAAATTCGCCAGCTTGAACAAGCCTACAAAGCCCGGCTTCTGGACCGCTCCGCCAAATCCGTCGAGTTGACTCCTGCCGGTCAAGTTCTTTTCGAGTACGCCGAAAAACTCCTCCGCTTGCGCGACGAATCCATTCAAGTCGTTGCTGACCGCGGTAACGTGGTTCAGGGCCCGGTGGTCTTCGGCGCCAATGAAGCCACCTGTCTTTACCTACTCCCCGATATTTTTGCGGAATTTCAGCGCCGCTATCCACTGGTGCACATCAGCATCTATCGCAATTTCAGCCACAAGATTCTGCAGCGCGTCGAGGACGGCTCCGTCGATGTTGGCATCGTCACCCTGCCCGTCAAGTCTCCCAATTTGAAGATGCACCACATTTACAAGGACCGTCTGCGCTTCATGGTTAGTACCAAGAACCCACTCGCTCATCGTTCCAAGATCACCCTCGCTGAAGTTGCCGAGCAGCCGCTCATCTTTCCCCGTACCGGCTTTACGCGCCAGGTGCTCGACAAGCTTTTCCGCCCCTACCGCGCGCGCATTCACGTCACCATGGAGTTGCCCAGCATCGGCATGATCAAGCGCTTTGTCGCCGCCGACGCCGGAGTCTCCTTCATCAGTGAGAGTTTCGCGAAGGACTATGTGAAAGCCGGAGAAGTGAAGCTGCTCACCGTCGAAGATGTCGACCTCTGGCGCGAGCTTGGCCTCATCTACCGCCGCGACCGCAGCCTCCCCCGCGCCGCTCAGGCGCTCATCGGCATCATCCGCGATCACCGCAAAGCCGCCGAACCTGCCGCCGAAGCCGCCGCCAGCTAAGTCCCCTATTTCAGACGTGGTGTCGTGGCGGAACCACCTCCCGCCTCTTGCAACCAAGTGTCGTTTGCTCTATGTACGGTTTGGCCATACTCACCCGCAGCCATCCGCTGATATCTTAAACTTAGGATTATGTTTCACCCTGACCGGCTCCCGCTCTGGTTAGAGTTCTTCCTCGGGATGGTTGCTTTCTGGGTCGTTTTCCTGACCGTCGTCTTCCGGTTGGAAAAGCGCACGGTTTCGCCCTACGGCGAGATCGAAAACGCACCTCCCTTTGCCGATCCTACTGGCTACGCCGCCCGCTGGGTGGCCGACGCCGTTCAAGCCGGCTTTGTCCTCTTAGGCTGGACCCGCGACGTAAGAGGATCAGTCTATCAATGCACCTATGCCTTGCTCGTCTCCGCTGATCGCGCGACTTTTATGGTCATCAGCGTGGGAACTATCATGAAGATCCCGATGCAGGGCACCTGGCTGCATACCCCGGCCATGGACGGCCGGTCCTTCAATACCACCGACAAACAAGCTGGCGTACAAATCGACCTTTCGGGGAACTGGACGAATCAGCTCGCTGTCGTTCCCAGTTTTGGCCACCTCCTGCAAAAGCATCACGAGTGGCTCCAAAGTCTCAACGTGCTGCCGCGTCCCTTCACTTCCAACCGCGAGTTTGCAGAGTTCAAGGCATTGCGTACCCAGCACTTTCGTTCCATGGAGGGCGCCGGCTTGATCCGTTTCACCGACGCCAGCGCCACCCAGTTCTATTACACCTTCCCCGGCGCCGCAAAAACCGCCACCTGGAGCTACTTCGTAGGAGTCATTCGCGGCTTGTCCCACGGAACCCTCTTCCGCAGCGCCTGAGCACCCGTCCCAACTTAGAACGGGATTGAGGTTCTCGTTTCAGCAGGCGTAAACCGAGTTGTCACTTTTTAGGTCGAAGTACACTCTACGCTGATGGTGTCGCCGGTTGCTTAGGTAAGAAGTTCGCCCGGCGAAGAAACTCCGCAAACCGTGGGTCGGACCGCAGCGGATCGAAGAAGGGATGCACCTTAAGAAATTGCATGATGTTCGATTGTTCCTCGGCGGCGCGCTCCATCCATGCAAATGCTTCCTCCGTGTCACCAAGTCCCAGATAAGCATTCAGGAATGCGGCTGCCGGGACGTAACCCTTCTCTCGGCGCTTGTGAAGCTCGTCGAGAACCCGCAGGGCTTCCGTGCGGCGGCCGGCGCCTGCATAGGCACGCACGAGCACGCCCAGCACAGCCGAGCTGCGGTCAGAAAGCGAAGCCGCTTTCTCCAACGTCCGGACTGCTTCATCGAACTGGCCGGCGCCGGTAAGCGCAAAGCCCAGAAGCCACAGAGTCATCGGATCCTTAGGTTTTACAGTCAGCGCAGTGCGCAATTCCCGAATGGCCTCATCGTAGCGGTGAGCCTGAAAGAGGATCCAGCCGACCTGACCGCCACTAAATGCCTGCGGGTCGAGTTCCTGCGCCCGTCGGGCCGAGGCCAGCGCCTCCTCTATCCGTCCCTGGCATACTAACCAATCGGCCAAGCCCGCATGGGCGGCCGCTTCGCTGGGGCTCAGTTCGATAGCCCGCCTGTATTCGCCTTCGGCTTCCGCCCAGCGCCAGTCTTTCTGCAGGCCATTTGCAAGTAGTGCGCGGGCCTCCGCAAGCTCAGGATCCAATTCCAATGCTTTCCGAGCAGCGACGACCATCTTTGAGCGAGTTTCGCCCGGAGGTTCACCGTAGAAAACGAGCCCGAGAGCTTCATAAGTAGCCGCCAAACCCGCGTAGGCTGGAGCAAACGTGCTGTCAGCATCGACTGCGGCCTGGAAGCGCAGAAGGGCCTCCCCAAGCCCGGCCCGGCTGCCCTTGTGCAGCGCAAAACGGCCTTTCAGGTATGCCTCGTAAACGTCCGGTGCCACCGTGCGTGGGGCAGCGGGTGAACCCCTTTGCGCACCAATAACCGCGTTCTCAATATGACGCGCAATCCCGTAGGTCACGTCGCTCTGCAGCGCCAGCACGTCCTGCAGTTCGCGGTCATACGTGCCAGACCACAGGTGCTCGTCCGTGTCGGCCCGAATCAACTGAACAGTGACGCGAATCTTGTCTCCCGATCGCAGCACCGAGCCTTCGATGACCGCATCGACGTTCAGTTCCTTCCCAATCGCCGGTACGGACTTTCGTGTGCCCTTAAACTGCATCGCGGACGTGCGCGAGATCACCCGCAGGGCATGAATTGCCGAAAGCCGGGCAATCAGCGCTTCCGTCATGCCATCGGAGAGGTAGTCCTGCTCGGGATTGCCGGAGAAGTTTTGCAGCGGAAGAACGGCGAGTGACCGGATGCCCCCGCTGGCACTCGCCGGCTGTATGGGGGTTCGCTCGCGCACAATCCACATCAAGCCAGCCCCTAGCGCCAACACCAGCGCAGCGAGAACCACCGCCGTACGAGCACGAGCCCCACTTCGGACGGCCTCTGCCCCCTGACGCGCATCTGGAGCGTCCCTTGCGTCCGTAGGTGCCCGTTCATCCCGCCAGGCATCCAGTTCCTTCGTATAGGCGTAAACCGACCCGAGCTTGTTGTGGTGGAGACGATGGACTGGCAGCCCCTCGCGCTTCTCCCATCGGCGCACGGTCGTTACGTCACGCCCCAGGTAGGCTGCGATCTCCTTCCATGATTCCACGCGCCTGCCTAGGGTACCCGCGCCGGTCATGGGGCCTGATGTTGCCTGGACAAACATGGGGGTCTGAGGGCTCCTGCTAAGTGGTAGAAGTATCACACCGGTTCGTTTCCGTGGCAACTACCTAAACAGGCGAAAAAAGCTGCGGGTGTCGCTCTTTGCTCTTCTTTGCCCCTCTTTGCACGTTGCGCCAAGGCGCATGCCAGGCGCAGCATCCGGTTACAAGCAGGATGCAAATATCACCAGAAAGGACAACTACTAATGACACCGAGGAGATTTGCCAGGTCCGCGGCGGCTGTCGCAGCATTTACCGCCATCGTTCTGGCGGGAATTGGGAGCAGTTCCCCCCGCGCAAGAGCTACTGACGATGACAACGACGGCAACGAATCAAGGATTCAACGGGGACTAGAGATAGCACCGGTCCAGCTGAATCTGGACGGAAAAAACCGGGCGCTCGTCGGACTGGGCAGCTATATCGTCAACGCCCATGTCCCCTGCAATGAGTGCCACGGCGCCGGCCCTGCGCTCACTCAATTTCTCCCAGGCAGTAATCCATACGTTGGCCAGCCCGCGGTAATCAATCCGGCGACCTACTTTGGTGGCGGCAGGGATTTTGGTGCGATAGCACCAGGCGCCGCGCACATCATCTCCCGCAACCTGACACCTGATAAAACCGGACTGCCCGTAGGGGGCCACACGTTTGCGGAGTTTGTTCAGATCATGAGGACGGGCGTGGACTTGGATAACCTCCACCCGGCCTGTCCACAGGGAGTCGTTAATACCGGCTGCGTTCCGGCTCCGTTCCGCGCTGACCTTCTCCAGACAATGCCTTGGCCTGGTCTCAGCCACCTAACGGATCATGACCTGCGGGCCATCTACGAATATCTCAGCGCCATCCCTTGCGTCGCGGGCCCGCCAGCGCCCAGTGTGCTGCACAACGATTGTTCTTGAGGCTCACACAGGAACACGCTTGCTGATCTCCCCCAGCTCCCGGCGAGCACTGGGGGAGATTCCTACTTCCGTGCTTCAAAAAAAAGAGGTTAGACAACTCACTTTCCGCTTGACTTTTCTTTAATTTCTGTTGTACTTATCCTTGTAGATATCTGCGCCGACCCCAGATTGGAATCAAACACAGATACCTTCAATTTTCTGACCTAACTCTTTTCTTTGATTGAGTTTACGCATAGCCCTTGTCGGTAGAGGAAATGCCCAGGCCTTTAGAATGAATCGCTTGCGAATTGCAAATTCTGTAAACCCTTTGTTTTGATATCCATGCAAATTGGCGGGGGTGCGCCCCCCTCCAACGGTTGGGATGCTTCTGAGTTTGGATGCAGGGAACGAAAGGAGCTCGGTTCTTCTCTTACGGACTACCGACAACTGAACACTGAAAACTCCTAGTGGACGTTGAAATCCATGCTGGTGACCGCCCGGGCGATCACGTTCTCCTGAATCTGAATCAGGTCGCTGTCCGCATACGTCATGGCCAGCACCGTGAACATGTCCTTGCCACGTGCAATCACAACCAGTCTTCCCAACCAGTCGTGGTCGTCGGCTTTTCCACGGTATTTATACTCTACTGCGGGCATTCCGCCGACCGTCGTTTTGCGCTCCGAAAGCCGCTGGTAGTTGGTGTAGACGTCATGCAGCCGCTTTTCCACCGCCGCAGCCGCTGCGTCCAGTGGTTCCTTCGTTTTCTCCTCGCCGACCACCATTAACGTCGATTCGTTGGACGTGCCCATGGCCACGATCGCGTTTGGCAGTGCGCCCCGCGCTTCTTCGATCAAGCTCCAGCTCGGCGCTTTGTACATCCGGAAGCCGTGAGTGTAATTCGTATACAGATTGCCCTGGATCTCTTCGCGGTTGGCGGGAACTTCCGGTTCTTTCGGTGGGGCGGGCGCTGCCGCCGCCGGTGCCAATCCACTCGCCGTGGCCGCCGGAGATCCTTTTGCCGCTGGAGCAGTGGGCTTGGCCGTTCCCGTGTTCGCCGAAACTTCGGGTTTCACCGCTGCGTTTGTTGCCTTCGCCGGCGCTTTGTCGGCTTTCCCTGCCGGACTTACAGTCTTTTCACTGGCGTTCGCTGCTGTGGCCGATGCTTCTGAAGACGTTGCGACCGCCGGCTCAGCCTGTGGCTGCGAATCGGCCGCTGGCTTTGCAGGATGCTGGGGTGCATCTTTTTTCAACGCGGAAGCCGGTTCCGATTTTCCCGCTGGCGTCGATGGAATGATGGATTCAATTTTGTCTTTTTCGATCAGCTCATACCCAAACTCGGTCTTGACCTTGAACATGTTGTCTTCATAGGCCACGATCACGCCGTACAGCTTCCTGCCGCCTTTGAGGCGAATTTCATCTGCACGCGCCGGGACCGCAATGGCGCAGAACGCCAGAGCAAGTGACGCCAGAAATAGGGAGCCGCGCTTATTGGGGACAGCCATACAGAAATTATCCCGCCCCCAAGTGCGGGCTGCAACCTTCACGCGCGCGGTGGTGTCCGGCGTGCTACCTCCGCCAAGAGCGCCCTCGTCCGGGCCACCAACCGCTCGATTTCGCTTATTGTGGCGCTAAGGCGCGCGCGCAGCGGTTCCGGCAGTTGGGCGTGAGTTTGCTGCAACGCCAGCGCCTCTGCGATCATACGAACATGGCCGCGGCTGCGCGGATTCAATCGCTCCCAGAGCCGCTGCTTGCTGCTGCGGTTTCGCCCCAGCCACTCCTCGCCGGTTCCCGCCGGGCGCCCCGTTTCCGGTTCCGCCACCGGCGCCAGATTTGGTTTTCTAGGACGAATGAAGTTCATATCATCACCTTCGTCGCGACCCTCGGATGGCTTCCCCTCAATTCATCAGTCACGCGCCATTGAGGCGAAAAAGCCAAAAACTAAAAACTGACAATTGACAACTCACTTCTTCAACGCTTCGAGCTTCTCCCCCTTGATCTGCCCATCCGGCTCGACGCGTCCGGTTACGCGCATCGTACGCGTCTCAAACACCAGCCTGCCGTAACGGTCGTACGCGTCGGGGAAGAGCACCACTTCATACACGCCGCGCTGGTCTTCCAGCGTGACGAACATCATGTTGCGGTAATTTTTTGTTCCGACGTGCCGGTAAGTCACCACCCAGCCGCATAGCGTTACGCGTTTTCCGCGCAGGCCCGGAAGTTCATCGCTCCAGACCTCGCCGTTACGCGGCAAAAAATCGAGCGGGTGGCCGCTCACGCAGACTTCCAGAATCTCCCGTTCGTAGCGCAGTTTTTGTTCCAGCGTATATTCGGGGGTCTGCATTTCCGCCAGCGCCACGCCAATCGCATCATACGGATTTGTTGTGACAAAAAGCGATTCTGCGCTCTCCGGCAGCGCATTTTGTTCATCAGCTTGCAACAAATTCCAGCGCCACAACATCGCTGGCCGCGTCATGTTACAGACTTCATCGAACGCGCCGCATTTGATCAGATCTCGGATTTCATCGCATTCGACTGTCACTCGATGTAAAAAATCCTCCAATGAGCGAAACGCGCCGCCTTCTCCGCGCGCCCGCAGAATCGCCGTGATCGTTTCCACGCGCAGTCCCCGCACTTGCATCAATCCAACACGTAGCGCGCGTTTTCCATCTTCACCGTCCTCGGCCGTGTACTCCATCCGCGAATGATTCACCGACGGCAGCCGCACCACGATGCCCCAGCGCTTCGCTTCCTCCACATACGCCGACACGTGATAAAACCCCGCCCCGGCGCTGCACATCGCCGCCAGAAATTCTGCCGGATGGTGCGTTTTCAAATACGCCATGCGATACGAAATGTCCGCATATGTCGCGGCGTGCGCTTTGCAAAAACCGAAGCCTGCGAATTTCTCCACCATCATCCAGGTTTCTTCGCGTTGTTGTTCGGTGAGTGCCATCATTCCCGCGGCTTGGAGGAATTTTCCACGCAATCGCTCGCGGTCACTTCGTCCAGAAAACTTCGCAGAGGCTCGCCGAATGAGATCAGCTTCGGCCAGCGACATGCTCCCGAGCGTTTGCGAAATCTGCATCACCTGTTCCTGGAAAATGCAAACACCGAGCGAGTCACCGAGAATCTCTTTGAGCGCTGGATGCGCGTATTCGATTTCCTCCTGTCCGCGCAGCCGCTTCACAAACAATTCTTTCGATCCGTACTCCGCAGCGCCTGGGCGGATTAGAGCCAATGCTTGCGCTACTTCTTCCAGTGTCCGCGCTTTCATCGTGCGCAAGAGGCCGCGCATGGCGGGCGACTCGATCTGAAATACTCCCATCGTTCGTCCGGCGGCAATCACATCGCACGTCGCAGGATCGTTTTCCGGTATAGCGTCAAAATCAATCTCGCGCGGCTTCGGGCATGGCGTCACTCCATCGGGTGCGACGTTCGATGCTTCAGAAGCGGGCGGGGCAAGCCCCGCCCCTACGGGTTGAAGGGCGCGATCGATGTTGTCGAGCGCGAGCGACATCGTCGTGAATCCGCGCTGGCCGAGCAAATCCATTTTTATCAGTCCGAGTGCTTCGATATCATTCATGTCGTATTGCGTGACGACGATGCCTTTTGTGGCGCGCTCCAATGGCGTTAGCCGCGTCAGTGGCCGCGCGGAAATTACCGTGCCGCACGGATGAATCCCCAAATGGCGTGGCGCGTCGTCGAGGCGTAATGCTACTTGCAGGATTGTTTTCCAGGGCTCGTCGTCGATCGGCAGGTCGCGGCATTCCGGCAGTGCGCGAATGGCTTGCAAGATTTCGCGCACCGGACGGTGTGGCAGCCGCTTCGTGAAGCGGTCCACTTCACCCGGTGGCACGCCAAACACTTTTGCGACTTCGCGCACGGCCAGCCGCGCGTGCATGGTGATGAAACTGGCGATCATTGCCACGCGGGGCCCTTGCCGGGCCCCGGCCACGTGTTCGGCGCCCCAGTGTTCGTAGACGTAGTCGAGCAATTCGTCGCGACGCGCGCCGCAAATATCGATGTCAATGTCCGGGCAGTCGCCGCGCTGCTCGTTCAAAAACCGTTCGAAGTAAAGACCCCAGCGCAGCGGGCACACACGCGAAATTCCCAGGCAATACGTCACCATCGAACTCGCTGCCGACCCGCGCGCTACCGCGGGAATTCCGCGCCGTCGCGCTTCTTCCACGATGTCCAATACGAGCAGGAAATAAGGCGACAGGTTCCACTTCCTGATAACTTCCAGTTCGCGAATCAGACGCGAATGCACTTCCGGTGTAACTGAGGGATAGCGTTTGAGCGCGCCCTCGAAACTTCCTTTCTCCAAATAGGAATCCGGCGTCTCGCCTTCCGGAACGGCGCATTCTGGAAAGATCAGTTTTCCCAGCTCGAGTTGCAGGTTGCAGCGGTCGGCGATTTCCAATGTTGCTTGCAGCCATTCCGGATGATCGGGGAAAGATTTTTGCATTTCTGCCGCGGGCTTGAACCATGCTTCGCCAGTGGTAATTTCCGGCGGCGCCACCGTCGTCAACAGTCCGCCGGTGCGGATGGCATTCACCGCGCGGTGGTGCAAATGCTCCTCGGGCCGCAGAAAATGAACATTGTTTGTCGCCACCAACGGCACGCCGAGTTTGCGGCCGAGGCGTTCCGCTTCGCGCAATGCACGCCCATCTCCCGGCGATAAGCGCTGCACTTCGATATACAGGCGGTCGCCGAATATCTCCCTGAGTCGTGAAAAGTGACTAGTAGCAGAGAAACAACCGGCATTTGCTGAAGTTGTCTTTGTAGTGGCGCAGCATGCTGCGCCACTACAAGTGCTTGCGTCGCGTGATCTTGCGGGCAAGGGGCACAACGCGATCGCGCCGCGGTTGTGCTCCGCCAATTCCTGCAATGTCACTGGCCGGCCGTCGGTTTCGGTCGGATTCATGTTTTGTGACAATTTTGTTGTGCCAAGATGGCGCAGCGTGACGAGCTGGCAAAGATTGCTGTAGCCTTCCATGTTTGTGGCCAGCAGGGTTAACGGTGCACTCGCCGAGTTTCGCGTTTCGTTTTTCGAGTATCGAAACGCGTCACTCGAAATACGAAATTCGACATCCAGCACCACGCCCACGATCGGCTTTATCCCTTTATCCTTTGCGGCCTTGTAAAAGGACACGCCAGCATACAAGCCGTTCGTATCCGTCAGCGCCACGGCGGGCATTTTCTGCTCGACCGCAGCCGCAACGATTTCTTCCGGCGACGCTACGCCCCGTAGAAACGAATAGTGGCTATGACAATGCAAGTGTACGAACACAGATGCCCCGGCTTGGAAAGGGAAGAAGGCATGCCCGCTTTTTCGGCAGGCATGCTTGTTCATTCGAATCAGGTAGGAAAGGGGAAAAACTCAGCAAACTATCGCCACAAAATAAACTAGCGCAACAAACCAAACTACCGCGACAAGCAGGGCGTTGAGAGGACCAGGCCGTTGGGCTTGGTGGCGTAATGTTCGCGGAGCTCGAGGCCTTTGCCGTAGAAGACGGCGTTCCAGCCGTAGCGGCCGCGGACGGAATCGAGGCCGCGGTTCAAGTACCAGCGGCGGTTGGCATTGGTGTCAAAGAGTTCGTGCTGGCGTTTGTCGGTTTCGAGGTTGTGCACACTGACGCCGACGAGGCGGACGGCCACGCGGCGAGTGAATAATTTGGCAAACAGGTCTTTTGCGGCGGCGAGCAGTTCGCGCTCGTCGTTGGTTGGTTTGCTGATACGCACCGTCTGGTGCGCCGAAAAATGATCGACATAGCGGATGCGCAGGCCGATGGCGCGCGCCTGCTTGCCGTATTCGCGCAGGGTCGAACCGATGCGTTCGCTGAGATACTCGATCAAGCCACCGAGAAATTCCGTGTCGATGGTGCCGCCTTCGATGGTGGTTTCGCGGGAAACGGATTTCGGCGTGGAGGGCAGCAGCACTTCGCGGCCATCGAGGCCGCGGGCGCGCTCCCAGATTTGCAGGCCGGTGACTTCGCCGAAAGCGGCTTGCAGAGCGGGCTTGGGCACCTGGCGCAGTTGGCCGATGGTGGCGATGCCGCGCTCGGCCAGCGCTCCGGCGTGCACGTGGCCGATGCCGTGGAGTTTTTCCACGGGCAGCGGGGTCAGGAAAGTTTCTTCTTCGCCGGGGGTGATCATGCGAAAGCCGCGCGGGCGCTCGAGACGCGAAGCGATGGAGGCGACCACTTTGGTGCGCGCCGCGCCGACGGAAACGCTCAAGCCGGTGCGGCCGTGGATCTCCGATTGCAAACGCCGCAGCGCGGCTTCGTAATCGGGATAGAGGCGCTCGGTGCCGGCGAAGTCGAGGTAAAAATCGTCGAGCGCGGCGGTTTCTACTGCGGGTGTGTAGGTTTCGAGGATGCGGCGCACGCGCTCCGCAAAATCGGCGTAGTGCTCGTACTGTCCGGGCACGACGATGGCTTGAGGGCAGACGCGCAGCGCTTCGCGGAAGCCCATCGCCGTTTTCACGCCGAGGAACTTCGCTTCGTAGCTTGCCGACGCCACACAGCCGCGCCCTACAAGCACGGGCTTGCCGCGCAGCTTGGGAGTCAGCACTTGCTCGACCGACGCGAAAAACGCGTCCACATCCACGTGAACAATGTTGGGAATGGGAACGCTCTTTGTAGGAGCGCAGCAACCTGCGCCACTACAAGAGAGGTTTTTCTCCGTACGAGTTCTGCAAAGTCCCAGCCAGGCCCAGCCAGACCACGGATTTTTCTCCGCTGCCGCTTCCGTTTGCGGCGTTTCGGAGGAACCCGCAATAGCAGCAGAATTCTCAGGGCTAAAGCCCTGAGCTACATCGCCCCGCGCTACAGCTTCTTGCTCCGCGTCCGTCTCCTGATGCCCATGATGCGGGTCGGAAGATGCTGCGCGATCCTTTTCCTCGGCGGTTGCTTGAATCACGTTGATGGCTTCGATGGGGGGAGTGATGAATACGTTTTCGACACAGACGTCCATGGCGACAGCTCCTATTAACCGTGACCCCGAACAGGTCGGGGTTAACAAAGGAAGTGGCAACGTCTACTATTCGAGCCTGTCGGCAGCGGGGTAGGGAGCAGCAAAATCAATTTCTCGGGGGCTAAAGCCCGATTGGTGTTGCTGACTCTAATGTCGGACCTAAAGGTCCGACCCCCAGTGGTCCTCGGGATCGAGGGATCGTCTTGCCAGTCGACCCCTCACCCCGCTTACGGCTCGGAACTTTCGACGGGCGGCGGCCGACTCGGGAGAGCCTGATCGGCAATGGAGCCGGCGCACCACCCGTTTCCCGTTTCCTCTACCGTCCCGCACTATAGGCGAACAAAAAGCGAAAGTCAAGCTTGATCTACCTTCTCCAAAGGACACCACTACTCGCGGAAAAAAGTAGGCGCGGTTGATGCCGTCGTAGTTGCCTGTGCGCAGGCAGCAACGCTTGAAAGCAGCGGCCGGAGCCACACGGGCACAGGTCGTTGCGGCCGAGTTTTTCGACGAGTTCTTTTTCGCCGTGAACTACGCGCGCTCCGCGCTTCACTTTGGTTTCGGATGGATAGCCCTTGCGGCGCTTACTGCTGCGCTCGAAAGCAGGGTTGATCGTTGAAGTGTTGGTTTCGCATGACAGCCTCCCGTAGGAATCTGAAAATTCGGCACAACAGAAAGCCGCACCCTCCGTTTGGAGGGTGGGCCTCTGCTTACTCATGCATCTTCGGTTCAACTGAAGCTGCAGGGATGATTTCCGCATCATCCCCTTCGATCTCCCAGAACTGCTTGGCCGTGACGAAGCCGATGGTGCGGCCCGCCTTTTTGGTCAAGAGGATCCAGGCGATCTGCTCCATATCGCGCTTGCTAGGAATTCGCCGGTCATCGTAAGAATTGCACTGGCTCACGGGAAATCGCACTGGGCGATCATCCGCGAGATACCTGCAGAAAATTTCTTTTTCCGACTCGCGAAACCCTTTCACGATATGGGCCCAGCGACAGGTCACACACAAGGTTTCGGCGCCCTGCGGGGTGCCGTCCTTGACTTTGATGGTGACCATGCTTTTCTCTTTTCTAAGAAGCGCTTCAGCGCTTCGGACTGTGCTCTTAGTGCGCAGACACATCGTGAAGACGCACCATGAGCGGTGACTCGCGCGAGTCGAAAGACTCACGCGACAATGCGGCATACTAGGCCGCTCAACATCGGAATTATTTAAAATGTCGCCAGAAGAGAAGTGGGCTAGCTGAAGAGCGCAGACGACGCCCATTCGCTGCCGCGACTAAGTCGCTCCGGCAACGCCGCAAAACGGCAATAAATCAACCGTTGCATGGGTCGTAGTCCTCCTTACGACAGCCGTCACGATGCCATAAAAAACACGCAAGGGAAAATATAAAAAAGTAATCGTCGCGAGGAAAAGTATAAGCGCGTAAATTCGCCATCGAACTAGAATGTAATTTTAGAACACGCGGCCGAGTTGGAAAAACCATTTGCGGTGGCCGAATCCACCGAAGCTCTTCGGCATCCCTGCTCGCGTCGTGTCCATTCCAAAATCATAATAATCTTATTCGCCGCGGGCGTGGCAGGTCGGAGCGACTGAGTCTCCGTTAAATATACCTTGACACGTATATGCTCTGTGGAGTATATTAAGAGAATGGAATCTGTTTTCGAAATCATTGCGGAGCCGAACCGCCGGGCGATATTGAGCCTGCTGGTCTCGTCACAACAGTCGGTGGGAGAGATCGAGCGGCAGCTTGGCATGCCG
>Ga0137415_10001170_pt1 | contig 25941 bp, 24 predicted proteins | sample CZODoug3_1_1_16f_FD_183082 | JGI IMG/M metagenome (GOLD analysis project Ga0137415, IMG submission 183082) | Vadose zone soil fungal communities from Angelo Coast Range Reserve, California, USA - CZODoug3_1_1_16fungal (Hybrid Assembly) | ecosystem: Environmental > Terrestrial > Soil > Vadose...
ACCACGCTATCGGATTTTGGGGCGTATACGGCGTCCGACCTTTGACGAAGACCATCACGCTGGACGCTTACTACCTTGGCCTCGATCGAAAACCAGCCGCCTTCAACCGGGGTATAGGTCACGAAATGCGGCACAGTATCGGTGCGCGTCTTTCTTGTCCCTTCGCCGAGAGAAAGCCCGGCTGGGATTTCGACTATGAAGCACTTTGGCAATTCGGAACCTTCGGTTCCGCAAACATCAGCGCCTGGACAGTGGCTTCGGAAACCGGCTACAGGTTTCTGAACGTTCCGCTGAAACCGCGATTCAGCGCTAAGGCGGATGTCTCGAGCGGCGACGACCCGAGGGCGAACACTCTCGGCACATTCAATCCGCTATTCCCCAAAGGCAATTATTTTGGCGTTCTGGCCACGACTGGCCCAGGCCCCATCAACTTTATTGATGCACACCCTCGCGTGGAAGCAACTCTGCCGCAGGGTGTAACTATCTCCGTGGATTGGATCTTTCAATGGCGGGAGAGTCTGCGAGATGGAGTGTATTCCGTTCCCGGATTTCTGATTATTCCAGCAGGAAAGAGCGACGCACGTTTCGTCGGGCACCGTCCGGGCACGGAAGTGCGCTGGCAGGCGGATCGGCACCTGTGGTTTCAAGCCGACTACGGAATTTTTTATGCGGGCAAGTTCGTGAAGGAAAGCCAGCCAGGCCGCAACCTGAATTACTGGGCCCTCTGGGCGGGATACAAGTTTTAGGAGCACGCAACATGAGCCGTACTTATCACTTCATCTTCGTCGTTTACCGAATGAGCGTCGGAGGAATCTATGGGGGACAGTAACAAGTTGCACAAACTTCAGTCTATGACAGCGGCACTCCTTGGAGTGTTCTTCTTCAACGCCATTATCGGAGTGTTTGGATTGAGACTGGCGATTGCCGGGCTGGCCGCATTCGTACTCGGTGCTGTTGTTGTCTGCGTCGCGTTCCCGACACAGGGTGTGGAATCATGAAACTCGATCCTTCTATTCTCGCCAGAATTCAGTTCGCCTTTACGGTGAGTTTTCACATCATTTTTCCGACGATGTCGATTTTGGTGTCGTATGATCCCGTGCGCGGAGCCAGGGGGCAGGTCAATGTGTCTTACGCCCGAAAGAGGACTGCACACGCAAACGGGATGTTTTAAGGGGAGGGCCCGGCAATGAGCAATAGCGTACAGGTCGGCTAGCTGGTCATGGCGAGCACTCCAATCACTGAAAAGATCGTAGCGTACGCTCTGCTCGGAATGACCGCGGTCACCGGCCTAGTGGACGCCGTCAGTTTTCTGTCGCTCGGACGCGTTTTCACGGCAAACATGACGGGGAATGTCGTTATCCTGGCGTTCGCGACGGCGCGCGTGCCTGGACTGTCCATCGCACGCTCGTTAACGGCACTCTCGGCTTTTCTTGTAGGGGCAATATTCGGCGGACGGATCGTGGCCCGAGCCGGTTCCGACTCACAGATTCGATTCGCCGCACAAGCGTTCCTGCTGGAAGACACCTTTCTCTTTGCTGCGTCGTTGTGCGCCATCGGATACAGACGCGACTTGCTGGAACATTCTTTTCAACCCTTTGCTCTGATCGCCCTGACAGCGCTCGCCATGGGCACGCGGACTGCCGCCGTGCGCAAGCTCGCAATCCCGGATCTGACGACAACGGTCCTGACATTAACGATTACAGGCATCGGCGCGGACTCTTCGCTCGCGAACGGCAACAACCCGCGGTTGGCAAGAAGGGTTGAATCGGTCGTTGCGATGTTTTTGGGTGCGGCGTCGGGTGCGGTCATCCTACATTACTCGATCTCAGCAGCTTTGGGGCTTGGCACAGCGATCTCCGCCTTGTGCAGCGCAGCGTTGTTTCGATCTGTGCGCACGTCCGATAGGCTGTGACTCAGCGTCGGCGCGTTAACGAGGCAGGTTAAGCGCTTACCACCTGCCCCGATCTGATCGTCGGTGAATGGCACGCGCAACAAGGTCTTAGCCAGTTCCCGCCTCCCGATGTTCCCATTTATCAACAGGCCAAAGCCGAGTACGCCAAACTCGGAAAATGAATTGTACTGATTCAGCAGAGTCGGAGGCCGCGTTGACTGAATTAAGAGGGAAATACCATGCAATTCAGGCCCTCGAAATTGCCGAGGTTCATGCTTTTGGGAAGCAGTGCGAGGCTACGGAGGCGGGAGCCCTCAAGTTCCGAGGATTTGCCTGAAACGATTCTTGTTGATTCTCAGCGACCGAATCTTCGATTCCAGCGTAGATCGCGGTATTCCCAACTTGACTGCAGCCCCTGTGGGTCCAGAAACGCGCCCACGGGTATCTTTCAGGGCAGCCTCAATCATGTCCTTCTCTTGAACGAGGAGTCTCCGAGGGAGTTCAACTTGCTGTTTCGACTCTGGTGTCAGCAGAGCCCGCTGGGGTAACCAGTTTTCGTCGATCGAGAAAATCTCCGTTTCGCAAAGGATCATCGAACGCTCGATGACGTTCTGCAGTTCGCGAATGTTTCCCGGCCAAGCATATGAATGAAGCAATTCCAGCGTCTTCTTGTTGACACGTTTTATGTTCTTGCCAGCTTTTCGTGCATAGCGATCAATGAAGTATTCGACCAGCAGAGGGATGTCCGCTCGTCGTTCTCGAAGGGAAGGTATCTCGATCGGGAAGACGTTCAACCGATAAAACAAATCACTGCGGAACGAGCCAGCGCTGATGGCGGCCTCCAAGTCACGATTGGTGGCTGCAATCACCCTAACGTCAGCGCGGATTCGACGAGTGCCGCCGACACGCTCAAACTCATGCTCCTGCAAAACACGAAGCAGAGCAATCTGAGTCTCAACTGGAAGTTCTCCGACTTCGTCGAGGAAAAGCGTGCCTCCATTTGCTAACTCAAACCGACCCAAACGCTGCTGGGTCGCGCCCGTGAAGGCACCCTTTTCATGGCCGAACAGTTCAGAAGCGATAAGATCACGGGGAATTGCTGCGCAGTTCACACTAACGAATACACGCGAAGCACGATCTGATCGTCGGTGGATGGCACGTGCAACAAGCTCTTTGCCAGTTCCCGTGTCACCCGTGATGAGGACCGTAGAATCGCTTGGCGCGACTTTGGAGACGCGCGAGAGAACACTTTTCAAAGCAGGAGATGTTCCAACGATCTCTTCAAACATTGAAGCTTTGTCGATTTCTTCACGCAGGGCGACGTTTTCCTGTTGCAGTTTCTCTTCAATTCCTTTGCGGTCGTCAATGTCAGTACTCGCAATATACCAACGCTTGATCTGCCCCTTTTCATCGTGTAGCGGGTTGAAACGAGACAGAAACCAACGAAAGCTTCCATCGCCTTTGCGCACCCGCAACTCCAATTCGTAAGCAGAGCCGCTGGAAGCGGCACGATTGAGCCGCTCCAGATCATCGGGATGTACCTCACCACCAATCCCCTCTCTCTGCAGCCACTCATCCAGACTCATGCCAAGGTAATCGAGCGACGCTCGATTGGCATAGATCGGACTTCCATCTGCCCCAAATACACCGAGATACTGCGGCGTGAGGTCTAACATCTGCCGGAGCTCTGCTTCTTGTTCCCGGATCTTTCCTTCTGCCGTCTTGCGCTCGGTGATGTTGGTCACCGCTCCGAAAAACTCACGATTGCCGGATGCATCCTGTAAAGCGTGAGCGATCGCGTGGACGTGCTTGACTCGCTCGTCAGTCATCAGCAAACGATACTCATGTTCGAAGTCAGTGCCAGTCTGGGATGCGCGATCGATGACCTGTTGTGCAAGCGCCCTATCCCGCGGATGTATGCGCTGTAACAGCATGGTTATGGTTGGTCTCTCGGCGCGGTCGTATTCGAAAATCCTATAGGTTTCGTCTGACCAGACAATCTCTCCGGTATCAGGCCTCCACCCGAAGCTGCCTGTGTGACTGAGCCTTTGAGCTCCCGTCAGATACGCTTCGCGCCGGCGTAATTCCTGAGTCAGGAGCTCGTGCTCCGTAACGTCTAGCGCGCTGCCGACATGCTTTTTCAGGCCTTGGTTGTCGATAAGAGGAACTCCGACGCAGCGAATGTACCGGACCTCACCATTGGGACGCACGATGCGTTTTGTGGCATCGAAGGGCGAAGCTTTCGCCAAGGCTCCCTTGATCAGGTTCGCCATGGACTCCCGATCCTGTGGATGAACACAATCGAGGTATTCCTGAACGCTAGGAGGTTTGCTGGCCGGATCGAGTCCGTGCATCCGAAATAATTCGGGAGACCAATAGTAGAAGCCGTCCGGATCGAAGGCCCAGCTCCCCATGTGGGCAAGACGCTGCCCTTCCGCAAGATAAAACTCGCTTCTTTGCAGCTCCTCGGCGTTGCGGCGGAGCTGTTCTTCCGCCGTTTTGCGCTCGTCAATGTCCAAGCTCGATCCATACCACTTGACGATGTTGCCGTTTGCGTCGCGAAGGGGCACTTTCCGGTGGAACATCCAGCGGTATTCTCCATTCGCCCTGCGGACGCGAGTTTCGTACTCGAAGATATCTCCTGTTGCGAGGCAGGCTCGCCACTTGGTCAAGATCCCCTCAACGTCCTCAGGGTGAACGAAAGCCGTCCAATTCCAGCCGGCCACTTTGTCCAAAGTGACGCCCAGGTACTCTAGCCAAGGCTTATTGAAGTAATCGAGGTAGCCGTCAGGTCTGGCAGTGTGAATCAGCGCAGGAATTGAGTCGACGAGTACTTGAACATCTAACGACTCGGATTCCTGTCGTGGAGAGGCCATGGCGCGCATCATATCACCCACACATCGGCTCATCGATAAGATCGATCGACCGGACGTGTTGCCGTCGTGACATGGTCGGCCGCTTGCCAGCGGGTCGCACTTCAAGATCCGTCACCCAGCCCTATCGCCATTCGATTCATTTGTGGAGCGAGTGGTTAGCCTCTTTTTTGGAGCTTGCGGCCGACAAAAGCCGATAGGTTTTGTCCAAGCGCTCGCCAATTGTCGAGATTTCGACGTTGACTCAGCCACGAAGGATTCGTCATTTCAACCACTTACGAGTGGCGCCTTAATTGCCACTAAAGTGACGCAAGTTGTAATCGTGACGAGGAACCAGATGCTGAGGATCACGAGAAAGGCAGACGGGGAAGTGGTCTTTAAGGTTAGCGGTCAACTAATAGGGGAAAACGTGGCCGAGATGGAGGCACTCATTGCGGCCGAAACAAAAGGCAGACGAATCGTCTTGGACTGTGCAGATCTGAGGTCGGTAGATGGCGAGGCCGTTAAATTCTTGGAGAAATGGGAATCCGACTCGATCAAGCTGAACAACTGCGGCCTTTACATCCGAGAGTGGATCAAGAGAGAGCGGCTGGAAAGAAAATCTCGCAAGAGTTCGAAGACACAGGTATGAACACGACCGATTTGATTTGGCAGGGAGCGATGGCGCGAACATAGGAGTGAAAATGAGCTCAGCTTCTAATTCCGTGATGCAAATTAGCGAGGATGCAGGAAAGATGCCAATGAATGTCGTTGCGTATCGTAGTGACGAGCTACGCGCTCGTAGGGAGAATCGCGAGGACCTGCCGTTCGTGGAGACAATCGTGGGTCGACGTGGGTGTCTCCGTGGCATCCTCTCTCTAGTCGAAGCCGTTGCGCCCACGAATATGACAGTTCTGATCGCGGGCGAAACTGGCACCGGAAAGGAAGTCATCGCTCGCGCGATTCACGAGTGCAGCCCTCGCCGGAACCGAAACCTGGTGAAGGTGAATTGCGCGGCAATCCCCGCCGGCCTTCTTGAAAGCGAGCTGTTCGGGCACGAACGCGGAGCCTTTACGGGTGCCGTCAACTCTCATGTCGGCCGTTTCGCGTTGGCCGATCGCGGCACTCTGTTCCTCGATGAAGTTGGAGACATGCCATTGGAGGTTCAACCGAAGATGCTCCGCGTCTTGCAGGAACGTGAGTTTGAGGCAGTCGGCAGCACGCGCACAACGCGAGTCGACGTTCGTGTCGTCGCTGCGACCAACCAAGACTTGAAACAAATGGCTCAGGATCGTGAATTCCGGGAAGACTTGTACTATCGGCTGAATGTTTTCCCGATTTATTTGCCACCGCTGCGCGAAAGGAAAGCCGATATTCCCGAACTCGTGGAATATTTCGTTCAGCAGTTTGCCGCCTCGATGGACAAATCGATCGAATCGGTTCCTGAGGAGACCATGCGCCCCCTGGTGCGCCACCATTGGCCAGGAAACATTCGAGAACTGCAAAACTACATCGCGCGTGGCGTCGTTCTCTCGAATGACGGCATCTTTGATCCTGGTCCTCTTGAAAGCTATGAGCCATTGGAGCCCGAGATTTCAAACCCGACGCTTGAAGACAAGGTCCGGAGAGAAATTCTCGCTGCTTGCCAGCGCGCCAATTGGAAGCTCGGAGGTCCGCGAGGAGCGGCTGCAAGACTTGGGCTGAAGCGCACGACTCTGTTTTACAAAATGAGGCGCCTTGGTATTGCGCCACCACCAGACCACTCGCAGGACTGAGTCGATAATCCGAAGTTACTTCAGTCTCCAGCTAGTCTTCGCAGCTTCATGTGAACAAAGGCGTAATGGCTTCGCGAGATGAGATGCGTTGTCAGCCCCCGGCAGTCGCTTCCGGGTGTTGCCTCGACCATGACTCAAATGCCAGGCACCACATAGATGCAAGCGTGTCATTCGGGTGTGAGGCCCATCGCGTGAATGAACTCGTCGTGCGCCTGCGAGTGGTCCAGCTGTGACTGAAGGAGGAGCGTCCTGGCGTCGTACTCTTGGGCGGCGGCCATTGCAGCTTGCGATTTCAACGCAGCCCCTTGCAAGAGTTCTTGCTGCAGCACGCGGTTCGACTCGCTGCGCAAAGCCACAACCTCTTCCGATACCTTCAGCATCTGCTGCGTTCTTTCGAGTTTGTTGTACGCAGAGTGGATGGCAAGCTCGACCTCGTCCGTCAGCCTCGCAAGGTTTTCCTTCGCTTGAGCCAATTGCGCTTCATGCTCACGCTTCACGGCTCGCTTGCGCCCTCCGTCGAACAGTTCATACCCGAGATGAATGCCAAAGGTGCCGAAATTGCGGGCCAGGAATGGGACATTATTCTGGTAACTGTACCGGCCGAACGCCTCCACATCGGGCAGCCAAATATCTGTCTTGGCCAAACGGACTGCAGCTTCGGCCTTCTCGACTTCGGCGCGAGCTTCTAGAATTTCCGGATGTGAGGCCGTTGCCGTCGTAACGCATTCCTCGAGAGCGCAAGTTTCCTGAGACTCTACGGAGACAGGGTCAAGATCGAGGGCCGTGGTCAGAGGCAAGCCCATCAAATCATTCAGTTTCAATTTGAGGTCGTCCAACTGAAAGTCCGTCGTTAGGAGTTCTTGCTTGGCCTGCAATAGTTGCGCGCGACTCTCGATCGATTCCTGTTCGAGAGAGCTTCCAAACTTCACCTGTTCGATGCGCTCGCTTTCGACGTCCTGCGAAGCTCTTATCCGTGCCTCCGTGGCAGCGCGGTGTGATTGAGCAATCAAAACTCTGTAATAAATCTCGTGTACCGCGAGTGCGACGTCGTTTCCGGTCAGTTGCGCCTTCTCGCGTGAGGCTTTTACTTCAGCTTGCGCGATATCGTTTGCGCGCTTGATCTTCAGAAGCGACGTTAGTGGCTGCGTTATCTGTGTGCCGCTCGTCGCCATGCTGCGGCCCCCTTGGTTCAGGACGCTGCTCACAGGAGGAATCTGCGTTCCCGCCGCTGTACCCAAGCTGCCGGGGTTGATCTGAATCAACTGCGTATCCGTCACGCGCAGAAAACTGCTGTCATTGCGTACTGATGGGAAATAGGAACCCTTCGCGGCCTCTTTCGCGTGTTGTTTCTCATCGACCGCGTAGCCTGCAATGCGGACATTGTGGTTGTGCTTAAGGGCCAGCTGAACGGCTTCCCGCAGTGTAATGCGGCGTGACAGCGCAGTACTGCCTGTATTGTCGGCAAAGGTAAGACAGCAAGACAAAGTTTCCGCCATTAGCAGAAGAATTGCTTTTCGTTTCATTATTTCGACTCCTTCTCCTCAGCCGGCGCTTGCCGGATGGTGCTCAGCTCGCCATAGCTCAAAGGTGATTTGCGCAACAGAGCTACCAGAAGGAGCGCGCACACGCAGCTCCAAGCGATCAGCAGGAATCCATCGATAATGCTGAGGCTGTACGCCTGAAGTCGCACGCGGGCCGCAATCAGATCTACCGCGCGAGCCCCCGCAGTTGCCAAGCCGGATGATTTGGCATAAAGACCTGCGGTCATCGCATGAATGTTCTGACCTGTGAGCCAATCTCCATTCCTGACGTGCACTCCCATCAAGTTCGAGTGCAGCTTCTCGCGTTGCGCCAAAAAATGGCCCATGTAGATGGCGCCTGCGGTGCCTCCGAATATGCGGACGGTGTGAAAGAAAGCCGAAAAAGTAAGAACCCACTCAGGTTTGGCCAAAGCCCCGGCGAAGATCGCTTGCAGCACGATGCAGCCGACGAGTCCGATAAAAGCAAACGCCTGCCCGACGCCGGTGAGCAACTCGGTGCGGTAGAAGTTCTCGGCCGCCCACGTGGTGCTGTACTGAGAATCCAACCAGGCAGCAAGGGCAGTACAGGCAAGGCCGATGGCGAGCAGGAGACGAGGATCAAATTTGCGCAGCAACAGAAGTGCAGCGATAAGCGCGAGAGGAATAAGTGGCGCAGCACTCCAGATGATCGCGGGTCCAATCTGTTCTGCTTCGAAACCGCGGATGGCCAGTGCCTGCGGCACAAGAATGATGGTCGTGCACAGAGTGAAGCGGAAGCAGAAGAGCAGGGATCCTAGCAGCACGGTGTTCCACTTCAGCAGATAGGGCAACGCCACCAGCGGATTCGGACCTCGTAGCCTACGAACAAGCGCGCACAGCAGGAACAATGCCCCGCCGGCGAACAAGGCGTTGAATACTCCGGACCGCCACCAGTCGAGCCTTTCCCCTTGTTCGCACGCCAGCAGCAACATCGCGAGACCCGCGCTGGCGTACAAAAATCCTGCGAAGTCCGGTGCTTCCCCGGATTTCTTCGCGGCCTTGGTTTTCGGTATGCCGTAATAGATACAAATCATCATCAGAGGCGTGATGAGTGCCGAATTCCAGAACATCCAATTCGACGAAAGATGGTTTCTATACCAGCCGTAGAGCGAAGGTGCGATGTTTACCGCCCCATCCACGAAGGTTGCGTACAAGGCGAGTGTGGAAGGAAGGTACCGAAGAGGAATGTTGCGGAGGGCGAATGTAAGCGTGAGCGGATAGAACGTACCAGAAGTCAGGCCACAGAGAAGCACCAATGCAATCACTAGGCTGTAGCTATGCGCGAAGGGCAGGAAGATAAGCAGAGTGGTGAAGAGGGCGGCGGCCGCGAGCAAGATCCGCCGCGGTCCAATCAGGCCCCCGAGATACACCGTGAACGGGCCGACAAACATCAGGCCGGCGTCGAAGGCACTGCTAATCCATGCGCTTTCGTCGTACCCGAATCCGTGAAGGCCCCGAAAATCGGGCATGCCAAGAGAGATCATGCGGCTAGTCAGCGTGACAACTCCCGCACCCGTAACCACGCCGAGAATCCCCAGCAGTGGCTGAGCCGAAACCTCCGCAGGCACCGCAGCGCCGACTGCGCGCGCGATATCTATCGGAGATGGGCGAACTGCTACGCTCGAGGCAGCCATGCTTTTCCTGCTACCGCCTTGTCCGGACGGTTGCAATTACCGAGAGTCCGGGGCGTAGTTTGGCGGCGAAGGCGTTATCGTCCAGCCCAATCTTGACCGGAATGCGCTGTACCACCTTCGTGAAATTGCCGGTCGCGTTGTCGGGCGGTAGTAGGGAAAACTGTGATCCGCTGGCTGGGGCGATCTCCAGCACTTTGCCGTGAAGTACTTGCCCGGGATATTGGTCAATCCGCAGTTCGGCAGCGTCGCCGATCTTCACGTTGGTCAACTGGGTTTCGCGATAGTTCGCCTGCACCCACTTCGTGACATCAACGAACGCGATGACTTGCGCGCCCGGAGAAACAAGTTGTCCTGTCCGGACTTGGCGTTCGCCCACAGTGCCTTCGCTGGGTGCGTAAATTTTCGTGTAGCCCAGATTCACCATAGCTGCCTTGTGGTTCGCCTGCTTTGCGTGTAAATCGGCCTTAAGCTGCATATCCTGTGACTCCAGGACTGTCTTCGAGCGCCGCTCGGCTTCCGCAGTGAGTTCACTGCTACGCAACATCGTCTCCGCCTGTTTGAGGTCGGCGCCGCGGCTGGCGAGCTGTGCCGACAGTCGCTCGTCATCGGCCACCACGGCTTCCACCTTCTGCTGCGTCGCCGAATGAGTTTGATACAAACCCTCTTGGCGCTTGCGCTCGGAGTGGGCGCGAACCAAGTCCGCACTTACTGCCTCCCTACCAGCTTCAGCTGCGGCGATTTGTGCCTTTGCTTGATCGATACCGGCAAGCGCTTTGGCGATCCGCGCGTCCTGCAACTCGCGCTGGCGCAGGTTGTTTTCGATGGCGGCATGGGCTGCCTCAACTGCTGCACTGGCTTGGTCAGCTTGTGCCTGGTAGTCGTCGTCCTGTAATTCCACAATGAGGTCGCCTTTGTGTACTCGCTGAAAGTCGGCTACGTGGACCGTTCGCACGATGCCGGCCACCTTGGTGCTCAGCGGCGTAAGATCACCGCGGACGTACGCATCATCAGTGACCTGTTCGACGTTCCCGCCCTCCCAACCATTCCAGTTGCGAGTGATGGTGAGGAAAACTGCCAGGGCGAGCGCCACGACAAGGAGGGGAGTCACGTACTTTTTCCATCCCACGCTGCTCGGAGAAGCGGCCGCAGGCTTTTCGCTTTGTGGCGCCAGCGGCTTCGTCACGGAGGCGGCGGCGTCAGCCGGTACTGGCGGGGTGGACATCACATTTGCTCCTTCGGTAAAAAGAAATCTGCAAGCGCTGCGCTGCTCGTGATCATCCCGCGTACCAAAAAACTCTCAAAGAGTCCTCCCTCTGAGGCCGAACGCGCAATCTCGTGAGGCAAAGCGGCGCTGACGCTTGGTGCCAGCCGCTAGTGGTGCAACCTATTTGCCAATTGAATTGCAGCGGCATGAACTGCAACGTGCAGACGGAACAGGCAGTTGCGGAAACAACGGGCCTCAAGCCACAACTAAATTCATGAGCGCTGCCAACTCTCCAGCGCTTTCGCCACGCCATTGACACCCCAGCGTTCGAAAAAGATTGCGCTAAGAGACATTTTGGAAGTGTTCGGCGCAAATGCCCGTGAGGTTGGTAACTCCCGAACACGCGAAGATATTGTGACTCGCTTTGACGGTGATCATGACTCAAGTCCTTGCAGCCTAGGGAGTCCTTTACGTTTCCACGCTTCCGACGATGAAGCGGGCGTCCTGCGAATGGGGGATACCAGAGCACGCTTCGTTCCATCCAAGAGCTTCTGTCTTGCATGAAAGAGCCGCGCCTTGAAAGTCCCAGATGAAACACCGAGCATGACGCAGGCTTCTGCTCCCGAAAGGTCGTCGTAATAAGCCATCGTGAATGCCTGTCGAAGTGCGGGTGTCAGCCTTGCCACCTTCTCGTCGATGAATTGCAGAGTCTCGCGCTCCGCGTGAATCATTTCCGGATCCGGCTGTGAGTCTGGAATATTCTCCGTCCAGCCGTCGTCATGCGAGACAGCGCTTTCGGAAAGCGGCCTGAACGTCGAAGGTTTGCGTTTCCGCTGCATCATCAAAGCAGCATTCAATACGATACGCGTCAACCAAGTCCTGAGTGCAGAGCGCCCTTCGAAGCTGCGCACATGGACATACGCCGAGAGAAACGCCTGTTGCACCGCGTCTTCCGCGTCTTCTCTATTCCGCAGAATGGAGTACGCAATCGTTAGGAATCTTTTGCGCGATGTGACAAACATCTCTTCTAACGCGTCCTTTCTCAGGACCTCCTCTCGTGTTTCGACCAGTTTGGCGGCTGCGTAGCTTGCCGTCTTAGAAAGGGCTGAGCGGACATTCTTTTTTGGTGTACGCAATACGGGCAAAGACTTCCTGGCCGCAGCTTCGTTGCTTTGCCCACCGGAACTTGCGGTTCCCAATCCGTAGATCACTTGCGATCTCCGTTTCCTCACTTTCTCGGTCATGCAAATGTGTGCCCACAGCGGACTTTGCCGGCAACTGCGGCTAGGCGGTTTGTTTTCAACGGAAAGAAGAAATGCCGGAGGTCAGCGTGAAGACGCGAGATTGTGTGAAGTCGTTATTTAAGCCAGAACATTGACGGTAACGTCGGCGTCGTGACCTGAGGGCGGTTCCAACAGCGTCTGGCGCGTTTCCTTCTCTTCATTCGCTCTTTTTATCAGCGAGATATTCCGAGCAACTCGCGATCGCGTTTTGGACTGAATGTTGCAACCAGTTCAAGAGTGCACCGATGAACAATCGAGATCTTCTCGTACCTCAACTTCCGTCTCAATCGCGCTGATAGATGCTTTTCCGGCGACCTCAACCCAATGCGAGAACAGCATCCATGGTGGGGCTTAGTTTTTGAACGGACCTGCTCTCGCATCCGCTGCCGCTCTTCGACAGATCATCGACAATTTCGTCAATCAAGAGACGCAACAGCGCCCGGAACGATTCGTCACTTTGTTTTCGTCCTCCGTAAGACGCTCAATCAAAGGAGTTTGTGCTTTCACGCTCCGACACAATCGCTTGGAGGCTGCATTGCATGGTACGGGTGGGCAAACAATTTGGGTCTTCCACTGCGATTGGTGTCACCGACCGCTGGTTCACCTGAAGTCTTAGTGGGGATGCTTGATGAGGATCGTCGAGAGAATGCAAAAGGCGGATTGGCCGGCGATCATCGGCCGATCTGCGGGCGTTGCCGTTCTCCTCGCGGGCGTGCTCCTCGCCGCGGGGTTGTGCGCTGCGACTCCGCAAGACAACTCCGTTACCAACATTTTCGATTCGCGCTCCACGCCTGCGGATTCGATCCGTCATCTCTCTCTCTTCGTCCTCGGCGTCACCGGGCTGATTTTTATCGTAGTCTTCAGTTTGTTGACTTACGTCGTCGTGAAGTTCCGCAGCCGAGCGGCGGACACAGAGCATGAGCCTGCGCAAGTGTATGGAAGCACACAGATTGAAATCGCATGGACCATCATTCCTGTCTTGATCGTTGTTGTGCTCTTTCTCGCGACGGCAAGAGTCATTCACGCGATCCAGGACGCGCCCAAGCCAGCTGAAGCCGTGGAAATTACGGCAATCGGGCACCAGTTTTGGTGGGAATTTCGCTATCCCGCTCTCGGCGTAGTCACCGCGAACGAACTCCATGTTCCCGTGAGCGACTCATCTCATCCGACACCGACGTTCTTGAAGTTGCTTTCCGCCGACACGGATCACAGTTTCTGGATACCACAGCTTGCCGGAAAGACCGACTTGATTCCGAATCGCGTGAACGAAACGTGGCTCGATCCACATGAGACCGGATTGTTTCTTGGTCAATGCGCGCAGTACTGCGGTACGCAGCACGCGAAGATGCTATTGCGCGTGTATGTGGATAGTCCTGAGGACTTCAATCTCTGGGTTCGCGCACAACAACAGCGGGCGAATGAGGATGCAAGAGAAGCCGTGGGAAGACGTGTATTCGAGAGAACTGCATGCCTGAATTGCCATGCAATCGGCGGGACAAATGGCACTGGCCGTTTTGGTCCGGACCTAACCCACTTGATGAGCCGCCGGACGATCGCGTCAGGCGCAGCGGAGAACAACTCGCAAAATCTTCGGCTGTGGATTCAAAACCCGGATGCGATCAAGCCCGGATCTCTTATGCCAGCGATGAAGTTGAGCGACGCAGAACTGGATGCGCTCGTGCGCTATCTCGAAACCCTGCAGTAGAGAAAGAGAGTGGAATCAGCAATGTCGTCGGATGCTATAGCCATTCAAACCGCAGAAGCCACGGGTCGGCCGTGGGTCGAAAGGCTGCATGAGTGGGTGACCACGGTCGATCACAAGCGCCTGGGCGTTCTGTACATCCTGTACGCCCTGTTCTTTCTCATCATTGGTGGTATCGAAGCAACCATCATCCGCATCCAGCTGATGCATCCGCGCAACGATTTTGTTTCCCCGCAGGTATTCAATCGCATGTTCACGATGCATGGCACGACCATGATTTTCTTCGTGGCCATGCCCATCATGTTCGGCTTTGCCAACTACCTCGTGCCGTTGATGATCGGCGCGCGCGACATGGCTTTTCCTCGCCTGAATGCCTTCAGTTTCTGGCTGACAGCCTTTGGTGGATTGCTGCTTTACTTTAGTTTGCTGGGTGGAAACGGACTTTACGGGGCCGGCAACGCACCGGACGTGGGTTGGTGGGCGTACGCGCCATTGGCCTCGCGTGCGTTTTCGCCGGGTCACAGCTCGGACTACTGGACGATTGCTCTGTTGGTTTCGGGGTTCGGCAGCATAGGCACCGCCATCAACATTATCGCCACCATTGTTTCGATGCGCTGCCCAGGCATGACCCTGAGCCGTATGCCGCTGCTCGCATGGATGAACCTGGTGATGTCTGGAATGGTTTTGCTCGCGATTTCGCCTCTATCCGCGGCTCAAATCATGCTGCTCGTGGATCGCTATCTTGGCGGTCATTTTTTCGATACCCAGGCGGGAGGTTCAGCCACTCTGTGGATGCACTTTTTTTGGATATTTGGGCATCCCGAGGTGTATGTCCTGATCATTCCCTGCTTTGCATTCGCGTCTGAAATTATTCCGGTGTTTTCGCGCAAGCCGATTTTCGGATACCCGGTCATGGTGGGTGCCACGGTTTGCATCGGTTTCGTGAGCATGAGTGTTTGGGCGCACCACATGTTCACGATCGGAATGAATTCCTACGCCAACAGCTTTTTCACGATAACCACAATGGCTGTGGGTGTACCGACCGGCATCAAGATCTTCAACTGGCTGGGTACGATGTGGGGAGGCAAGATTCAGTTCAGGACGCCAATGCTCTTCTGCATTGGTTTCCTCTTCCAGTTTCTGATCGCCGGCCTCACCGGCATCATGCTGGCTTCGTCGCCCTTCGATTGGCAACTTGGCGGCTCCTACTTTGTCGTCGCCCACTTTCATTACGTGATCGTCGGCGGAATTCTGTTCGCGCTCTTCGGCGCGTTTTATTACTGGTACCCCAAAATCACCGGAAGAATGCTGCATGAAGGCCTGGGCAAGCTCCATTTCTGGTTATTTCTAATTGGATTCCATCTCACCTTTGATCTGATGCACATTCCTGGCTTGCTTGGGATGCCGCGGCGGATTTATACCTACGAGCCCGGCCGCGGCTGGGACACCTTGAACTTTGTGGTGACCATCGGTGCGTTCGTCCAGGGAATTGCCACGCTGGTGTTTGTCTTGAACCTGGTCTTTTCTTACTTCAAGGGAGCAAAAGCGGGAAACGATCCCTGGGATGCTTGGACTTTGGAGTGGTCTACAAGTTCGCCGCCCCCCGACTATAACTTCGCTTCGATCCCGGCAGTTTCGAGCCGCAGACCATTGTGGGATCTCAAACACCCGGAAGACGCCGATAGCCACTATGAATAAGGAAATCGATCAATGAGCGCAATCGCGACTCCACTCCCGGAGACCACTGTAGCTTGGAAGCTTCCGTATCGCGGAAAGATCGGCATAGCGTGTCTCATCATCGCTGAGTCCGCCATCTTCACGATTTTCGTTGTGGCGTATCTCTTTTACGTGGGAAAGAGTCTTTCCGGACCGACTCCACGCGAAGTCTTGGAAACCCCGATCTTCTACACGATCTGTCTGCTCTCCAGCAGCCTGACGATCCACTTCGCGGGAAAGCAGCTCGAACGCGGCCGGCGAGCAGCATTTCTCGCCTTGTGGCTGCTCACGCTCATTCTAGGTGCGCTCTTTCTCTACGGCACCGCGCAGGAATGGCACCGCTTGATCTACGAACGCGGGCTGACCATTTCGACCAATCTTTTTGGAACAACCTACTACTCGCTGGTTGGCTTGCACGGCTTTCATGTTACGGCTGGACTGATCATGCTCACCGCCGTGTTGCTATTCGGGCTGGCAGGACGCGTTGGCCCCGAGCAGTCAGCTCGCATCGACGTACTTTCCCTGTACTGGCATTTTGTGGATGCCGTGTGGGTCGTTGTTTTCACGGTTGTCTATGTTCTCGGTCGCTGAGGAATACGAATGGCAACGCTAGCACCCGCAGAGGAACTAGACCAGAGCGCACGGGCTCCGGTTGAGATCGAGGTACCGGCATCCACCGCCTGGCCGATCGTCTTGGCTTTCGGCTTCACCTTACTGTTCGCGGGCCTTCTTACCAGCGTTTCGGTCAGCACCCTCGGTCTTGTCCTGAGTGTAGCTGGTTGCGTTGGGTGGTTCCGCGAAGTGTTTCCTCACGAGCACGAACAAACCGTGCCGGTCGTGTTCGAAGAACAGTTCATTACCACAAAGCGTCGCATTGTTGAGCGCTTGACCATCGCTCCCGAGCTCGTCCGCGTGTGGCTTCCCCTGAAAACCTATCCGATATCGGCAGGCGTCAAGGGTGGCGTCGCCGGGGCAGTAGCGATGGCCGCGATGGCTTGCGCTTTCGGAGTGTTCAAAGCCGGAAGCATCTGGTATCCCATCAACCTTCTTGCCGCTACGGTCTATGCACAATCGCTTAAGCTCGGCCCCGCCCAACTGAATTCGTTCCATTCGGGCAGCTTTGCGATTGCCCTCGTCCTGCACGGCGTCGGCTCCATTTTCGTGGGACTTCTTTATGGAGCGATGCTTCCCATGATCCCGAGGCGGCCCATCGTACTCGGAGGGCTAATTGCCCCGGTGTTGTGGTCCGGCTTGCTGTACTCGACGATAGAGCTTCTCAATCCTTTTCTTGCCAGCCACATCAATTGGTTCTGGTTTATCGCATCACAAATCGCTTTCGGAGTTGTCGCAGGTATCGTCGTGTTGCGGCAGCGCCCTGTCTCGACTCACGAAAATCTGCCGTTCGTCCTGCGCGCAGGAATTGAAGCTCCCGGAACAGTTTCACAGCGGAAGAGCGAGGAAAAGCGGCCGTGAAAGCATTCCGCCATCTTTGTAGCTTTGCGACCCTCGCTGCGATTTTCCTTACAGGATGCGGCGCGCCGCACGGCCAGCCGCGTAGTGATTCCGAGGTTTTGGCGCCGAACGAGGTCTTGGATTTTGGTCTTCTCTTCTCGCAGAACTGCGCCGGCTGTCACGGTGCGGAAGGGAGGGGAGGGGCCGCGATCTCGCTCGCCAATCCTGTTTATCTTGCTATCGCGGATGATGCTTCGATCCGCAAAGTTATCGCACAAGGCGTTCCCGGCACCGCGATGCCGGCTTTCGCCCAAAGCGCCGGCGGAATGTTGACGGACGCGCAGATCGACGTACTGACCAAGGAAATTCGTTCGCGTTGGAGTCAAACGGGAATTCTCGACGCGGCGTCGGCACCTCCTTATACGCGTAAGTTGATTGGAGATGCGCAACGTGGCGAAGCCGCATACAAGACTTTTTGCGAATCTTGCCACGGTCCGGTCGGTCGCGGTGGACGAAAGGCCAGCGCCATCTCCGATGATTCCTTTCTCGCGCTGGTCAGCGATCAGAGTCTGCGAACGATCGTAATCACGGGCCGCCCTGAACTGGGAGCGCCCGACTGGCGCGGGAATTTGACTGGCAGGCCGATGTCGGATCAGGAAATCACCGACGTAATTGCGTGGCTCGCGTCACGACGGGTTCCGAACCCAGGCCAGCCGTACTCTGCTTTCAATAACTCTCACTTCCAGGAGTCTGCAAGTGCCAAACGGAAATAATATTTCCCGGCGTGGACTGCTCATGAAATTGGGAATTCTCTTCAATGGGCTGGTGGCGATTGCTCTTGCCGTACCCATCGTACGATTTCTTCTTTCGTCGGTTACGAGAGGACGCGCATCAGCTTACCTGTCCTGGGTGCCTCTCGGGCGCGTCAGCGAATTTCCGGAAGGCGAGACTCGTCTAGCCACATTTCGAAATCCCTATGTGACCCCGACTGACGGCAAGACCGTAGACACTGCTTGTTGGGTTCGCCGCGTTGACGGAGAACAGTTCCAGGTATTTGCGGTTAACTGCGCGCACCTGGGCTGCCCGGTGCGCTGGTTTCCGCAGTCCGGACTATTCATGTGTCCGTGCCATGGCGGCGCGTACTATCGCGACGGTTCGCGTGCCTCCGGTCCGCCGGAGCGCGGTTTGTTCGAGTATCCGCACAAAGTCGAAAACGGCCTCATCACGATTCAGGCCGGCGAATTGCCCACGCCGGGACCGAGCGCCGTTCTTCTCGGAGAGAAACCGCCATGCGCTTCGTGACCCAGATTGGCGAATGGTTTGATCGTCGCCTGCAACTCGCAGCGCCGATTCGCGAAGTTGCCGAGCATCCCGTGCCGCGAAACACCGCAAGTTGGTGGTACGTCTTTGGCAGCGCGGCGCTCACCGTATTCCTCCTGCAACTAGTGACGGGCATTCTTCTCGCACTCATCTACGTTCCATCGGCCGGCGAAGCCTGGAGCAGTCTGCAGGCCCTCAATCACGACATAACTCTTGGCTGGTTCATCCGCGCACTGCACGGATGGGGCTCGAATTTCATGGTGGCAATCGTTCTTATCCACATGGTCCAAGTCTTTCTATTCGGCGCTTACAAATTTCCGCGAGAACTGACTTGGATTGTCGGCGTGTTTCTTTTGCTGATGACGCTGGGCATGGCCTTCAGCGGACAAGTCTTGCGGTTCGATCAGGATGCCTACTGGGGATTGGGGATTGGTGCTTCGATCGCAAGTCGCGTCCCCATCGCCGGTCCCGCAATTGTGAAGCTGATGCTCGGTGGACCGATTATTGCCGGTGCCACGCTTTCACGATTCTTCGCGCTGCACGTATTCGTAATTCCCGGAATGCTGATTGGTTTCGTGGCGATTCATCTTTTGATGGTCGTGAAACTGGGAATCAATGAGTGGCCCATGCCGGGACGCGTCGTGAAGCGCGCGACCTATGTGAATGAGTATCACGAACTCACAAAAAAGGATGGCGCACCGTTCGTTCCCTACGCCATCTGGAAAGATTTGTTCTTTGCGGCACTCGTTCTTCTGGCCGTCGCTGCGTGCGCTGCCTATTTCGGTCCGTTCGGTCCCACCGGCCGCCCGGACCCGACCGTAATCCAGACGGCGCCGAAACCGGACTACTTCTTTTTGTGGATGTACGGTTTGCTTTCATACTTGCCGCCTTCAATGGAGACGCCAGCTCTCCTCATTGGCCCCGTAGTCGTTATCGCGTTTCTTGTTTTGCTGCCATTTCTTTCTGGAGAAGGGGAAAAGAGTTGGCGCCGGCGGCCGATCGCTGTTTTGACGGTTCTGCTGATCGCCATAATCCTGGGAACACTCACTCACCTCGCTGGATATACGCCGTGGAGTCCGCACATGAACGCATGGAGCGGAGATCCCGTTCCGGAGCAATTTCTGCACGGCACAACCGCCCTCGAGCGGCAAGGTGCGCTCGTTTTCCAGGCCAAGCAATGCCGCAACTGTCATTCTCTCGGAGACTTAGGAGGCCAAAGAGGGCCGGCCCTGGACAGCGTCGCCGTGCGACTGACGCAGGACCAACTGATTCGGCAAGTAATCCAGGGCGGCGGCAACATGCCAGCTTACGGAAAGAATTTGAATCCGGCGGAAACCACTGCCTTGGTCGCGTTTCTGGAAACTTTGCATCCTCGGACACAGGCGCCGGCGCGAGATGCTGCTCGCGACATGGCCTTGGGTGAGGAACAGGATCGACGACAGGATTCACAAAGGTAAAAACGTAGGTATGTCACCCCACTTCAACTTCGGTCAGGGCTGCCGCGAATTTCCGGTCGCACTCGCACTCACTTTGCTTTTCGAAGGTTACTGCTACCTGATCGGATGGGTACCTCTTCGCTTGATCTCTCGGACGGTTATTCCTACTTGGCGTGCAGCCAGCTTCTTTCTCGGTCTGTCGCTGGTTTGGGTGGCATGCGGATCATCGCTTGCGGCCTACGACCACAGCCTCCTGACGGCCCACATGATCAAACACCTCCTCCTCATGACTGTCGCTCCGGCGTTGATCCTCTTGGGTGAACCTGTACGAGTTTTCTGGATCGGAATGCCGCCGCTCGCGCGGCGTTCTCTCCGCCGCGTGTTGCAGCGATCAGTCCCGCGCCGATTTGCACGGGTGGTGACAAGCCCTGCGCTGTGTTGGGTCCTATCTGCGTTAACTCTTGTTGTGTGGCATGTCCCCGCGCTGTTCACGCTGGGCGTCCAGTCTGCGACCTGGCACACACTCGAAGAAGCAATGTTTTTTGGCGCCGGACTCTTGTTCTGGTGGCCTGTTATTCAGCCTTGGCCGAGCACCTCCACCGGGCCGCGATGGTCGATGCTCTTGTACCTTTTTCTGGCGACTCTGCCGTGCGACATTCTTTCCGGATTTCTTGCGTTCTCTGACCGTGTCGCATACCCAGTGTATTTTTCCACTCCGCGGCTGTTTGGTTTTTCCGTTCTTGAAGATCAGCAGTGTGCGGCTGCACTGATGTGGACTTGCATCACCCTCATCTATCTGGTGCCGGCGGCGATTATCACTTTGAAGCTTCTGGCCCCACGGACCTCGCGTGAACACGATTTGCAGGAAGCGCAATTTCCTGGCGGTCCGGCTCGGCAAAGCGCTCCAAGAAACTTGGAGGTTGTCTAGAGATGGCAACTGAGCCAATCCTGGCGGCGCTTGACATCGCTGCTGTGCGGCGACGTCGCAGTCTCATGCGTTCCGACGTTCTGTCTGGCTATTGGTCGTTAACAAAGCCGGAAGTAAATTTCCTCATTGCCGTTACCGCCGGCGCCGGTTTTTGGATGGGTGCACCTGCTTCGCTTTCACACTTCCCGTGGACTTCTCTCCTTCACACTCTTGTCGGCACCGTACTCGTCGCCAGCGGGGCTGCGACCCTCAACCAGCTGATCGAGGTGCGCTTCGATGGGCAAATGCGGCGAACCGCGCGCCGGCCGCTCGTATCTCGAAAAATCGGGCAATCTCATGCTTTGTGTTTCGGAATCTCACTCTCGGTTATTGGCGCTATCTACTTGGCTGTTACGACCAATGCTCTCGCGTCCTTGCTGTCGATCCTCACTCTATTGGCCTATCTGTTCTTATACACGCCGCTTAAACGGAAAACGCCTCTGTGTACGTTGATTGGTGCGCTTCCGGGTGCCATGCCGCCGCTGATCGGCTGGGCCGCCGCTTGCGGACGCCTCGACGGCGATGCTTGGCTGCTTTTTGCGGTCGTATTTCTCTGGCAGTTTCCGCACTTCATGGCGATCGCATGGACCTATCGCGAAGACTATGCGCGTGCTGGCTACCTGGTATTACCTGCTGGGAAGTCCAAGGATCGCTTTGTCGCCTGGCAGACCTTACTTCCATCCTTGGCACTTCTCGGAGTGGTTCTCGTTCCTGCAATTCGGGGTGAGTCTGGAATTATTTATTTTGCAGGCGCTGTTCTTCTTGGAAGCGCTTTTCTCTGCTACAGCGCACGCTTTGCTTTTCGAATGTCTATCGCTTCTGCACGGCAGCTGCTGTTTGCTTCCATCCTCTATCTTCCGGTGTTGTTTGCTTTGCTCGCGTTCGACAGGAAATGAATATGAAGAGAATGCTTAGAACCATGCCAGTTAGAATAATCCGCTTCCCAAGGTTGTTCCTCGCGCTCCTCTTTCTTTCCTTTGTCCATCTTCCTGCCTGCAACGCGCAAAACGTCGAGCCATTCATCTTCTTGCGGGACTATGTTGGGTTGAAAGAAGACCAGATTGCAGCGATCCGAAACGGGAAAGCGATTGCGAAGGTAGTGGAATCCCGCACTCCGGATGAAGTGTTTGTATTCGGTTCGGTTTATGTGCGGTCGACTCCTGAGAAATATCTCAAACTCGCTTCGGACATTGATGAGCTGCGCAAACTTCCTAGTTATCTCGCCATTCGAAAATTCAATGATCCGCCTCAACTTTCCGACCTCGACGGTTTCACTCTGGATGCGGACGACATCAAGCAACTGAAGAAGTGCGAGCCGGGCAAATGCGACGTCCAGCTGCCTACCGAAGCGATGGATGCGTTCAAGCAGTCGGTGAATTGGTCTGCTCCTGACGCGGCAAATCAAGTGAACCGGCTCGCACAGAAGATGGCGCTCGAAGCGATTCAGCGATACATCGAAGGAGGGAACGCGGCCCTTGGAACTTACATGGACAAGCATCATCCGGCCGTTGTGGGTGAGACGTTTGCATCTTTACTCAGCCGTTCGAAGGCCCTTCCCGTTTATTTGCCCGAACTCGACCGATATCTTCTCGAGTATCCGCAGGCACACTCAGAAAATATCCAATCTGAATTCTATTGGGAGAAAGTAAATTTTGGACTCAAGCCTACTCTTCGAATTGTTCAGGCCATAGTCTACCGAGACTCCCATTCCTCGGATCCGGCCTATGCCGTTGCCGTAAAACAACTTTATGCGAGCCACTACTTCGAAACCGCTCTGGATTTGACCGTTTGCGTGCCCGACCAGGAGAATCCCGGCCGCGGCTTCTATTTGATCACCCTCAAAGGTTCACAGCAGGCCGGATTGACGGGCCTTAAAGGCGGCATCGTCAGAAAAGTTGCCGTAGACAAAACTCGCTCTTCGCTCGAACGGGCTCTGGGAGCGATCAAGCAAAAGTTGGAAAGCCGGACGGATTGATCCGGCTGCCTGTGGGGATTCATGGTTTTTCCTGATCGCAAAACAGCGAGTGCTTTACTGACAATCCTTCTCTTCGCGATTGTACTTGCCGTCGTCTACGTGGCGCGCACAGTCATCGTCATTTTTGCCTTTTCGATCTTGTTCGCATATCTGATCAATCCGATCGTGCGATTCCTGCAACGACACTCTCTCTTTTTCAAAAACCTGCGAGGCCCGCATGTCTTGGAAGCCTATCTCGCTCTAATCGTCTTCACGGTGCTTCTCTCGCATGGTCTTTTTCCTCAATTTCGCAAAAATGCCGGTCAGCTTCTCGCGGCAGTTCCCACTCTGACGGACCGAGTCTCCTCCGGAGAGATTGCCGACAACCTCGGAAACAACCTTGGTTGGGCCGATGAACAAGCCAATCAGATCAGAGTTTTCCTCCAGCGTCATCGCGCGAACATTGAGCACGCCGCGGCGACAATCGAAGAATCCGCGCCGGCGGCGCTAGCCGGATTTGTCGTGATCCCGATTCTCGCAATCTTTTTCTTGAGCGACGGAGAGAATCTTGCCAACCAGGTCATTCATCTTGCGTCTGCGAAAGAAAATGACGCAGCGATCCGATCGCTGGCGGACGAATTGCACGTGATGTTGCAGCGCTACATCCGGGCAAAGGTAATCCTTGGCGGGCTCTCTCTCCTCTATTGTCTGGTCGCGATGTTCGTATTGGGTTTTCCAAACGCGATCGTGCTGGGTGTTCTTGCCGGAATACTGGAATTCATTCCCGTTGTCGGTTGGATGACCGCGGCAGTAACAATCGTAACCGCGGGAGTCGTCACTCACTCGCATTGGATATGGATGCTTGCGCTGCTCGGCGTTTGGCGAATTCTGATGGACTACGCCATCGCACCGCGGGTTATGGGGCACGAGCTCGAAATACACCCCTTGCTCGCAATTTTCGCGCTCATGGTGGGAGGAGCGGTCGGCGGAATCGTGGGGATCTATCTTTCAGTACCTCTCGTAGCCGCTTTGCGGGTCGTCTACCGAAGGTTCGCATTGCCTCCGGCCGGTGCGACAGTCTCGAACAGTATTGCTGACAGCGCGGAACCAAGAAGAGAGACCTCGGTGTTAGCCTGATGGCCGCGTTAAGTACTGCGACCAATATAGAAAGAGTTGCCATGAGACGACGGCTTCAGATTGTTGGAGAAGCCCAGAGCCGAGCACGCTCATTCGCGAGCATCGAAGAGGCCGTTGCGGCGATACGCGCGGGACAAATGGTGATCGTTGTCGACGATGAAAATCGCGAAAACGAGGGCGATCTGACTATCGCCGCTGAGAAAATTACGCCGCAAGCCATCAATTTCATGGCGCAGTATGGCCGCGGACTGATTTGCCTGGCGATGACATCCGAGCATCTCGACGCGCTCGAAATTCCACTAATGGTCCCTCACAACAGTTCACGATTTGAAACCGCTTTTTGTGTCAGCATCGAGGTGAAGGAAGGCACAACCACCGGAATTTCGGCCGCCGATCGTGCCGCCACCGTGCTCGCCGCGATTAACCCGGCGACAAAACCTTCGGATCTGACTCGTCCTGGTCACATCTTTCCGTTGCGCGCAAAGAGTGCTGGAGTGCTGGCACGCGCCGGGCAAACCGAAGCCGCTGTCGACTTGGCCAGATTAGCCGGCCTCCATCCCTCCGGCGTCATCTGCGAAATCATGAACAAGGACGGCACCATGGCTCGGGTGCCACAGCTCCGTCGTTTTGCACGGCGGCATGATATTCCACTCGTCGCCACCGCCGACTTGATTGCCTATCGGATGCGCACAGAGTCAGTGGTAAGGTGCGTGGCCTCCACAAGACTGCCAACCGAATACGGAGAATTTCGTCTTCACGCATTCGAGAATCAGATCGACAAACAAACTCACGTCGCTCTTGTTCGCGGCGAGGTAGGAAATGGGCTCGATGTACTCGTCCGCGTACACTCACAGTGTCTTACCGGCGATGTTTTGCGTTCGGCTCGTTGCGACTGTGGCGCTCAACTCGACAAAGCCTTGCGTCGGATCGCGACGGAAGGTCGCGGAGTATTGCTTTACCTGAACCAAGAAGGACGAGGGATTGGCCTGGCCAACAAGATCCGCGCTTACGGCCTACAAGACGAAGGACTCGACACCGTCGAGGCCAATGAACACCTTGGATTCAAACCAGATCAACGAGACTACGGAATCGGCGTGCAAATCCTGCGAGAACTGGGTGTCCGCTCCATGCGCCTGTTAAGCAATAATCCCCGCAAGCTCGTCGCCATAGAGGGCTACGGACTATCGGTTACGAAATGGCTGCCTCTCGAGATTCCTGCGTCAGCTTCGACACGGCGCTATTTGACAACAAAACGAGACAAGCTCGGACACGTTTTGACCGGACTCTGACACCGCGCTCTTAGGGAACTCCGTCCGCCTTGGCCGCGCGCACAGGTCTGACTTTCCGACAGTCAGCAACACTTGTGTGCCTATGATTCAAGAACATACGGAAATCCGCTCGAGCCTTTTTTAGTTGCGTTCGAAAGCTCCGTCGTCAAAGCCTAGGCAGTTCAGTGAACGAATTGACAGCGGTTCTGCAGCTCGGATTATCTCGAAAGAAATTAACGCGCCTCTTTTCAGCGACCTAAGCCAACAACATCTTTGGCCGACAGAATGCTTTTGGTCGTAGTGCATTCACCAACACGCACGGTAAAGGGAACAATAGGAAATTTCATGGCGAGTCCAACAAAAGACATCAAAAAAGTACTTCCTAAGCCCAATTCTGACTTCTACCAACTCCTGGAGACTTTGCCCGCCGAGGAACTGGCGGTCGTGAAGCAGGTGCGTACTTTCATGGAAACCAAGGTCCAGCCCATCATCACGAAGTATTGGGTTGAAGATTCTTTCCCGTTCGAATTGTTGCCTGCGATTAAGGAACTCAATATCGGCGGCGTTGCCATGAACGGGTATGGCTGCCGAGGCGGAAGTGCACAGCTGTTCGGCCTGATCGCCATGGAAATGGCACGCTTTGATTCCTCAATCGCCACATTCTTCGGTGTACACAACGGCTTGGCCATGGGGTCCATCTATCTGGGCGGTTCGGAGGAACAAAAGCAAAAATGGCTCCCGCCAATGGCCCGCTGGGAAAAAATTGGCTGCTTCGGCTTAACCGAGCCTCT
>Ga0137415_10001171_pt1 | contig 25934 bp, 23 predicted proteins | sample CZODoug3_1_1_16f_FD_183082 | JGI IMG/M metagenome (GOLD analysis project Ga0137415, IMG submission 183082) | Vadose zone soil fungal communities from Angelo Coast Range Reserve, California, USA - CZODoug3_1_1_16fungal (Hybrid Assembly) | ecosystem: Environmental > Terrestrial > Soil > Vadose...
CCTTTGGGGCCCAGCCGCGCCGCACAGATGCTTCTGCCCCGCTAGAGCGGGATGACTTTTCTTCGAATCGCCATCCCGCTCTAGCTTTTTGTTTGAGCATGATCTTTTCCGAAAACCGGTGCCCACTTTTCGGGATCATGCTCTAGACTGGAGCCATGCTCTCCCGTCTCTCGATTCGCGACATCGTCCTGATCGAACGGCTCGACATCGATTTCGCCGCCGGCCTTTCCGTGCTGACCGGCGAGACCGGTGCCGGGAAGTCGATCCTGCTCGACGCCTTCGCGCTGGCGCTCGGAAGCCGCGGCGACGCGAGCCTGGTGCGCAACGGCGCGGAGCAGGGCCAGGTGACGGCGGCGTTCGACGTCGAGGCCGACCACCCTGCGCTGGCGCTCATCGCCGACAACGGCGTAGCGAGCGAAGACGGCCTGATCCTGCGTCGCGTGCAGTTCGCCGACGGGCGCACGCGCGCCTTCGTCAACGATCAGCCGGTCGGCGTGCAGGTCCTCAAGGGCCTCGGCGCCGCCCTGGTGGAAATCCACGGCCAGCACGACGACCGCGCGCTGGTCGACGCCGCGACCCACCGCCGTCTGCTCGACGCCTATGGGGGGCTCGAACAGCAGACCAGCGAGGTCGGGCAATTGTGGACGGCGCGGCGCGACGCTGAATCGGCCGTCGCGGCGCACCGCGCCGAGGTGGAGCGCGCCGCCCGCGAGGCGGACTGGCTGCGCCATGCGGTCGAGGAATTGACCGCGCTCGCGCCGGAAGCCGGCGAGGAGACGGCGCTCGCGCAACGCCGCACCGCCATGATGCAGGCCGAGAAGGCGGCGGAGGATTTGCGCGACGCCCATCAGGCGGTCGCCGGGACCCAGTCGCCGGTGCCGGGCCTGGCCGCCGCGGTGCGCCGGCTGGAGCGCCGCCAGGCGCAGGCGCCGGCCTTGATCGAGCCGGCCGTCAAGGCGATCGACGCCGCGCTCGCGTCGCTCGACGATGCGCGCGGGCATCTCGAGCGGGCGCTCGCCGCCGCCGACCAGGATCCGCGCGTGCTCGAGCGGCTCGAGGAGCGGCTGTTCGCGCTGCGCGCGGCGGGACGCAAATACAATGCGTCGGTCGACGATCTGGCGGCGCTGGCGAGCCGCTATGCCGGCGACCTCGCGCTGATCGATGCGGGCGCCGCGCGTCTCGCCGCGCTCGAGAAGGCGGCCGCCGAGGCGGCGGCGCTCTACGCCGGCGCGGCCGCCACGCTGTCGGAGCGCCGGCGGCGCGTCGCCGAGATGCTCGACAAGGCGGTCAACGGCGAATTGAAGCCGCTCAAGCTCGAACGGGCGAAATTCTCCACCGCGATCGACACCGACGCGGCGGCCGCCGGTCCGCACGGCATCGACCGCATCGAATTCTGGGTGCGCACCAATCCGGGCACCCAGCCGGGACCGCTGATGAAGGTCGCCTCCGGCGGCGAGCTCGCGCGCTTCCTGCTCGCCCTCAAGGTGGTGATCGCCGACAAGGGTTCGGCGCCCACCTTGGTGTTCGACGAGATCGACACCGGCGTGGGCGGCGCGGTGGCCGACGCCATCGGGGTGCGGCTGGCGCGGCTCGGGCGGCGCGTGCAGGCGCTCGCCGTCACCCACGCGCCGCAAGTGGCGGCGCGCGCCGACCATCACTATCTCATCACCAAGGACGTGGCCCAGAAGGGCAAGCGGATGGCGACGCGCGTGACCGAGCTCGAACCGGCGCGCCGGCGCGAGGAGATCGCCCGCATGCTGGCGGGCGCCGAGATCACCGCGGAGGCGCGCGCCGCCGCCGAGCGGCTGATCCGGGCCGCGGCGGGGTGAAGACGTCCGTCATTGCGAGGCGTGCACCGATCTCGGGTTTACCCGAGATCGGCAATTATATATGCGCAAGTCGGGCAAGCCCGACTTGCGTGCACGCTGAAGCAATCTCGCCCCGCGATATCGGGATTGCTTCGCTTCGCTCGCAATGACAAAAATTGGACGATGACCAGGAAGCCGAAGCCGAGCAAACCCGTCGCCGTCGATGTCCTGACCGAAAAGCAGGCCAAGGCCGAATATGCGCGGCTGCAGGCCGAGATCGCGGCGCATGACCGGCGCTACTATCAGGAGGATGCGCCGACCGTCTCGGATGCCGAGTATGACCGGCTGCGCCGCCGCTATGACGCGATCGAGGCGCGCTTTCCCGACCTGCGCACGCTGGAGAGCCTGTCGCTCAAGGTCGGCGCCGCGCCGGCGCGCGGCTTCGCCAAGGTGCGCCATCGCGTGCCGATGCTCTCGCTCGACAATGCCTTCAGCGAGGAGGACGTGCGCGATTTCGTCGAGCGCATCCGCCGCTTCCTGCGGCTCCCGGCCGAGGAGCCGGTCGTGTTCTCGGCCGAGCCGAAGATCGACGGCCTCTCCATGTCGCTGCGCTACGAGAGCGGCGAGCTCGTCACCGCCGCGACCCGCGGCGACGGCACCGAGGGCGAGGACGTCACCGCCAACATCAAGACGCTCGAGGACGTCCCGCAGCGGCTCAAGGGCCGGCATATTCCGGACGTGTGCGAGGTGCGCGGCGAGGTCTACATGACCAAGTCGGCATTCCTCGAGCTCAACAAGCGGCAGGCCGCGGCGGGCGGGCAGATCTTCGCCAATCCGCGCAATTCGGCCGCCGGCTCGCTGCGCCAGAAGGATCCGTCGATCACGGCGTCGCGCCCGCTCGGCTTCTTCGGCTATGCGTGGGGCGAGATGAGCGCGATGCCGGCCGACACGCAGTCCGGCATGATCAAATGGCTCGAGTCCTGCGGCTTCAAGACCAATCCGCTGACCAAAATCTGCCGCTCGGCCGACGAGCTGCTGGCTTTTCATCACGCGATCGAGCTGCAGCGCGGCAAGCTCGATTACGACATCGACGGCGTCGTCTACAAGGTCGACCGGCTCGACTGGCAGGAGCGCCTCGGCTTCGTGTCGCGCAGCCCGCGCTGGGCGGCGGCGCATAAATTTCCGGCCGAGAAGGCGGTCACCACCGTCAAGGCGATCGAGATCCAGGTCGGCCGCACCGGTGCGCTCACGCCGGTCGCCAAGCTCGAGCCGGTCACGGTCGGGGGCGTGGTGGTGCAGAACGCGACGCTGCACAACGCGGACGAGATCGCACGGCTCGACGTGCGGCTCGGCGACAGCGTGACGATCCAGCGCGCGGGCGACGTCATTCCGCAGGTGCTCGGCGTGGAGATGGAGAAGCGGCCGAAGGGCGCCAAGCCATTCGTGTTTCCAACCCATTGCCCGTGCCCATTGCACACCAAGGTGGTGCGCGAGACGACCGCGGCTGGCGTGGAGGGCGCGGTGATGCGCTGCTCCGGCGAGTTCGCCTGTCCGTTCCAGAAGGTCGAGCATCTCAAGCATTTCGTCTCGCGCCGCGCCTTCGACATCGACGGGCTGGGCGACAAGCAGGTCGAGCTGTTCTTCGAGCGCGACTGGGTCAAGGAGCCGGCCGATATCTTCACGCTCGAAGAGCGCAACCGGAAGATCAAGCTGGAGGAGGTGGAAGGGTTTGGCGAGACCTCGGTGCGCAACCTGTTCGCCGCGATCTCGGCGCGCCGCGAGATCCCGCTCGACCGCTTCATCTACGCGCTCGGCATCCGCCACGTGGGCGACACGACCGCGCTCGCGCTCGCGCGCGGCTATGGGGCGTGGGGCGCCTTCCACGACGCCTGCCTCGAGGTCGCCGACGGCGACGAGGCGACGCGGGCCGAGATGGACGCGCTCGACCAGATCGGCGACACGGTGATCGACAGCCTCGCGGGTTATTTCAAGGAGTCGCATAACCGCGGGGTCGTCGAGCGGCTGGCCCGGCACGTCAACATCCTCGACGCCGAGAAGCCGAAGGATTCACCCGTCGCCGGCAAGACCGTGGTGTTCACCGGCTCGCTCGAGAAGATGACGCGGGAGGAAGCCAAGGCGACGGCCGAGCGCCTGGGCGCCAAGGTGTCGGGCTCGGTCTCGGCCAAGACCGATTACGTGGTCGCCGGGCCGGGCGCGGGCTCCAAGCTCAAGAAGGCCCAGGAGGCGGGCGTCGCGGTGCTCACCGAGGACGAGTGGGTCAAGCTTGTGGGGAAATCGTAGGTATCGTAGCCCGCATGGAGCGCAGCGGAATGCGGGGTCGGCGGCGCCCGTTGCCTCCGAAAGTGACCCCGGATTACGCTGCGCTCCATCCGGGCTACGAACCGGCAATCAATCACACCACCACCATCTCCCAGGGAAACTTGTCGACGCATTCGTTGCCGCGCTCGGTGACGATGAAGGTGTGGCCCATGAAGATGCCGAACTGGCCGTCGGCGGTGATCGGGTTGGGCTCCGCCATGAACACCATGCCGGGCCGGAACACCTGCTCGAATGGCTCGCCATGCACGCCGTCGGTGAAGACATGCGGGCCGTCGGTGATGAGATCGATGCCGTGGGCATGGATCGGGCGCGACTGCACGCCCTTCTGGCGGAAGATCTTTCCGGCCTCGTGGATTTTCGCGACCGGGTTGCCCGGCTTGATCTCGGCCGCCATCTTTTCGAAAACCGGCAGCGTGATGTCTTCCCAGAACCGCCTGACCATGTCGGTGGGCGGCCCAAGGCAGATCGGCGAGCCGATCTGCGCCGAGTAGCCGCGATAGCCGGCGGCGAGCTCCATGTTGATGATGTCGCCCTTCTGCAGCTTGCGCCCCGAGGGGCGCGGATTGCCGAACACCATCGCGGGATTCGCCATCGAGGTGGTGCCGATGATCAGGAAGTCGATGTCGCCGCCGCCCTCCATGATGGCGGCGCCGGCGGCGGCGCGCAGCTGATATTCGGTCACGCCGGGCTTGGCGCGCGCGACCAGCGCCTTCATGGCGTCCTCGCACAGCTTGCCGGCCGTGCGGATGCAGTCGAGCTCCTCGGCGCTATGGACCGACAGGAGCTCGTGCATGAAGCCGCGGGTGAAGACGAGCTCGGCCTCGGGCAGCCGCTCCTTGAGCATGTTGTACTGGTTGACCGGCAGATAATCCTTGTGGCGCGGATCGATCTCGAGAAGACCGATGCGGCCGCGCTGCAACCCGAGCTCGACGATACGGTCGGCGATCACCGCCGCATATTGGCCGCCGCGGCTTCCGCGCACGTCGGAGAGCGCGGCCGCGGTCTCGCGCCGCACCGCTTCGCCGTGCGTGCCGCCCATCGAATAGACCAGGGTCGGCTCGCCCTGCAGCGGCACCACCACGTAGCAGCAGAGCGCGTGCCATTCCCAATGGCCGGTGAGCCACAGCATGCCGCCGCCGAAGCTCCAGTGGCTCGGGCCGCCCGGCACCACGACGCAATCGAGCTTGTGCTCGCGCATCTTGGCGCGCAGCGCGGCGTAACGGCGCGCATATTCCTCCTTGGAGAACTGCTCATAGGTGGCGTCGCGGTAATAGGGCGTGTTGCGCATCAGGTTGAACGGCTGGCTCTCGTCCAGCCGGTGGCGCAACTGGTCCCACGGCAAGGCGCCTTTGGGGAGGGGAGCGTCGTTCATGGGCGTGATCTCCGAATTTTTCGTAGGGTGGGTTAGCCGCGAAGCGGCGTAACCCACCGTATGGGAAGGCGTTTAGTCCTTGCAGCCGTTGATGGTCACGGGGCCGCCGAGCGAGGCGACCGCTTCTTCGGCGAGCTTGTGGTCGGCGATCTGGTCGAAGCCGAGCTTCTTGTCGGCCGGGATGTCGCCGATGTCGATGCCGTTCTGATGGGTCCATTCGGTGCGCTGGCGCACGAAGCCCGTGTTGACCGACAGGACGCAGTTCCGGGTCAGCTCCCCGATGGCGAACTCGACCGCCTCGCGCGGCTTCTGGGTCGCCTCGACGATCGCCGGGATGACCTTGTCCTTGTCGTTGTAGATCGCGCGGTTCGCCTCGATCATCGCCGCGATGGTGTCGCGCAAGAGGCCGCGATCCTTGGCGATCATCGAATCCGCCGCCCCATAGGAATTGAAGGCGAATTGCGGCCACAGCTCGGAGACCGTCGTCAGCACGTGGGCGCCGGGCTTGCGCTGCAGCACGATATGAAGATCTTCCGGATGGAGCGCGACGGCGTCGATCTGCCCGGCCACGAAGCCGGGGAGGCGGCCGGCGGTGCCCTGCGAGATGAACTGCGCGTCGTCGACCGTCAACCCGCCCTGGCGCAGCGCGGCGCGACCGACCAGCCAGTTGAACCCGCCGATGCCGCCGGCGGCGGACAGCCGCTTGCCCTTGAGGTCGGCGGGCGTCTTGATGTCGGCGCTCACCACATAGGCCTGGGGCGGGCGCGGCGCGAGGCCCCAGATCTGCTTCGCCCTGAGCCCCTGGGCGATGGCGCTATCGGGCAAGTTGGAAATGGCCGAGCCCTGCCCGACGGCGGTCACCGAGGTCCCGGCTGCGCCGCCGTCGAACTGGATGATGTTGGCGTCGATGCAGTGCTTGGCGAAGAATCCAAGCGCCTTGGCGACGTAGGGGGCGGTGTGCACCACATTGGGCGGCGCGACCGCGACGCCGACGCTGATCTTGCGCATCGGCCCGCTGCAGGTCGGCGCGGTCTGGGCGAATGATTGTCCGCCGCCAACCACGATGCCCGCCAGAATGGCAACAAGGCTACGAGACAAGTATGGCGAAACCCGGCGCGACATGACGTTGCGTCCTCCAATCCGTCGATTGGAAATGTTGATAGGAATATTTCGTCGCAGGCGCAATGACCGCGGCCGGCGCCGCGTCAGGCGATCGCCAGCTCGAGCGGAAACTTGTCCACCACCTCGTGGCCGTCCGGCGTGATGATGAAGGTGTGGCCGAGGAAGATGCCGAACATCCCGTCCGCCGTGATCGGGTTGGGCTCCGCCATGGTCACCATGCCGGGCAAAAAGACCTTGTCGGCCTCGCGCGCCTCGGTGCGTTCGGCGAAGACATGCGGCGTCGCCGTGACGATGTCGATGCCGTGGATCTGGGTCGGGCGCGACTGCACGCCCTTCTGGCGGAAGAACTGCGCGGCGATCCGTATATTGTCGATCGGATTGCCGGGCTTTATCTCGGCGATGATCCTGCGATAGCCGGGGAGCGTGATCTCCTCCCAGAATTTGCGCACCATCTCGGTCGGCGGCCCCAGGCAGATCGGCGAGCCGATCTGCGCCGTATAGCCGCGATAGCCGGCGGCGAGCTCCATGATGACGATGTCGCCCGTCTTGAGCTTGCGCTCGGAGGGCCGCGGATTGCCGAAGAACATCGCCGGATTCGCCATCGGGGTCGAGCCGATGATCAGAAAGTCGATATCGCCGCCGCCCTGCAGCATGGCGGAGCCGGCGGCGCCGCGCAGATCGGCCTCGGTCGCGCCCGGCCTGGCGGCCGCCACCATCGCCGCCATGGCGCGCTCGCACAGCACGCCGGCCTTGCGCACGCAATCGAGCTCCTCGGCGCTCTTGATGATGACCAGCTCGTGGATGAGGCTGCGGGTGAACACGATCTCGGCCTCGGGCAGGCCCGTCCGCAGGTCGTTATACTGATTGACCGGCATGTAATCCTTGTGGCGCGGATCGATCTCGACCAGGCCGATGCGCCCGCGCGTGAGCCCGATCTCCTTGAGGCGCTCGACCATCACCTCGGCGTAACGTCCGCCGCGGCTCTGCCGCACGTCCGACAGCGCGGGCGCGACCTGGCGGCGGACCGCCTCGGCGTGGGTGCCGCCCATCGAGAAGATCAGCGTCGGCTCGTCGGCGAGCGGGACCAGCACGTAGGACGCCAGCGCATGCCACTCCCAGTGGCCGGTGAGCCAGGTCATGCCGCCGCCGAAACTCCAATGGCTCGGCCCGCCCGGCACGATCACGGCATCGAGCTTGTGCTCGCGCATCTTGTCGCGCAGCGCCGCATAACGGCGGGCGTATTCTTCCTTGGAGAACTGCTCCCACACCGCGTCGCGATACAGCGGCGTGTCGTACATGTTGGCGAAAGGCCCGTTCTGGTCGAGGCGGGTGCGGACCTGCTCCCAGGGAACGGCGCCGGCGGGCAGCGGGACATTGACGTTCATGGGCTGGGTCCTCTTTCTCTGCCGAAAGCCAATGCGTCATGCCCCGCGCAAGCGGGGCATCCAGTTCTGTGTCAGCGCGAAAGTCTGCAGACGCCGACTTATACTGGATTGCCCGCTTTCGCGGGCAATGACGACCGATGGCATTGGTTCTTGATGCTGCTCAATCCTTGCAGCCGTTGATGGTGGCGCGGCCGCCGGCGGCGGCAACCGCCTCGCCGGCGAGCTTCTCGTCGATGACGTCGTCGACCGACGGCTTCTTGGCGGCGTCGATGTCGCCATGGGTGACGTCGTTGTCGATCGTCCACTGGGTGCGGGTGCGCTCGAAGCCCTCGTTCACCGACCAGATGCAGTTCTTGGTGAGCTGGCCCCAGGCATATTCGACCGCCTCGCGCGGCTTCTGGGTCGCCGCCACCATGATCGGAATGACCTTGTCGGGGTCGCGGTAGATCGTGCGGTTGGCCTCGATCATCGCGGTCGTGAGGTCGCGCACCAGCGCGCGATCCTTGGCGATCAGATCGGTCGACGCCCCGTAACCGTTGAACATGTAGAGCGGAACGAGGTCGACCACCTGCGCCAGGATGTGCAGGCCCGGCTTCTGCTTCATGGCGAGCTGGGCGTCCTCGGGATGCAGCGCCACGGCGTCGATCTGCCCGGCGACGAGCCCGGCCAGGCGCCCGGCGGTGCCCTGCGAGATGAATTGGGCGTCCTCGACCGTGAGCCCGGCCTTGGCGAGCGCCTCGCGGCCGATCCGCCAGTTGAAGCTGCCGACGCCGCCGCCGGCGGCGGACAGGCGCTTGCCCTTGAGGTCGGCGAAACTCTTGACGCTTTCGGACACCACATAGGCCTGCGGCGTCTTGGGGGCGAGCCCCCAGACCTGCTTCACCTTCATGCCGCGGCCGATCTGGACGTCGTTGACGGTGGTGAAGGTATTGCCCTGGGTGAGCGCCACCGAGGCGGCCGGCGAGGAGCCGCCGTCGAACTGGATGATGTTGGCGTCGATGCAATGCCTGGCGAAGATGCCGAGCTCCTTCGCCACATAGGCGGCGGTGTGCACGACATTGGGCGGCGACACCGACACGCCCACATTGATCTTGCGCAGCGGCCCGGTACAGGTCTGCGCGGCGGCCGGAGATATGGCTGTGAGCGAGAGCGCGGAAAGGATCAGGAACGAACAAACGCGACGTAACGAGTTCGACATATCAGCATTTCCTCCCGACACTTCACGTTTGATCCGTCAAGCCCGCATCGCCGTTTTTTGAACGGCCAATGCCCGGCCACGACGCATCCTGATCAATCCTGGGCTCCCGCCGCGGTCCACGGCGCCACCTTGATCTCGAGCAACCGCAGCAGCGCGGTGAGCGTGACGCCGAGCAGCCCGAGGGTCACGATCGGCACGAACATCTTGTCGACCTGATAGGTCGAGGCGGTGCGCACGATCAGATAGCCGATGCCGGAAATCGCTGTGTAGAGATCGGCCAGCACCATGCCGATCAGGCCGCGCCCGACCGCGAGACGCAAGCCGGTGACGATGAAGGGAAGCGCGCCCGGCAGCACGATGTTGGTCCACAATTGCGCTTCGCTGCAGCGGAAGGCGCGGCCGACCTCGATCAGCTTGGAGTCGACATTCTTGACCCCCTGATAGGTGTTGATCGTCATCGGGAAGAAGGCGAACAGGAACAGGATCACGACCTTCGCGGTGGTCTCGAAACCCGCCCACAGCACGATCAGCGGCACCAGCGCGACGCTCGGCGTCGAATACAGGAAGGTGATGTAGACCCCGAACGCCACGTCGAGCACCCAGAAGCGCGCCAGCAGCAACCCGATCGCGATCCCGATCGTCGCGGCGAGCGTCAACCCGATGGCGAGCACCACCAGGCTCGGCCACAGATAGGTCCACAATTCGCCGCTGCCGATCATGGTGACGGCGGCGGCGGCGATCTTGCTGGGGGTGGTGAACAGGACGGGATCGATATTGGCGCCGAAGACCTGCCACAGCGTCAGCACGATCGCGAGCGAGGTGCAACGGATGGCGATTGTCTGGATCTGCTTGTTCCGGCGGCGCCGGGCGGCGACCTGCTGGGCGCGCGAGCGGTCTTCGGTTTCGTCCGGCACGCCCGCGATGGCGCTGTCGTTCGCTTCGACGGTCATGGTCAGGCCACCTGCGCGACGGCGCGCTGCGGGCGCGCGTTATGGAGCTGGCGCCAGATATGGGCGCGCAGCTCGGCGAAGCGCGGATCGGCCCGCACCGCTTCGACGTCGCGCGGACGCGCGAAGGGAAGCTCGAGCACTTCCTTGATGCGGCCGGGACGCGCGCTCATCACCGCGATGCGGTCGCCAAGCAGAATGGCCTCGTCGATCGAATGGGTGATGAACACCATGGTCTTGCGTTCGTCCGGGCGCTGCATGAGCTGAAGCAGCTCGTCCTGCATGATTTCGCGCGTCTGCGCGTCGAGCGCCGCGAATGGCTCGTCCATCAGCATGATCGTGGGGTTGATCGCAAGCGCCCGCACCAGGCCGACGCGCTGCTGCATGCCGCCGGAGAGCTGATAGGGGTAGTGGTGCTCGAATCCGGAGAGTCCGACCAGATCGAGATAATGCTGCACCCGTTCCTTGATCACGGCGGAGGGCGCGCCCGCGATCTTCAACCCGAAGCCGGCATTCTCGAACACGGTCTTCCAGGGCAGCAGGCCGAAATGCTGGAACACCATGGCGACGCCGTCCGGCGGTCCGCGCACCGGCTTGCCGCCGACCAGGAGATCGCCGGAGCTCAGATCGATCAGGCCCGCGATGGCGCGCAGGAAGGTCGTTTTGCCGCAGCCGCTCGGGCCCACGATGCAGAGAATTTCCTGATGCCGGACCGACAGCGTGAGCTGGCGGAACGCGACCACCGTGCCGTCGAGAAACAGCTTGCTGGCGTTGCGGGCGATGATCGCGGTGCCTTGATCCGCTTCCCCGGCGATCATGTGCTCGTTCTCCTTGCGGACGCCGCCGCGCCCCCGCGCCAGTGCCTCTCGTCGGCTATCCTTTTGGCGATGCTGAAGATCGAGTCAAGCGGCGCCGGCCGGGCGGGGGTTTGCCCGCCCTGCTGCTCTTTGCCGCTCCGGCGGACCTGCTCAGCGCTTGCGCGTCGCCGGCATCTGGGCCGGTGGCTGGCCTTTCGCGATCAGCTTCGCGTCGCGCGACATTTCCAGGCAGGACAGCAACTCCACGTAGCTGGGACCGCCCCCGGTCGACACCATCGAGAGGCAATGGTTCTTGTCGTCGGCGGAAAACGAGGACCACGCCTTCGTCAGGTCTTCGCGGGCGGACTTCTCGTCGTTCAGGCAGGATTCGCTCGTGCGCCCGGTGATCATGCCGTCGATGCCGGCGGCCCGGCAGCTCGGTTCGACCTTGAGGGTCGGGACCGTCTCGGCGGCCACCGCGATGAGGCTCGAACCCAGGATGAGTGCGGTAATGGGGATCATTTTGACCACCTTTGTTGGCGGCATGCCCATACGACAATAACACGAATCGGGCTGCGGAGTTGCCTCTAAGGTAGCATGACGCTGTCGGCCGTGCGGTCGGTAATGAAGCTGTGGGCGGCCGCATGGGTGATGAACAAAGGCAGGCGCGCCGCCTCGGCGGCCGCTTGCGGCGTGACCCCGCAGGCCCAGAAGACCGGCACCCGGTCGGGCGGCAGCGCCGGCACCGGGCCTCCGAACATCGGGCTGGCGAGGTCGGCGCCGATCGCGGCGGGGTCGCCGATGTGGATCGGGGCGCCGTGATTGAACGGAAAGCGCGCCGTGACCTGGGTCGCCGTGATGGCCTGGCCCGGGGTGAGCCAGCGCATGGTGACGATGAGGTTTCCCCGGAACGGGCCGGCCGGCTCGGTCGGCAGCGCGCTGCGCAGCACCCAGCGGTCGCCGCCGGTCGGCACGCCGGCGCGCTCCAGCGCGGCGTCGAAGGTGATGCCCGACCCGATCAGGAAACAGACGAGGTCGTCGCGCCAGATGTCGGTGAGATCGCTGCGGTCGTCCTGGCGGGCGCCGTCGACGAACACCGAATAGCGCGCGCAATCGGTGCGCAGGTCGGCGCCTGGCGCGAGCCGGCGCGGAACCGGGTCGCCCGGATCGGTGACCTCGAGCACCGGGCAGGCGCGCTGGTTGCGCTGGCAGTAGAGCAGGAAGTCGAACCCGAAACCCTTGGGCAGGATCGCCAGGTTGCATTGCACGAAGCCGGGCGCGAGCCCGCGGCTGGTGCCGCGGATGCGGCCGGCGCGGATGTCGCGGCGGACCCGCTCGCTGTCGAGCATCGCGCCGGGCGCCGCGTCATCCACCGGCCGTCTCCATCAGGAGATCGGCGGTCTCGTTCGGCATGGTGGTCATCGGGAAGTGGTTGGAGGCAAGCTTGCGCGCCGACCAGCCGGGCTCGCGGCTCGCCCATTCGTAATAGTCGACGAAGCGATGCGTCGGCTTGAGGGCGGCGAGCACGTAGACCTTGTTCGGCACAGCGAGATAGCGGCCTTGCAGCTGGATCGGCTGGAGCAGCGAGCGCAGGGGATGGAAACTCATGCGCGCCAGATAGGCGGCACGCTCCTCCGCGTCCTCGATTCCGGTGTCGAGCACGAGCGACGTCGGCACCCGGTATCCGTCGCCATGCTGGTGTGCCAGGCTCTCCACGCTGGCGCGGCGCTCGGGCGGCACCAGATCGAGCATGCATTTGCCGTTCTGCGGCAAGGCGGCGTCGAGATAGACCAGGGTTCTGATTCTTTCCGGCATGCGGTCGGCGACGCCGCTGATGACGAGCCCGCCATAGCTCGTTCCGGCCAGCACGATCTCCCGCAGGTCCTCCCAGACGATGACATTGGCGACATCATCGATGTGGGTGTCGAGCCCGGTTTCCGGGGTGACGAGATGCTCGCGCTCGCCCAGCCCGGTCAGCGTGGGCGTGAAGACGCGGTGGCCGGCCGCGCGCAGCCGCTCGGCCACGGCGCCCCATTGCCAGCCACCGCCCCAGGTTCCGTGCACCAGAACGAAATCGACCATGTGGCTCCCATGGGGCGCGGCCCGCGATCGCGGGCGGCGCGCAGCCGCGTTGCGCCGCAAAACATTGTCATTCATAGTGTGCGCGCCAGCCCTCTGTCATCCCACATCTCAGATCCTGCCGCGGAGCCGCTTGATGCTCGACCCGTTCGTCTACAAATCGGACCAGCTCCGCGTGTTGTTCGGACGGGGCGCCATCGAGCGCATCGGTGAGGAGGCGGCAAGGCACAAGATTTCCCGCGCGATGATGCTTTGCTCGCAAAATCGCGGCGACTTCGCGCAGGCCATTGCGGCGCGCCTGGGCGAGCGCGTCGTCGGGATCAGCACGGCGGCGCGGCCGGGCATGCCGAGCGCGGCCTTCGACGAGATCGTCGCCGATCTCGGGCGATTTCGTGCCGACGGCTTCGTCTGCGTCGGCGGCGGCTCGCCGACCGGGCTCGCCAAGGCGGTGGCGGCGGCCACCAGGCTCCCGTTCATCGCCGTGGTCACCACCTATTCGGGCTCGGAGATGTCCGGGCGCTGGTATATCGGCACGGGCGCGGACGAGCGCACCGGCGAATCGCCGAGCGCGCTGCCGGCGAGCGCGATCTACGATCCCGACCTCACCGTCGATCTGCCCTTCCCGACCTCGGCGGCGAGCTGCATGAACGCGATGGCGCATGCGGTCGAGTCGCTCTACGGGCCCGACGCCAATCCGATCGTGCTGACCCTGGCCGAGGAGGCGGTCCGCCGGCTGGGATCGGCGCTGCCCCGCCTCAAACGCGACCCGAAGGATATCGATGCGCGCAGCGACGCGCTTTACGGCGCCTGGCTGGCGGCGGCGTTCCGCGCCACCACCGGCCTGTCGCATGTGGTGGCGCAGCGCGTCCGGCAGAATTTCGGGACCGAGCATGCGCGCACGCACGCGGCCGTGCTGCCCTATGCGGCGGCGTTCAATCGGCAGGCCGCGCCCGACGCCATGGCGCGCATCGCGCGCGCGCTCGGCGTCGCCGACCCGGCACAGGCGCTCTACGACATCAACGTCGCCTGCGGGCTCGCGACCGGATTGAAGGACCTCGGCCTGCGCGAAGAGGATATCGGGCGCGCCGTCGAGGTCGTGGCGAAGCGGAAATTCCCCAATCCGCGGCCGCTCGCGGCGGCGGACATCGACAATGTGATCAGGCAGGCCTTCGCGGGAGCGCCGCCGCGGTTTTGACCGAGCGCCTCAGGCCGCGCGGGTCTTCCCGGCCGGCCGCGCGAAATAATTCCGCAGGTCGTCGACCGACTGCGGCTCGCTGAAGAAATAGCCTTGCACCTCGGTGCAGCCTTCGGCGCGCACGTGACGGAGCTGCTCCAGGGTCTCCACGCCTTCCGCCGTGGTGGCGATGCCGAGACCCTTGCCGAGGCCGGCGACCGCCTTGACGATGGCGGCGCAATCGCCCTTGTCGGAAATGTCCTTGATGAAGGAGCGGTCGATCTTGATCTTGTCGAACGGAAAGCTGCGCAGATAGCTCAGCGACGAATAGCCGGTGCCGAAGTCGTCCATCGAGATCTTGATGCCGAATCCGCGGAGCTGGTGCAGCGTCGCCAGGGTCGTTTCATTCTCGTGCAGCAGGACGGACTCGGTGATCTCGAGCTCGAGGCGGGTGGCATCGAGCCCCGATATCGCCAAGGCGTTGATCACGCTCTGGACCAGGCTGCGGTTCTTGAACTGGGCGGGCGACAGGTTGACCGCGACCCGGACATTGTTCGGCCAGGTTGCGGCCTGGCGGCAGGCCTGCCTGAGCACCCATTCGCCGATCGGCACGATCAGGCCGATCTCCTCGGCGAGCGGGATGAACTCGCTCGGCGGCACCACGCCGCGCGTCGGCGAATTCCAGCGCAGCAACGCCTCGCAACCGGTGATCCGCTCGGTGATGGCGTCGACCTGCGGCTGGTACAGGAGCTGGAACTCCTCGCGCGCCACGGCGTCGCGCAGGTCCATCTCCAGCAGCCGGCGGGTCTGGAGCTGCTCGTCCATCTCCGGCTCGAAATAGCGGAAGGTCGAGCGGCCGTCCGATTTGGCGCGGTAGAGCGCCATGTCGGCGTTGCGCAGGAGCTGTTCGGTTGAATCTCCGTCCTCGGGCGCGATCGCGATGCCGACGCTGGTGCTCACCACGACCTGATGGCCGTCGAGGTCATAGGGCTGGTTGATCGTCGCGATGACGCGCTGGGCGAAAGTGGCGGCGAATTCCGCCTTCTCGACCCCGGTCTGCAGGATGGCGAATTCGTCGCCGCCGAGCCGGGCGATCATGTCGGTTTCGCGAACGAGATCCTTCAACCGTTTCGACGCCCCGCACAGCAGCTTGTCGCCCAGCACATGTCCGAGCGTGTCGTTGACGTTCTTGAAGTTGTCGAGATCGAGGCACAGGACCGCGATCATCTCGCCGCGGCGCACGCGCTTGAGCGCCTGCTCCATCTCGTCCCGGAACGCCGCCCGGTTCGCCAGCCCGGTCAGGCTGTCGTGGCGCGCCATGTGCCGGATCTTCTCCTCGGCCTGGGTCCGCTCGGTGATGTCCTCGTGGGTCGCGACCCAGCCGCCATTCGCCATGGCGCGATTCACGATCGAGATCGTGCGCCCGTCGCCGGACTGGACCAACTGCCTGTGAACCTCGCCCTCGGCGATCGCGGCGCGCAGCTCGCGGAGATAGAGGTCCGGGTCGCCGGCGAAATTGCCCCGCTCCTTGCGATGGAACAGGATGCCGCGCAAGCTCGATCCCGGCGCGACGACGTCGCGCGCCAGGCCGTACATCTCGACATAGCGGTCGTTGCAGACCACCAGATGGGCATCCGCATCGAACATGCAGAGGCCTTGCGACATGTTGTGAAGCGCGATCTCGAACAGCTGGTCGCGGTCGCGGCATTGGCGCTGGTATTCGGTCGAGACGAGCTGGGCGGCGCGCTGGGCCGCCTGGAGCTCCCACCGGGTCTTTGCATGGGCGCGTTCGATCCGGCATTTCTGCGCCAGCGCGGCCGCCAGTTGCAGCGCGCCGCGATGATCGGCGGGCACCGCCATGACGCGATCCGAAGACACGCGGTCCGACGAGCGGTCGCGCGTCTCGATGACGACGCAGAGCGCGTCATCGGCCTTGAGGAGCGACGAAACGGCGCCCGGACCGTTCGACAACAGCCAGGCTTCGCTGACGATGACCGCCTCGACCGCGCGCTCGTGCGCGCCCGCGGTCCGCAGGATGTGTGTCGGGGTCCCGGACCCGCTGAAGGTCACGAGGTCGATGCCGGCGGCGACCTCTCGGATCGCGCCGCATTCGCGGTCGGTGCCGCAAAACAGAATTCGCAACGCGAGTCCGCCCACTGGATTCTCCCGAATGCCAGTCCGCTGCCGAGATTTGAGGCAACCTAGGGGGAAAGTCCTGCCAAACGCATAAGTGGCGCGGTACCGTCGCGCGGCGCGGAACTTCTCCGCATTTGGGGTGAACCAACGGTTAACCGGCGGCGCGCGCATTCACCGCTGCCGGGTAACCAGCGGCTAGGACACGCCGGGGTTGTCGTCCGGGGGCGGCAGGCGCGAACGGAACCAGCGTTCGATCGGTCCGCCGAAAATCAGAACCGCAGCGGTCAGGATCCCGGCGATCACGATCAACGGCGGATGGGCAAATCCGCAAACCGTGCCCAGGCAGGCGGTGAGCCAGGTGCAGGCCGCGGTCGTCAGCCCGTGAACGCGCTGGGTACGGGCGCCGTGAACGATCACGCCGGCGCCCAGGAAGCCGATGCCGGTCAAGATGCCTTGCACGATCCGGCTGGCGGCGGAGAAGTCGGCGGTGCCGGGACCCGTATTCACGACGGCCACCACCACCATGGCGGAGCCGAGCCCGACCAACCCCAGGGTTCGCACCCCGGTCGCCTTGCCGTGCAGGTCGCGATTGAGGCCGAGGACGCCCCCGATCAGGGTGGCGGCCGAAAGCCGGAGCGCGATTTCGATCCAATCCATGGGGGTTGCGGCTCGGTGTGGGGCGCGAGCCTAACGCTTTTCAGGCCGCGCCGGAATCGATGTTGCGGCAGGCCAGCGGCCCGTGTGGGCACCATCCGCCGCCAGCCTAGTTTTCGTCGGTCACCGGGCCGCACCATCCGGGCAGGTAGCTCGCCTCGCTGCTCCTTGCCAGCTTCAGGGCCTTCTCCATGGTGCCGCCGAAATCATTCTCGATCGCCTTGCGCTTGAGTCGGCAGCGGAAGAAGTCGGCCCACAGAAACTCGCTGAACGGCACCGTCTCCTTGGAAAAGCCGCCCAGGCGCCGCAGCTCGCCGGCGAGGCTGCGGAACGGGTCATCGCGCAGGCCGGACATCGAGTCCGGGATATCCTCGAAACCGCGCCGGGCGCCGTTCTGGTCGTAGGGATGGCACCAGGCGCGGTTGTCGAGATAGCTCCAGAAGGTGGCGCGATCGAGCGCGCGCAGATCGGCGATCGTCGACACCACGACGTCCTTCTGGCCCTCGTCGAGCAACGCCCGCGCCAGGTGGTGATGGTCGATGACGTAGAGGAAATCTTTGGGCCCGCGGATCACCGGGATCATATGGCGGCCGAGAAACGCGGCTTTCTTCTTGCCCTTGTGCTCGCGCCAGCGCTTGCGCTTTTGATCGACCTCCCGCATCCCGACGGTGATTTGCGTCGGCCGCAGGCTCTTGACGGCGACCGGCTGCACAACGGGTTCACGGACATGCATGGACATTACCCTCCGGTGGACCGCATCGCGGCGATTTAATCGCCGATTGCGTCGCCGTGTCCATGGCGGCGTGGGGAGGTGCGGCTCGAAATTCGGCGGCAGGGCCCGCGCGCGCCCCTGCATTGACGGGATCGGGGGCGCCCCTTAGCCTGCCGGCATCCGTTTCGACGTTGGCTGCAGGAGGCGCGCGATGCACCGTTATGTCATGCCCGAATCCGTCAAGGACCGCGTGCTGCGCCGCCAGGGCAAGCTCTGGAGCCACGACACGATCGAGGCCGGCCGCGCCGCGCTGGTCGTGGTCGACATGCAGAATTATTTCTGTGCCGAGGGATTTCCAGCCGAGGTGCCGCTGTCGCGCGGGATCGTGCCGAACATCAACCGGATGGCGCGGGCGATGCGCGCGGCCGGCGGCACGGTCGTATGGGTGCAGACCGATTCCGCCGAGGCGCTCGCGCGCTGGGGCAAGCACCACACCTTTATGCTGACGCCGGAGCGGGTGCAGAAACGCCTCGCCGGGCTCGATTCGGCCGCCGAGGGTTTCAGGCTGTTCGGAGACCTCGAGGCGCTGCCGGGCGATCTGCGGGTCAAGAAGGTCACCTACAGCGCCTTCATGCCGGGCTCGTCGGACATCGACGCGCAGCTCGGAGCGCGCGGCATCGACACGGTGCTGATCGCCGGCACGGCGACCAATGTCTGCTGCGAGTCGAGCGCGCGCGACGCGATGTTGCGCGACTACCGGGTGATCATGCTGTCCGACGCCAACGCGACATGGACCGACGAGGAGCATGCGGCGACCCTCAACAGCTTCGCGATGTTCTTCGGCGACGTCATGAGCATCGACGAAGCGACGGCGCGGCTCGCGCCGGTCTCGCAGCGCAGAACTGCCTGAAACGCAGGCCTGTCCCGACCGATGGCCCGCCGTTCGGCGGACGCGCGCGCCGCCGTCAACTTCAAGACACATTTCAACGGCGGTGTCCGTCATGTCGGGGGCGGCGGCCGGTGTCGCATCGATGGACATCGGCAGGAAAATTAAACTAAGACAGCCCGAATCGCCGTCGCAAAAAGAACAGGAGCCCACAATGGCGCGAAAACCGACAACGCGAACAGAATTCGTTCTATTCGACGTCTTCTATGAAGACGGCACGCAACGGTCCAATCGCCGGGTTCCGGGCGAAATCCTCGGAGGCCTCGACGGGGACGAGCCCGCCCGCGCCGCGATCGAAGAGCAGGACCGGATCATCGCCGAGAAGTCGGGGACTCCGGTCGCGGCGATCAAGAGCATTCGCCGCTCCGGCGCCAAGCCTCCCAGAGAGGCCGGCAAGGCGGCGCGCTGACGGCGCCAGCGCCGCGCTGATGACGGCGCCAGCGCCGCGCTGACGGCGCCAGAACCTCATCGCCACCGCATCACGGCGGCCTCAAACCACGAGATCGCGAGATACATCACGGACGACACCAGCGCCAGGATGGTGATCGCGGTCATCACGATGTTGAGCTTGAAGATCTGGCTGCCGTATTGGATCAGGTAGCCGAGACCCAGGCTGGCCGACTGGAACTCGCCGACCACGACGCCCACCAGCGACAGGCCCACATTCACCTTCAGCGCCGCGATCAGGGTCGGAACGCTTCCCGGCAGCACCACCTTGGCGAGGATCTGCCATTTGGTCGCCCCGAACGTCTGGGCGAGCTTCACCTTGTTGGGATCGGTGCCCTGGAAGCCGTTGTAGATCATCAGAATGGTGACGAACAACGAGATCGCGAGCGACATGCCGTAGATCGACAGGGTGGCGCCGAGCCAGATGTAGAAGATCGGCACGAAGGCGGTCTTCGGCATGGCGTTCGCGACCACCAGATAGGGGTCGAGCACCCGGTAGAGACCCTCCCACCACCACAGCGCCGCCGCGATCGCGGTGCCGATCAACATGGCGGCGCTGAAGCCGACGATCGTCGCCAGCACGGTCGACCAGGTATGGGCGAGGATGCTCGCCTGCTGCGGGGTCGTCTTCAGCAACTCGAGGAAGGTCGGCCACAGCGCCGACGGGTAGCTGGTGAACAGCGGATTGACGACGTGCGCCCGCGGCAGCACCTCCCACAACACCAGGAACAGGAGCAGCAGGGCGAGCTGCGCCGCCCGCACGACGAGGCGGCCGCGCCGCTCGCGCCGCAGCCACGCACGATATGCCGGGCTCGGGCCCGCGGTGGTCGCGAGATCAGCCTTCGACATGGACTTCGAGCTCCTGCCAGAGGGTGTTGAAGTAGCCGTTGAACTCGGGCGCGTTGCGGGCCGCGAAGGGCGCGGGGCGGGCGCCATCCGGGGTCGCGAAGTGGATCGGGCGGTCCGACTTCACGCGGCCGGGCCGGCGCGACAGCACGACCACCCGCTCGGCCATGCTGATCGCCTCGCCGATGTCATGGGTGACCAGGATCGCGGTCTTGCCCTCGCGGCGCAGGATCTCGGTCACCTCGTCGGCGAGCGCCAGCCGGGTTTGCGAATCGAGCGCCGAGAAGGGCTCGTCGAGCAGCACGATGTCGGGCTCGGTGCAGAGCGTGCGGGCGAGCGCCACGCGCTGGCGCATGCCGCCCGAGAGCTGCCGCGGCCGATGGTGCAGGAACTGGCCGAGCCCGTAGCGGGTCAGCAATTGCGTGGCGCGCGCCCGCGCCTTGCCCATGTCCGCACCCTGGATCTCGGCGCCCAGCACCGCGTTCTCGAGGATCGTGCGCCACTCGAACAGGTAGTCCTGCTGCAGCATGTAGCCGACCTTGCGAGTCGGCCCGGTGACGGGCTTGCCGTCGACCAGGACGGCGCCCCCGGTCGGCTGCAGGATCCCGGAGATCAGCGACAGCAGCGTGCTCTTGCCGCAGCCGCTCTGGCCGATGATGGCGACGAACTCGGCGGGCGCGATCGAGAGCGAGATGCCCTTGAGGGCCTCGGTCTCGCCCTCCAGGCCGAAATAGCGCAGGTCGACGTCGCGCAACTCGACCTTGGGCGGAGCGCCGCCCTGCCGCGATGGCTGCACGGATCACTTCGCCTTGCTGGCAAACTCGGTGACCACCAGGTCCTGGAATTTCACGCGCTTGGCGGGATCGAGCACGTGGCCCTGCACCAGGATGTCCTGGAATTTCTCGATCGCCGCGGGCTCGATCACCGGCGAGCTCTTCCAGATCTTCAGCCGCTGGTAGCGCTCGGCGGCGCCGACCAGCGCTTGCGGGCTCACGCCGGGAAAAAACGGCTCCAGCGTCTTGGCGATCTCCGCCGCCGGCGCCTTCTCGGTCCATTTCATCGCTTTGAGGATCGCGTTGGTCCAGCTCTGCACGGTCGCCGGATGGTCGCGGATGTATTTCTCGCTCGCCATGAAGGCGGTGTAGTCGGCGAAGCCGACGGTCTCGCCGATCGACGCGAGATAATGCGCCTTGCCGTCGATCTCGAGCTGCGAAGCGTCCGGCTCGATGAAGATGGCGTATTGGTTCTGGCCCGCGAGCCAGGAGCCGACCCGCGCCGGGATGCCGACATTGTTTGAGAGCTTCACGTCGGTCTGCGGGTCGAGGCCGTTCTTGCGCAACGCCGCCTCGAGATAGAGCAGCGGGGTCGAGCCCGGCCGGAAGCCCAGGATCTCCTTGCCCTTGAGCATCTTCCAATCGAACTTGTCGACCTTCTCGCGCCCGACCAGCATGAATCCGTCGGTGGCGGTGAGCCCGCAGAAGATGCGCGCCTTGGTGGGCGAGTCGCTGATCTGCACGTAGATCGCGGTCTCCGGACCGATCAGCGCGATGTCGGCGCCGTCGGACAGCAGCGCGGCCATCGACTTGTCGCCGCCTTGGGCCGTGGTCATCGCGACGTCGAGCCCGGCCTCGGCGAAATAGCCCTTGGCCATCGCCACATAGGCGGGCGCGTAGAGGATGGAGTGCACCACCTCGTTGTAGCGGATCTTGATGGGCGGCTTGGCCTGCGCGAAGGCGCGCGGCGAGGAAACGGAAAGCGAGCCGAAAGCGGCGAGGCCGCCTCCCAGCACGCGACGGCGATCGAGCATGGGATCCTCATTCGTGGTCGGGTGACGCGAACGCGCCCGGCGACGCGGAAGTCCGGCAATGGCGAAAGGCTAACACCAACGCCGGAGCGTGGCCACAGGCCGTGCCAAGGTCAATACGACCGCGGCAGCCCGAGCACCTTCTCGCCGATGAAGTTGAGGATCATCTCGGCGGTGACCGGCGCGAGCCGCGCGATCATCGCTTCGCGCAGGTAGCGCTCGACGTGATATTCGCGGGCGTAGCCCATGCCGCCATGGGTGGTGACCGCGGTCTGGCAGGCGCCGAGCGCGGCCTCGGCGGCGAGATATTTTGCCGCATTGGCCTCCGCGCCGCAGGGCTGGCCGGCGTCATAGAGCGCGGCCGCGCGAAAGACCATCAGATGCGCCGCCTCCAGCTCCATCCAGTGGCGCGCGAGCGGATGCTGGATCGCCTGGTTCTTGCCGATGGGGCGGCCGAACACCACGCGTTCCTTGGCGTAGCGGGTCGCGCGCGCGAGCGCCGCGCGCCCGAGACCGACCGCTTCGGCGCCGACCAGGATGCGCTCGGGATTCATGCCGTGCAGGATATAGTCGAAGCCGCGGCCTTCCTCGCCGATGCGGTTCTCCAGCGGCACCGGCATCGCGTCGAAGAAGAGCTGGTTGGAATCCACCGCCTTGCGGCCCATCTTGTCGATCTCGCGCACCTCCACGAAGCGGCGATCGAGATCGGTATAGAACAACGAGAGGCCTTCGGTGCGCTTCTCGACCTCGTCGGCCGGCGTGGTGCGGGCGAGCAGCAGGACCTTGTTGGCCACCTGGGCGGTCGATATCCAGATTTTCTGCCCCGACACCGCGTAGTGGTCGGAACGGCGCACGGCCTTTGTCTTCAGGTTGAGAGTGTCGAGCCCGGCATCGGGCTCGGTCACCGCAAAGCAGGCCTTGTCGTCGCCGGCGATCAGCGGCGGCAGCATGCGGCGTTTTTGCTCGTCGGTGCCGAAGACCACGACCGGATGCAGCCCGAAGATGTTCATGTGCAGCGCCGACGCGCCGGAAAACCCCGCGCCCGATTCGGCGACCGCGAGCATCATCAGGGCGGCGTCGGTGATGCCGAGCCCGGCGCCGCCGAATTCCTCCGGCATCGCGATGCCGAGCCATCCGGCGTCCGCGAAGGCGCGATGGAAGTCGTGCGGAAATCCGCCCTCGCGGTCGCGTTGCAGCCAGTAGTCGTCGCCGAAGCCCTCGCAGATCCGGCGGACCGCTGCCCGCAGCTGCTCCTGCGTCTCGGTGAAGGCGAAATTCATCTGCGTATCTGCGGCTTGCGGCCGGCGCGCGGCGCCGGCGCAACCGCGCCGCCGGCGGCCAGCCGCGCGATCTCGCGCGCGCCGTATCCGATCTCGCGCAGCACCTCGGATGTATGCTCGCCGAGGCCGGGCGGGTGACGCGTGATGGCGGGCTTCGAGCGGCTCCAGCGGCTGGGAATCCCGACCAGCCTGATGCCGCCTTCGGTCGGATGGTTCATGTCGTGGAAAAAGCCGACCGCGGCGAGATGTGGATCGTCGATCAGCGCGTCGAGGTCGTGCATGGGAACGGCCGGGATATCGCCTTCCTGCAGCGCGGCGAGCCACGCGGCGGTGGTGCGCGTCGTCATGACCTCCGCCAGCAGCGTATAGGCCTCGCCATAATGGCGGGAGCGCGCGGCCGGATCCTTGAAGCGCGGATCGGTGCGGAACTGCTCGGCCTTGCCGATGATGCGGAAGAACGACTCCCACTGCCGGTCGGTATAGACGAGGATGCAGATATAGCCGTCGCTGGTGCGATAGGGGCGGCGGTCGCGCGCGAGCAGCCGGCTGTAGCCCGGCTTGCCGATCGGCGGCGCGAAGGCGCGCCCGCCGAAGTGATCCGACAGCACGAATTGCGCCAGCGTCTCGAACATCGGCAGCTCGATGGCCTGGCCCTGGCCGGAACGCTCGCGCTCCATGAGCGCCGCCAGCACCACATGGACCGCATTGAGCCCGACGATGTGGTCGGCCATGGTCAACGGCGCGTAGCGCGGCTCGCTCCCGCCGGCCTGGCGCAGCGTCGCGGGAATCGCGGCGAGACCCTGGATCAGATCGTCATAGGCGGGCCGGCCCGCATAGGGGCCGCTCTCGCCGTAACCGATGAGGCTGAGATGGACCAGCCGGGGATTGGCGGCGCGGATGTCCTCGGGTCCGAGCCCCAGCCGCCGCATGGCGGCGGGCCGCACATTGCAGATGAACACGTCGGCGCTTGCGCAAAGGCGCAGCAGCACGTCGCGGCCGCCCGCGGCCTTGATGTCGACCACGACGCTGCGCTTGTTGCGGTTGGCCTGCAGATACATCGGTCCCATGCGCGGATTCCGCATCGGGCCGCCATGCCGCATGATGTCGCCCTCGGGCGGCTCGACCTTGACGACGTCGGCGCCGTAATCCGCCATGATCTGCGTCGCATAAGGGCCCATGAGGACCGTCGACATGTCGATGATGCGGATGCCGGCGAGCGGTCCGGCGGTCGGCGGCGTGGGGCGTTTCCGGCTGGCTTTTTTCTTGGGCATCGCGGCGTGCTTGGATGGTCCGTGTCCCCGATAGCATGTCTGGAGAGGCGACGCGATCCGGGCGTTCCGGCTTGACGACCTGCGGCGCGGCCTTACGCTGAGGCGGGCCAACAAGCGCGGCGCCGGCGAGGCCGGTGACCGCAGCGTTTTCGAGGTGACGGGAGGACATCATGCGATTGGCACATCTGGCGTGCGGCGCCATCGTGGCGGCGCTGCTGGCGGCAACGCCGGCATTCGCGCAGCAACCGCTCAAGATCGGGCTCATCATGCCCTATACCGGCCAGTTCACCGATGCGTCCGCCCAGATGGACGACGCCATCAAGCTCTACGTCAAGCAGCACGGCGACACGGTGGCGGGCCGCAAGATCGAGTTCATCCGGCGTGACGACGCCGGCTCGCCCGACGTCGCCAAGCGGATGGCGCGCGAATTGACGGTGAACGACAATGTCGACATCCTCGCCGGCTTCGTGATCACGCCCGAGGCGCTCGCGGTCGCCGACGTCTCCGAGCAGGCGAAGAAATTCATGGTGGTGATGAACGCCGCCACCGCCATCATCACCACCAAGTCGCCCTATATCGTGCGCACCTCGCTGACGATCCCGCAGCTCGAGGAAGCGTTCGGGACCTGGGCCTACAAGAGCGGAACCCGCAAGGTCTACACGCTGGTGTCGGACTATGCGCCCGGACACGACGCCGAGGGGGCGTTCCAGCGCGCCTTCAAGGCGGCGGGCGGCGAGATCGTCGGCGCGTTGCGCATTCCGCTCGCCAATCCGGATTTCTCCGCCTTCGTCCAGCGCATCAAGGATGCCGATCCGGAAGCGCTCTTCATCTTCGTGCCCGGCGGCGCGCAGCCGGCGGCGCTCGCCAAGGCGCTGGTCGAGCGCGGCATGGACGCCAAGAAGATCAAGATCCTGGGCCAGGGCGAGATCACCGAGGAGAACGCGCTGCGCGGCATGGGCGACGCGGCGCTCGGCGTGATCACGGCCTACCACTACGACCACAACCACGAATCGAAGCTGAACAAGGCGTTCGTGAGCGCCTTCAAGGCGGCCTACAAGCACAATCCGGATATCTTCGCGATCGGCGGGTATGACGGCATGCACGTCATCTACGAGGCGCTCAAGAAGACCGGCGGCAAGAGCGACGGCGACGCGCTGATCGCGGCCGTCAAAGGGCTGGCGTGGGAAAGCCCGCGCGGGCCGGTCTCGATCGATCCGCAGACGCGCGACATCGTGCAGACGGTCTATTTCCGCCGCGTCGAGAAGGTCGGCGGCGAATTGCGCAATGTCGAGTTCGAGAAGGTCGAGAACGTCAAGGATCCGGTCAAGGCGCGGATGGCGCAGTGACGATCTCGACCGTGCACGATTGGGGCGAAGGTTCAGGTGCGCAGCGCCGACACCAGGGCCTCGATCGCGGACACCGAACGGAAGTTCGCCGGCGTGATGTCGCGCTCGGGAATGCTGACCGCAAGCTCGGACTCGACCGCCAGCACCAGGTTGACCAGGTCGAGCGACGTCAGGCCGACCTCGCGCAGATCGTCGTCGGCCGAAAAGGGCCGGTCGATGGCGCGCGCGGCGAGGATCCGGCGCACCAGGGCCGCGACGCGCTCGCGCGGA
>Ga0137415_10001174_pt1 | contig 25880 bp, 24 predicted proteins | sample CZODoug3_1_1_16f_FD_183082 | JGI IMG/M metagenome (GOLD analysis project Ga0137415, IMG submission 183082) | Vadose zone soil fungal communities from Angelo Coast Range Reserve, California, USA - CZODoug3_1_1_16fungal (Hybrid Assembly) | ecosystem: Environmental > Terrestrial > Soil > Vadose...
CCTTCGTCCAGCGCGTGATCGGTTTCGAGCTTGACGCGCGTGAACGCGTCGAGCTTCAGCGCCAGCTCCTCGGCATTGAGCACGAGGCTCAAGTAGTCCCAGGCTCCGGCCTCGAGCGCCGCGAGTCGCTGCTGCTTGGTCGCCGGAGTCGACGTGATCATGAAAATCGGCGTGTGCCACGAGACCGCGCGGTTCTGGCGGAGTGCGCGGCACACCGCCAGGCTGTCCAGGTCCTGGAGGTTCGCGTCCATGAGGATCACGTCGGGCCGCGCGGCGGGCGCCCGGTCCAGGAGCTCGCGACCGCTCCCCACGGACACCACCCGATACCCCAGCGGCTCGAGCACGCTGTCGAGCGCCTGGTTGAGCCACGTGCCGGAGTTGGCGAGGAGCACGACGGGCGAACGGGTGAACGGCATGCGCGGAGGCATGCCGCGTGAATGTGGCTACGACGACGCGGGGGAGAACCCGGCAAAACCCTAGTTACGTCCGGGAGATGACCCGGGTCAAGGAGTGATCAGGCCTTCCCGGATCGCGTAACGGACCAGGCCCGCGACGTCGTGGATGTCCAGCTTTTTCATCACCCGCGAGCGGTGGAACTCCGCGGTCTTGGGGGTGATCGCGAGCAGCGCGGCCACCTGCTTGGTCGACTTGCCTTCGGCCACGAGCTGCACGACCTGACGCTCCCGCGAGGTCAGCCGGCCGCGGTCCTCCGCCGCGGCGGCCCGGCAAGCATCCACCACAGCTTGAGAGACGCCCGCCCCCACGTAGAACCCTCCGCGGGACACCTGCTGGATGGCCTGCGCGAGGTCCTCTCCCGCCTGGGTCTTGAGCACGAACCCCCGCACGCCGGCGCGGACCGCCTCGGTGACCAAGCGCTCCTGCTCGAGCGCCGTGAGCATCACTATCTGGATTCCCGGTCGCGCCTCGACGATCTGACGCGCGGCATCGATGCCGTTCAGGAGCGGCATCATGATGTCGAGCACCGCCACGTCGGGCTCGTGTTCGCGCGCTATCTCGACCGCCGCCCTGCCGTCCGATGCCTCGGCCACGACCTCCAGGCCGTGCCGCTCGAGCAGGGCGCGCACGCCCTGCCGCAGCACGACATGATCGTCGGCCAACACTACGCGTAGCGACATCGTTCCTCCGCGGTTCCGCGCTCCTCTATACGGAGCGACACGGCCCCGCGTCAAGCGACCGGCGTCACCGCAAGCCGGAAGTAGGCGTCCGGTAGAGAGTTATCGGTTACTGTTCATTTATGTCTCTTGAGTCCGTGCGGCTCTCCAAGTCGCGCTATCTGTCCGGCCTGCAATGTCACAAGCAGTTGTGGTGGCGGGTGCATGAGCCCGAGGCCCCGGAGCTGACCCCTACGCCCGGGCAGCAGAACCTCTTCTCGCAAGGGCGGGACGTGGGTGAGCGGGCGCGGGGTCACGTCCCCGGCGGCGAGCTGATCGATGTGCCGTTCTACCAGTACGACAACAAAGTGACGGCCACGCGCGAGGCCCTGAAGCGCGGCTTGCCGGCGATCTATGAGGCCTGGTTCCTGGCGGACGAGACCTACGTGGGCGTCGACATTCTGGAGCGCACGTCCCGCGGCCACACGGTGATCGAGGTGAAGGCGTCGAACAGCCGCAAGCCGGAGCACCTTCCCGATGCGGCCGTGCAGTTACACGTGCTGCGGCGCGCCGGTCTCCAGGTGGAGCGCGCCGAGGTGATGCATCTCAACCCGGAATGCCGCTTTCCGGACCTGTCCAATCTCTTCATTCGGGAGGACGTGACACCGCTGGTCGAGGCCGCGCTGATCGGCGTGCCGGACGAGCTCGCGGCGCAGCAGCGGATGCTCGCGGGTCCGCTCCCGGACGTCCCGATAGGAGACCACTGCACGCGACCGTACGACTGCCCGTTCCTGGAGCGCTGTTGGCCCAAGCTTCCCGACCACCACGTGAGCAAGCTATACCGCATCGAGCGCAAACGGGCGCTCGAGCTCGAGGCCGACGGGTATGCGACGATCTACGATCTACCGTCGGACCTGGAGCTGTCCGTCATCCACGCGCGACAGGTGAAGGCGGTGCAGACCGGCCGGATGGTGGTGGAGCCCACGCTCGCGAGAGCGCTCGCCCAATTCACGCCGCCGCTCGCGTTTCTCGATTTCGAGACGGTCAGCCTCGCCATCCCGCGCTGGCCGAGGTGCCGGCCCTGGCAGCAGGTACCCGTGCAGTTCAGCGCGCACGTGGAAGAGCGGGGCGGCGGATGGTCGCATCATCAGTGGATCGCGGACGGGCCGGAGGATCCGCGACCGGCACTCGCCGAAGCCGTGGTCGCGGCGTGCGCGGGCGCGCGCCGGGTCGTGGCCTACCACGCGAGCTTCGAACGCGAGTGCATCAAGCGTCTCCGGGAGGGCGCGCCGCATCTGGTCAAGGAGCTCGAACGGATCGAGAAACGCCTGGTGGACTTGCTGCCCACGATACGGAGTCATGTGTACCACCCGGACTTCGCGGGCGGGTTCAGCATCAAGAAGACGCTGCCGGCACTCGTGCCCGGTCTGTCCTATTCGGATTTGAAGGTGCAGGACGGCGAGGCGGCGACCGTCGAGCTGCAGCGGCTGATGTTCCAGGGAGCCGAGACGCCTGCAACAGAGCGGGCCGAGCTACGCGAAGCGCTGCTGCGCTACTGCGAGCGGGACACTTGGGCGATGGTGAAGCTGCTGGAAAAGCTCAGGGGTCTGGTGGCGTATCAGCTTGAGCTGTTTTGAGGGGCCTTGCGGAAACCGCCTATCACAACCCCATGCGACGGCGGAGATCCCGAAACCGCGGGTCGGCCCGGAGGGGGGCGTACTCGGGTTCGCAACTAACCGCCGCCGCCAAATTGACATCGCCCTCCTCGAACGCTCGCTGTAGCCAGGCCATGGACTCCTCACGCTGGCCGAGGGCGATGTACTCGCGAGCGAAGGCGACCGGTGGAACGAATCCGCGCTTCGCTCGCGTCCGCAGCCGCTCGAGGGATCGGGTGGCCCCGAGTAAGCGCGCCGCGGCGTAGCCGGCGCTGCCCCGGTTCCCACGGATGAGACGCCCGAATGCGGTGTCGCCCCACTGGCGGGCGCCCCTCGTGAGCTCGGTGAGGGCCGACTCATAGTCGCCCTGGCTGGCGAGGGCCTTCGCGAGCTCATAGTGGGCCGGCGGATAAATCGAGTCGAGCGCAAGCTGCTGCGCGAATTCCGCGGCCGCGTCTGCCGGACGACCCGCGCACGCCAGGACCCGACCCAGCTGATACGAGAAGTGGCGGGTCAGTGGATCCAGCGCGACGGCCCGACGCATCTCGGCCTCGGCTTCGTCGAAGTGTCCGAGGGTCCGAAGATAGACGCCGAACATCTGGTGCGGCTCCGGGTCGTCCGGATCCAGCTCGAGAGCGCGGCGAAACAGTGGTTCGGCGGCCGCCCACCGCCGATGAAAGCTCGCCGTCGCCTCTGCAACGAGCGCGTGCGCGAAGCCGAGCGTGGAGTCGATCTGCAGTGCGCGGCGGGCGGCAGCCTCTGCCAATGGAAATGCCTCGCGCGACGGCATTACCCAGTAGTATGCCATTCCGACGTACGAGTAGCCCAGGCCGGCGTACGCGGCCGCGTACACCGGATCCCGCTCGATGGCCTGTGTGAACAGTCCACGAGCTCGCGCGATCGACTCCCCGGATCGTCTCCCCAAGAAGTACCTGCCCTGGAGGTACAGCAGGTAGGCATCGGCGCTCGTGGTCGTTCGCTGCAGTTTCCGCAGGTCGATCGAGTCGGCGGCGCCGGGTTGCAACTCCCGCACGACGTCGCCGACCACCCGCCCCTCGACGGCGAGCGCGCCCGAGGCCGACAGCGGGAACTCCCTGGCCCACTGACGCGCACCCGCGGCCACGCGGCGCAACTCGACCGCCAGGACCAGGGAGTCCCCCTGGCGGCGCAGCGTCCAGGCGACCACCACGTCGGCATCCTGGATGGCCGCGGGCTTTGCAACGCGAAGGCCGGGCATGCGCAACAGGGCGGCGGTTACGCCCTGCGCCAGCCCGTCGGCCAGATACGTGAGCGTCGTGTCCCGCGTGGCATTACCGAGGCCCAGCACCGCGACCGAGGTTGGGCGCGGTCCCGAGGCCACCAGCCACCCGATCGTCGTGGTTGCGACTGCACCGGCGACCACGGCCCATAACGCCCGTCGCCAGGGGCGACGACGTCGCGCCGGAGTGAGGGACGTCGCGCTCGGTCGGGGAGCCGGCGCCGCAGCAGCGGCAAAGGGAGTCTGGCGTGCCCGAATCGCCTGGATGCGCGCGTCGGTTTCGGGCGATGGCGTGGCGTCATACTCTTGCTGTAAGCGGCGACGGAACGTCTCAAAGGCGCTCAGCGCGCCAGCGCGATCTCCGGACCGGTCCAACAGGGCGACGAGGCGCGCGAGCGCAGTCTCGTCGTCAGGATCGAGGGCGACTCCATGTCGAGCCGCTTGTACAGCCGTCGGCAGATCGCCTTCTCGCTCGGCCCGTTCCGCCAGGTCAGCCGCCGCCCGGACCGCCAGCTGCGCGAGGCGCGTGCGCTCAGCGGCAATCCAGCGATCCAGCTCCGGGGACCCGCCCGATACGAAGCAGCCTTCGAGGAACCCGCCGCGATAAAGCTGTAGAGCTTGGCCGGGCTGTCCCGCCTTGCAGGCCTGTTCGAACGCGGCCACGTCACACCACACCGTTGCGGGCTCGAACGCGAGCGCTTCGTCACTATGGCCATTGAGGATGCCATCACCGAGCTCGCGGCGGAGAAAGCGCAGCGACTGCCGCAGGGCCCCACGGGCGTGGGTCGTGTCGAGCTCGGGCCAAAACAGCGCGACCACGGAGTCGCGGCGCGCACCCTGATCAGTATGGATGGCGAGATAAGCGAGCAGGGCGAGGCGCTTTGGCTGGGCGAGGATCGCGTGGACCGCACGTCCGTCGGCCCCCTTCAGGTCCAGCGTCCCCAGCATGCGCAACTCGATCATACAGCCACCGCCGCGGCAAGCGCGCCGACGGGGTGCGGCCAAGTCACGCTCCAATCACGGCTGGATCACTGGCCGGCGCTAGTCTGGTGAATGTACGCCGGCGGGGGTTACCCGCCAGAGCGTTTCCCGCGTCCGGTCGGGGCCGGCTCGCCCGCGGAGCTCGCTAACTGCCGTGCCCGACGGAGGTTCACATGTCACGACTCCTGCGCAATTCCATCATCCTATCGGCGCTCGCCGTCGCCATCGGAGCGCTCGCCTGCAGCGACACCACGAAACCGCGAGAGCTTGCGACCGCGGGAATCGGTGGGCCGAGCTACACGGCCGCAGTGGACTTTACGGCCACAGTCGTTGGACGCGGCAACCTCGGCACGTTTCACATTCAATCCAAGGCCGGTGCTTATGACGCCGAGCTCAAGTCGCACGACAATACCGACATCGTGGTCGCGAACATAGCCGTAGCACCGGGTGGGCATTCGGGTTGGCACTTTCATCCCGGTCCCGTGCTGGTCGTCGTGAAGACCGGTACGATCACGTTTTACATGGGGGACGATCCCACCTGTTCCCCACACGTTCACCCTGCCGGTACCACCTTCTTTGAGAACGGTGGGATGGTGGGGATCGCCCGCAACGAAGGAACGGTTGAGGCCACCACGGTCGTGACCTTCTTCGTGCCCGCGGGCAGTCCGACCCGTATTGATGCGGACGCACCAGGGAACTGTGCGTTTTAGCTGGAACACTCCTTACGGAGGCTCGCCGGCCCCCGACGTTATCTCTCACTCGTGGAGCAATCATGCGTATCACCGCCGCACTGCCAGCCATCGCCTTCGCCTGCCTGTGGTCTTGCAGCTCGAATCCCGACCCCGTAGCGCCGCGACAATCCGCCGGCCCGATCCTCAGCGCGAGCAGCTGGGGCCCGGAGACACCGCCGTTCAATAATGAGATCATCCTGCGCGACGTAACCGGAAACGGTGGCTTCGGGCACGTGACGTTTCGGCAGCCGAACGACGCGGATCGGATCGTTTATCTCGATACGTGGGTTCGCGACCTGAAGCCGAACACCGAGTATCGACTGCAGCGTGCGACCGATGTGAACGTGAACGACGATTGCACTGGGACAAATTGGCTCACCTTGGGGATGGGTACGGTTCCGCAATCAATCACCACGGATTCCCGTGGCACTGGTCGGGCCGCCCTGTTCCGCAATCTGGCGGCGTTCCCGGTCGGTTCGACGTTTGACATTCATTTTCGGGTGATCGACGCCGGCGGAGCGGTCGTGTTGGAGAGCGGCTGCTACCAGTTCGTGGTTACGCAATAATCGCGTACCCACAACGTGCCCGCGGGCAGTCCGACGCGTATTGATGCGCCGCCGCCCGGAAATTGTGCGTTTTGAGTCGAACCCGATCGAGAGAGCGGCGGGCGGCTTCTAGTAGGAGGGCTGCTCGCCCTTCTCGGTCCTGCCGTCCTGGGACTCGAGCTCGTTGAGCGCCGCCCGGACGGCGGTGGCGTGGTCCCGCTCATGGCTCCGATAGACGTCCTGAGTGCTGCTGCCCCGCACGACGCGATATTCGCGGGCCCCATTGCCGGTGGCGGCGGCGTATTCGCGCACGTCCCAGGGCTCCTTCCCACGGAACCGCGGGTAGGACTCCCCAAGCTGGGATAACTCTTCCGCAGTAAGGCTGGCGCCTTGCAGCTCCACGTGCGCGCGTAGCCGACTGGGAATGTCGCTGGGCTCGGTGCTCATGTGATGGCCTCCAACCGCTTCAAACCTGCTCAACCACGGCCACCACGCACCGGCGCCGGCATTGCACTGCACACTGCACATATTGCTCACCCCACACTAGCCCGTGGGCTGGCCAGCGGCAATGGCAGCCGCGAAATCCTCCGGCGTATCTACGTCCACGAGCAGCGCTTCCGGCCGATCGATATAGATGGCTTCGTGCTTGTGCGCCTGTACGACGGCCTTGCCGCATCCTTCTCCCGTCCACGCCAGCAGCTCGGCAAACAGCGCCCGCCGGAACAACAACGGCGGCGCGGTGACCTCACCGTAGCGCGACACCACGAGCGGGGCCTCGGTCCCGCGCGCCGCCGCGATCAACATGGCGAGCGTCTCTGTGGTTACTCGCACCATGTCGCCCAACATGACGACCACGGCGTCGACATCCGAGCTGAGCGCGTTCAGGCCCTGATGCAATGAGCCGCTGGTGGGACCGGTGTAAGCGGAATTGACCGCGAACACGAGGGGAAGATCCTTCAGCTCGGCGCGCAACCGATCCGCCTCGCAGCCGACGACAACTACCAGCGGCGAGAGACCCGCCGCCAGGGCACGCTTGGCGGCTCGCCGGATCAGCGATTCGCCGTCGAGCTCGAGCAGCATCTTGTTCTTGCCCATGCGGCGCGACGCGCCCGCCGCGAGGATCACGCCCGCGACGCGAAGGTCGCCTGATCTAGACTTCGTTGGCACGGGCGTGGAGGGGCGCGAGTGAACTCGCGGCTCGGCACCTGCCCGTAAACGGGCGCGATGTCGCCGCTTCAGCGGTAGGTGCCGAGCCGCGGCTTGAGCCGCGACTCTTGAGCGCACGCGATTGAAAAGGCAACGGGTCTTTCATCGGGACTTAGTCGGATGGCGCATGAATGGCGGCGCGGCGCTCCCGCAATGACCGGGTCCGCCGTCCGGAGCGTACCGCGAGGATCTCCGCAACGACCGCAAGGGCCACCTGCTCCGCGCCGTCGGTCCCGATGTCCAGGCCCACGGGCCCGTACACCCGCCCCTCGTCGATCGGACCCTCGGCGGCCAGGTTCCGCAGGATACGCTCGGTGCGCTGGCGCGGGCCCAGCATCCCGACGTAGCCGACGGGCGTCTTCAAGAGGGCGCGCACGTAGGCCTGATCGTCCGCGAAGTTGTGGTTCATCACGACGGCGTAGCATTCCGCGTCCAGGGATAGCGCGTTGTCCAGCTCGTCGCCCGCGCTGTGAATCAGCACCGCCGCGGTCGGGAAGCGGTCGACGGTGAGGTAGCCAGGCCGGCGATCGACCACCACCACGCGGAAGCCGACGTCGGCGGCAAACCGCGCCAGCGGCCGGGCATCGTCGCCCGCGCCCAGTACGACCAGCTGCGGCGGCGGCACCAGCACATCAAAGAACACAGATCGGCCGGCGATCTCGTGGATTCCCGATTCGCCTGTCTTGAGCAGCTCTCGTGCCTTGCCCGCGACGCGCGGGTTGAGGTCTTGCGACTCGAGATCGCCTTCGGTGCGGTTTGCGGTGACAATGAGCCGTTCCCCCTTTCCCGGCATCAACCCGCAAGCCACGAACGGTTGGCGTTCATCGAGGAGCGCCCGTTCCCGCGCCCGGGGCCCCGCAGGCTCGAGGTAAACATCGACCTGCCCCTCGCACCCGACTCCCAAATCCCAGGCGGCGACCTCGTCGGCGCTCGAGCAATAGCTGCGGAGCTCCGGCTTTCCTGTGCGGATCACCTGCAGCGCAACCTCGCGCACGTCCTGCTCGAGGCAGCCGCCGCTGACATTGCCGGCCGTGCTGCCGTCCTCGGCGACCGCGAGCTTCGCCCCTTCGTGACGATATGCCGAGCCGCGCACCCGTACGACGGTGGCGAGCCCCACCCGCTTTCCCGCGGCGCGGGCGGCGGACAGGAAGTCCAGGACGGCGCGCGTCTCAAGCCACTGTTTCATTCCCGGAAATCTAGCTAGCGCGCCTTTCGCCGACGCGCGCCGCGAACTTGTCCCAAAAGCTCTCGGTGAGCTTCTTGGCGGTGCCGGACAACAGGCGGGCCCCCACGCTCGCCACCGTACCGCGGACCTCCGAGCTGGCGCTCCACTTCAGGCGGGACCGATTCGGGGAGATCAGCTCAATCTCGAGGGTGGTGCTCACATCCACTCCCGACCCGGGTGCCTTCCCGTGGGCGGACATCTTGAGGCTCTTGGGAGGGTTCACATCCGACAGCTCGACGTCGAGCTGAAACTTCAGCTTCACGGCACCCACGCCGAACCCGGAAATCACCTTGAAGTGCCGGTCGTCGATCGGCTCCACCGACTCTACTCCGGGGGCCACCGACGCCACGAACTCGTGATCGAGCAGGCGCTTCCACACCTCGTCGGGGGGCGCCGCGATTTCAGGTGCGCCGGAAAAATCGAGCCGCATCGCGGTAATATATGCCTTGCACCCCGCTGCACCGCGCGTAGCTTCGCTGGGACCAGCCCTGTGACTGAGGAGAGACCACCGTGAACCGTACCACCCGGCTGTTGCTGTCCGCCGCTCTGCCCGTAGGACTCCTGATGGCCCCCGCCCCCGCCCCCGCCCCGAGCGGCCCTGCAGATGAGTCGGTATTCGTGCGGGGCCTTCCCGCGGGCCAGCATGAGTCCGTGCTGTATGTCTGGACCAGCGACGCGGATCAGAAGGACCCCGACTTCCTGTCGGTGCTCGACGCCGACCCCGCGTCCCCAGGTTACGGAAAGGTGATCGCCACCGTGCCGACCGGGTCGCCGGGGAACGAAGCGCATCACTTCGGCTACACCGCGAACGCCGATCGCATTTTCGGGGGCGGCCTGTTCTCGAACCGGCTATTCATTTATGACGTCGCCACCGACCCGAAGCACCCGAAGCTCATCAAGACAATCCCCGACCTCGCCGCCAGCACCGGCTACTCCGGGCCGCACACGTTCTACGCCGTGCCGGGGGGTGTGCTGATCGCCATGCTCGGCGCAAAAGATGGCGGCGCGCCGGGCGCTCTGGTGAAGCTCGACAACGACGGCAAGTTCCTCGAGGCGCATCCCGCCCCCGACTACATGTACGACGTCGGGATCAAGCCGGAGCTGAACCTCATCGTCACCTCGAGCTGGGCGCATCCCCACGCCGTGAAAGCCGGCAATACGCCGATGGACCAGGTGGGGGACGAAGTCGTGGCGTGGGATTGGAAGACCGGCAAGGTCCTGCAGGTGGAGCACCTCGACAAGTCGCCGCTCGAGGTCCGCTGGCTCCACGGCCCCACGGCGCGCGGAGGCTTCATCAACTGCGCGTTCGGCAACAGCGTGTGGCATTGGCAGGTGGGAAATGACGGCAAGCTTGCGTTCCACCGTGTGATCAAGCTGGCCGACGGCTCCCTGCCGGCCGACATGCGCATCTCGTACGACAACAAGTTCCTGTTCGTCTCGCTGTTCGGCGGCGGCGCGGTGCAACAGTACGATGTCAGCGATCCGATGGCGCCGAAACTCGTGAGCACCGTGGCCATTCCGCAGGCGCAGATGATGAAGCTCACGCCCGACAACCAACGGCTGTACGTGAGCAACTCGCTACTCTCGAACCTGGACGGCAAGGTGCCCTACCGGGTGCGGCTCGTGAACGTAAGTCCCACCGGGATGACGCTCGACGCCAAATTTGATGTCGACTTCGAGCATTTCCCGACGGGGCAGGCGCGGCCGCATGACATGCTGTTGAAATAAAAAAAGACGTCCAGTAGAGACGTCGCGCAATAACGTAGCACAAAGGCGTCACGCGGAAGCGTTGGGGTGCGTCGCACGGCGCGCCCCTACGCTCTTAGAATCGGAAGCTCAGCCCGCTGTGCAGCTGGTCGTAACCGTCCACCCCGCCGCGCTGCCGAGTGACGGAGACCATCGCGTACCACGCCCGGGCGAGTGTGACATCCGCATCGGCGCCCACCCACGTCACGGCCACTGTACCGGGCCCCGCCAGCGCATCCTGCTCGGCGCGCAGGCCGCCGTTCAGCTCGAGACGGAGACGGTCACCCGGTACGAATCCGAGCGCAGCGGACTGCAGCACCCCGGAGAGGTTCGGCGAGGTGTAATAGGTCGTCCGGGTGCGCAAACCCATGCCGAGCCGCGTGAGCCGATCGGCACCGAACGACAGCGTGTAGGAGTTGGCCCCGCCGGCAGGGCCGCCGCTGCTGGAGTGCGCGTCGAGACCGAGTCGGAATCGTCGGGCGAGCTGCACCCACATCCCCGCCCATGCGCCCTGTCGGTAAGTGTCGTCGAACGCCGTCTCGGGGTTCACGACGTCCCGATATAGCCGGACGTTGCGCCGGTTATCGAAGCCCGCGTCCAGCGTCACGTCCTGAGTCACGCGGAACTGAACGAAGGCGAAGGTGCTGGTCAGCGAGACCGGCTTCATTCCGGGCAAGAGCTTCCACGAACGGTAGTAATCGACCTCCTGCGTGATGAAGGTCGAGAAGCGCCGGCTGAAATAGGAGCCCTGCGCGAAGGCGAATTCGCGGTTGGCGTGCGCAGCCTGATAGGAGCCGGCCGCCCCGAGCGTCACGGTCCAGTGCGACGCCGCTCCCGGGCGGCTATGACGCTGCGCATAGCCTCCCAGCTCGAGAACCGAGCTCGAGAAGCCGAGCCCGAGCGGCTCGGGTTGGCTGCCGGTGAACACGCCCGTGCTCCAGTCCGGCTGGTTCAGCTCGGCCAGGACGCCGTCGAACAGGCCGACCGAGGCCAGGTTCCCAGAGATCTGGCGCCCGAGCGTGACACGAGTCGGCGATCCGGGAGCGTTCACGGACAGGGCCGCCTGGTACACCCGATTGCGGCCGTCGGTGACCGCGCTTCCATCAGCGAGGATCGTATAGGTGCGCCGGGCTCGCGTGTCGATCGTCAGGTTGACGGATGACGCGCCCAAGGGCTGCCCGTCGAGTCGCACGTCGAGGGCGGGCTCCGAGACCCGGCCGCCCGTGCCCGCATGTTGTTGCATGAGGAAATACGCAACACCCGCCCGCCCTCGCAGCCTGCGGCCGGACTCGCCGCCGCGCGATGGCGGCGTGGTCGACGCGCGGTAGGCGACGGTCGAGTCGCGCGGCGCTGCGGCCGCCACGAAGCGCACCGAGTCGCCCACCGCGAGCGCCGCGGCGCCGCTGACGATCTCGCACGACGCGCGGTGCGACGCGAGGTAAACCACTTTCAGCACGGCGACCGCCGCTCCCCCCCGAACCACCTCCACTCGTGCCGCCTCACGCAGGCCGTCCAGTCTTCCGGCGTCTACGTACGCGGTCGTACCGGTGAGGTAGGTGATACGCGCAGTCTTCGTTCGTACCGTGGCTGAATCCTGGGCGTCGAGCCGAGCCGCGAGCGTCACCAAGCAGGCGAGGCACGCCAGTCCCCCGCTGCCCCAACGCAGACGGCCCGTCATTGGTGATGGCACCCATAGCAGTTGGTGCTGTTCCAGACATAGCCGGACACGCCCGTATGGCGGGGATCGGTCTGGGCCTGGGTGTGGCACACCGTACAGACGAAGGTCGTGTAGTTCGTCGCGTTGGTATGACAGTCGCTGCACTGGGCCGCGTGATGCGGAATCCGGAACCAGGTGTGGTTGAATGAAGCGCCCGTCCAGGCTGTCGTGTTGTGGCAGTCCTGGCACGTAGTCGCGAACGCCGCGGCGGCGTGGTTGGGATTGCTGGTCGCGTTGTAATTCTGTTGGTGACACGACACGCACGCGGTGCTCTTGCCTGCATAGACACCGTCGCCGTGACACTGCAGGCAGGCGACGGCGCGGTGCGCTCCGGTCAGCGGGAAGCGAGTGGCGTCGTGATTGAACCGGGCGTTGGTCCAGACGGTCGGCGAGTGGCACGGCGCGCAGTTCTGCGATAAGCCGCCCGCGACGTGGTCGGGGTTCTTGGCCGTCTGGAACTGCGGCAGGTGACACTCGACGCACTGCGTCGGCAGATTCACGAACGTGAGGCGGCCCTGGGGCATAGGTGTGTGACACTGCTCGCAGTCGACGGTGAGGTGCGACCCGCTCAGCGGAAACCGTGTCAACTGATGGACCCGCACCATGATCGAGCGGTCGAGAAAGTTGCGGGGCGTGTGACAGCGGGCGCAGTCCGTGCCGAGCTCACTATGGTGGACATCCTTGTGACACGACGCGCAGTCGCTCGGCGCGCCATGAAAGTCGAGCGACGCATGACAGGACCGGCACGCGGCCTGAGCGTGCGCTCCGACAAGCGCGAAGCCCTTCTTCGCGTGATCGAATTTGGCGCTGACGCGCGCGGGGGTCCACGTTTCCGGGCTGTGGCACACGGCGCACTCTTCCTGCAGTTTGCCGTGCGGGTTCTTTGTGGGCTGCTGCGCGCCCGCGGTCGCGCACCCGAGCCACGCCAGGACGACGGCAAGTGCGAGGGCTCGCCGTCTCACGATCCCCTCCTGACGGTCTCGCCGTGGCACGTCTCGCACTTACCCGACAGGGGACGATAGACCACGAAGCTCCTGCCCACGGCGTCGCGGCTCGATACGTGACAGCGGTTGCAGGCGACGCCGGCATGCGCCCCCTTGAGTGTGAACGTCGCGTCGCGATCGTGATCGAACCGCGTCGCGGGCCGGAACGTGTCCGTACCATGGCAGGTCTCACACGCTCCCCGGTCGGCGCGGGCCGCGAACTGGCGGCCGTGCGGAGTCGCGTGGCAGCCCTCGCAGCCACCCTTCGGAGCCGCGAACAGCAGGCGCGGGAACGACCAACGCGCCAGCACCAGGGATGAAGTCGTCGCCGGGTGCTTCATCTCCACGTGGCAATCCACGCACGCGACCGCGGCGTGGGCTTCTTCGAGCGGGAACTGGTATCGCCTGTGAGCGGCGATGTCGACCGTGGACGGCCGGAACGTCCGCAGACCGTGGCAGTCGGCGCACTTGGGGTATCGCCCCTCGTGCGGGTCGACATGGCAGGCCGCGCACTCGAGCTCCTTCAGCTTGAACGCCACCCCGGCCTTCCCGATGACCTGTATCCCGGGCAGGGGCGGCAGGCTCTTGCGATCGGGCCCGTGGCAGGCGCTGCACGCGATCTCCGCGTGTCGCCCTTCGAGGCGTAGCCGCAGGCCCGCGTGCGCCGCCACGGTGAACGTGCTCGGTGTCCAGCCCGTCAGGCGGTGGCAGGCGTCGCACGCCCCTCGATCGGGGCGGCTGGCCAGCTGGCTGCCGTGATCGTCCCCGTGGCAGTCGCGACAGACGTTCGCCGCCGGCCGCATCCACACACCGGCTGAGCCCAGCTGCGTAGCTGGCACGCCAGGCGGATGCTTCACGTGACAGTCCGCGCACTTCACCTGCTGGTGGCGCCCCTCGAGCGGATACTTCGTTTGCCGGTGCTGCGCCACCGTATATGTCGAGGGCTGCCAGTCGTCGACCACGTGACATGAGGCGCAGTCCACGATCCGGCCGGCAAGCGTGGCGGTGCCGGTGTGCGCGTCGCGGTGACAATCGGTGCAATTCGCGAAGCGTGGACTGGAGCTGACCTTTCCTCCGGAGAAGTCATGGCACTTCTCGCACGCCACCGCTCGATGGCGCCCGCGCAGCGGATACTTAGTCCGTTCGTGATCGAACTTCCCGCGGTTGATCGTGGTCCACTTGGTGGTCGCGTGGCAGTCGTTGCAGGCCGCGCCCAGCCGGCCCCGGTGCGGGTCGTTGTGGCAGGTGACGCAAGCGCGCTCGAGCCCCACCCAGCCCCACTCGGGTCCCCGCCGCTCGGACAGCTTCGCCGCCCGGGACACGCGGAACGCCCCCTTGTGACAGTCGAGGCATTTCGTCTTCTCATGGCTCCCATCGAGCGGCCAGCCAGCGCGGGTGTGGTCGAACCGCTGCAGGTCACCCCTGGGCCAGCTGACCAGCGCGAACTCACGCCCGGCGTGATCCGGGTGGCAGCTGGCGCAGCGCTGGTCGCGCACCCCGGCGTGGAACCCCCGACCGCGCGGCACCAGCCAGGCGATTTCCTTGTGACACTCGAGGCAGCGGACGGTCATTTGTTCCTTACGCCCCCCGCCATGGCACTGCACGCACTGCAGCGCCCCCTCCAGATACTGGTGCGGCTTGGCGAGGGGACCCGGCGAGATCTGAGCGGCGAGAGAACCACCGAGGCAAGTGAGTGCCAGCGCAACGAGGCCATGTCTCACCACAGCCAGGTCGCGCCAAGGGCGACTACGACGGCCACGTGGATGAGCACCGCCAGCAGCGCCGCGATCGCCACCGGCCGATGCAGCACGTGCCAATACCGGAACACGTCGTGCGTGGCATCGAGCATGCGTGCCTGCTGCGCCAGCGCCATCTCGCGACGAGCGAGCCGCAGCATCGCCCGCAGCATCTGCCGGTCGTTCTTGCGCCGGCGGAAACCACGCGCTTCCCACAGGCCGCGCAGCCTGCGCGCGGCCCGGCGGCGCGCGAGGTCATCGGCGACCATCCGCCATAGCGTGCCCCACAGTCCGCGGCGCGCCGCGGGCGCCTGCCCGGCGGCCAGCGTGGTGTCGATCAGGTCAGGCGCAAGCCCGCTGGCGCGCGCGATCTCTTCGAGCAGCTCCTTGCGCCGTGCCCCGATCTCTTCGATGGTCAGCTCGACGCCCAGCTTGCTCCGCGGGATGCGTGCATAGATGTAGCGGCCCGCCAATCCGCTCGCCCACACGACCATCATGGACCAGAAGCCGAGGCCGATGAGCCCGGTAAAGCGCCAGGCCGCGTGGATCGCGACGAGTAAGGGCAGCCCCAGGGCGGCCAGCACGTGCACGTCCAGCCAGCGGGCGATGGTCCCGGTGAACGCGAGCCAACGCAATTTCTTACGGACGGGATACAGCCAGAGAAAGATGAAGATTGCCAGCGCAAGGATCCCGGCGCTCTGCCCGATGTACCCGGACGGTTTCAGCCACTCGTGCAACGGGCTCCGCACCCGCTCTGGCATCGACGAGGCGTAGTACGACCATCCACCGACACAGATCGCGCCCAGCATGAAGAGGAAGAGCTTGAGCGGCCACCGGCTGCGACCAGGCTCGCGCACCGGCACCGGCGGACGGACCGTCTGCACGCGCACCGGCGGGCGGCCGGAGGGATTGGAGCGGCGCTCGATCCGTGGATCGAGCGCCGGAAGAGGTCCAGAATGAGACATGAATCGTGTTTACTCCACGTGACGCGCCAAGGCGGTGATGCACGCCACGGTCACGCCGGGCACCCGTTAGCCAAGATTCGAGAGCGCAAACTGCAACGTGGCGCGAGCAAGGAGCGAATGGCAAACACCCTGATGTACATCGCGTTCGCGCTGCTGCTCATCTTCTTCATGACGACGCACGTCCGCCGCCTGCAGAAGAAGGAAGCGGCTGCTCGAGCGGCGGCGGAGCGCGGCAAGCTGTTCTCGGACGGCCCGCGCGCTCAGCATCCGCATATCGACGCCATCCAATGCATCGGGTGCGGCGCCTGCGTCGAAGTATGCCCGGAGGGCGATGTGCTGGCGGTCATCGGCGGGAAGGCCGCCATCGTGAATGGACACAAGTGCATCGGCCACGGCCTGTGCGCGGAGGCCTGTCCCGTGGGGGCTATCACCATCGTGATGGCGAGCCCGAGCGTCGGGGCCGACATGCCTGCCCTCACGCCGGAGCACGAGACCAACGTCCCCAACATGTTCATCGTGGGAGAGCTGGGCGGCTTGGCGCTCATCAAGAATGCGGTCAACCAGGGTCGCGACTGTGTCGACACCATCGCGGCCCGGCTCCCGAAGATGAAGGGCGGCAGAACCGATCGGGGAGTGCAAGACGTGTGCATCGTGGGAGCGGGGCCGGGCGGGATCAGCGCTTCGCTGCGGGCGATCGAGCGCAAGCTCAGCCACGTGACGCTCGAGCAAGACGAGTTCGGCGGCACGGTCGCGAAATACCCGCGCCAAAAAATCGTGATGACGAGCCCGGTTGAGTTCCCGCTGCACGGCAAATTCACGAAGCTCAAGATCTCCAAGGAAGACCTGCTGCGGTTCTGGCAAAAGGTCCACGGGCGAGCGGGGCTTCACGTGAATACGTCGGAAAAGGTCGAGGACATCCAGCGGGCGGCGGACGGCAGCTTCACGGTGCACACGTCCAAGGGTCGGTATCGCGCGTGGACCGTGATTCTCGCGCTCGGCCGCCGGGGCACCCCGCGCAAACTCGGCGTCAAAGGCGAGGATCTCCCGAAGGTGATGTACAGCCTCATCGAGACCGAAGCCTACACGGGGGCGAAGATCCTTGTCGTGGGCGGAGGCGACAGCGCCGTCGAAGCGGCCATGGGCCTGGCTCACCAAAAGGGCAACCAGGTCACGCTGTCGTACCGGCGCGAAGGGTTCAGCCGAATCAAACAGCGCAACAGCCAACGTCTCCCCGAGTACACGAAGTCGGGCAAACTGAAGGTCATCTTCAACTCGCAACCGGTGGAGATCCTCGAGAAGGCGGTGCGGCTCGAAGTTGCCGGACAAGTCCGGGAAATCCCGAACGATTACGTGTGGGTGTTCGCGGGCGGTACGCCGCCCAATGAATTCCTGCAAAAGGTCGGGGTCAAGGTTGGGCAGCAGGACCTCACCCGCGAAGGTACTGCAGAAGCGAAGCTCGCACGCACAGCCTAAATTCAGGGGCCATGCCCTCCGGCCCCGCGTTCTTGTTCGACCTCGACGGCACCCTCGTGGACAGCGTGTACCAGCACGTGCTCGCCTGGCGCGTCGCGCTCGAGAGCGTCGGCATCGAGCTCTCGGTGTGGCGCATCCACCGCCGCATCGGCATGAGCGGCGGCTTATTCGTCAACGCGCTGTTCCGCGAGACCGGCCGAGAGCTGAAGCCCGAGCAGGCGGCCCAGATCCGGCGCGTGCACACCGAAGCCTACGCCCGCCAGGTCTCACAGGTGCGTCCCCTGCCGGGCGCACGCGAGCTGCTCGCTTACCTGACAAAGGTGGGCGTCCCGTGGGCGATCGGCACCAGCGGGCGAATGGAGAGCGCCAAGCCCAACCTCGATATGCTGGGCATTCCCGCCGGCGTGCCGATCGTGACCCGCGACCAGGTGGCGCACGCCAAGCCCGATCCCGACCTGTTCCTCGCGGGCGCCGAGCGGCTGGGGGTCCCGATCGACGAGTCGGTGGTGGTCGGGGACAGCGTGTGGGACCTGCTCGCGGCGCGCCGCGCCCGCGCGCTCGGCGTGGGACTCCTGTCGGGTGGTTATGGAGAGGAAGAGCTCGAGCGCGCGGGGGCATACCGCGTGTACCAGGATCCCGCCGACCTTCTGAACCACCTCGACGAGGTCGGCGTGCGCATCGGGAGCACGCCGCCGTGAAGTAGGCGCGCGGTAACCCACGCCGGATCGGACGTGGGCGCCGTCCGAGAGCCGACGGTTGCCCGCTATCCGATTCTGAGGGGCGAACTACTGACCCCGGGCGCAAACCCGGGGTGACCGGAAGTCAGAAGTGCTCCTCCTCACTACTCGCCGCCCGTCCCCGGGCCGGTAGCTTGACCACCCGGTCCCAGGCGCTCGTCTGCCAATTGTCGGGGCGTTCGACCGCGCGCACCCACGGCGGCAAAGGCACCGCGAGGTAATTCGCCAGCGCGGCGACGTAGGGCTCGTACATGCGCCGCAGCTCGGTGAGCCGCTCCTCGAAGTCGGGCCGGTCCCGCAGACTGACGCCGCCCGCCGCCAGGCGCTCCCGCAGCCGCGCCAGCTGTTCAGAGGACAAGCGCTGCTGCGCCCGCTCGGGGGGCGTGCTGAACACCTGCGCCAGGTCCACCACCGCATGACGCGCCATGGCGAACGTCAGCTCTGCCTGCCGCGCGCACCATCCCTCGAGGCCGATCATCACCACCGCGCTCGCGTCGAGGATCGTAGTGAGTGCGGCGAGCCACGACTCGTTGTAGTGCTGCGACCGGAAATAGGCGAGCGGAGGGTAGGAGAGGTGGCTCTCGAGCACGTCGGCCGCCCAGCGCTCCCAGTCGCGCAGCAGGTCGATGAGCGCCGCCGTGCCCGGGTCGCCGCGGTGCCGCCACAACAGCTCTGACGCGCTCGGCGGAGAGCCGGCCCGGGCATCGAGCAGCGAGATGGCCACCTCGCGCCGCGAGAACGCCTGATAGATCACCGGGAAGTATCCGATGACCGCGGCGAGAAACGCGAAGCCGGTTCCGGCCTCGATCACGGTGAGCGTCTTTGCGAGCGCGGTGCGCGGGACCACGTCGCCCAGGCCGAGCGTGAAAAACGTCGTGCCGCTCATGTACACATCCGACCAGAAGCCGGGCGCTCCTCCGCCCCCGTCTCCCACGACCCTCATCGCCGAGCCGGCGGCCCACTGCAGCAGGCCGAACGACAGGACGCTCCCCACCGCCCAAAGGGCGAGCAGCAGAATCAACGAGAGTGGACCGAAAATCGAGAGGAATACGTCACGCCTACGGCCTGACAAAGCTCGAGCTGTGGCGCGCCACGGGATCCACGTCGAGCGGTAGAACAACCTCGTGAGCCGGATCCTCCCGCTGACCCGCCGCGGCAGAATGATCGTCTCGAACGCATCCCACAGCACCGTGGCGAGCAGCACGGCGCCTAGCACCCCGCCCAGCCATCGCATGGCTACCTCCACGACTGCGTGGGCACGTTCGCGGGTGGCTCGAGCGACTGGAGATAGGTCACCAGTTTCCAGATCGCATCGGGCGGCAGCAGACCACCGTACGCCGGCATGCCGTGCGGCTGGCCGTAACAAATCGACTGGAAGATCTCCGCATCGGAGCCCCCGTAGCGCCAGCGGCCGTCGCGCAGGCTGGGGCCCACCCAGCCCACGGCCCCGCTGCCGTGACAGCCGTCGCAGTTCATCACGCCGAACGTCCGCTCGCCCTCCGCCGCCGACTGCCGGTCTCCTCTGAACGGATTCTTGTCCGCCTGAGGGGCGGCCGCCGGCGGCGCCACGCCGCCCGCCAAGACGCGCGCTTCCAGTCGCGCTACCCCAGAAGGGCGCGCGGCGTCGCGTCCGCGGCACCCCGCGGTCACGAGCAGCAGGGCGACTACAGGGCGAAGATCCACACGATGCCTCCCTGGCTGGTGTGCCGGGCGATGTCCGACATGAAGTCCGCCGGCGGCCGCACATCCGCCGGGTCATCAGACCGGACGTCCCCCGCCAGCAGGAACCAGTCGCCGCCGATCCCGGCGTACACCGCCACGTACTGCTTGCGATCGGGTCCCGTGTAGGTAATCGGGTTGCCCACCACTCCCGATCCGACCTTGAACTGCCACAGGACCTTGCCGGTCTTCGCGTCGGCCGCCTTGAACCAGCCGTCCAGCGTGCCGTAGAACGCGACATCGCCCGCGGTGACGAGGGCGCCGCTCCAGACCGGGTACCGCTCCGTCGTTTGCCACACCTTCTTCCCGGTGCGCGCATCCCAGGCGATGAACGCGCCGAGCTGCCCGCCGCGACCAGCGTGGTAAGGAGTGTTCGCGCCGATGAACGGCGTGCCGGCGATGCGGGTGGCCCGCGTCGCCTGGTAGTCCATGCACAGGTTGTTGGTGGCGAGGTAGAAGAGTCCCGTGCGCGGTGAGTACGCCGCGGGCGACGCCGGGCTCTTGCCGCCTTCCAGCGACGGACAGACATCCTTGACGTTGCCGTGCGAGGCGCCCGTCAGTTTGGTGGAATCGATCACCGGGCGGCCGGTAGCCACGTCCACCCGCTTCGCCCAATTGAGGTCCACGAATGGCTGGGCCACCAGCACCTCACCCGTGGTCCGGTCCATGGTGTACGCAAAGCCGTTCTTGTCGAAATGGACCAAGACCTTCCGTGGCCGGCCATTCACGGACAGGTCGGCAAGGATCATCTCCGAGGTCGCATCGTAGTCCCAGCTGTCGTGCGGCGTGAACTGGTATGCCCACACCAGCGTCCCGTCCTCCGGTCGGCGGGCCAGCACGCTGGCCGTCCATTTGTTGTCGCCGGCGCGCTGCTCGGGGTTATAGGGCGCCGGATTGCCGGTGCCGTAGTACAGCAGGTCGAGGCTGGGATCGTAGGACATCCATCCCCACACCGGCGCGCCGCCGTTCTTCCATACGTCGGCGGGCCACGTCGTGAGCGCCAGGTCGGCGCCGCGATCGTAGAACGGCTGGAACGTCCCCGCCTTCGCCAACACGTCGCTGTCGGGGCCGATGTTGTAGGCGGTCCAAACGATCCGGCCCGTCTCGAGATCGAGTCCCTTGAGCCAGCCGTGGATGCCGAACTCGCCGCCCGACGCGCCGACAATGACCCGATGCTTCACGACCAGGGGAGCGACGGGCGTGGTCTCGCCCTGAGCGAGATCCGCGATCCTGGTCTTCCACAGCTCCTTGCCCGTCGCCGCGGCGACGGCGACGGTGTGCCCATCCAGCAGGTTGTACACGATCTTGCCGTCGGCGTAGAAGGCGCCGCGGTTGATCGCATCGCAGCAGGCGATGCCCAGGGCGTTGGGGTCCACCGCCGGACGATACTTCCACTTGAGCGGGTAGCCCTCGCGGGTGAGGTCGAAGGCGTAGAGGACGTTCGGGTACGGCGTGACGACGTACATCGTGTTGTCGACCACGAGCGGCTGACCCTCGTGCCCACCCAGCACCCCGGTCGAGAAGGTCCAGACTGGGCGGAGCCGAGCGGCGTTGGCGCCCGTGATCTCGCTCAGGTCGCTGTAGCGCCTAGCCGCATAGTCCCTGGCCGGCATGGGCCAGTCACCGCGCTGCGCGGCAGCCCCGACCGGCAGGGCTGCGAGCAGGGTCAACACCGTCATTCGGGTCATGCGCTCTTCCCCCTCCCCCTTGAAGGGAATATGCAGGCAGGTAGACTTGCTGCGTGAGTCTAGACCGGGTGAAGCACCGCTGGGGGCGTGGGGCCGCGCTCACCGCCCTGGCGGCAATCTGCGCCGCACCCCACACGGGCGCGATGCTCGAGGCGCAAGCGGTCGGCCAAGAGCCGCCCGACTCGACCGAGCCGAAGGTCCCTCGGCTGTTCGACGCGGCGGAGCCGCTCGCGGTCACGCTGACCGCGGACTTCGGGGCCATCGGCAAGCAGCGAGGGACTGAGAAGAAGGACCAACCGGGCGTTCTCTCCTACGCCCCGCCTACGGGCGACTCGGTCAGGTTCGATGTGAAGCTTCGCACGCGCGGTCACTTCCGGCTCAAGATCTGTCAGTATCCGCCGCTCAAAGTCGTGTTCGACAAGGCACAGACGGCGCACACCGTTTTCGGCCACGCGGGCTCGAGCCTCAAGCTCACGGTGCAGTGCCGCGGCGGTCGCGGAAACGCGAATTATCTGCTCGAAGAGTATCTGATCTACCGTGTCTACAACTTACTGACCGAGCAAAGCTTTCGGGCACGGCTCGCGCGCGTCACGTACGTGGACGCGAAGGGCAAGAACCAGCCTGAGATGCGCTACGCGTTGTTCGTCGAGGACGACGACCGGATGGCGCGGCGCAACAAGGCCAAGGTGCTCGAGCAGAAGGGCGTGTCCCAGCTCGACGTGGACCCCGAGCAGATGACACTGGTGGCGGTGTTCCAGTACATGATCGGCAACACCGACTGGGCGGTGTCTGCCCTGCACAACATCGTGCTCATCGGCGATTCGACCGGGGTCATCTATCCGGTCCCCTACGACTTCGACTGGGCGGGGGTCATCATGCCTCCCTACGCCCAACCCGACCCGAGCCTCGGCACCGCCACCGTGCGCCAGCGCATCTATCGCGCCGTATGCCGCCGGCCCGAGGAGCTGGCGCCCGTGTTCGCGAAGTTCAATGCGCAGAAAGAGGCGATTTACGCGTTGTACCGCGGTCTCGAGAGCGAGGGACTCGAACCCAAGCGCATCGCGCAGGCCCTCGAGTACTACGACAAGTTCTACAAGACCATCAACGACCCCGGCGCCACGCGTCGCGAATTCGCCCGGACCTGCCAGGGAGGCTGAGCTCAGGCACCGCCGTCGTACCGCATCTCGTTCGTGGGCCGGAACCCCAGCCTTTCGTACAGCGGTCGCCCGTCGTCCGACGCGTGCAGCACTACGCTCTCGATCCCGTTCCCGCGGCACCACTGCAGCAGCTCCCGCATCAGCGCGTCGGCGACTCCTTTGCGTCGCCACGCCCGCTCGGTGTACACGTTGACGATCAACCCTTGCGGCCCACGGACCAGCCGCTCGCGGGCGACGTCGGGTCGGGGCAAGAGTTCCCTCAGCTGAAGTCCGGCGCCGCCGATGATTTCTCTTGACGCCGCGTCCAGCTGCGCGACCCAGCCCACGTAGCGGCCGTCCGTGACGGCCTGAGCGAGGTACGCTCGCGCGGCGTCGATCAGGGTATCGTACAGGCCGGCCGGCAGCTCGCCCATGTCGCGGAACATCTCCGCCCGATGGCGCGCGAGAACGCCCGCGTCGGCCGCGGTGGCTCGGCGGATCCGGTACACCGCTAGTTCCGTTTTTCGAGGAGCTCCAGCGCGCGCCGCAGCCGAGCCACCGCGGCGGCGAACACCGACCCGCCGTCGAACGGCACCTGTGCGAGCAGCTGCAACGCGTTCCGGACGTGCTCGCCCGGTCCTTCGAGGGAAGGATCGCGCGGCGGGCGGCCGCGGCGTTCCAGGGTGCTGCGCCGCTCGGCGCCGCGACGCCGGTCGACCACGCGGCGGCGCTCGCGCGACGCCACGACCAGGGCCAGGCGCCGCGGTTCGTCACGCCGGTCGACGCCGTGGCGGCGGTCGGCAAGCAGACGGGAGATGGTCAAGATGCCGGGAATGTAGCCCCTGCCCGTAGGTCTATCTAGAACCCTGGTAGATTTCGTCCACACGCATGACATCCATCGTCGCGGCTGAGGGGCTCAGTAAGACCTTTCAGGTCAAGGTGCGCGATCCCGGACTGCGCGGCGCCGTGCGGGCGCTGTTCCGGCCGCGCTATCGCGACGTGCTCGCGGTACGCGACGTGACGTTCCGCATCGAGCCGGGCGAGATCGTCGCGTTCCTCGGTCCGAACGGCGCGGGCAAGACCACGACGCTCAAGATGCTCGCCGGGCTGCTGTACCCGACCAGCGGGCGGGTCGAGGCGGCGGGGTTCGTGCCCTGGACTGGCGGGCCGCCGTTCAAGCGGCGCATCGCCCTCGTGCTCGGCAACCGGCAGCAGCTCGTGTGGGATCTCCCTCCGGAGGAGACGTTCCTGCTCAACCGCGCGATCTATGACATCCCGGAGGTGGACTATCGCGCGCGCCTGGCCGAGCTCGTGACCCTGCTCGACCTGGGCGACGTGCTCCAGAAGCCGGTGCGCCAGCTCTCGCTGGGCGAGCGCATGAAATGCGAGCTCGTGGCGTCCCTGCTGCATCGCCCGCCGCTGCTGTTTCTCGACGAGCCCACGCTGGGACTCGACGTCACCGCCCAGGAGGCGATCCGCCGGTTCCTCATCGAGTACCGCGACCGGCACGGCGCGACGGTGCTGCTCACGTCGCATTACATGCAGGACGTGACCGCCCTCGCGTCGCGGGTGCTGATGATCAACCGCGGCCGCCTGCTGTACGACGGAGCGCTCGACGTCCTGGTGGCGCGGATCGCGCGCACCAAGCGGATCGAGCTGGTACTCGGAGGAGACGGCGGCGACGGCCATCACGTCACCGCGGAGGCGCTGGCCGCGTTCGGCGAAGTGAAGAGCTTCCACTTTCCGAACGCGGTGCTCGAGGTCCGGCGCGAGGACGCGCCTGCGACGAGCGCCCGCCTGCTGGCCGCATTCCCCGTAGCCGATCTGTCGATCGAGGATCCGCCGATCGAGGAAGTGATCCGGCTGGCGTTCGCGCGCGGCATGGAGGAGGAGCAGTGATCAAGCGGTACGCGGCATTGATTCGCAACGCCTGGCTGGTCGACCTTCAATATCGCGCGTCCATCGTGCTCTGGTTGCTGTGGGGCGTAACCGAGCCGGCGATCGCGCTCGGCATCTGGTGGGCGATCGCGGGCGACGGCTCGGTCGCCGGGTACGCGCGCGCCGACTTCGCCCGTTACTTCTTCGCCGTCATGCTCATCAACCAGCTGACGATCGCCTGGGATTCCTGGTATCTGGACCGCTGGATCCGCGACGGCGAGCTCAACTACCGCCTGGCCCGACCGCTGCACCCGGCACACGAGGCCGTGGCGGAGAACATCGCGTACAAGGCGCGCACCGCGAGCGTGATCCTCGTGGTCTGGCTGATCGTCGCCGCGGCGTGGCCGGCAGTCCGCCTGCCGCTCGATCCTGGTCGGTGGGCGCTCACGCTCGTGGCCGTGCTGCTCGCGGCCGCGATGCGGTTCTTCATCAGTTTCACCACGGGCCTGCTGGCGTTCTGGACGACGCGCGCCACGGCGATCATGGAGTTGCACGCGGGGGTGTCCCTGTTCCTCGCGGGCCGCATCGCGCCGCTGGCGTTGCTGCCGCCGGCGGTGGCCGGTGTCGCGGGAGCCCTGTGGTTTCGTTCGATGCTCGCCTTCCCGGTGGACCTCCTCACGGGCGCGGTGCACGGCGCCGACGCGATCGTGCGCGGGCTCGCCTCACAGGTCGTTTGGCTGGGCATTTGGATCGTGGCGTACCGGATCGCGTGGAGCCGGGGCATTCGTAAGTACGGCGCGGTGGGCGGATGAGCGGGCGCTGGATCCCCCTGCTCGGCGCCTTCTGGCGCCTGAACCTCGCCGAGGAGCTCCAGTACCGCGCCAACTTCGTGGCGAGCGTGCTGGGCACCCTGTTCTCCATGGCGACCGCACTGCTCACGCTCGCTCTCTTCTTTCACCACACTACCAGCCTCGGCGGCTGGGACTATTGGGAGATCGTGGTGCTACTCGGCGTCTTCAACGCGCTCAGCGGAGTGATCGAGGCGGTGCTGCGGCCGGGAATCGGCCAGCTGGCCGGTGAGGTGCGCAGCGGTGAGCTGGATCTGGTGCTCGTGAAGCCGGTGGACGCCCAGGGCTTCGTCTCGTTCCGCCGGCTCGACATTTGGCGCTTCACGGACGTCCTACTGGGGCTCGCACTGGCGGGCTATGCGCTCACGCGCCTGGGGCGCATACCCTCAGTGGCGCAGCTTGTGGCTTTCGCCTTGGCGCTTGCGTCCGCCGTCGTCGTCGTCTACGCCATCTGGGTCGTGCTGATGAGCCTGGCGTTCTGGTTCGTGTCGGTCGAGAACATCGCCGTCCTGTTCGACGCGGTGTACGAGGGCGCGCGCTA
>Ga0137415_10001176_pt1 | contig 25865 bp, 25 predicted proteins | sample CZODoug3_1_1_16f_FD_183082 | JGI IMG/M metagenome (GOLD analysis project Ga0137415, IMG submission 183082) | Vadose zone soil fungal communities from Angelo Coast Range Reserve, California, USA - CZODoug3_1_1_16fungal (Hybrid Assembly) | ecosystem: Environmental > Terrestrial > Soil > Vadose...
AGCTCAGGTCCGCCGTTTGGACCTGAGGCCTTTCGTCAGCACGAGCGGGAACGCACGCAGAAGCAGCACCTCACACGAAAAACGTGTAGCGTCAAGTTACCGGGGGATCTTGTCGTAGACCATGAGAGCAAGCAAAAGCGGGATGTGCAAAACGGTAGCGTGCATCAACCACTTGGCGCGAACGTTAGTCCGCGAACTAGCAGCCCAAAGGCAAACCTGCAAAAGTCCCACGCTGAGCAGCAGCGCCCCAAAGAAGTAAATAATTCCAGCGAGCCCGGCGATCGCCGGTAACAGGCTAACGCCCACAAGCGCCGCCGCCGTCACCAGAATTTGCCGGAACGTCCGCGAGCCCTCGGGGTCCACCACCGGAAGCATCAGAATGCCCGCGCGCGCATAATCTTCGCGATACATCCAAGCAATGGCGTGAAAATGCGGGAACTGCCAGAAGAACAGAATCGCGAACAGCAGCCATGCGCCAAGATCGAGCTTGCCAGTGGCGGCCACCCACCCAATCATCGGCGGAATCGCTCCGGGAAACGCCCCGACAAACGTGGCCCACACGGTGCGCTTCTTTAGCGGCGTGTACGCCAGCAAATAGCTAAGGCACGTTGCTACACCAAGTCCAGCCGCAAGCGCGCCTGCTGCGAAATACAGATACAACGCGCCGGCCACCGACAATGCAACTCCATACGCCAGCGCCTGCCCCGGCTTCAGCACGCCGCTCGGCAGCGGCCGCGAAGCGGTACGCCGCATCAGCCGGTCGGAGTCGCGCTCGACATAATGATTCAGCGCCGCCGTGCCCCCGGCGATCAGCATGGTTCCAAAAACGGTGTGAATCAGGTGCAGCCAGGCGACCGGGCCGCGCGCACCCATGTAATAGCCTGCGGCGGTGGTGATCAGCACAAGAAACGACACATCCGGCTTAGTCAGCGCGACATACGCATGCGCGCGTGACGCCAGCGTCAGCTCCGCCGTGCGCAGTGTGCTCATTGCACCGCCACCTGGCTTGGTGCCGCCGCGACTTCCCTTCCGCGCGGCACCAATCGATAGCAAATCAAAGCAATTAGAATCGAAAACGCGAATAGCAATGCTCCAACCACAGTGTGAGTTACCGTCACAATCACAGTGAGCGACGTAGGTCCAGCTTTTTCAGACGCGAGCCGGACCCAGTAAGCGCCAAATCCCAGCACGAACTGGAGACCAAACATGGCATGAAGCAGAGCACGCGCCCGCGACAGTTCGGCGGAGTCGCCGAAACGCTTGCGAAGCGCCACAGCAGTCCACGTCACGGTCGCCATAACCGCAAACGCGCCCACAATATGTGGCCACACCGGTATTTCGGAGTGCCGGAAGCCCGCGCCCAGCACGACCTGTAGAAAGATCACGCCCGCGTTGACCAGCGCCACCGATTGAATGGAGGGCGTGCCGCGGTCCGCAAGCTGCGGGCGCTCCGAGATCCACCAACGGCTCGTGAACACGGCCATTCCAAGCACGGCAGCGAAAACAATTTGCGCGAAACACGCATGCATAACGGGCAGCCAGTATTGCAGCAACTGCCTGACCACTTCACCGCCCAAAACGGCTTGCACCGCTACTCCAGCAACGGCGATCACGCCGAACCAGCGCAACCAACGACGCTCGTCTTTGAGCCAAATCAGAATCGCCAGCGCCAGCGTAAAAATGCCCAACCCGCCCGCAATTACGCGGTGGGAATGCTCGAAGAACGCGCCCCCGGCAAGCTGCCTCAGCGAAGGAAACCACGTTCCAAACGACTTGGGCCAGTCCGGAACCGAGAGTGCCGCATTATTGGAAGTGACCAGAGCGCCGGCAATGAAAAGGAGCACCGTCCATGCCACGACGAACTTGGCAAACCGGTGGATGCCTGGATTATACGTGGTGGTCATTTGCTGAAATCTCGCCGGGGATTATAGCGCAGCCGCGATTCTTTTGCGTCCAAGACCCGCCTGGAGGTAGTCTCCCCTCTTCGCGACTCTGTGCTCTCTGCGCCCTCTGTGGTGAAACCTCTTCATCGAACGTTGGCACCTGAGGAATTCTCCAACGAAGCAGGTATCACCGCCGGCTCCGTTTCCATTCCTACGGCCCGCAGGACTAAATCTTTCAGGGCTGCGATAAAAAGTGGCGAATCCCCCACAGCCGGCATCATCCTAAAGGTTACGATGCCAAGATTCTTGGCTTCGGTGCGAGCCTCGATATTAATTTCGTGCAGCGTTTCTATATGCTCGGTAACAAACGAGATAGGCACCACCAGCATTTCCTTGACGCCCTCGTGCCCGAGCCGTTCGATGGTGCCGGTCAGCGGCGGCTGCAGCCACTTGGCCGGACCGACGCGGCTTTGATAGCACAAAAGGTGCGTTCGAGGCCAGCCAGCATATTGCCGCGCGCCGGCCTCGCACACCAGCTTCACCGTCGTTTCGATCTGCCGGGGGTACGGGTCGCCCTTCTCCACCAAGCTCATCGGCAACCCATGCGCGCTGAACACCAGATGGATGCGGGAGCTATCCGGAAATTGCCGCAGCACGGAGCCAATTCGCTGCACCACCGCCTGTATATATAGCGGGTGATCATAAAATTGCCCGACGGTGTGCACTTTCGCGCGGCCCTTGGTCGGGCCGTACACGCGCTGCCACTCTTTTAAGCTGCTCAGCGTTGTAGCGTAGGAAAAATGCGGATAGAGCGGCAGCAGCACGATGTCATCGAGCGGCTCCGCCCGCCGCAGAGTCTCAGCGGCCTCCGCGCTCATCGGGTGCCAGTAGCGCATCGCCGTCACAGCAACCGTCTCGATATAGGGCGACAACGCCGCAACCAGCCGCACCCGCTGCCGTTCGGTCAGCAAACGAATCGGCGAGCGTCTGCCGATCTCTGCGTACTTGCCGGCAACCGGAATCGAGCGCCGCGAGGAAATCAGTTTGGCAATCGGCCGCCGCAGAATTCCCAGCGGACCAAGAGGAATGATGTCCGGATCGAGAAACAGGTTCAGCAGAAAGGGTTCGACGGCCTCGAGCGAATCCGGCCCGCCGAGCTGAAACAATACGATTCCGACGCGCTTCTTCCCTGCCACGCTTACTTTCCTCGCGTAAGTGACTGCTTCAGGCGCTCAACGTCCTTGCGCAGGTCGGCAGTGCGGCGCGCCACGGTCACCAAATAAACGAAAAACACGCCCCAACCAATCATGTACGCCACCATCACGCTGCCAAGATTCTTCACGCCGCCTCCGCCTCTTGAGCTAAAATCTGCGCCTCTGCTCGCACTTCTTCCAGTTCGTAGCGCTGACGAATCAGCAAAATCATCAACGCCGTCAAGCTCAGCCAGGACAGATAGAAAATCTTGCGCATCTCCGGATTCAGCCCGCCGCTGGTGAACACCACCGGCTGCGGGTGCTGCGTGCGCCACCACCAGATCGACCCGTAGACCAGCGGGACGTCGAGGAAAATGAAGACGCCATAAAACGAGCTGATCAACGCTCGCCGGTCGGGATCTTCGACCATCGTCCGCAAAATCAAATACGAAAGATAAAGCAACCAGAGCACTAAGGTCGACGTCAGGCGCGCGTCCCACGCCCAATACACGCCCCACGCCGGCTTCGCCCAGATCGGCCCAGTAAGTAGCACCACGGTACAAAACGCCAGGCCAACCTCAGCAGAGGACACCGCGAGCCAGTCCCATTTCGGTTCGCGCTTAAGCAGGTAACCCAAGTTGCCCACGAAGCACACCATAAACGCGGCCAGCGCCGTCATCCCGCAAGGCGCATGCAGATAAAAGATTCTTTGTACGACGCCCATCGTTAATTCGTTGGGCGCCACAAAGAATGCGCCATACGCCGATGCGCCCAAGAGCAGGACTACCGCCGCCGCGCCGAGTACCTTAGTCGTCATGATTTTTCCGCCGTACGCTATCCATTCCGAGCTATGCCAGTCTCGAAGTGCTTTGTTTTGATACAGTTTCAGACTCACTCTCACGCAAACCCTTTGTTATCACACAGATTCCGAAACTCCGGGGGGAGGGGGTACGCCCACCAAACCGCCCAGTCTCATTCTTCCAAGAGATATTCCCCGAAAAGCCATACCGCCGTCAAAAAAATGATGTCGAACACAAGCAAAATCGCGATCCAGTCCCAGCGCAGCACGGGGTCTTCGGAGAGCAATGCCGCGGTCGCTTCGGTGCCCGGGAGGAGCAGCGGAATCCAAAGTGGCAGCAAAAGCAACGGGAGCAGTAGCTCGCGCATTCGCGCCTGCGCCGAAATCGCCGACACGGCGGTACCGGTGACCGATAGGCCTAAGCTGCCCAGAGAAAGAACCAGTATGAGCTGCGGAAAAACCCCGAGCAGCGGAACGTTGTACAGTACCGCGAATATGGGCAACAGCAGGAGCTCCGTAAGCAATAGGAAGAGAGTATTGGCGCAGAGCTTCGACAGAAAAATAGCAAACGGATCCGACACGGAAAGGCGCAGGGAACTAAGCGTGTCGTTGTTCTGCTCGCGAACAAAACACGGCTGCAACATCAGCGACGCCGCGAAAAGAAACGCCAGCCACAGCAGCCCGGGACCAAAATGCCGCGACTCCTCAGTCGTCGGGTTAAGGTTAAAACTGAACAACACTATCACTATCAAGACGAAGACAATCGTGGTCGTCAGCAGCTCGCGCGAACGAAACTCCGTGCGCAATTCTTTGCCGAGCAGAACGGTCGTGTTCGAGAGCAGACTCATCTAAGCGTCGGCAAACGTCAGAATCGAGCGCAGGTTGCCGCCGCTTCGGGTGTCGGCAACCACGGCTCCCGCATCCAGGCGTATTGCGCGCGTGGCTAACGCCGAGATTTCCGATTCACCATGAAGGCTCATCAGGATGGTCGAGCCAGCGTCACGCAGCCGCCGCAGGGTATCCGCCAGCCAGCCCACGCCCTGAGGATCAAGTCCCGTGCCGGGTTCGTCGAGAAGCAAGACAGAAGGCTCGTGAAGCAGCGCGCGCGCGATGGCAACGCGCTGGCGCATCCCACGCGAAAACGTTCGCACCAGAGAATCGCGCCGCTCAAACAGGCCGACATCGCGCAACAGCGATTCAACGCGCTTCGCAGGTTCCGGGATTTCCAGCAGGCGCGCGAACAGCAGCAGGTTCTCTTCGGCAGTAAGCTCGTCGTAAACCATAGTGGCGTGCGCCACAAAGCCGGTATTCGTCGCCGTTGGCGCCGCTTCCGTTTGTGCGGGCGAAAATGTCAGCTTTCCCGCCGACGGCCGTGCCAACTGCGCGGCAATGCGCAGGAGCGTGGTCTTCCCAGAGCCGTTGCGACCCGCTAACGCCACGCACTCACCGGGTGCAATCTCCAGCGATACCCGTCGCAGCGCATACAGGCCGCCGTATCTCTTGTCGATATTTTCAAAGCGAAGACCTATGCGGCGCGCTTCCGCCGGCGTCACCGTGCGCCCTCACCCGCGTGCGCCGCGCAGCGCGTACACATGCTCAGCCTCGCACCAGGTCGCGCAGCACCTTTTCCGCGCGCGCGCGCTCCTGCGCGTACTCCTCTTCGGAAATCGTGCCCGCTTGCCGGCGCAGCTCCAGGCGAAACATTTGATCTTTCAGCGCATCGAGACCCGTTCCCACCGCTGCGTCAACTTGTGAAAGCGCTTTGGACGTCGACGCAGAAGCAGCAGCCCTCTTTTCAGCAGGCGCATCGCCGGCTACGGCCACAACGGGCTTGCGCGCCAGGAGCATCGCCCCGAGCGCAAAGATCCCCACGAAACCCGCGATCAGCGGCCACTTAAGCACATCCAACCGTCCGGGCACTGACTGTATGTTTGCCGCAGGCGCAGCGGCCTCCGCTTCCCGACCGCTTTGCCCGCCGCCACCAGCGGACTCGGACCCTCCGGTTTGCAACGGCGGCGCGGTGCCGGAGACGTTCACCGCAATCACGCTGTTGGCCGCCACATTCTCTCGGCCGTACACGCTCATACCCTGCTCCAGTCCGCCGCTCTCCAAGCCCTCGCCGCTTATCTGCATCGTTGGCGAAGCCACCACCAGCAGCCGCGCCGAAGGGTAAACCGTGGCCACCTTGACGGTGACGGCATTCCCCGGATACGGCATTTCGTACGAGTAGCGCACGGTATTCTGTCCCGGCCGCAGCGCATAGGCGATTGCGTACTTCCCTTTCGTCTTGGCGATGGGCGCCTGCACTACCGGCATCCCGGTCGGCCCCGAAGCCGCGATCTGCTGCAAATGCGCATTCTCGGGAATCACAAACTCGAAGTTGCCGTCGGCGCGAAAATACGCTTGCGGCGGCTGCGAATTATTTTGAATTGAATATTCCTCGGCCACCGTCAGGTTGGTATCGTTGGGCTGAAAAAAAACAATCCGCGAAGCAACGGAGATGGTTTTGGGATCCTTCGAGGGCTCGAAAATGCTGACTTCCACGTCTCTACGGCCGGGCGGCACGGGTTGATGGAAATTAATCCCTTTATAGACGGCCCGCACCAGCATAGGCTGCGCACCGAGCGACGGATTGTCAAAAGTAAATTGCCCCTGGCCGTCGGTCTTGGAATTGGCGACGGGCTGCATTCCGCCCTGCAACTGAATCAACACCACTTCGATGCCGGGGGCGGCCTTGCCCGTCGTCCCGTTCTTTACCGTGCCGTGAAGCTCCCCGGCGCGCGCGGACATTGCGAGGAGCAACACGCCCGCAAATGACGTGCAAAACCTACGAAACTGCATCATCGCTGGCCGCGCTCTGTCGCCGCCGGGCCGCGAGCCCGCCGAACCTGCGATTCCGTCACCTGGTCGATTTGGGCCAGTATCAGCGCCGCTTCGTTCTCGAGAGAAGTCTTCATCGCGTTGAAATCACCTTCGGAATATTTTCCGGAGCGAAACTCGAAACGCAAGTCTCGCAAATTGTCGTAAATCGTGTCTCGCCGCTCCATCAATTGGTCCAGCTTGGAGCGACGCGGCGCCAGGTCGGAAGCGTCGGGCTGGATGTAGAAAATAAAAAGGAGCGTAGCGACGGCCAGCGCCAGGCACAAGCCGAGCACCGCCCCGTCCGCCGACGAAATTAAAACTGCCGCCAAATTCAAATAGGCGCCGGCCATCAGTCCTCGGTCTCTTGCGCCACGCGGCGCCGCGCACGCTCCAGGTCTTGCGACGAAATTCCCGGCGCTCTGCCCGGGCCCACCGAAGGCGGCATGCCGCGCGAACGCCACCGCCAGATCACAAAAATCACCAGCAGCGTGCCCAGCAACAGGTAAATGCTAGGCAGGCTCCAGGCTACCAGGCTCAGCCCGGACTTCGGAGGCTCCGCGTACACTTTGGTCCCGAACTCTTGCACAAATGCCGATGTGATCACGGTCTCAGAATCCCCCCGCGTCACCCATTGGTCCAACTCCTTCAACATGCTCGCGGAAGTCGGACAGCCGACGTGATTGCATTGCGTGAGCACTTGATTGCAACTGCACATGCACATGAACTTGCCGCCGATTTGCTTGGCGCGATCAGCTTGCGTCTGCGCGCGTGAGGAAAGCAACGCGCCCGAAGAAATGCTCAGTGCGATTACCAGGGTGAAAGCAGCTAGGCGCCTTTTAGTCATGCCCTTCCCGAAGCGCCACGGAAGGCGCGAGCGTCTGCGGTTGTTGCGCCGCAGTTCGCTCTGGCGCGACGGCCAAGACCAGCACCGCTCGCCGGTTCGGCAAGAGCGTAACCAGCGTGCCCAGCACGACGACCAAGCCGCCCAGCCAAATCCATTTCACCAGCGGATTCAAGTACGCGTGAATGACGGGAGCTTGGGTTTCCGGGTTTTGCCCAGCGTACACCACATATAGATCTTCGCGCAGCGTCGAGTAGATCGCCACCATCGTTCCGGACTGCTCGTTGGTCTGAAAGAAGCGCCGCTCCGGATACAGCATCATCAAAGGCTTGTTGTCCCGCCAAACTTCGACGATCATGCGCTCAGAGGTGTAATTCTTTTCCGGCTTGGTATCGAAACCTTGCAGCAGCAGCTTGTAGCCGCCAATCTGCAGGGTCGAGCCCGGCTGCATGTCTTTCTGCACGTCGCGATTGAACGCCGCGCCAGCCAGCCCCACGAAAATCAGCACCATGCCCATGTGCACGATATAGCCGCCATAGCGGCGCGTATTGCGCATGGTTAGTTCCACCGCGGAAGCGAGTAGGGACGCGCCGGAACGCGAGCGAATGACGCGCGCGCCGCGGAAAAACTCCATGCCGATCGTGGTGGTCACAAAGACGCAAAGCATCAAGCACACCAGCGAGAAGAACTCGCGCACCCCGAGCGCAAAAACCACGATCCCCGCCAATAAGCCGGCGATCAGCGGCCCACCGAAGTTGCGCTTCAAGCTGTCCGTGGAAGTCTTGCGCCAAGCGAGCAGAGGCCCTACACCAGTGAGAAACAGAAGCAGCAAGCCGATGGGAATATTTACCTTATTGAAGAACGGCGCGCCCACGCTGATGCGCGAGCCCGAAAACCATTCCGAAAATACTGGGAAAAGAGTTCCGGAAAGAACCGCGATACAGGAAACCAGCAAGATCAAGTTGTTGAACAGGAAGCTCGATTCGCGCGAAATCATCGAATCCAGTTGGTTCTCGCTCTTGAGGTAGTCGCGATTCTTTACGTAAGCCGCCAAGCAAACAGCGAACACCAGCAGCAAGAACCCCACGAAGTAGTTTCCGATGCTCGACTGCGCAAACGCGTGAACCGAGCTGACCACGCCGCTGCGCGTAAGCAAAGTTCCCAGAATGCACAGCATGAATGTGGTGAAGACGAGCCACACGTTCCACACTTTCATCATGCCGCGCTTTTCCTGCATCATCACCGAGTGCAGAAACGCCGTGCCGGTCAGCCACGGCAGCAGCGATGCATTCTCTACCGGGTCCCAGCCCCAGTAGCCGCCCCAGCCCAGCACGGCATAGGCCCAGTGCGCGCCCAGCAAAATGCCCATGGTCTGGAAGCACCACGCGATCATCGTCCATTTGCGCGTAAGGTGAATCCACTTCTCACCCGGGTAGCGTGCCAGCAACGCCCCCAGCGCAAACGCAAACGGAATCGTAAATCCCGTGTAGCCGGAATAAAGATTCGGCGGATGGATCACCATTTCGGGGTACTGCAAGAGCGGATTCAGCCCATTGCCGTCCGCCCGGGTGAAAATGTCCAGCGCGCCATTCGCTCCGGGAGCGGCCAGCACCTTGAACGGGCTGGCCACAAAATTATTCAGGGTAAGAAAGAAAATCTGCACGCCGGCCAGCACTACGCCGACGTACGGCATCAACTCCCCATTTTTGTTGCGGTAGACCAGCAGGACGGAAAAAACGTAAACGGCCAGCAAGAAACTCCAGAAAAGCAGCGAGCCTTCCTGTCCGGACCACAGCGCGGCCACCTTGTAAAACGTGGAGAGGTCGCGGTTGCTATGCGCCACCACGTAAGACACCCAATAGCTGTCGCTGAAAAAGAGATAAACGAGGCTCGCGGTGGCCAGGAAGATGAGCCCGCAGGTCGCAATCCCCGCTTGCCGCGCGCTCTTCACCAGCAGCGGATGGCGGGTTAAGATCGCGGCGATGCCGCCCACGAACGCATATGCCGCGCACAGAAATGCAAGGAGCAGTGCGAAGGAGCCAAAAACGTCCACTGCGGTCCGCCTTCCCCTCGAGCGCCCCTCTAGGCCAGGGAAGCGCTACGACTTTACATCGTGCTGGCTTTAGCCGCCCCCGGCTTTGCGTCGCCGCCGGGCGCTGCTTCGTATTTCGACGCGCATTTGGCCTGCACGTGCTCGGCGACAAAACTGCCGTTGTCCGCCAAACTGCCTTCCACCAATGCTTGCGACTTGTCGACAAATGTGTCTGGCAACGGTTCGCTGCCCACGTAGCTCACCGGCAGCAGCTTCCCTTCGCCGGCCAGAACGAAATCCACGCGCCCGGAAAGGCGCTTGATCGTCCCGGGTTCCACTGTGCCGCCCACGCGCAGGCGATGCGCGCGCGCCGTGCCGTGTAAGGTCTGCAGTTCAGCAATCGTGTGGTAGTACGTCTTGCTTTCCCCGTACCCCAGCCAAGCGAGGAAACCCAAAGACACTACGATAATGCCGATGCCGATCCCGAATTTGGCCTGCTTCCGCACAACGGCTCCCTGAGACTACGCTAATTTTCTTGAGAAGAATTCTATCACATAGGAAAGATGCTGGCGGCAGTACTCGCGGTTACTGCCCGGCCACATCCCGCAGGAGCCTGAGCGCTTCGGAGGAAGCATTGCCATCCAACGCGAACGGCTTGTCATGGTCGAGCAGGATCGTGCAGGACAGTTCGCCGGAAGCTAAAGCAGGCAAGAATTGCTCCAAGACGCCTGAAATAGGCGCCAGCCTCTTAGGTTTGAGCGAGCGGCGAATTCGCGTCAGTACAGCTGGAAGGCGATTGGCAATGAGTTCCTGAGTCCTGCCGCGCGCTCCATTCTCCAACGGGCACTCCAGCACATGCGTCAGTAAGAATCCGCGGCGTTGAAACTCCGCTAGCGTCGCCTCCGCGGATTTTCCTTCCTGCGGCAACCTCGCGGCGGCAAGCAAAATCCTAGCCTCTCCGTCCCAGGCGCCGCCGGGAGAATAAACAAACTCAGAGTCGTTTTGCGGAGCAACAGCTCCCAAAAGAAGCGTGCCGATATGCACCGGCCGGTAGCGCGTGGTCCATTCCAGCCGCTGCAAACGTCGCGCAATATGTTCCGGTGAGGCCGCCTGTCCGCAGCCGTCGCAACGCAAATCCGTTTTGTCCATGGCCACAAGGAATCGTAGATGAGCCAGGCCGGTAGCGCAAATCGCTCACACGAGCGTGGACTGTGCGCCAAAACGTAGCGCAATAGCAAAAGGCTGGCGCCTATCTGGAAACAGGGAGGTCAGCGGGCAGCTTAGACCGCAAACACCATTTCAGTTCCTGGCTCAGCTCCGTAACTTCCATGCCCGGCATGACGATGAACTTGCAGCTGAGCATCTCGCGCGACTCATCGTCGTCCGGCAACTGGCAGGACACCCGGCAATACTGGCAGTCCTGGTTCCAGCAGAATCGTCCATACGGAATCGTTTCCGGGCTGATGAACTGGAAGCAGCGCAAAAGTGAGTTGCGTTCCGGCACCTGAAACTTCTTGCCAAGGATCGTGATTTCCACCAGCTTCTCGTACGGACGGAAAGGTTCCGACATGATCGAGTCCTGTTTTCCGCGCACCGGCCGCCACGATAGCAATCGCAGCGTTCCCTGTACCAGTGCACCTCTGTAGTTAGCGCAATCAGAGTAGACCGCGAATGTGGGGCGCGACAACGAAACGTCTAGCGGAGCGTTGCCAATGTGCTACGGGGTGCCTTTAGGCTGGGAATTATCGAGCATTGCATACTATAGTGACATTCTCGGCTCCTTTTGGTATGGCTCTGGAAATGCTGCGGGGGAAGGATGAGCGGCAGCTATCCGTCATGCCGCGCTGATGACCTACGATTGTTCCGCAGCAAGAGCGTCCATGCTTATGACACGACCGAACACGCCGGGGATTTCACCATTCTTCATCGTCAGCAACGTCGATCAAACCATCGCTTTCTACTGCGATAAGCTTGGTTTTGAGACGAGATTCCGGGAGCCGGATCGGAATCCCTTTTTCGCCATCATCGGCCGCGACGGAGCGCAACTCTTCGTCAAATCCGACAAAGACGCGTCGCCGCTGCCGAACCCCAAGCGTCATCCCTCCATGAGGTGGGACGCCTATGTCTATGCACCAGACCCCGATGCGCTTGCCGCCGAATTTGCCGATCATGGCGCAGCATTCAGCGTACCGCTTAAGGACACACACGACGGTCTGCGCGGCTTCGAGATTTGCGATCCTGACGGCTACGTCTTGTTCTTCGGGCGACCAAGGTAGCGGGGCCCTCGACTTCGAGTGTTACCTCCCTGTCGGCGTGTGCCACGCTTCGGAGATGGAGGGGGAGGATGACTCGGATCATATCTAACGTTCCGGCAGGAGGAGCGCTCGATCGAGTTCACAGCGCCAATAAGCACAGGCCTGGCGGAGCCGCTCAGTCATCCGAGATTGAAAAACTGTCCCATGTTGCGGAACTTCTTATAGCGCGCGTCAAGCAAGCCTTTAACCGACTCATTTGTCAGCATCACCAACTGCCGGTCGAGCACGATGTCGAGCAGCCGCGCCGCCGCTTCATAATCAGTGTGTGCGCCGGCTTCCGGTTCGGGCACGATCTCGTCAATAATGCCCAGCTCTTTCAAGTCCGTGGCCGTAATCTTCAGCGCCACTGCCGCCGTTTCCGCCTTCGACGAGTCGCGCCACATGATGGCGGCGCAGCCCTCCGGCGAAATCACGGAGTAAAAACTGTTTTCGAGAATATTCACGCGGTCGCCCACGGCGATCGCCAGCGCCCCGCCCGATCCGCCTTCGCCGGTCACGGTAACGATGATGGGCACCGGCAGGCGCGCCATCTCCCGCAGGTTGAGCGCGATGGCCTCGGCTTGGCCGCGCTCCTCTGCGTCCAGCCCGGGATACGCGCCCTGCGTGTCGATAAACGTAAAAATCGGCCGCCCGTACTTTGCCGCCAGCTTCATCACCCGCAGCGCTTTGCGGTAGCCTTCGGGCTTCGGCTGACCGAAATTGCGTATTAAGCGCTGCTTGGTGTCGCGGCCCTTTTGATGACCAATCACCGCGATGGGCCGTCCATGAAATTTCCCAAGCCCTGCGATGATTGCCTTGTCGTCGCCGTACCCGCGGTCGCCATGCAGTTCGACGAAATCGGTGAACAGCAGCCCGATAAAATCCAGCGTGTACGGCCGCTGCGGATGGCGCGCGATTTGCGCGCGCTGCCACGGCCCCATGTGCTCGTAAAATTCGTGCCGCAGCTCCGCCACTTGCTGGCGAATTCGCTCGATCTCCGCCTCTCCGTCGGCGCTGCCTGCAAGATGGCGCAGATCCTCGACGTCCTTTTCCAGGCGGTCGATCTCCCGCTCACGGCTTCCCTTTGTCGGAGGTTTTTCTCTGGGAGGCATCACGTCACCAGTTCGATGGCCTGCGCACCGCAAATTTGCCGCACCGATTCTATCAGTTCCGCCTTCACCGTCACGCGCTGTGTCGCTTGTAGCACCGCCACCGAGCCATCCGGCGAATGCAACTCAAATAGCACAGGGGTCGACCCTGGCGAGCCCGCAAACAGCTCTTCCAGTAGGTCCAGCGTGCCTTCGCTCAGCGACTCTATTCTTAGCCGCACGCGAAATTCCGGCGTCGCCTTGCGCTCTGCGATGTCTTCGAGCCTCCGCGCTTCCTGCAACGAGAGCCGCGTTCCCGCCTCCTCGATTTGCACGCGCGCCTTCAGCAACAACGGCGTTCCCGGCTTCAGCACGTTTTCCAGCTTTGCGAAGCTCTCCGGAAACGCGAGCAGCTCCTGCACCCCGGTCATATCTTGCACGGTGTAAATAGCCCATCGCGCGCCCTTACGCGAACGCATGGGCCGTACGCCGACGATCAGCACCGCCACCGCGACTTCCTTGCCGTTGCGCTGTCCCTCGATTTCCGCCAGCGAAACGGTCTTGAGCTCCTGCAAGCGCGAAGCGTATTTGGCAAGCGGATGACCCGAAACGTAGAAGCCCAACATGGCGTACTCGCTGGCCAGCCGCTCCTCTTCGCTCCACGGCTCGGCGTCACGCATCTCGAAAGCGACAGGGGCCGGCGCTGCTGCTGTTCCAAACAGGCCGTGTTGCCCGGATTCCCGGGCGCGCGTCGCGCGCTGCAAGGCCATCACCGCATCGTCAACCGATGCCACCATGCTCTCGCGTGCGCCCAGCGAATCCATCGCGCCGGACCTGATCAAGCTCTCGAATACACGCTTGTTCAGGAAACGCGATTCGATGCGTTCGCAGAACTCATACAGCGAACGAAACTCGCCCTGACTCAAACGTGATTCGCGAATCGCCTTTGCGGTGTTTTCGCCCACATTCTTAATCGCGGCGAGCCCGAAACGAATAGCTTCGCTAACGGGAGTGAAATACAAAGCGCTCTCGTTTACGTCCGGCGGCAGGATCGAAATGCTCATCCCGCGCGCCTCATTGATGTACTTTACCGTTTTGTCTGAGTTTCCAGCTTCGGACGTGAGCAGCGCGGCCATGAATTCCACGGGATAGTGCGTCTTCAAGTATGCGGTCTGATATGCCAGCAGCGCGTAGGCGCAGGAATGCGACTTGTTGAAGCCGTAACCTGCGAACTCTTCCATCAAATTGAAAATTCGTTCGGCCTTCTTTTCCGGAATTTTGTTGTTCGCACAGCCGGCCATGAACTTTGCGCGTTGCGCCGCCATCTCTTCTTTCTTCTTTTTGCCCATCGCGCGGCGCAAAATGTCCGCTTCGCCCAACGAGAAACTCGCCAGGCAGTTGGCGATCTGCATCACTTGTTCTTGGTACAAAATCACGCCGTACGTTTCTTCGAGAATGTCTTTGAGCTGCGGCAGTTCGTAGCTGACCTTCGTCGTTCCGTGCTTGCGCTTGATGAAGTCGTCGATCATCCCGCCCTGAATGGGGCCCGGGCGGTACAGCGCGTTCAGTGCCGTCAAATCTTCGATGCGCGTCGGCTGATAGCGCCGCAGGATGTCGCGCATGCCGTGCGATTCAAACTGGAAGATCGCGGTAGTATCCCCGCGCGCGAACAGCTTGTAAGTATCCGCGTCATCGAGCGCAAGAGTATCCAGGTCGACCTTCACGCCGCGGTTTTGCTCGATCATCCGCACGGTATCGTGCAAGACCGTTAGCGTCGTCAGCCCCAGGAAATCCATCTTGAGCAGGCCGATGCGCTCCAACGCATTCATGTCGTACTGCGTGGTGACTTCATCCCGGCTCGTCTTGTAGAGCGGCACGATATCGGTGAGCGGCCGCGGCGAAATCACGACGCCTGCCGCATGCGTCGAGGCATGCCGCGCCAGCCCTTCCAACCGCAGCGCCACGGCCATCAAATCGCCCAGCCGCTTGTCAGCGCTCACGGCAGCTTTGAGCTGCGGCGTTTGCGCCAGCGCCGGTTCCAACTCGATACCCAGCGTATTTGGCACGAGTTTCGCTAAGCGGTCGACCTCTGGATAGGGAATGTCCATCGCGCGGCCCACGTCCTTGATGGCCGCCTTCGCCGCCATCGTTCCAAACGTAATGATTTGCGCCACGTTTTCGCGCCCGTACTTCTGCGTGACGTAGTCGATCAATTCCCCGCGGCGCCGCATGCAGAAATCGATATCAATATCCGGCATCGATACGCGCTCCGGATTCAGAAAGCGCTCGAACAGCAAGTTATATTGCAGAGGGTCCACGTCCGTGATGCGCAACGCATAACTCACCAGGCTTCCCGCAGCCGATCCGCGGCCTGGACCGACCGGTACATCCTGCGTGCGCGCATAGTGGATGAAATCCCAAACGATCAGGAAGTAGCCTTCATAGCGCATCTTCTGGATCATCTCGATCTCAGAAGTGAGCCGCTTCTCGTATTCCGAAAGCGGATTGCGCAGCATGCCTTGCTGCGCTTGCCGCTCGAGTATCGGCACGCGTGAAGCGAAACCTTCGCGCACCACTTTCTCGAAGTAACTCCCCGCCGTGTGTCCCGCCGGTACTTGGAATTCCGGGAAGGGGCTGGGAATGCGCTCGATCTTCACATTGCAACGATGCGCGATGTCCACCGTTCGGCTGAGCGCGTCCGGCAATTCGCCGAACACCTGGGCCATTTCCACCGCGCTTTTGAAATAGAACTGATCGGTTTGGAACTTCATGCGATGCGCATCGCTCATGGTCTTGCCGGTCTGGATGCAGAGCATAACGTCTTGCGCGTGCGCGTCGTCGTGATGCAGATAGTGGCAATCGTTGGTGGCGACGAGCGGGATGCCCGTCTCTTTTGAGAGGCGCACCAATTCGCGGTTGACACCCTTTTCGATTTCCAGCCCCTGGTCCTGGACCTCGATGAAGAAATTACCTTTGCCGAAAACGTCGCGGAGCCGGTACGCGTTCTCTCGCGCGAGGTCGTACTTCTCTTCGACCACCGCCTCGGTCACTGGCCCGCGCAAGCACGCGGAAAGAGCAATCAATCCTTTGCTGTGCTTCGAGAGCAGATCGTAATCAATGCGCGGCTTGTAATAAAACCCCTCGAGGAATCCCGCGGAGACCAGCTTGATAAGATTGTGGTAGCCCTCAAGCGATTCGCAAAGCAGCACAAGGTGATTGCTTCCGCGCGCGCCGGGCTCGGCTTCGCCGCGCTCCTGGCCGTTGCCTCCGTTTGTCTTTTCGCCGCGCTCGTGCCGGCTGCCGCGCGCGACGTACACTTCGCAGCCAATGATCGGCTTGACGTCGCGCTTGCTCGCCTCATAGAAAAAATTCGCCGCGGCGAACAGGTTGCCGTGGTCCGTAATCGCCACCGCCGGCATTTTTTGCCGCGACGCTTCATCCAGTAGCTCGGAAGTTTCACAAGCCCCGTCCAGCAGGCTGTAATCGGTGTGAACGTGCAGGTGAACGAACTGCGGTTGACCCATGGACCTCAATTCTAAATCTTGCGTGCGAGAATTGCGACTCGCTTTCTACGTTTCCCACAGGCTAGCGCCGGCATTTTGTCGCCGTCTACTATTGGTCGGCGTCTACGGACAACCCAAACTGCGAGGCTACTTCCGCCCGCCGCTCTTCTTCTTTCCCGCCGCGGGCTTTCCATGCGCGGGAGGCGCGCCCTTCGCTCCGTGCTTGCCCGCACCCAAATGTTCCCGATGCTGCGCTCGCGTCGCGGCTTTTGCTGCAGCGACACTGGCCTCGGACTGTTTCCCAGCCGCGGCCGCGTGCGATTTCTCGGCACCCTTCGCGCCTTTCTTCTCTTTTTTCTTCGGAACTTCCTTGATCCCAGACAGCTTGCGCAGAATCTTTTCGCGCTCCTCCGGAGTCTTTCCCCGGCCGGTCAACTGGATGGCAAACACCTGCTCCACAATGGCGTCGAATTTCGGCCCACGCGCCATGCCCAGCGCTTCCAGTTCATTCCCAACGGTTGGCAGGCCAATGCGAATCGGCCGCCACTTGTTGAGGTACGCGCGAATCTTCGATAACGCCGCCGAATTGCGCGACTCCGCGAGCAAATAGGCCACCTGGTCGAGGGGCATCTTCTCGATGAAGCGATAGGCATCGATCGGAGCGTTCATTTTGCGGCCGGATAATTCTTTCGCGGCCTCGTCTGCCTCTTGCCCGAATCCCAGCACAGCGTCGGACTCAGCGGAGCGATAGCCTGCCTTTGACAACACAGCAGACTGCTCGCGGTCCTTCAGCCGCCCCAGAACCGCCAACTGCATGGGAGTCGCCAGGCGCGGACGGAATCCCGCGGTGAACATGTCCTCGCGCACCTTCATCAAACGCGCAATGGCGTCGTAGTCCGGATGGCGCTTCGCAAGGTTCGGATTGATCGCCTCCAGCAGATCGTGCTGCTCCCACGCTTTCAGCACCACTGTCGGCCGCTCTTCCCGTGCGACGGCGCGCAGCTCGCCGCCGCCATCTTCCGGCGAGATGGTTTTCTGCAGCTCGCGCTCAATGGCCAGGTCAAACCACTCCTGCGTGCGCGCCTCAAGCTTGAACCCCATGCGCGCCGAAAACCGCAGCACGCGCAGCAATCGCGCTGGCTGGTTCGTGAAGCTGTGAATCGTGAGCGCGCGAACTTCTCCGCGCTCAATGTCAGACAAGCCGTTGGTGGGATCGAGCAGCAGTCCCCGTGATGCCGGATTGAGCGAAATGGCAATCGCGTTCAGCGAAAAATCGCGCCGCCGCAAATCCTCCATAATGGTGGACCAGCGAATCTCCGGCCGCGTTCCCGGCCGCACGTAATGGTCATCCCGCGCCGCCGAAATGCTTCCCTCGACGTCGCCGCCGAACAGCACCTCGATGTGCCGCAGCTTTTCGTCCTCGAGAAGGATCTTCGCTCCGCCCTTTTCCAGTTCGCGCGCGATTTTCGACGGATTCCCTTCCACCGTGAAATCCAGGTCGCGCAGCGATGCACCGGTGATGAGGTCGCGCACCGTGCCGCCCGTCAAGTACAAGTTGAAGCTCATCGCCGCGGAAAGTTCCTGCACACGCATCATCACGGCGCGCTGCTCCGGCGACAACCGGCTTTCCAGCAAGAACATGTAATCTGGCATCGCTCTCCTTAGCCTTAAACGCGCGCTAGTTTCCGCGCACGCTCTCTCCCGGGGTTCGGGCCGCCCGACCCGTCCGCCGCGCTCGTAGCAACTAAGCTCGCGGGTGATGGGCCTTGTAAATCTGTTTCAACCGCTCCTCGACAACATGGGTATAAATCTGCGTCGTGGAAATATCCGCGTGCCCGAGCATAAGCTGCACCGAACGCAAATCGGCGCCGCGCTCCAGCAGGTGCGTCGCAAAACTGTGCCGCAGCATATGTGGCGTCAGAGCAACGCGCAGTCCGGCGCGCCGTCCGTAGGCCGACAATATCTTCCACACACCTACGCGGCTAAGCGCCGCCCCCCGCCGGTTCACAAAAAGCGCCGGACCCGACTTGGCTTTCGCATTGCGCAGTAACTCCGGGCGCCCCTCGCGCAGATACTTATCCACGATGCCCAACGCTTTTTTGCCCACGGGCACGATGCGTTCCTTGTCGCCCTTGCCGATGCACCGCACGCAACCCACCTTCGCATCCAGATCGCTTATCCCAAGACCGGTCAGTTCCGATACGCGCAACCCTGTCGAATACAGCACCTCCAGCATCGCCCGGTCGCGCAATCCTGTCGGCGTTGTCGAGTCCGGCTGCTCCAGCAGCTTCTCGACTTCCTCCAGCCGCAAATATCCTGGCAGGTGACGCCGGATCTTCGGCGATTCCAGGTTGATCGACGGGTCCTCCGCTATCAGCTCCTGGACTTGCGCAAACCTGAAAAAATTCCGCAGCGTCACCAACTGCCGGGCCACCGTGCGGCTTTCCAGCTTTTGCCGGTACAACTCAGCCAGAAAGTCCACGAGGTCATCGCGGCCCACGCCCTCCACGGTCAGCTTGCGTTTCCGCGCGAACTCTTCAAATTTGTTCAAATCGCGCTTGTACGCGGAAATCGTATTCGCGGAGAGCCCCTTCTCCACTCGCACGTGCATCAAGAACGACGAAATGACCGCCGAAATTTCCATTAGACGTCCACGTACTCGGTGCCGCCGCGCCCTCGCCGCATAGCGATTCCGTACACTTCTTCCATTTCATGGCACCGGAAGATCCACGCCAGTCCCAGGTACAGAGCCGTCGCGCCCACGATAAGCGCTGTGAACACGGAGAGTTGCACCAGAAAGCGCGAATGCACCGTAAACTCCGTATAGTGCATTCCAAGCCACGCTGCTATGCCCATTATCGCAGAGCACAGAGAAATCTTTGAAAACGAGCGGAGAATCTCTATGGTCCCCAACGCCCCGTAACGTAGCCGGAAAATGATAAACAGCGCGAAAAAATCGAAGAAGCACGCGATTGCCGTGGCCAGTGCCGGCCCGCCGTTTTGCACACGCTTGAAGAAGAACTGCAAGAACACGATATTCAGCACCAGGTTAATCATCAGCGATATTCCTGCCACGATCACCGGCGTCCTGGTATCCCGTGTGGAATAGAAGGCAGGCACAATCAGCTTCACCGAGGCCAGCGCCGGCAAACCTATCGCGTAGTACAGCAAAGCCCGTGCCGTCAATCGCGTAGACGCCGGCACAAACTGCCCGTGTTGAAATAGGACGCGGATAATAGGCTCGCGCAAGATCATCAGCCCAAGAGCGGCCGGTATGGTAATAAATGCCACAATTCGCACGGAAAACGTCAGCGTTTTCTTTAGCGCCTCGTAATCTTTCGCGGCCGCTTGGTGCGACATCATGGGCAGGATGGCGGTCGCCACCGCGATGGCGTAGCCCCCTAGCACCAGCTCCATCACGCGGTCGGCGTAGTAGAGAGCGGTCAAGCTCCCCTCCGGCATTTTACTGGCCGTTGAAAAATAGGTGTCCACAAACAGGTTGATCTGCCCGATCCCAATGCCGAAGAACCGCGGCAGCATCAGCCGCGCCACGTTTTGTATCCCAGGATGCGAAAACGATATCCCGAAATCGAACTTCATCCCCTTCTGCACCAACGACGGCACCTGAATCAAAAACTGCAATACGCCCCCGACCAGTACCCCGACCGCTAGCGAGACCGCCGGATCCTTGAAGTACCGCCAAACCAAGCCAGTCGAAAACAGAATCACCGCCAAGTTCAACAAAACAGAAGTGGCCGCCGGCAACCCAAACGAATGAAAGCAGTTGAGGATGCCCATGGCCAGCGCCGCCAGCGCCACAAAAAATAAATAAGGGAAGATCACGCGGTTCAGGTTCACCGCTTGATCCCACGAAACATTGCTCGCATCGGCGGTAAACACGTGAATCACCGAAGGAGAGAACACCATTCCCAAAACGGTGATAATCGCCACAACGAACGCCAGCGTCCAAAACAGCCGATTCGCGAAGTCCCACACTTCCGCCGTAGACTTCTCTCGCATATACGTCGTAAAAACCGGAATAAACGACGCCGTCATCGAGCCTTCCGCCACCAATCGGCGGAACAGGTTTGGAATCCGATAGGCCAAAATAAAGGAGTTAGCGGAGAGAGAGGTCCCCAGCAGGAAGGCAATTCGTTGGTCGCGCACATACCCCAATATGCGGCTAACTATGGTGACCAGGGATATGATCGAGGCCGACTTCAGAATCTGCTTTTTTTCGGTCAACGGACCTCGCTCCGTGGCCTAAACCCAATGAAAACAATGACTTGACAGGGAAAACGCGCTTAACATAACATACATCTTGGCTTTTCGCAAATCAGCGTCTTTCAACACGTGCGGATTTCTTGAAGAACCGAGCCCCAGCCTCTACGCACAAGAAAGTCGTCGTCGTGCTCCTGGACAAGAAAGCCCTGCGCGGCTATCTCAGTCCTACGCGACTCGGCCAGCTTGACCCCATCGACGTCCTCACTCCCGACGGCGAGCACGAACAGATCCCTCTTGCCAAAGTGCGCGCGATTTATTTCGTTCGCGAGTTCTCGGACGACTTCGAGCCGGAACGCAAAGCATTCCTGAGTCGCCCAAAGCTTGATGGGCTTTGGGTGCGCCTGCGCTTCACGGACAATGACACGCTCGAAGGTGTTGTGCCCAACGATCTGCTTTCGCTGCTAGACAACGGCCTGCAAATCACGCCGCCCGACTTAAACTCCGCGACCGATCGCATCTTCGTACCGCGCACCGCCCTTTCTGAAGTCACGGTGCTCGGCGTGGTGGGCATCGCGCGCCGCAAGCCGGCCACGGCAGCCGCCGCCGCAAACCAGCCTCGCCTCTTCACCGAATAGAAGCGAGCGCGTTCTCGCCAACGTCCGCTGGCAACCCGATTCTTGCGGGGCTCACCTAACCGCGAAGGAACTCCCTTCGTCCATACACGTATACACGGGTAGCTGTTCCCGCGAGGTACCGATGCAATCGCTCCTGTCTGATTTGCGCTACGCTGCCCGCGAACTCCGCAAACGCCCCGGTTTCACCCTGACTGCCGTTCTCTCCCTGGCGCTCGGCATCGGAGCCACCAGCGCCGTCTTCAGCGTGATTTACGCTGTGCTGATCGACCCGTTCCCTTACCCCGGCGCCGACCGCATGATGGAATTCAGCTTGCTCGACAACGCCGGCAACAATCGCTATAGCGGCTTGAATGGCCCACAAGTCGAGCAGCTTTCCCGGACTAAGTCCCTCGAAAGCGTCGTGGCCATCGATGGGTGGAACCTCACGACCACTGACGGCGACCTCCCCGAAGACGTTCAGGCCCTCTCGATCGCGCCCAACGCTCCTAATCACTGGGGCATCCGCGCTCTTAAGGGCCGCTGGCTGATTCCTTCCGACGCACCCCCGGGGCAGGAGCCACAGCACGTCGTGGTGCTCGGCTACCAGTTCTGGCAAAAATATTTCCTGGGGGACCCGGACGTGCTTGGCCGCACTCTTCGGCTCGTTCACAAAAGTTACAAGGTTGTGGGCGTGATGCCGCCGCGCTTCAAGTGGGGCCAAGGAGACGTCTACCTTCCCGGGAAAGTCACGCAGGATCCCAACATCTATTTTTGGACTTCGCTCAAACTCCGCCCTGGGATAACCGCTGCCCAAGCCAACGCGGAGCTTCAACCTATCGTCGAAGAATTCGCCAAGCAATCGCCGGCGCGCTATCCCGAAAAGTTTCGCGTCAATCTCCGAAGCATCGTCGAGGTGTACGCCCGTCCCCTCGGGCCTACGCTCTATCTGCTCCTCGGCGCAGTTGCTTCCCTGTTGCTAATCGGCTGCGCCAACGTTTCTATTCTGCTCCTCGCCCGAGGCACCGAGCGGCAGCACGAGCTTGCCGTGCGCGCCGCCATCGGCGCCGGGCGTCTACGGATGATCCGTCAACTTTTGACCGAATCACTGGGCATCGCCGTGGCTGGGACGGCCCTTGGTGCGCTTCTGGCATGGAAGGGTCTCGCGTTCATTGTTGCGCGTCTGCCGGAAAATTCTTTCCCCGCGGAATCCGTCATCAAGATGAATCTGCCGGTCCTTGCTTTCAGCATCGCGCTGGCCTTCGCGACCGCCATCGTCTTCGGCCTTTGGCCGGCTCTCCAGCTCTCGCGCCCGGATATCGCACGACTGATGCAAACCAGCACGCGCCGCGTCGCAGGCAGCGCCCACGCGCGTCGCACCCATGGCGCGATGGTCGCGGCACAAGTTGCCCTGACGCTTCTGCTACTCACCGCCGCGAGCGCCGCGGGAAAAGGCTTCTTCCGCCTCGTCAAGACCGATCTCGGCTACGATCCGCACCACACCATGTCCGTGCCCATTCCCATACACGAAAACGCGCACCGTTCCTGGCAGGATCGTTCCGAATATTTCGAGCAGATCCGTACCAAAATCGCCGCCATGCCTGAAGTACTCGCCACTGGCATTTCCACCAACGCCACGCCTCCCTTGAACGGGTGGGATCGCCGCATCGAAATTCTCGGGCGCGCCGGTGGCGAAAGGCCGGAAGCCCGCATCAATTTCATCAGTCCCGAATATTTTCCGGTTCTGCGCATTCCGCTCGCGCAAGGCCGCGTTTGGGATCATGCCGAAACGATGCGCGGAGCGCCGCTCGCCGTCATCAACCAGACCATGGCGCGCCAATACTGGCCCAAGGGCGACGCCATCGGCCATCAGGTGCGTATCGCTGACCTTAAGAACGAACCGCCCTATTCGCCCATCGCTCCCGGCGCCGATGGCTGGCTGCAGATCGTTGGCATCGTCGCCGACGTCCGCGACGACGGCCTGCGCAAAGCCATCAAGCCCGCCGTCTATGTGCCCTATACGCTGCAACTGCGCATGTTCACGCAAATTCTCGTGCGCACCCGCCTAGCGCCGCTCGCCATTCTCCGCGACATTCGGACGCGGATCATTCAGATCGATCCGGAACAGCAGGTAATGGAGGTGCGTGACCTCGATGCCTGGATCACGCGTCTCGACGAGTACGCCCAGCAGCGCCTCGTCGCCACGCTATTCGCCATCTTCTCGATTCTCGCGCTGGCCCTTGCTGCCGTTGGCCTCTACAGCGTCGTGTCCTATGGAGTCGCGACGCGCACTAACGAATTCGGTATTCGCATGGCCCTCGGCGCCAGGGCCGCGGACGTGTTCCGCATTGTTCTTAGTTCCACAGCAGGTCACCTGGGTGCCGGACTAGTTGCGGGCCTTCTGTTGAGCGTCGCATTCGACAAGATTGCCACGAAATGGGTGACCGAAAGCTCGCGCGACCCGCTGATCCTCGCCGGCGTAACATTGCTGCTAATCATCTCCGCCGCGCTCGCGTGCCTCGTACCAGCCCGCCGCGCGGCCGCCACCGACCCCATGCAAGCGCTTCGCTACGACTAAGCTGCGGAGACTCGGCGAGCAGGTGCGAGCGACTTCGCGCGCCGGATCATCGGGAGATTGGGCGGAATGCCCAGGTGGCGCGTGCCCCAGTGGCAGAGCTCGCTCATCAGCGGAATCAGCTCGTTGCCGGCCTTAGTCAACGAATAGGTTACCTGCGGCGGCACAACCGGCTTACTTGCACGGCGCACGATGCCGTCGGCCGCAAGCTCTCGGAGCTGCGAAGTAAGAACCTTTTCGCTGATCCCGGGCACAAGATCTCGTAGCTCCGCGAAGCGCCGCGGCCCGAATCCCAGGTGCCATACCACCAAGACTTTCCACTTGCCGCTCAAAACGTTGATGGTGCCCTGTACCGGACAGCCATGATTGTCTTTCATCTCCGACTCCGGGCTTACAAAATTGTGCGTACTTCCTCAGGGCTCTCGATACTTATACCATTCCGAGGAAGCATTGGCTTCCGGTCTTGATACTACGTACGCGACCGGCGGCCTGTTTTCAATCAGGAGAACGAACCGTGATTCTAGTTACCGGGGCAAGCGGAACAGTCGGTAAAGCAGTGTTGAAGGAAGTGGCGCGAAGCAGCGCGAAGCACAAAGCGATGCACCGCTCAGCGGATGAGGCTGCCAAAGCCCCCAGCGGAACGTCGCCCGTAATCGCGGACTTCGCCAAAAAAGATACGCTTGCGGCGGCGCTGCGCGATGTGGAGAGCGTCTATCTGGTTTGCGCGCCAGTTCCGGACCTGGTGCAACTGGAAAGCAACATGATTGAAGCTAGCGTATCGGCTGGCGTCAGACACATGGTGCTGAGTTCCGCGTTAGGCGCGGGCGACTACGCGAAGTCCTTCCCATCCTGGCACCGCAAAGTCGAAGACAAGCTCAAGGGCGCTGGGATCTCGTTCACGATCCTCCGGCCAAATAGCTTCCATCAAAATGTGCTGACGTATTTTGCCCCAAGCATCCGCGCTCAAAACGTTTTCTACAGTTCGATGGGCAATGCGCGGACGAGCTTCGTCGATGTCCGCGATATCGCAGTGGTGGCGGCGAAAGCGCTCGCTGGCGGCGAGCACGGCGGCAAGACCTACGAACTGAACGGCCCGGAAGCTCTAACCTACTCGGAACTGGCGGAGAAAATCTCAAAGCATGCCGGGCGCCCGGTCCAGTACGTGGACATTCCCGCGGACGCACAGCGCAAGGCGATGCTAGAGCAGGGCATGCCGGAGTGGCAGGTCAATGCTCTGCTGGACCTGCAGGGATACTACACCTCCGGCAAAGGCGGCGGAGTCGACCCCTTGCTGCAAACTCTCCTCGGACGCCCGCCCATCACCATGGATCGTTTCCTCGCGGAATTTGCCGGCGAATTTCGTAGCCAGGCAGCAGGCGCCTGAGGCCACCGATGGAGCCAATCAACCCTAAAACCGGAATGACGCACGCGGAAAGCCGGGAGTTCATTCGCAACCATTTTGAAGAGTTCGTGAATCGCAAAAACGTAGACATCGGAAACGTGAATTTTGCTCCCACTTTCGTGGACCATGGCGCGGACGTTCCGGCGGGAATGCCGCCCGGCCCCGCGGGCGCGATTCAGTACGTTGCTGGAGCGCTGAAGCGTTTTCCTGACCTTCACGTGCGGATCGAAGACATGATTGCGGAAGACGATAAAGTTGTGGTCCGAAATCATTGGACCGCCACGGATTCGCAAACCGGCAAGAAGCTCGAGTTCCGCGGCATCGTAATCTTCGCGAAAAATCGTGGAGCGCTGGGCCTATTTGGAAGCCCCGCACGCACCTTCCTAGAGCGCCTCTTGCGAAGCGTCGCTCGCCACTTGTTCGCGGATATGCGAGACTCGCACTCATAAGAGGAGCCTCGTCCATGAAACTCTCTGAAGTTGCGCAGAAGCTTGCCTGCCGCCTGGAAGGTGCGCCCGACACGGAAATCCGCGGCATTGCCGGCATCGAACACGCCGA
>Ga0137415_10001177_pt1 | contig 25857 bp, 16 predicted proteins | sample CZODoug3_1_1_16f_FD_183082 | JGI IMG/M metagenome (GOLD analysis project Ga0137415, IMG submission 183082) | Vadose zone soil fungal communities from Angelo Coast Range Reserve, California, USA - CZODoug3_1_1_16fungal (Hybrid Assembly) | ecosystem: Environmental > Terrestrial > Soil > Vadose...
CGCTCCGAACGCGGACATCGGCGCAACCGGCTGCAGCACGATCATCCCGTACAAAATCAAATCCCACAGCGTAAGCGCCCGCCGCAATCTCGGCGCCGCCGCGGTTACCGTTGTCGCCTCAGTGCCCAAGCACTTGTCCCTTCAAGATACGCTTCAAGATAAAAGTTACGCGAGTATTGAATCGTTTCAAGCGCGGTCATTCTGTGGGAATCCTCTCCCTCAGGCAAGCCCAAATTTCGGTCCGCGCAATCCGTTTTGCTCCTCCGTGCCATACTCATTCCTCGCCATGCTCCGCTTCGCCCAACTCTGCGAATCCATCGCCGCGACCACCAAAAAGAACGAAAAAGTCAGCTTTGTGGCCGACTATCTCCGCACCACGTCGGTCGACGAGTCCGCCCTCGCCGCGCTTTACCTCTGCGGCCGCGTTTTCCCGCGCCGCGAAGAGCGCGTCCTATCGATTGGCTTCTCGATTCTCCTTCGCGCGGTCGCCAAGCTTGCAGAAAAGAATCCCACCGAGATCGCTCCGATCCTCCGCCGTCACGGCGATCTCGGCGCAGGAGCCGAAGAAATCCTGCGCCACCATTCCGTGCGGGCGTCTCTCAGCCTTCAGCAAATCGCCGAGGTCTACGCCTCCCTGGCACAACAGCGAGGCCCGGCCGCCAAACAAGCTCTCCTCGAGCACACCCTCCAGCGCCTCTCCGCCCTCGAAGCCAAGTACTTCATCAAAATCGCCACCAGCGAACTGCGCATCGGCCTGAAAGAAAGCCTCGTCGAAGAGGCCATAGCCAAAGCCTTCGACCAAACTCTCCCCGCCGTCCAGCGCGCCAACATGCTCCTCGGTGACGTCACCGACGTCCTCCGCCTCGCCGTCGCCAACCAACTCTCTTCCGTCCCGCTCCAGCTCTTCCGCCCCATCTCCGTCATGCTCGCCAGTCCCGCGGAGACTCCCGCCGACCTCGTCGCCGCCTTCCCCAACGGCGCCCTCGTTGAAGACAAGTTTGACGGCATCCGCGCCCAGGTCCACAAGCGCGATTCGCAAATCGAAATCTATTCCCGTACCCTCGATCGCGTCACCGAATTCCCCGATCTCCTCGAGCCCATCCGCAACATCACCGGCGATTTCATCCTCGATGGCGAAATAATCGGCTTCCGCGATGGCCGCGCCATCCCATTCACCGAACTTCAGCAGCGCCTGGGCCGCAAGCAAATCGACCTCTTCACCAGCGCGCAAGTCCCCGTCAGCTTCGTCGCCTTCGATCTCCTCCTTCTCGACGGCCGCACCCTACTCGACACACCACTCGCCGAGCGCCGCCTCCTCCTCGAACGTCTTCTAGCCAAGGCCGAGCAGCCCGCCCTCCAGTACACGCGCGCCGAGCTTTGCCGCACGGTCGAAGAAATCGAAAATCGCTTCCTCCTCGCCCTCAACACCGGCAACGAAGGCCTGCTCGCCAAAGCACCCGAGTCTCCCTACGTTCCCGGCCGCCGTGGCCAATTCTGGATGAAGCTCAAGCGCCCGCTCGCCACTCTGGACGTCGTCGTCACCATCGCCGAATACGGCCACGGCAAGCGCCGCGGCCTGCTCTCCGATTACACCTTCGCCGTGCGAGACGACTGCCGCCTCGCGAACATTGGCAAAGCCTACTCCGGCCTCACGGATGTCGAGATCCGCGAGCTCACTCAATATTTTCTAGAACACACCACCGAAGACCGCGGCTTCCAGCGCGACGTCGAACCCTCCATCGTCCTTGAGGTCGCCTTCAACAATATTCAGCGCTCTGACCGCCACGACAGCGGCTTCGCCCTGCGCTTCCCGCGCATCGTCCGCCTCCGCCCAGACAAGCCCGTCGCTGAAATCGACACCCTCGCCCGCGTCCGCGAAATTTTCGATTCTCAGCACCCACAAAAAAATTAGCAGCCCCTAATTTCGCCGAATCACCTGTACCTTCGGCCAGCTGTACGAACGGACAGGCGAATTCCCACAGCGGTTATCTCTTAGTGAAAATGCCGCCTCTTTCTGGCGCAACGTTGGCAACCAAATTAGAGTCTAATTAGATAAGGGACCTGGCCCCGAAGTGGAAGGTAGACGAAACAACAAACTATGGCCGAGTCCGCCCTGATTAACAGCCGCAGCCGCTTAGCTCCCATCCTGGCGAGTATCTCCGGATTTATCGTCCTTCTATTCTTCGCCATGTGGCTCCGCATTGTCCCCCTTGAGCCGGATCCCGTTTTACAGGGCTATCTGCAAGTCACCACCGGTTTGCTGGCTTTTGTGTTCGCCGCCGTCACGCTGGTCCGCTTCCAGGGCACGCAAGACCGCATCTCCCTGATCCTCGGCGCAGGATTCCTTCTCTCCGGCACCATCCTCACCGCGTCCAGCCTGCTCTTTTTTCAGTTTCAGCAGGAGGCCCCGGTACATATACGCTGGGCGCCAGTTTCCTGGTGGGTCAGCCGGATCGTTCTTGCCCTCCTCTTCGTGGTCGCGCTGCTCGTTGAGCACTTCCTGCCGCGTTCGCGCCATCCACGCCGCGAAATCGCCGGCGCCCTTCTTACCGTCATGGCCTCGACGTATCTCATCACCGCAGCCTTGCGCCGCCTGCCTACAGAAGTTTCCCCACATCCCGGCTCAGTCTTCCCTAGCCCGCAGCAACTCCTGCCCGCGGGAGTCTTTCTCGTCGCGCTAATCTGGTATCGTCGCCGCCTGGAACTCGAGGATTCCGCCTTCGACCGCACCATGTACGCGGCCGCCTGGATGAACCTCGGCGCGCAGCTCGCCGCCTCCCAATCTCAGCGCCTGCTCGATTCCCCCTTCGTCCTCGCGCAAGCGCTCACCGTCACTAGCTACGCGGTCGCTCTCGGCGGCGCTCTCCTCGACAATGCCCGCCTCTTCGAGCAAGTAAGCCATCTCGCCGTCAGCGACCCCCTCACCGGACTCGCCAACTACCGCCGCCTGCTCGACGTTCTCGAAGCCGAAACCGAGCGCACCAATCGCAATGGCCGCCCCTTCGCCGTTCTCCTCCTGGACCTCGACGGCCTCAAGAAAATCAACGACACCTACGGCCACCTCGTCGGTAGCCACGCGCTCAATCGGCTCGCGCACATCCTGCGCATCCACTGCCGCGCCATTGACACCGCCGCGCGCTATGGCGGCGACGAATTCGCTCTAGTTTTGCCGGAAACTCTGCACGATGAAGCCGACCGCGTCGCCAACCGTATACGCGCCGTCATGGCCAGCGACCCGGAGCACCCGCAGCTTTCCGCCAGCATTGGTATCTCTATCTACAATGGCCACGGCGAGCGCATCGAAAAACTTCTCTCCGACGCCGACGCTCAGCTCTATTTCGAAAAGGCTCGCCGCGGTAAGCGCCACCCCACGTCGCTGACTCCCCGCCGCCGCGCCCAAAAAGCCTAATTAGACATTCAGCGCGAAGCCCGTACCCAACAGTGGGACAGCCATTTCTGGCTGTCCGCCGCACATCCTTGTAGGTCCGCGAAACAATTTCGCGCCTAAGCCAGTGATCACCAAAGAATCTCAACGTAAAATGCTTGTCCGAAGCGTTCCGTGGAGAAGATCCAGCATGCCAACAACGCGCACGACTCCCGCCACCACCAAGCTCGTCATCTGCGTCTGGCACCCGTTCACCTACTGGCGCCCGCAACCCGTGCTTCCGGAAACTCTCCGCCGCCGCTGGCCGGAAATGCGCGTCGTGCATTTGCCGGACTACGATCGTTTGCCCGCAGAATTGCCCGACACCGACATTTTCGTCGGCTATTCTCTTCGGCCCCAGCAACTCAAGCTCGCGAAAAAACTGAAGTGGCTGCATTCCACCGCAGCCGGCGTTGCGCAACTCATGTATCCGGAGCTGCGCGATTCGGGAATTGTCGTCACCAATCCCAGCGGCATTTTCTCCATCCCCATGGCCGAGCACACCATGGGCCTGCTCGTCGCCCTCGCGCGCAATTTCCCTGATTCCGTGCGCTATCAAGACAATTCCCACTGGGGACAACAGGATTTGTGGGACAAGCCGCAACGTCTCACCGAACTGAACGGCCAGCTTCTGCTCATTGTGGGATATGGCTCGATCGGACGCGAACTCGCCCGCCGCGCTCAAGCCTTCGACATCCGCGTTTGGGGCGTCACACGTTCCGGAAAAGGCGATGCCACCTATGCCGAGAAAATCCTTCCTTCAACCCAACTCGACGAAGTCCTGCCCCAGGCCGATTACGTCGTTGTCGCCGCCCCGGAAACCCAGGAAACCGCGCACCTCATGAGCGCCGCGCGAATCGCAAAAATGAAACGCGGCGCCCGTCTCATCAATGTAGGGCGAGGCTCGTTGCTCGATGAAACAGCATTGCTGGGTGCCCTCGAATCCGGCGCGCTATCCAGCGCCGCTTTGGATGTCACAGGAACCGAGCCCCTTCCACCAGATAGCCCACTGTGGAAAGCGCCCAACCTCTTCATCACCCCGCACACCAGCGCCGTAAGCGATCGCCTATGGATCAGGCAAGCAGACACTCTCGTGCAATTACTGGAAAGATGGTTCGACGGCCGCGAACTATTCAACCAGGTAGACTTCACCCGCGGCTACTGATTCAGTTGCATGCTCGTGTTATTCGTATGGCAGGACCGGCCGCTGAAACCAAAAACTGAAAACTGACAGCTGACAACTGCTTCAATCCCCCACGCCGCCCTTAACCGCCGTATATCCCTCGCGCGCGTAAACCACAACTTTTTGCTTCTTGCCCTTCTGGTCCTTAACGTCCAGCGGGCTGCCGTCCGGCTGCACCAGTTCCACCTTCACCTTATGAAACTTCCCATCGTTCGCGCCGGTCGTCGGCGTGTACGACAAGCTGTACTGGTTGCGCAAAAACGCCGTAATGCTCTGAAAAATCCCCGGAATTTCTCCGTCAAACTGCGGGAACCACGCGTACCCGCCCGTCATCTGCGCAAACGTCTTGAGCTGATTCTCGCCCTGCAGATAGTTCATGTGCGAACCCATCGAGCCGTGAGAATCCAAAAAGTTCGTGTACGGTTTGTCCAGCCCCACGCAGAAAATCGTCGTATCCGTCTGCCGCAGCTGCTTCATCGTTTGATCTAGCGTGTGCTTCGAAAATGTATCCACCCCGGTGGCCAGCACCAGAATTGCCTTCTTACCCTTCACATCCTTCAAGCGATCCGTCGTATCCAGAATCGCGTCGAACACGTTCGATTCGCTGAAGCCCGGAAAATATAGATGGTAAAGAGCGTTCCGCACCTCATCTTTGTTCTGCGTGAAATCCACTTCCACCCGCGACTTCATGTCGAAAGTTACCAGCGCCACCCAATCTTTCTGCTTCAGGTTCGGGAAGAACGCATCAGCCCAATACTTCGCCTGGTACGCAAACCAGTCGTAGTAGCCGCGGCTGCTGAACTCCATCAGCATCACGATCGTGATCGGCGCCTCCGTCGAGCCGAAGTTGCTGATCGTCTGCGCCACCCCATCGTCAATGATACGGAAATTTTCCTTCTTTAAGCCGGTGAGCAGGTCCCCATGATTTGTCGCGGCAATCACGTCCATCGTGACCACCGGCACTTCCACCGTGATGCTCGCTCCGGCATCCTGCGGCTTTTGTGGTGCCGGCGCGGGCCGCTGCTCCACTGGCGGAGCGCCCGGCTGCTGCTTGCCGCCTTGCGGGCCCTCCGGCGCCTGCCCGCGCGCATTCATTGCGCCAACCGCAAGCATCAGCGCGCCTGCAAACAATGCCAGCCCAACCTTGGAAAGCTTCGCTCTCATGCTAGGTCCCTCGATTTACAATGATAGACGTACTTGCGTCGAGGCGGCAACGCCAGGCGGCTGGGCGGCTTCCAAACGTTGAGCTTACGAACTGCTCTTAACCGCATGCGGCAAGTTCCTTACACCCGCATGTTAGTATGAAGCACATTTGTCTTAAAGCGTTGCAGGCGGACCAAATGCCGATGGGTCAAATGATTGTCACCTGGAAAATGGAGGATGGCTTTGCTGATTTCGAACCGCGGAACACGCATGCTGTTGCAAGCGGTAACTATTTTCTTTGCGGGGGTTCTTCCGCTTGCGGCACAAGGAATTCCGCCAAATCCCACGCCCGTTCAGGCCAATCCTTCTCCGCTCGCTGATACCGCCGCGCTCTCCAGGGAAGCGCTTGTATGGCTTGCGCAGCTCATCCAAATCAATACCACCAATCCTCCGGGCAACGAGCAAGCTGCTGCGAAATACGTCGCCGCCGTTCTAGAAAAAGAAGGAATCACTCCCGAGGTTCTGGAAGTCGCGCCAGGCCGCGGCGCCGTCGTCGCGCGGCTGCGCAGTTCCGCCATTTCCGATCCGTCACGCGCCTTGCTTCTGGTCGCGCACATGGACGTTGTCGGCGCCGACCGTGCCCGTTGGACCGTGGATCCATTTGGCGCGGTCATGAAGGACGGCTATATGTATGGCCGCGGCGCCCTGGACGACAAATCCATGCTCGCCGCGAACCTGGCTACGATCATCGCGCTGAAGCGTTCAAACGCTCGCCTCAATCGTGACGTCATTTTTCTCGCCACCGATGATGAAGAAGCCGGCGGTGAAGCCAGCATCAAAACGTTGATCGCCAGGAATTGGGACAAGTTCGCCGCCGGTTTCGCCTTAAACGAGGGCGGCGAAGTAATTTCCAAGGGCGGCAAAGTGCAATATGTTGCCCTGCAAGCCAGCGAAAAGGTTTCCGTCAACGTTGCGGTAATCGCCAAAGGCCCGGCAGGCCACGCTTCCGTCCCCACCAAAGACAACGCCGTCGTGCATCTGGCCGCCGCCGTGGCGAAAATCGGCGCATATTCGGCGCCCGTCCATTTCACCACCGTGGTGCGCCGCTATTTCGAAGGGCTCGCCTCTATCTCCGACGACGAAATTGCCAAATGGATGCGTTCGCTCGAAACCAGCGACCGCGGCGAACACGCCCAGCGCGTCCTTTCCGAAGCGAATCCCCAGTGGGGCTCCATGATGCGCGACTCCATCGCGCCCACCATGTTGTCCGCAGGCGTGCGCGCAAACGTGATTCCCGGCGAAGCCCGCGCCATGTTGAATATTCGTTTGCTCCCGGGAGACACCATTGACGTGCTGCTCGGTGCGCTCAGCAAGCTCGTCAACGATCCGCAGGTGCGCTTCGAAGTTCAGCCCAACGCCGGACTCGCCGCCCCGACCTCTTCTCTCGAATCCGACTTCTACGCGGTCATCAACAAAGTCGCTTCTCAGGAGTTCGGCGGCGCGCCCGTCCTGCCCTATCAATCCCCTTGGGCCACCGACTCTTCGCAGTTGCGTCTGCACAATGTCCAGGCCTATGGCTTGTGGCCTTTCCCCGTCACCGATGAAGATCTGAAGCGCATGCACGGCGATGACGAGCGCCTTTCCGTGGCATCCTTCAATAAAGGAGTCCAAGTGCTATTGCACATCGTGTGCGATTTCGCGGTCACCAAGTAGATGGCTTTTCGCCACTCTAAAATTGTCTGCACCATCGGGCCGGCCAGCCGCTCGCCCCGCACCATCGAACGGCTCCTGCACGCAGGGATGGATGTCGCGCGTCTCAATTTCTCTCACGGCTCGCATGCAAATCACGCCGAAAGCATCGCCATGCTGCGCGCGGCGGCTCTGCAAATTCACAAACCCATCGCCATCCTCGCCGATCTGCAGGGCCCCAAGATTCGAACCGGACCGCTTGCCGGCGGCGCACCCGTGATCTTGCGCGCCGGCCAGCAATTCGTAATCACCACCGCGCGCGTGCTCGGCGATTCCACCCGCGTCAGCACCGTCTTCAAGCCGCTGCCTCGCGAGGTCCATCGCGGCGACCGCATTCTTCTTTCTGACGGATTGATCGAATTGCGCGTCCAGCAAATCCGCGGCCGCGAAGTGATCTGCGAAGTCGTAAACGGCGGCGCACTCGGCGAACACAAAGGAATTAATTTGCCCGGAGTGAAGCTGCGCGTTCCCGCGCTCACGCCAAAAGACCGCGAAGATTTGCTTTTCGCTCTGAAGCACGGCGCGAATTACATCGCCGTAAGTTTTGTTCGCCGCCCCGAAGATGTCGTGCTCGCGAAAGCCCTGGTGCGCCGCGCCGGGAAAGACACGCCGGTGATCGCGAAATTGGAAAAGCCCGAAGCGATCGAAAATCTCGACGCGATTTTACGCGTGGCCGATGGCGTGATGGTCGCGCGCGGCGATCTCGGCGTGGAGATGAGCCCGGAGCGCGTCCCCGTGGTACAGAAAACAATTATCAAGCGCGCGCGCGAATTTCGCCGTCCTGTAATCACCGCTACGCAAATGCTCGAATCCATGACGGAAAATCCGCGCCCAACCCGCGCGGAAGCTTCCGACGTGGCCAACGCGATTTTCGATGGCTCAGACGCGGTCATGCTTTCCGCGGAAACAGCCTCGGGAAGATATCCGGTGGAAGCGGTCAGCATGATGGCGCGCATTATCGAAGAAGCGGAAAGCAGCATCACGGAATTTCCGCGGCCGGCGCCGCAGGAGCGGTTGAAAGTTGCGGAGACCGTGGCCGAACTGGTGTGTCACGCGTCGCGCGAGCTGCACATGAAATTAATCGCCGTTTTTACGCATAGCGGGTTTACGGCGCGGCTGATTTCACGCTACCGCCCGCTGGTTCCCATCGTCGCGTTTTCGCCGGAAGAGGAAACGCGGCGGCGCATGGCGTTGATCTGGGGCGTGCGGCCGCAGACGATTTCCGACGTACGCAAAGTCGACGGCCTTGCGGCCGTCGCGGAAAAGCGCTTGGTCGAAGAGCGGTTAGTGCGCAAAGGCGATGTCATCGGCATTGTCGCCGGAACCCCGATGGGCATTCGCGGCACCACCAATTTCATGAAGTTCCACGTAATTGGCGGCATTGAATAGGCAGGTGTCAGCTTTCAGTTGACAGCAGTCAGTCAGACCTGAAAAACAGCCAACATCTTCGTCCGTCTGCCTTGACGTTCCTCATCTAACTTCAAAACGACAAGTCTGCGATTTGGAAGCCAAAAACCAAAAACTGAAAGCTGAAGGCTGAAAGCTGAAAGCTAATTCACCCAGCGGTCGGGCCGCGACGGCGGGTCCTTGTGCTTGTTCATGTAGACCTGAAAGCGTTTTTTATTGCGCTGCATCTTCCAGTCGGTCACCGTGTTGCGCACGCTGTACAGAAACGACCCGCGCCGCAAATAGATGTAGCCAACCAGCATGCCCCCGAGGTGGCAGATGTGGCTGATGTTGTCTCCGCCAAGTCCGAAGGTGCCCAAAAATTCCAGCGCGGTCATGATGATTACAAACGTGCGCATGCTCATCTTGATCGGGATGGGGAACATGACCACCTGGCGGTCGGGAAAGAGGATCGCGCAGGCGAGCAAAACGCCGAAAATCGCCCCCGACGCTCCAATGGTGGGGACATCGGAAGGCGCTTGACCCCAGAAAAGAGGAACGGTCTTGACGATGACGTTGATGAGCCCGGCGCCAACGCCGGTGAGGAAGTAATACTGCAAGAATTTGTTGCGTCCCCAGGTGAGCTCGAGTTCGCGGCCGAACATGAACAGCACAAACATATTAGAGAGGATGTGCCAAATCGTGGATGCATCGTGCAGGAATAGATACGTAAAGGGCTGCCAGATGCGCAGGCCGTGCGTCACGCCGGAAGGGACGAGCCCAAACGCGTGTATGAACCAGCTGTAAGCGGAGGGCCCCGAAAATGTTTCCAATAAGAGCTCGAGAATGTATACCGCAACGTTGGCGATCAGCAGCCATTGGACTGCGGGCGTAATGAAGAAATTAAAGCTGAAGCGGTAATTTCGTATTCCCGAGCGCGACGCCATGATTGTCCCAGTTTACGGCTCAGCCAGAAGCCAGTCAAAAGCCGTATGTCTCCTAGTCCTAATCCAACTTCTTACGGGCGAAATAAAAGAGGGATACCGCTAACAGCCCGAACATAAAGATGCCGAATAGGTTGCTGACCGCCAATGAGCCAAAAAGTTTGGGGCCGAAAGAAAACAAATCCGGGCGCCACGGGAGGCGAAGGATCGAAGTCAGCCAGCTCGGCACGCGGGTGGAAATTTCCGGATCCTGCAAAAGATTGATGATGATGCCAAGGAGGCCGAAGACGCCGCCGGCTGCGATTAGTCCGCTGGAATAGAGCGCGCCGGGACTGGCTTCGCTTTCGTCTTTTTTCTTAGTGGTAGCGTCGACGAGCATGCGGACGAGTCCCCCGGCAAACATCGCAGCCGTGGTGCCGAGGGGAAGATACGAGCCGGTGGCGAAAGCCAACGAGCGCACGCCAAGAATTTCCACGGCGACCACCAACGCCACGCCCATGAGCACCAAACGCCAGGGCAAGCGCTGATTCAGAATGCCACTGATAACGGTGGCCATGAGCCGCGCCTGCGGAGCGGGCGCTTTGTCGCTGCCGATCCCTTGTGCCCACTGGTATTCGATCCGGTTCGCGGCAGGATTGTAGAGGTACTCGCCGTCAGGAACTTCGTGCGAACCGAGAGCATTGATGAGGACATAGTTCTTCCCTTGATAGGTGAAAGTGTCGCGTTCGACTTTCACGCCGGAAGGCAAAGACTGGATATTGACGGGAATCTGCGTCGGCAGATATTTTTCCAGCCCCTTGTTCATCAGGTTGAGAGTGGTACCGATCGCAAGGGTAGAAATCGTGACACCAATCAATAGCCCCATCTGTTGCCAGAACGGTGTCGCGCCGACAAGGTAGCCGGTCTTGAGGTCCTGGGAGGTGGCGCCAGCAATGGCGGCGGCAATGCACACTACGCCACCAATCATCAACGCCAGCACCTGATAGTTCGGCGCGGTCCATCCAGCCACGAAAAAAATAGCGCAGGTGGCCATCAAGGTAGCGATGCTCATGCCGCTGATGGGGTTGGAAGAATTGCCGAGCAGGCCGCTGATACGCGCCGCCACGGTCACAAAGAGAAACCCAAATATGGTGACGAAGATACCGGCGAACAAGTTTTGCCACCATTCCGTTTTCGCGCCTTGCATGGGGTGAAATGTCAGCAGCACCCACATCATAAAGATGATGACCGCGGAGCCTCCGATGACCCAGCGCATGGGCACTTCGCGATCGATGCGCGTGCCGCCATTCGCTTGCCCAGCGGCTTCCGCGCGAACATTTTTGAGCCCTGTGCGCAAGGCGGAAATAATCGTCGGCAAAGTGCGCAGCAGGGTGATCAAACCGGCGGCGGCCACGGCGCCCGCGGCCATCGGCCGAATGTAATTGCTCCAGAGCTGGTCCGGTGTCATCTGAGGAATCGGAATCGTGGAAGGATAAATCGGAGTGTTGCCGGCGAGCTGGCCGTAAAACTTGATCGCCGGCATGATCACCAGCCAGGAAATGATGCCGCCGGCAAACAGGATACCTGCGACGCGCGAGCCGATGATGTAACCGACGCCAAGATATTCGGACGTGATGGCTACGCGGAAGGACGCGCCGGGAAACCATGTCGGACGATTTTCCGGCTGCGCGGTCCAAGCTTGCACAGTGTTCATCAGGAACGTGTAGGCGCCACCGAGCCCGAGCCCCCAGAAGACGCGTCCCGCGAAGGACCCGCCGCGTTCGCCTGCAACGAGTACGTCCGCGCACGCCGTGCCTTCGGGAAACACCAGGTTGCCATGTTCCTTGACGATGAGCTGGCGCCGCAGCGGCACCATGAAAAGGACGCCAAGCCATCCGCCAAGCAGCGCGAGAGGGAAAATTCTCCAGAAGGTGAATTCCGAGCCGAAGCCGAGAAAGATCAGCGCGGGAATTGTAAACATCACGCCAGCAGCGAGCGATTCTCCCGCAGAGCCGGTGGTTTGCACGATGTTGTTTTCCAAAATTGTGGAGCGTCCGAACGCGCGCAGGATGCTGATGGAGAGAACGGAGATCGGAATGGAGGCGGAGACGGTGAGGCCTGCGCGCAGTCCGACGTAAACGGTGACGGCGCCAAAGAGCAATCCGAAGAGCGCGCCAAGTACGACGGCGCGAATCGTGAATTCCTTGAGCGTTTCTTCCGGCGAGATATAGGGACGAAATTCTCCCGGCGGCGCCGTGGAACTCCACGGACGGTCGGAGACTGAAGATGCCTTGCTCACACAGACCTCCCTCGCAGCCGGGCAGCCGAGGCCGGCGCGGGGATTATGGACCATTTTGGACTGGAAGAGTTAGGGGTTCGGGGCAGGAGGCGAGTAGACCTCGAGGATGTTGTGCGATGGGAAGAAAAGGACGGCTGAGTCATCGGTCCGGCCTTTGACGGCAATGAATCATGCGCATTTCGATCGTCGGAGGACAGCCAGAAATGGCTGTCCCACTTTGGGCGGACGGGACATTGGTCGAAAGTAGGGCGAGGGGTACCCACCCCCCGGTGTTTTGCAAAAGAGTCCGCAAGCCATTGAAAACAAAGGAAGGGAGCGCGAAAAAGAGCGGCAAGAGAGAATAAGAGCGTGCAACCTATTGAAAGGATAAGACTTGCGGCAGAGGGGCGAAACGCGAGAGCTGGCGAAGACCGCCAAAGGCGGTCGAAGAGGGGTGACACCCGGGCATTTTGTATGGATGTGAAAACAAGGGAGTTGCGGAAGAAGGGATTTGTAAGTTTGTGATTCTAAAGGCGCAGAGAATTCACCACAGACGGCAGGAAGAGCGCAGAGGTTCGGAGGAGAAGAGACTGAGAGCAGCTGGGAAGCGATTTTCACGGTTCATGATAGCACGGAAGTAAATGGATGTCAAGAGTTTATTTATAGGTATACCGTTCGAACGGCTAGCGAGCATCACTCGTAACGGAGGGCAAGGATGGGGTCGACGCGCGTGGCGCGGCGTGCCGGAAGAAGGCAGGCGGCAAGTCCCACCGATACGACAACGGTGACGACAGCGGCAAATGTCCACGGATCGGTGACGGAGACACCCGAAATTTGGCTGGCGAGAAAGCGTGTAAGCCCAAAGCTGGCGAGGAGGCCAATGAAGACGCCTGCCGCAACCAGCCGGAAACCGTTGAGGAGCACAAGGCGCAGAATATTAGTCTGTTGCGCGCCGAGAGCTATCCGAATGCCGATCTCGTTGGTGCGCAGCGCAACAGTGTAAGCCATGACGCTGAATATGCCGATGATCACCAGGACGATTCCGACTACAGAGAAAGCCGCGAGGGTCACAAATTCAAATCTCGGTCCGCTGTAAAACTCTTGCAGCGCGCCTTCCAGGGTACCTGACGTAGCAATCTGCACACCGGGATCGAGAGCCCGCACCTCTCGGCCCATATTTGGCAACAATGACTTGGGGTCCACAGCAGTCCTGGCCATAAACGTACGCCAGTGATATCCCGAAACGCTATAAGGGGCGAAGGCTTCCGGAAAAGTTTGCCACGACGGGCTCTCGTAGCCGCGTGTCTTGTAATCGCGCACGATGCCAACAATTTCAAAATAAGTGTCATGCGGCCCGTCTAGAAAAGGGCTGTCGAGAAATTGCAATTTGACCTTATGGCCGAGGGGATCCCCATTCGGAAAGTACTTGCGACCAAAAGTTTCGTTGACGACCATCACGTCGCGCGCCGCGGTCACATCGTCTTTGGAGAAGAACCTGCCGCGAATCAACGGCAATCCTAGCGTACGGAAGTAGCCTTCACTGCATAGGTCAAATTCAGTGTCCCATCGCTCGGTATGAGGCTTGCCGGGAATAATTGTGTCGCTCGATTCGTACTTCAGCGGCGGCGGCTCATTAAATTCGGCAGCGGAAATCACGCCCGGGAGAGTCTGCAAACGGTCTAGCAGTTGACGCGTCAGCACATTCTTCTTTTCCAAAGAGCCGGGAACGTCCGTGTTATACGCCAGCGGCAGATTGAGCTCAAAGTAGAGAACATTCTTCGTATCGAACCCAAGGTCCACGCGGGTAAGAACCAAGAAGCTGCGCATCAAAAGGCCGGCGCTGATCAGCAGTATGATCGACAGCGCAACTTCGCTGACCACCAGGCCGGCGCGAAACTTACCGTGCCGAAAGCTTCCCCCGAAGCCTTTGCTGCTGCCGGTAAGGCGCGGCTGTAGGTCGTTGCGCACGGCGTGGAGAGCCGGTGCCAAGCCGCAGAGGATTGTCGTCAGAATGGTCACGCCGAGGGACAAAAAAAGCACCGGCGTGTTCATGCGAATCACGCTTTCGTCCGGGAGGACGCCAGCAGGAATCAGTGCGACGACTATTTTCAAACCGAAGTATGCCAACCCGCAGCCGATTCCGCAGGCTGCCAGTGCAAGCACGAAACTTTCCACCAACAGTTGCCGGATAAGGCGGCCGCGGGTCGCACCCATAGCGGCGCGCATGGCTATTTCACGTTCGCGAGCGCTAGCTCGAGCCAGCAATAGGTTTGCGACATTGCTGCAAGCGATCAACAGCAGAAAGAAGATAGCGGCAAGCAAGGCGTAGAGGGTCTTCTTGAAGTCGCCGATAAGGCTGTCGAGCAGCGTTTCCGGCACGATCGCGAACTTGTCCTCCGGGAACGTTTGCTCCGGAAAGAAACCACCTGGGTTTGGCTTATGCATTCCGTGAGCGATGGCATCGAGGTCTCTCCTGGCAGTTTCCACGCTAACACCAGGTTTGAGGCGTCCCATTAGCTGGAAACTGCCGGATGCCAGGTGGTCGCGGGTGATCGGCCGCCAGAAATTCTCTCCAAGGACGTTGATCCCCCACGCGAAGGGGTTGAACTGCTGGGGCATAATTCCTACAAGTGTTGTTGGCTTGCCGTTCAGGATAAAAATGTTGCCGAGGATTTTGGGGTCGCCACCAAATTGTCGCTGCCAGAGTTGGTAATTCATTACGAAGACTGGAGGAGCGCCAGGTCGGCCATCTTCTTCCGAGAACGTGCGGCCCAGCAGCGGTTGAACTCCCAAGTATTCGAATGCATTGGTCGTCACCTCGGCACCGCCAGGAAAATAACGAACGGATTTGCCGTCGTTGTACGTCGGGCGCGAAAAGGTATAGGCAATCATGTCTTCGAACACGTGGTTCTGTTCGCGAAATGCGCGAATTTCTGCGGGGGAGAACCATGAACGAAGTCGCCGCGGACCAGCCGTTTCGAATGTCTGTCGATTAATCACAACGGATCTGCCGAAGTCTTTGTAGGGGAGCGCATGGAAGAATACGTTGTAGACAACGCCGAAGACGATAGTGGAAGCGCCGATACCGAGAGCTAACGCGAAGATGGCGATGAGCGAGAAGCGGCGGTCCTTGCGGAGAGTGCGGAGGGCGTAGCGGAAATCACGGAAAAGATTATCGAGGTGAGTTTCCCAGCGGGTGTCGCGGACTTCTTCTTTGACGCGCTCGAGGCCGCCGAATTCGAGTCGGGCGCGACGCCGGGCTTCTTCGGGCGCGATACCTGCCGCGATGTAAGCGGCGATTTGTCGCTCGATGTGGAAGCGAAGCTCTCGATCGAGTTCTTTCTCTGCGCGAGATTTCTGCAACAGGCGGCGGAGCCAGCGCATGGTCACCACTCCTTTTCCGGCGCGCCGAGGACCAGGGCGACGGCGTCGCACAGGCGCTCCCAATTGGCAACTTCGGCTTCCATTTGTCTGCGGCCCTTCTTGGTGAGCGAGTAGAACTTGGCTTCGCGTCCGGTCTCGGATTCTTTCCATTCGGCTTGCAGCCAGCCTCGGTCTTCCAAACGATGAAGCGCGGGATAGAGGGAGCCCTGATGGACCTGGAAGAAGTCCTTCGAGATTTGCTGAAGGCGCTGCGCGATAGCGTAGCCGTGGCTGGGGCCCAGAGTGACAACCTTCAGAACCAAGAGATCCAGCGTTCCTCGGAGGAGCTCTGATTTGGCTTCCGTCATAGGGATACCTAGAAAGACGACATATATGCCTGAATCGATCCAATGTCAACGACTTCCCGCGAGCGACAGACAACGGTCGCAAGGTCTATTGACATGGGGCGCGTGGAGGGATACCGTTCGGCGATACTTCCCTAGCTTGTTAACAGGGTTGCCAAAAACTATGGTCCGGGTCTCCCCCTCCTCGAGCCGCGGTATTGGGCTGGTTGCCTCACGTTCAAACACCGGACTCGCAGTTGGGCACGTTTTGCGCCGGAGGTCATTTGTGCGCCATTGCCGCCTTTTTTTCTTCGCAATTGCTTTCGTTTTACTTGCGGCCAGCTATCGAATGCGGACGGCCATTGCCGACGAATGGCAGCCCATCTCTCCGGCAGAGTTGCAGATGACCAGCGTGCCGGAAGCGCCCGGAGCGCCGGCGGTGATCCTGTACCGGCAAGTGGATCGCGACGATAGCGCGCGCACCGGAAATCAATACAACTACGTGCGGATCAAGATTCTGACCGAGGAAGGGCGGAAGTATGGCGACGTGGAAATCCCCTTCTTCAAGGACCAGGGAACAATCCACAGCCTGAAGGCGCGCACGATTCGGCCGGATGGCACGATCGCTAATTTCGAGGGCAAGGCTTTTGACAAGACGATCGTGAAGGCCAAGGGTCTGAAGTACCTCGCAAAGACATTCACGTTGCCGGATGTGCAGGCGGGCAGCGTCATCGAATACCACTACACGTATGACCTTCACGAAGGGTACGTATACGATTCTCACTGGATACTCAGCGACGAAGTGTTTACGAAATATGCCAAGTTCTCGCTAAAGCCTAACAAGGATTTTGGGCTGCTATGGAGCTGGCCGGTGGGATTACCGGCAGGAGCGGCTCCGCCAAAGCAGGAGATAGGCGGCCTAATCCGGATGGAGGCACGAAATATTCCGGCGTTCCAGATTGAAGATTTCATGCCCCCGGAGAATGAATTGAAGTTCCGAGTGGACTTCACATATCACGAAGGCGACGTCGAGAAGGAGCCGGAGAAGTTCTGGAAGAAATATGGCAAGAAACTGAACGACCGGGCCGAAGGATTTATGGGGAAGCGCAAAGCGATGGAGCAAGCGGTCGCGCAAATCGTATCGGCCAACGACGCGCCAGAAATCAAGCTGCAAAAAATTTACGCGAGGGTGCAACAGGCGCACAACACTTCCTTCGAGCTGGAGAAAACCGAGCAGGAACAGAAGCGCGACAAGCTGAAGGAGATCGGCAACGTTGAAGATCTGTGGAAAGAGGGCCGGGGTAACGCACGGCAGATTAATTGGCTGTTCGTGGCGCTAGCCAGAGCCGCGGGATTCGACGCGTATTCTGTCTATATATCCGCTCGCAGCCAATACTTTTTCAAGCCGGAGATCATGAACGCTTCGCAACTGAACGGCGACGTGGCGCTGGTCAAGCTCAATGGGAAAGACATCTATTGCGATCCCGGCTCCAAATTTGCGTCGTTCGGGCTCTTGCCGTGGGAGGAAACGTTCGTAAAGGGCTTGCGATTGGACAAGGACGGCGGAAGCTGGATCACAACGTCGTTGCCGGAGAGTTCGACGTCCACCATCGCACGCACTGCGCAGCTAAAACTTGGCGATGACGGCAGTCTCAGCGGCAAGCTGACCATCACATTTTCCGGCCTGGAAGCGCTGTGGCGAAGAAGTGAGGAGCGAAACGAAGACGAGACGGACCGCAAGAAATTCCTGGAAGATCAAGTAAGGGAATATATTCCAGCGGGCATCGAAGTGGAATTGACCAACAAACCGGACTGGAACTCCGCGGCCCCTACTTTGACGGCTGTGTACGATCTGAAAGTACCTGGGTGGGCGTCTGCAGCGGGGCGCCGAGCCCTGCTGCCGGTCGGTCTTTTCGCGGCGACCGAAAAGCAGCTCTTCGAGCACGCTGACCGCGTTCACCCCGTCTATTTCCAGTTTCCATTCGAGAAAGTCGATGAAGTAAGCATTGATCTGCCACTGGGTTGGCAGGTGAGCAGCGTACCGAAACCGTTGGACCGCGATGCGAAGGCGGCCAAGTACGCACTCAAAGTGGAGAGCGACAAGGGCACGCTGCACCTGACGCGCACGCTGCAAAGTAGTTTGCTGATGATAGACACCAAGTACTACGGGACGCTGCGAAGCTTCTATCAAACGGTGAGGACGGGCGATGAACAACAAATCATTGTGCAGCCAGAGGCGGCTGCGGCGCGCAATTAGAATGCGCGGAGTTCTGTTTATTCCGGTGGCGCTCTTGGTATGCCTGTTGGCTGCGCCGTTTCGGGCGGTCGCGGGCGATGCGCCTTCGTGGATGCACGCGCTGGTGAATGCATCGGTTCCCGCGCATGACGAAAAGACCGACGCAGTGCAAATGTATTCCGAGAAGATTGTCACGGTACAATCGGCGGACAAGATCAAGACGGTGGTGCGCAAAGCGTACAAGATTCTCCGGCCGGGAGGTCGCGAGCTGGGCACGGTGGTTATTCCTTTTGATTCGCTGACCAAGATCAGCAACTTCCACGCCTGGTGTATTCCGGCGCAAGGCAAAGATTACGAAGTGAAAGAGAAGGATGGGGCGGAAGTGGCCATGCCCGCCGTGCAAGGCAGCGAGTTGATTACCGACGTGCGCGCCAAGGTCGTGCACATTCCGGCCCCTGATCCCGGAAATCTTATCGGCTACGAATACGAGCAGGAAGATCACCCGTTTGTTCTGCAGGACACTTGGTACTTCCAGGGGGCGCAGCCCGCGCGTGAATCGCATTACACGCTGCAACTCCCGGCAGGCTGGGAATACAAAGCATCCTGGCTGAACCACGGAGAGGTGGCGCCCGCGCAGGCCGGAAACAACCAGTGGCAGTGGGTGGTCAGTGGTGTGCCGGCAATCAAGAACGAGGTGGACATGCCGCCGCATCGCGGCGTCGAGGGGCAAATGATCGTGTCGTTTGTGCCGGCGGGAGGCGCGCAGGGCAAAACGTTTGTAAGCTGGCGCGACATGGGGCTGTGGTACATGGATTTGACGCGGGGCCGGCGAGACACTTCGCCGGAGATGCGGGAGAAAGTGGCGGCGCTGACGGCTAAGTCCCCCACGCCGTTGGCAAAAATGCGAGCGCTGGCGCGCTTTGTGCAGCGGGATATTCGATACGTGGCGATCGAGTTGGGAATCGGCGGGTATCAACCACATCCGGCGGTGGATGTGTTCACGCATCGATATGGCGATTGCAAAGACAAAGCGACGCTAATGGCGTCGATGCTGAAAGAAGTTGGCATCGAGTCGTACTACGTGGTGATTAACTCGGAGCGCGGAGCGGTAACCCAGGAAATGCCCGCGCACATGGGCGGATTCAATCACGCGATCCTGGCGATCCAGCTGCCCGTGGGCGTCGATGACTCTTTACTCGTGGCGGTGATGCAGCATCCCAGGCTGGGGCGGTTGCTATTTTTTGATCCCACCGATGAGTTGACTCCGTTCGGCGGCTTGTCCGGCCCGCTGCAGGCGAACTATGGATTGCTGGCGACGCCGGAAGGGGGCGAACTGGTGGAACTGCCGCAACTCGCGCCAGCGTTAAATGGAGTCATGAGAACCGCGAAATTGACGCTGACCCCGGCCGGGACGCTGACGGGCGACGTTAAGGAAGTTCGCGTGGGAGACCGGGCTTCGGCGCAACGCTATGCGCTGAAATCGGTAACGAAGGAAGCGGACAAAATCAAACCGATTGAGACATTGCTGGCGCGCTCTCTTTCGAGTTATCGCGTGACAAAAGCATCGATTACAAATCTGGAGCAGACGGACCAACCATTTGAGTTCAACTATTCGCTGGTGGCGGACAACTACGCCAAGCCGGCAGGGGACCTTCTGCTGGTGCGGCCCAGGGTGGTCGGCGTGAAATCCAGCGACCTGCTGGAAACCAAAGAACCGCGGCAATATCCGGTGGTTTTTGACGGGCCGTCGCGCGATACGGATACCTTCGAGATAGCCATGCCCACAGGGTATGAGGTCGACGATCTGCCCCAGCCGGTGAACGCGGAATTTGGTTTTGCCAGCTACCACAGCAAGGCGGAGGTCAGCGGCAATGTTCTGCGTTACACGCGCACGTTTGAAGTAAAAGACCCGAGCGTGCCGATGGCGAAGATGGAAGATTTGAAAAAGCTGTACCGCATCATAGCCAACGATGAGCGGAATACTGCCGTATTGAAGCCCGCGGTTCCTGCCAGCGCGAAGAACTAAGCCAGTTCCAGAACGAGCTTGATCACTGAGGCTGGCGAGAAGGTGTATACGAAAGTCCCGCTGGTCGCGTCGATGTTCTTCGTTTGCGGCGTGACTACGCTTTTTTGATCGAAGGCGTTGTGGGCGTGAATGTCGGAATGGGTAAGCACCGTGGCGCTTCCCGACTTGATTTTGGCGGCATGGAGGACGAGCTGTGTTTCTCGCGATTCGCTGACCGACGGATTCACTACGGTCAGGACGAGATTCTTGTCGTGGAGGGAAGCCGAACCGTTCAGCGCCCAAAATGTTGCGGGCTTGCCGTCGCGATCGTAGTGAATGCCGGGCGCGTTGAATACGGAGCGCACGGCTTGGCCACCTTGATGGGCGGCGTACATGGCGAATACGTGGCCCACCGGCGTGACGCAGAACTTGTTTTCGTGGGCCAGATACAAACTGTTCAGGCAGTTGATCAGCTGCGCGCAGTTGGCCATGGCGACTTTTTCAGGATGGCGGTTGAAGATATCGAGCGTCATGCCGCTGAACACCGCGTCGCGCAGGGTGGGCATTTGCTCGAGCTGATCGCCGGGAGTGGCCTCGCTGCCGGGCTTGTACCAGGGACCCCATTCGTCGATGACCAGCTTGATCGAGTGACCGGGGTCCTCTTCGGCCAGGGCTTGCCAGTGATTGCTGATCATTGATTCCATGCGCTGGCCTTCGCGGAGGAGTTCGTACCAGTCGACAGGATCGAAATTTACGGCGTCACCTTTTCCTTCGACCCAGTTTTGCGTGCGGCCACGGCTGAGATTCCACGCGTAGTGATGCAAGGCAAAGCCGTAGACAGAGTGAACCTGCGATTTACCCTTGCGGACGAGTTCTTCGAGGAAGCCGCGCGTCCAACTCGCATCGTCCCCGTTGGGTCCGGAGGCGATCAGCGACAAAGGGCGGCCGTAGACAGGGAGCCACGCGGCATAGCGGCGAAATTCGACTGCGTATTCCTGGGCGGTGAAGTTGCCGCCGCATCCCCAGGATTCATTGCCGACGCCCCAGAAAGTGACGTTGAACGGATCTGCGTAACCGGCGGCGGCGCGGGTGTCCGCTAGTGTGGTGCTCCCCGCGGGAGAGTTGCAATATTCCACCCAATGATAAAAAGCTTCGGCGGGAAGACTGCGCAGGTTGGCGGCCAGGTAGGCTTGGCTGCCGATTAGCTTGCAGAACTGCGCGAATTCGTTGGTGCCGAATTGGTTGGGATCGTACTTGTGAGCAGCGGGCGACGAGGGAGATTCTTCCGCAGCCCAAAAATTCGTGCGGCGCGGGCGTTTGTCGCGCGGGCCAATGCCGTCGCGCCAATCGTAGCTGTCGGCGAAGCAGCCGCCAGGGAAGCGAACGACCGGAGGCTTGATCTTGCGCATTTCCTCGATCAGCTCTTTGCGAATGCCGTTTACGTTGGGGACTTTGGAGTTTTCGCCGACCCAGATGCCGTCGTAAATGACGCCGCTGAGGTTTTCGGCGAAGTGCCCGTAAATATTGGGGGAAACAGTGCCGAGCGGCTCGTCGAGCAAAACTTCGATGCGCGAATCCGCGGCGGAGGAAGGGGCGAAGAAGGATGGCGAGAATTTTCTAGCGAAGAGCGCCGCTCCAGCAGCTGCGGAGCGGTGTAGAAACTCGCGACGCCGGAGCATATCAGGACAGCCTCGAGCGGACGCGGTCGCTCAGCGCTTTGCCGTCGACGGTTTTTCCTTCCAGCGCGGCTTTGGCGGCTTTTACCACCGCGCCCATTTGCTTGATGGAGGTGGCGCCGGTTTCAGCGACGGCTTTAGAGATGGCGGCGTCCATTTCGGCTTCGCTGGCGCCGGCTGGCAGATACGATTCGATGATAGCCAACTCTTTGGTTTCCTTTTCGACTAGGTCGTTACGGTTGCCCTTGGCGAATTGGTCGATGGATTCCTTGCGCTGCTTGACCATGGTTTGCAGGAGCTGGATGGATTCGGGTTCGTCGAGCTTGCGGAGCTTTTCGGTTTCTTTGTAGGTGATGGCGGACTTGATCATGCGGAGAACACTGAGGCGGAGCTCGTCTTTTGCGCGCATGGCGTCGATGAGGTGTTTCTGTATCGTTTCGGCGAGGGTCATGGGCATCAATATAGCAGAGCAAGTGGAAAGGAATTAACCACAGAGTTCGCAGAGGGCACAGAGAAGAGCAAGAGGGAGTAAGATGCAGCGAACATGATGACGCGATATGACGTGGTGGTGATCGGAGCCGGGGTGTTTGGGGCGTGGACGGCTTGGCATCTCGCGCGGCGCGGGCGAAAGGTCCTGCTGGCGGATGCTTACGGGCCGGGGAATTCGCGGGCGAGTTCTGCGGGGGAGTCGCGGATCATTCGCATGGGATATGGGGCGGATGAACTTTATACGCGATGGTCGCAACGGTCGCTGGTGCAATGGAAGGAATTGTTTGCGGCGGCGGGACAGCCGCTGTTTCAGGAGACGGGCGTCTTGTGGCTGGCGGGAAAAGAGGATTTGCGTGTGCGGCAGACCGCCGAGGCGCTGCGCCGGTGCGGCGTTGCTTACCAGGAATTGAGCCGGGCGGAGTTGGAGAAACAATATCCTCAGATTGGGTTGGATGGAATCACTATGGGGCTGCTGGAGCCGCACAGCGGAGTGCTGATGGCGCGGCGCGCGGTTGCTGCGGTGGTCGATGACTTGGTGCGCGATGGAGTGGAATATCGCGTAGCTCAAATTACGGAGCCGCGGGGCTCGGGAGCGATTTCGGCGGTGACGACGAGTTCTGGCGAGCGCATCTCGGCGGACACATTTGTTTTTTCTTGCGGGGCGTGGCTTGGCAAAATTTTCCCGGAAGTTCTGGGCTCGCGTATTTTTCCCAGCCGCCAGGAAGTGTTTTTCTTTGGGGTGCCGGCGGGGGATGCGCGATTTGCGCCGCCGGCGCTGCCGACGTGGTTGTTTCAAAAGGACGAGATTTATGGGATGCCAGATTTGGAGAGCCGAGGGCTGAAAATCGCGGTGGACCGGCATGGCGAGCGCGTCGATCCGGATACGCAATCGCGTTTGGCGAGTGCGGAAGGCGCGGAAGAGGCGCGGCGTTTTGTAGAGCAGCGCTTTCCGGCTTTACGCGGCGCGCCGATTGTGGAGACTCGTGTTTGCCAGTACGAAAACACCTGGAACGGAGATTTTTTGATCGACCGGCATCCGGAGATGGAGAATGTTTGGTTCGTGGGCGGCGGGTCGGGGCACGGATTCAAGCACGGACCGGCGGTGGGAGAGTATGTGGCGGGGCGGATCTTGGATGGGGCAGCGAGCGAAGAAAGATTTTCGTTGGGCAGCAAAGAGACGGTGCAAAGGAGAGCGGTGTTTTAGAGAGGACGAAACGAAGCAACGAGGTAATGAAGTAACAAAAAAAACTCCACCGCTTCGATGTTCCAACTACGGCGATTCGAGAATCGCGGCTCGGTGCGGGATTCACTCGCTGGATTTGGCGTGCTTCCACCAGAGGACCAGGCCCACGATAAGACCGAGTCCGCCGGTGCCTAGTATGAAGGGACGCGCTAATGGAATGGCGAGCCAGGAAAGGACGACGAGCCCGATCGAAACGATGGCTCCGACAGGTGTGCCGGGTACAGTCAAGCCACCATATCGGCCAATGAAATTGGATTTGCGTTCGGGCATGACGTCACCGGCGCATCAACCAAAGGACCAGCCCAACCAACCCACCTAGTAAAGCCGCGCCAACCAAGAACCATCTCGCTTGGGGAACGCCGATCCAGCCCATCGCCAAGAAACCGACGGCAATAATTCCCCCAGCGAGCCCACCATCAACAACTAGACGCCCCGTTATGCCGAGATGATGGTTACTCGAAATCATAGAATCACTTTAGCACCGTCCGCAGATCCCGGCCGGTCATGTCTTTTGGTTGGGGCTGGCCGAGGACGGCGAGCATAGTTGGGGCGATGTCGCGGAGAGCGCCGCCGGGTTGCAAGCGGAGGTGATCGTCATCTGTGACGAGGACGAAGGGAACGGGATTGGTTGTGTGATAGGTGTGGGGCCCGCCGGTCTTGGGATCGATCATGGTTTCGGCGTTGCCGTGGTCGGCGGTGATGATCCAAGCGCCGCCCCGTGGTTGCAGAGTTTGGTAGATACGCGCGAGGCCGGCGTCGACCGCTTCGACAGCTTTGATGGCGGCTTCCAGCTTGCCGGAATGGCCGACCATGTCTGCATTGGCGTAATTCATGATGATGGCGTCGAACTCGCCCTTTTCGATGGCTTTCACCACCGTGTCGGTGATTCCCTCGGCGGACATTTCCGGTTTGAGGTCGTAGGTGGCTACTTTGGGAGAGGGGACGAGGATGCGCTCTTCGCCGGCGAAGGGCTTTTCCACGCCGCCGTTGAAGAAATAGGTGACGTGCGCGTATTTTTCGGTTTCGGCGCAGCGCAGGTTTTTGTAGTCCAGGTCGGCAAAGACTTGCGCGAGGATGTGCTCGAGTTTTTCGGGTCCGATTACATACTTTAGCCAGGGCCAGTTTTTGTCGTACTGCGTCATCGCTACGTAGAAGAGATTCTTCGGGCGCTTGGGGTCGACGAATTTGTCGAAGTCGGGTGCGGCGAGCGCGTAGGTCATCTGGCGGGCGCGGTCGGCGCGGAAGTTGAAGAAGATGACGGCGTCATCGTCGCGAGTCGGGCCCACCGGCGGGGCCGCGGGGCCGCTTCCCCTGGTTACGACGATGGGCTTCACGAATTCGTCGGTGACATCCTGCTCGTAACTGCGCTGCAGGGCGGCGACAGGATCGTCCGTGCGGGTTTCCGCTTCGCCGTGGACGACGGCGCGATAGGCGAGTTCGACGCGCTCCCAGCGATTGTCGCGATCCATGGCGTAATAGCGGCCGACTAGCGTGGCAATCTGGCCGACGCCGAGTTCACGAATCTTTTGCTGCAACTGCCGGACGAAATCGCGGCCGCTGTGCGGCGGCGTGTCGCGGCCGTCCATGAAGCAATGGATAAAAACGTTTTCGACTTTTTGCTGCTTAGCCATTTCGAGCAGCGCGAACAGATGATTGATGTGCGAGTGCACGCCGCCGTCGCTAAGCAGGCCCATAAGGTGCAGGTGGCGCTGGCGGCCGCGTTCCATGGCTTGCTGGAAAAGCGGCACGCTTTGCAATTGCTTGTTGGCGATGAGCAGGTCGATGCGCGTGATATCCATGTGTACGATTCGGCCGGCGCCGATGTTCAGGTGGCCGACTTCGCTGTTGCCCATTTGGCCTTCGGGCAGGCCGACGTAGGGGCCGGACGTGTGGATCAGCGTATTTGGAAATTTCTTGAGCAACGCGTCGTAGGCGGGTTTTCGCGCGAGGGCGACAGCATTGCCTTTGGTTTCAGCGCGGTAGCCCCAGCCGTCGAGCACTGTGAGCACGATGGGTTTGGGTCGTTTGGCCATAGCTGGTCAGGATACATGGAGGAGGAATTTCTGGCTATGCGCAGGGGAGGTGGGGGTTCGCGCGTTTGCAGAGAGGATAAGGCACACGAGCAGGGGTGTCGCGCGACGCGGACTGGGACGGGTGCAAGCGGCCCCTATGAGGCCCCCCTCCCCTGGTTTTTTCATAAGTGTTGATGGCTCTGTTGACATCCCCGGCACAGTTCTTATTTCGAGGGTCGACAAGAAGAGGCTTACGGTGTTTTCTGATGGAGCAGGCCGAAGTCGGACTCCTGCCCTTTGCTCGCGTGGCGCTGGAAGTGGCCACACAGGTTTTGCCTCCTTACCGCACGCGCTTCAGCAAACATCAGTTCACCCAGCCGCAGTTGCTGGCGGTGCTGTGCCT
>Ga0137415_10001178_pt1 | contig 25855 bp, 23 predicted proteins | sample CZODoug3_1_1_16f_FD_183082 | JGI IMG/M metagenome (GOLD analysis project Ga0137415, IMG submission 183082) | Vadose zone soil fungal communities from Angelo Coast Range Reserve, California, USA - CZODoug3_1_1_16fungal (Hybrid Assembly) | ecosystem: Environmental > Terrestrial > Soil > Vadose...
TCGCTGCACTTCCGGCCGCCTCGCCAGGGACGCAACCCGAAAACGGGCGAGGCGGTCGCGTTGTCAGGCAAGTACGTCCCGCATTTCAAACCCGGGAAGGACTTGCGCGAGCGCGTCAATGACGGCGCTGACAGACCCATTCGCGACTGAAATCGCCGTAGACGATTTCAGTCGGTAAACGCATAGCTCTGTAACACTGACGCTGTTATCTTCGGCGGCGTGATCGAGCTGCCACCAATTCTGCTCGCACTGGCCTTCGTATCAGTCGGCTTCGCCTGCTGGATACTAGGGCGGCGCAATGGCGCGGCCCGCACAGTCCGATTGCCGCGCGACTACTACGTCGGCCTCGACCATTTGATCAACGACCGGTTCGACCACGCGGCCGAAATTTTCTCGCGCATGGCGCAAGCTGACGGCGATGCCGCGGAAATCCAGTTCGCTCTGGGAAGCCTCTTTCGTAGACGTGGCGAAGTTGATCGCGCCATCGCCATTCATTCGCGGTTAAGGGAGCACGGCGCTGTCGCGCTGCGCGACAGGGCTGCTTTCGCCCTGGCGCTCGATTACCTCAGCGCCGGCCTCATGGATCGTGCGGAGCGGTTGCTGGAGGAGTTGGCCGCATCACGGGAGTATCGCAACGCCGCATTGGATCATCTGTTGCGCATCTACGAGCAACAGGGCGACTGGGCCAACGCGCTCAAAATATTCCACGATCTGCCACCCGCTCTCCAACTCGAACGACGCACGGTCGCTGCACACTACCTATGCGAGCTTGCCGAACATGCGCTTCTTCAGGGCGACACTGAACGTGCTCGGACCTTGTTGCGCCAGGCGCGTACCCATGACCCCGAGCTTCCGCGTGCGCAGGTACTCACTGCCCGGATGACCGAGCTCGGTGGCAACTCCGCCGAGTCACTATTGCTCTATCTCAGTGCTCTCGAGGCGTTCCCGGGGCTCGCGCTGGAAATCATTCCAAGGGTTCTTGCATTGGCCAAACAGGTGGGCGAGGGCGATGTTCTTTGTCAGGTTGCTCGACGGCTGCAACGCAACGGTCGGGTCAGCGGGCGCCAACTCGCCTGGTTGCTAGCGACAGCGCTGCCACCGCAGGACGTAATCCGTTTGCCGTCAGTTACGCGGGAGTTTGACGCAGGCATCGATTCTGCCGCGGACGCAGCATCACTCGGGGCGCTGTTGACCCGTATAGGCGACGCCGGCGGGCGCTACCAGTGTGACGACTGTGGCTTGAGTAGCGTGGGCTGGTATTGGCACTGCCCCAAATGCCGCTCGTGGGACAGCATGCGACCGGCTGTTTTTAAGTGGGCCGAACGAACCGATGACGCTGCACGTGCCATCTGACTATGCTTTGGGAAATGTGCGCTGGCATATACTTTGCTGCATTCCAGGACGTTAGACTCAATGCTCACGGTTTTTTGTCTTAATTTGGCTGCCCGCAGGAGAAGAATTTGATGAGGACGAACCCCACGTCGGCCATTCGCACGGCCGTATTTCCCGTGGCCGGCCGCGGTACGAGATTCTTACCGGCTACCAAGGCCAGTCCCAAGGAAATGCTGCCCGTCGTCGACAAGCCCCTGATCCAGTACGCAGTGGAAGAGGCGTTGTCGGCTGGGGCAACACGGCTGGTGTTCATCACGGGTGCCTCCAAGCGCGCGATCGAAGATCACTTCGACTCCGACCAGGAGCTAGAGCACATGCTGGAAGCGCAGGGTAAAAGTGACCTGCTCAACCAGGTGCGTAGTGTCCTTCCGTCCTATGCGTCGTGTATTTATATCCGGCAGCCTGCGCCGCTGGGTTTGGGTCATGCGGTGCTGTGCGCACAACCAGCCGTAGGATCCGAGCCCTTCTTCGTGCATCTCGCTGACGACCTCATCAGGAGCGAGGTCGCCTGCTTGCGACAGATGGCTGACGTTTACGAAGCGAAGCGCGCCAGCGTGCTGGGTGTTCAGGTCGTTCCAAAGAGCGACACCGATAAGTACGGCATCGTTGCCGTCGAAGCCGATAAGTCGGCTACCAGCCGCGTGAACAGCATCATTGAGAAGCCGAAGCCCGCGGACGCGCCGTCAAACCTGGCGGTTGTGGGTCGATACGTACTGTCGCCCGCCATTTTCGAGCACCTGGAAAAGATCGGCCAGGGCGCAGGCGGCGAGATTCAGCTGACTGACGGTATTGCGGCACTCATGAAGGAAGAGGCTGTGTACGCGCACCGCTTCACCGGCAAGCGCTATGACTGCGGCAGCAAGCTGGGTTACCTGCAGGCCACTGTTGAGTTTGGCCTGGGCCATCCGCAGCTGGGCAGGGACTTTGGCAAGTACCTGCAGAGCCTCAGCCGCGAGACCATCAACTCCATTGCGGCCAAGGGCAACGAGTACGCCCAGGTCGATCGCCGCAAGGACAGCGGCACAAATGGTTCGTCCAGGAATGGGGCCGCCAAGCCCACGAATGGTGCCGGCAAGCCTGCGGTCAGGGCTTCGGCACGGCGGAAGGGATCCACAGGGTTACGACAGCGCCCGTAATAGTTCCGTCTGAGTTGGCGTCGGGGCGGTTCGCCAGGCTGAGGCGACCGCCATGCGCTTCCACAATCTCCCGGCACAGAGTCAGGCCCAGGCCTGTGCCGGTTGCTTTAGTCGAGTAGAACGGCAGCAGCGCATCCCGTAGTACGCTCTGCGTCAGTCCGCTTCCCCGGTCGGAAACCTCAACCACGAAATCTTCTGCGTGCTCGCGGACTTTCACCGTGATGTCCTCGGGCTTTGAGCCTGACTCCGCGGCGTTCTTCAACAGGTTGATCATCACCTGTTCCAGCTGGCTGGCATCGAAGGATCCCGGGCGTGAGGGTAGTGCTCCTTCGAGCTCGAATGTCATCGTGCCTCGCAGCCGCTGCATGAACTGCCCCCAATCCACCGCCGCCGGCAGGGGCCGCGGCAGCTTCGCGAATCGCGCATATCCGTCAATGAACGAAGCCAGATGCGCAGCTCGATCGCCAATGGTGGCAAACACCCGATCCAACTGTGCATCCTCGCGAGCCAGCAGTTGTCCCGAATGAGCTAACGAGGTGATGGGCGCCAAAGAGTTGTTTAGTTCGTGCGCTATCACCCGGATCACCTTCTTCCAGACGGCGACCTCCTGCGCCGCAAGTTCGCGCGTCAGCTGCTTCAGCAAGAGCAACTGTTGTGGTTGAGCATTCAGGTGAAATCGGCGCTGCGACAAATGGTAGACCTGCGGCTCCCCCTCTACCTCCATCGTGAACAGCGTGTCGGCATTGCCCGTGACTGCTTTACGCAACGGCGCCGGCGACTGCTGCAGGATCTCCATGAAGTCCAGTCCTTCGAGCTTGCGACCGCTGTGGAACAGCTGGCGGGCGGCGATGTTGCTGTAGACGATGCGACCTGAAGAGTTGGTGAGCACCATCACCAGCGGCGTAGTTTGAATCACCGTATCGAGCAGCAACTCGCGCTGATGCAGGTCGAGCCGTTCGCGCCGCAACAGATCTCCGAGAGCGTTGTAGGCAACCACCAGATCGCCAATCTCATCGTCGGAGATCTTTCGGATGCTCACACTGTAGTCATGGTCGCGCATGCTGACTATGCCGTCGCTCACTGCTCGCAGTACGCGCGACCACGGCCGCGTAACCAGGGTTGCGATCCAGACAATCAGGGGTGAGGCCGCGAGCAGGCCGGCCAATGCCGCAATGAACGGGGCCCGAAAATAGTATCCAGCCGTGGCCGTGACAGCAGCCACCAGGATCGCAACCACCCCCAGCCCAGCGACAGTCCGTCCAGACAGAGACGTACGCATTACGAGTTGGGGGACTTGAGCCCCAACTTCTCCATCCGTCGGTACAGCGCCTGGCGTGACAAGCCCAACTCCCGGGCCGCCTGCGCAACGACGCCTTGTGCACGCCCCAGTGCCTGCTCAATGGTGCCGCGATCGAGCGTCGTTTCCTCCTGTACGGCCACGACTGGCAACACCAGCTCGGCAGCCTCGATCGTCTCGTTCGAAGACAACAAACACGCGCGCCGTATCGTGTTCTGAAGCTCGCGAACATTCCCCGGCCAGGGATGGCGGATGAGCGCAGCTACCGCATCCTGCGCAAGCGTAAACCCGGGTTCCAGAAAGTGGCGCGCCAGCACGGCAATGTCCTCGCGCCGCTCCACCAACGCCGGCATCTCCAGCTCAATCACATTGAGGCGGTAGAACAAGTCCTCTCTGAACTTTCCCTCGCGGATGGCGCTCCGCAGGTTCGCATTTGTCGCGGCGATGACTCTGACACGTGTGCGCCGTGTCGTGTTGGACCCCAGCCTTTCAAACTCGCCGGTCTGCAACACGCGCAACAGCTTGGCCTGCCCACTGCCGGAGAGATTCCCCAACTCATCCAGGAACAGCGTCCCGCCATCCGCCGCTTCGAATCGGCCAATGCGGGCTCGTGCCCCGGTGAATGCCCCGGTCTGCGTGCCGAAGAGCTCCGCTTCGATTAAATCGTTGGGTAGTGCCCCGAGATTCACCTTTAGATAGGGCTTCGCGCGCACTGACGAGTTGGCTTGCACGATGTCGGCCAGGACCTCCTTGCCCGCACCATTCGGCCCGGTGACCAGTACCGGAACATCCGCATGGGCAATATGAGTTGCCGTGGTCACCAGTGCATGCATCGTTTCGCTTTCGTACACGATGCCGCGCAGATCGAAGTGGTCCGCGAGAGCCGCGCGGGCCCGGGTTCTCTGGGCTCGCAGTGCCTGTGCTTCGGCCCGGGCTTTGCGCAGGTCGAGCAGGTTTCGCACTGACGTCAGGAGGCGCGCGTCGTCCCAGGGCTTTGCAATGTAGTCAGCGGCGCCGGCCTTGACCAGGTCGACCGCCGTTTCCAGGTGTGTCCACGCCGTCAACAGAATGATGGGTATATCCGGGAAGCGGGTCCGGATCTCGTGAAACAGCGCTACCCCTTCCTCGCCGGTCGTCGCCTCCCGGCGGAAATTCATATCCTGAATCACGAGGTCCACGGGGTCCCGGCCGAGCCGGCTCAAGCCTTCAGCCGGCGAGGCCGCAGTCAACACCCGTGCACCGTGAATCGACAACAGAACGTCGAACGCCGTGCGGACTGCTTCATTGTCGTCAATGACGAGAACAGTGCCGGCGTCCAGATTCATACGGTTCGAGTTGCCACTGACGGGGATACGGCGGATGCCTTTCGCGCAGGTTGCCAGACAGCCAGCTGGCCAATGGTCCATAGCACGGGAATACCACCTACCAGGTAATACAGGTCCAAGCGGGGGAGTTTATATTGTAACGACAGCCAATATCCCACTCCCAATGCCAGCGCGCAGCCCACGGCGATTCCGGTCGTGGTGATCATCGCGTTTTCGACCATGAAATACCGCAGGATGTCCCCGCGGCGGGCCCCTATGGCGCGGCGCGTACCGATCTGCTTGGTGCGGGTGCTGACGTTGAATGTCGCCAGCCCGAAGATGCCCAACATGCTGATAGCGACCAGCAGGGTGGTCACCGCAATCAGGAAGACCTCCATGTTTTTGTCCCCGGAGTAGCCGCGGTCCTTGAATCGCTGCAGGGGCCGGATCCAGTCAATGAGCCGGTTGGTATCGGAGGTGGACAGATGCTCTTCGAGGTTGCGGGCGATCGTTTCGCGTTGACCCGGCGCCGTGTGGACCAAGTAGTACATCGCGCCGCTATACGAAAAGGGCAGGCGGGGTAGCAGGTAGACGCTGTCCAGGTGAGTGTATTCGGGCCAGGCCGCCTGCATCCGTTCCACGACTCCGATGACCGTCGCGGGATGGCGCAACTGATCGTAAACCGTCTTGCCCACGGCGCTCTGGTTTGGAAAGAGTACGTCCGCCATCGCCTTCGTCATGATGAGCTGTGACTCGAACCTGGACGCCGTACCGTTGGTAATGGGCGGCTGAATTTCCTCCGCACGGAAGTTGCGGCCGGCGATCAGATGCAGTCCCAGGGCATCGATGCCCTGCTCGTCGACCTCCAGATACTGGCCGCCCTCGCCGCCAGCGACGCCGCCATCCGGATGGTTGCTGAGCGATCGTGAGCTGCCGCCGTTGCTCAGCGGGACCGAGTTGACGGCAGTCGCTGCAGTCACGCCGCGGACCCCACGGATATATGCGAGGTCGTTGCGAATCGCCGCGACGTTGTCATAGTCGCGCGTGAAGCCGGAGCTGGAGACCACCAGGATGTTGTTGGTGTCCATTCCCGTCGGCCGGCCGATCTTGTCGACGCGTTGCTTGACGATGTACACCGCGTTTACGAGCACCGCCAGCGCAATGGCAATCTGAATCGCCACGAGGACGGCTCCGGTCCGGTTGCGCAACAGCGCGGACAGAATAGGGCGCATTGGGATACTCATGGTTATTGACTCTTTAAGTAAACTGCGGGCGGCAGTCGCCCGATTCGCCACGCTGGATACAAACCAGCGGCCAACGTCGCAACAATCGCAAGAATCACCGCCCACACCACACTGGAGGTGTCGAAATGTGTGAGCTCCTGGAATCCGCCCCGCTCACCAAATCGCACTGACGCATACAAAGCGTGCACCGCCCATAATCCGACTGCTGCCAGGATCAGCCCCAGCAGGGCGCCGCAACCCGCCAGCACACCCACTTCAACCAGATGTTGTTGGAATATCTGCCTGCGGCTCGCCCCTAGTGCCCGCCGTACCCCGGTGCTCGCAGCTCCGTTGAGGAACTTCGCCAGCAGCAGCCCGACTGTGTTGATCAGGCTCACCGCCAGGAATGCAAAGGACAGCCCGACCAACACGCGATTGTCGTTTTCGACGACTCCCTGGTCCACCAGCCACTGCGGCACCGGGGTCAAGCGGTTATTGCGCGGTCGGGGGAAACGACCCGCAGCGTGTTGCTCAGCCCAGTAGGAATCGATGAACGACTGCATCCGCTCGCGGCTGTTCGCATTCGGGAACTCCACCCACATCTCCAACCACACGCAGTCCGAGTTCAGCATGTCCTTGTAGCCGTTCAACGGCTCAGGCTTCCAGCAGTTGGAGCTGCCCGCGGAGAGCAGCTCCATGGAGGGACCCCAGCCGAACGGCACATAAGCATCCTCGGCTACGTCGAACGGGCCGTTGTTGAGATCATAGAACTTGGGCTGCGGCGACCATTCCTCCAGAACTCCGATGATGCGGAACTGCTGGTTGTTCCACTGGATGGTGCGGCCGACGCTATTGCCGCCGCCGAACAGCAGCTGGTTTTCCTTGTGGCTGATGACGATCACCGGCTCGGGACCATCGTCAGCGGGCGCGGCCCAGCCACCGCCATACTCGAATGGCACATCGAACATCGCGAAGAAGTCGGCGCTCGTCGCTCGTGAGATCACGCGGTGAGGACGTTTTTCCGCGGTCCCGCCGGTGATGATGCCGTTGACCTTGTACATGACGACCTTGCGCTCGGGTATCTTTGATTGCGCCAGGTACCTGGAGTCCTTGTACGTCAGCATCTCGGGCGCGAGTCCCGGGTGTTGGGGGTCGTAGACGTCATTCGGGTCCCAGTTGTCCATGGTGACGGCATACAACCGGTCGCCTTTCCACCAGATCGGGTTGCCGGACATGGCGTGGTAAACCGTCAGGGTCATCACGCACACCGCGATACCGAGCGCAATTGCTCCGACCATGAGCGCTGTGAGTCCCGGGTTGCGCCGGAAGCTCATGAATGCGAGTCGCAGGTAGTAGGCGGACATGTTTAGTTCCCCGTCGCAGCTCTGGATTCGTAGACTTTCAAATCCGAAATCTGGCCATCCACGACGTGTATGTTGCGGTGCGCACGCCGCGCCAATTCCGGATCGTGCGTCACCAGCACGATGGTGGTGCCCATCTCATTGATCTGTTCCAACAGGTCCATCACCTGCCGCGCCATGAGCGAATCCAGGTTTCCCGTGGGCTCGTCGGCCAGCAGGAAGGCCGGATCGCCCGCTATCGCCCGTGCTATGGCGACACGTTGTTGCTGACCCCCTGACAGCTGCGAAGGCATGTGTTTGACCCGCGATGCCAGGCCAACCAGCTCGAGTGCACTCGTGATCCGCTCGTGGCGGTCCGAGCTCTTCAAGCGCCGATAGCGCAACGGCACATCCACGTTGTCATAGATGTTCAGATCCGGGATCAGGTTGAAGCTCTGGAAGATGAAGCCGATCTTCTCGTTGCGCAGGCGCGAGCGGGCGTCGTCCGAGAGTCTGCTGACATCGTTGCCATCGAGCACGTACTTGCCTGATTCGAATGTCTCGAGGAGGCCTGCGACATTCAGGAAGGTAGTCTTGCCGGAGCCCGAGGGACCGGTGACGGCAACAAACTCACCCGCGGCGACGTCGAGCGAGAAGTCCCGCAGCGCGTGAGTCTCTATCAGGTCGGTGCGGTAGACCTTACCGACGTTTTGCATCTCGAGCATTTTGGCCGTTCCTTTCGTTTGGGGGCTCAATTGGAAATCAACATGTCGGGTTCGCCGTTGAAGTCACGCGTATCCGAAACTATTACGCGGTCGCCCTCGGTGAGCCCGTGGAGGACCTCTATTTCCGAGACTGATGCGGCGCCGAGCTGCACCGCAGTACGCACGGCGTGGTCGCCGCGGATGACGTACACCTGGGTCGTGCCTTCGTCGATCTGCGGGCCCCGCTCAAATTTCAGAACGTGCTCGCGCTCGTCCAACATGATGCGTACCGAGGCACGCTGATTCTGGCGCAATCCCGGGAGTTGATCCTTGAATCGAACCCGGCCTGTCACCAGGCTCTGCCGGACTTCCGGTGAGATGGCAGTGACCGTACCGGGTTGGATGCGGCCGTCCAGAGTGATCTCGGCGGCCATCCCCGACTTGATGTCGCGGGCGTAGGTTTCGGCCACCTGGAATTCCAACTCGAATGCGCCCAGGTCCACTACGGTGACGACGGGAGCGCTTTCAGCGATGCGGGCTTTCTCGGGCTGACCGAGATTGGCGACCATGCCGCTGACGGGTGAGCGAACATTCAACTCAGCGACCCGGCGCTTCAAATTTTCGACCACCAACGCCTGGCGATCGCGTTCGAGCTTGCGGGTCTTCAGGTCCAGCACCACGCTGTCGCGCTCTAGTCCCGCAGTGTCACGGGCATGTTCGAAATTGAGCTTGGCCGTCGCGACATCGTCGATGGAGCGCTGATAGTCGCGTTCGCTCATGGCGCGCTGGTCCCACGCCCACTGGGCTCGTTTGAGCTCCCGCTCCGCGGCTGTGATGGCCACCTGCGCGAGATCCGCTTGCTGCTTACTCGTGAGCAGTTGCCGGCGGATCTCGATCTGCTGACGGTCGAGTGCCGCGCTGAGGCTGTCGAGGGTGGCGTGCTCGCGCTGATATTCGTTGTTGAGCTCTGGGCTTTCCAACGTCGCAAGCACCTGCCCCTTGGTCACAGTGTCGCCCGCTCGTACGAGGTAGCTGACGGTTCCTGGGGCTATGGCGAACAGCGTCGGGTTCACTGCCGCGATGACGGTACCTTGCGCGGCAACGTCGCGCACAAACCGTCCTTTCGCGACGGCCACGATGCGCAGGCGATCGCCTGCGATGACATGGCTGGAGTTAGACCACGCATGGATCAACCACGCGACCAGTGCCACTAGAACGATTGCTGCAGCCGCGGACACGTGCACCCAGCGTTGCTTGTGCCACGGCCGATGCGCGGTGGCGATGGCTGTGTCTTGGTGCTCCGTACCTCGCACGGACGTTGCTTCGGAGAGGCGTTTTAGTTCCGCGATTTTCATGTGCAGGTGCAACTGCACGGGGTATGCCAAACGCCTTGTGCTTCGCAAGCCGATGAAATTGCTGGCTATTCCTGCGGGCTGGCGTTGGCTGCGGCCGTCGGGAGTGTCCGGGCCCCGGACACCGGACGGGTTCGCGGACACCGACCGGACACCCGGCGGACATGGTCCCTACACAGCGTCGACATGTTGGCGAGCCACCATTGACGCGCAAGTGCGACGCTCGAAGGCCGCGGCGTTGCACACTCACGGCGCATTAGCGCGTGCGCATGCCTCGCAATTGCGCAGGCCTCGGCCCGGCTGTCGTTTGGGCTTGCGCCCGCGTGCGCGTGCACGCAAGCTCACACTAACATCAACCCAGGAGGATCTGATGGCCACTCGCCGCCCCACCGAGCCCCCTCGCAGCCCTGAAATCGCGAAGGAAATTCCCAAGGCCATTAAGGCAGATGAGAAGGCTGCCCCGAAGGCTCCGTCTCGCGCGCGCGCCAAGGCGACAACGCCCCGCGCGAAGTCGACGACGACGGCTTCCGCGGCTGTTGCAGTCAGCGAGGACGTGAGGCGCGGAATGATCGCCGAGGGAGCATACCTGCGCGCCGAACGTCGCGGATTCGCTCCGGGTCATGAGGCTGCGGATTGGCTCGCCGCTGAGGCTGAAGTCGATGCGCTGCTGAAGGCGCGCCACGGTGGCACGTCGCAGTAGAACGTCTCGCGGATGCGGCGGACGCTGTCGCGGTGACCGCGTCGTTGTCGCCGGGCGAAAGGCAACGCCGAGAGCGTATGTTGCGGCAACGGTAAGCGCCCATGCCGCAGTCGGCACCGGCGCATATCGCGGTGGCGACGACGCCATCAACGCAGCGTCGACACGGGGCGTTGGCTCCCGCGGCTCAGTCGCCGGTGCTCTAGCTCAATGCTTCGCGGGCGCTTTGGCAGCCGGTTTCGGTGGCGGGCCCTGTTTTTCGTCCGGCGGTGCCAATCCGTTTGAGTACAGGATCTTCCCCTCCGGCGTGACGAATATCGCGTCGTATTGGGGCATCCGGTTGATGATCTCCAACGCCTTCTCCGGCCCCAGCACGAAAGCCGTCTTCGACATACCGTCTGTTTCCGTCGCCGTCGGTCCGAGGATGGTCGCGCTGCGAACCTTGCTCGCCGAGTGACCTGTGCGCGGGTCAATGATGTGGTGGTATCTGACTCCCGCCTCGTCGAAGTAACGCTCGTAGTCGCCTGACGTCGACATCGCTGAATTCACGATCGGGATGCGGGTGACGACCTTGTCCTTGTCGTCCGGATTGCGAATGCCAATGACCCACGGACGCCCCATGCGATCGCCGATGATCCGTGAGTCGCCGCCGGCCGTGACCAGCGCGTGTTGGAATCCGCGCGCCTGGAGGATCCCGATGCCGTGATCCACAGCGTATCCCTTGCCGATACCACCCAGGTCTATCCGCATTCCCTGATGCTCAAATCGCACCGTGTGGTGCTCCGAATCGAGCAACATATTTCGCCAGTTCACGCCGGGCAGCGCCGCCTTGATCTGTTCCTCCGTCGGCTTTATGTGATGCGGGAAGTCGTACAGATGACCAACACTCGCATACGTGATGTCGAACGCGCCTTCCGTGATGATGGAGTAGTGCGTTGACAGCTTGATCAAATCGAACAGCTCGGGATCGACCTGCACCGGTTCCTGGGCGGCGCGCGCATTGATCTGCGACAGCTGGCTCTCGGGCTTGTAGTGGCTCATGAGCTCATCGATGCGACGCATGTCCGCCATTACGGCATCGATGCCCGCTTCGCCCTTCGCGGCATCTTCGCTCCATACCTCGACGTAAATTCGAGTGCCCATGATCGCATCGGTGCGCTCATGCCACTCAGCCCGCACGGGCAGTGACGCTAGGGAAAGGAGCAGGGCGACGATGGGGGCAAACCGGATGGGCATGAACGGGTCTCGTGGCACCAAAGGACGCGTAGCATGACGCCACTGGGCGCGGACGGCTACCGCCGTGCGCCCCACGCGGCCGTAGTTGTACCGCCGCGGGCCGCGCCACCTCGTCAGCCTACATACCTCGCGACCGCCATACTGATCACCGTGATCAGGAGCAGCCCAGCCGCAATGCGCTGTCCCTTCATCGGATTCTTCTTGCGGGTCGCTCCTTGAACGCCAGCCGCTGCGATTGCGCACAGCGCGCCTAGCGACAGCGTGTGTTCCATCGGTCCTCCGGGTCCACGATGCAGCACTGCCCATAGCCCGACGCCTGCGAGAACCGTGATCGTCGCCGCGCCCATTTGGGGTCCGAACAATGCCGGGGCGCCAGCGCCACCCGAGCGCACGATCGCGAATGTAGAGCCTGCCCAGAAGACGCCGCCGAGGATATGAAGCCCGATCAGAACAATGAGAACCAGTTGCATGCTTTCGCTCCTTCGATCAATATTGGGTTTACACGATGTATACCCAATTACGCTGGCGTACACAATGACGCCGAAGGGGGGCCGCCGCACACCCGGGGGCAGCGACGCTCACGCAAATTCGGCTACGAGCCGCGGGAAGCGCGCGGCTGGCAGCAGCGGTCGCGAGTCGTCCAGCCGGCGCGAATACCACAGCGACAAACGCGAATCCGACGCGGCGAAGACGCGCGCCCGGATCGTGTCGGCTGCGGCGAAACATCTGCGTTCGGCGAAAGGCATCAAGGGACTGTCGCTGGAGTCGGTTGCGAAGGAGGCCGGGGTGACCCGGCTGACCGTTTACAAGCAGTTCGGCTCACGGCGGGGGCTGCTGGAGGCGGTGTTCGATGATGTTGCCCGGCGCGGGGGGTTGCATCGGATCCCTGACGCGATGGCGGAGCCGGATCCGCGGGTGGCAGTGAAACGGTTGGTGTCGATCTTCTGCGAGTTCTGGTACTTCAACAGCAAGATGCTCGGGCAGATCATCGGAGCGAGTGTGGTCGACCCCGGGTTGGAGCGCGGCATCCTCGATCGCAACGAGCGCCGTCGTAAAGGCTTCGCCACGCTGTTCAACCGCATGGCGGGCGCAGGCACGCTACCCCCCGAAATCCACGAAGAAATAGTGGATACTCTGTTTGTTCTGACCAGCCATGCGGTATTCTCAGGACTCGCAATCAACGGCCGGAGTGTTGAGACGGTGTGCGGGTTGGTGCAGGATCTCGCTATCCGCACGCTCGACCGATTAGGGGTATGATGCGACATGACAAAGACGATCTCCCGACGTGAGATGTTGTTCCTTGCGCTGCTTGGCGGCAGCGCCGGCGGCGCATTGGCGGATGCACCGCCTCCCAAAGTGGACGAGAAGGATTCCCTGGCTGCCGCGTTGGGTTACGTTTCGGACGCCAGGCACGTCGATAAGAAAGCCAGTCCGCAGTACAAGGCCGGCTCGACGTGCTCGAATTGCTCCTGGTATCAGGGCAAGCCCGGCGATCCGGCTGGCGGCCCGTGCACATTTTTCCCGGGCAAAAATGTCGACGCCAACGCCTGGTGCCGAATGTTCAATAAGAAGCAGTAGCTACGGATTCCACGCGGGCGGGGTCAGGCGCCGCTTTCCATCAGTCGACTTCCTGACTCCGGGCTCATCGAGTCCCTCGCGATCCCACAGCTCGCAGGTGACTTGCCGGTGGCGCTGATCGAGCGCCTCGCAATAGTTGGTGTACAGGCACAGGCGGACTCGCGACCCGTGTCCCGTAACCACTTTACGGAACCAATCGGGATCGGCCAGCGCCTGGCGCGCAAAACCGATGATGTCAGCCTGCTCGCTGGCCAGGCACCTCTGCGCCTGCTCGAAACTATGGATGCCGCCCGCGGCTACAACCGGCGTGGCAAAGCCCTGTTGGCGCACAGCAGTACGAATTCGCGCGGTGGATTCGAGATTGCGCCCGAAAGGGCCGGCGGCATCGGAGTAGTACGATGGCATGCATTCGTAGCCGCTGCGACCTGTGTAGGGATAAGCGGCGTCGCCCACCTTCGGCTGCTTGGCATCGTCAAACTTGCCACCGCGTGACAATGACAGGAAGTCCATTCCTGCTCGCGCAAACTCCGTTCCAAAGTACACAGCGTCGTCGATATTCGACCCGCCCGCGATGCATTCGTCCGCGAGAAACCGGCACCCGACAACGAAGTCGTCGCCCACTTCCTTGCGGACCCGTGAATACACTTCCAGTGGAAGTTTCACCCTGTTGGTGATCTCACCACCGTAACCATCCTCGCGTGTATTCGATCGTGATAGGAAGGACGCCATCGTGTATGCGTGGGCGAAGTGCAGTTCCACGCCGTCAAATCCCGCCTGGCGTGCGCGCCGTGCTGCATCGGAGAACAGTGTCGGCAATTGACGCGGGAGGTCGCGAATATGCGCCAAATGGGTGTCGGTAACCCGTTCGCGGGCACCGAACTCCAGTGAGTCGAGCTCGCGAGCATCGAGTACCTTCGCCGCTTCTTCCGGTGCTAACGAAAGCAACCACGCTCGCACTTCGCCATCCGTCGCTGCGGCATTTCCGAACGCCCCGCGGTGGCGCGGAGTGATCGTCAGAAACTGCTCAAAGTATCGCGATGGCACGGGCCTTCGCCTGATCGATAGAAAGTCGATCAGTTGAATGAACAGACGTGTTTGTCCGCCGCTCGCTTCGCGCACCACGCGAACGAGGTCGCGCAGGCCGGGCAGAAACCGATCGTGTCCAGCGCGGAGCAGGGGACCGCTTGGCACGTCTCTGATCCCCGTAGCCTCAACAACAATGGCCCCGGGTTGGCCGCGCGCGAAGCACTCGTACCATTCAAGCACTTCCGGAGTGACAAACCCGTCCTCACTCGCGCGCCACGGGACCATCGCGGGAACCCAGGTACGTTGAGTCAGTGTAAGGGGCCCAACCTCGACGGGAGAAAACAGTAGCGACGCCGCGGCCTCAGCGGCGGTGGGCCAAGTGCCGCCGCGGGCGTTGTGTTTGATGCGCTCGGGCGGTCGCCACATTGCTAGCGGCTCGGCGGCGTGACGATATCCTCCAACTGGATATCAAACACCTCAACCTCTGCGGTATCTTCAGCCGCGGCACTGTCGGCAGCTTCGGTCTTGTCCGGTATCACAGCCGTCGCTTCGATTTCAACCTTCGCCTGCGCTTCCATGAGCGCGGCCACCTGCACCACGCTCATGACCGGGAAATTCTTTCCCATGACATCGCGGTAGGCAGTGCCAATGTTGTCGAGGTCCGCAAGATATTCATCGCGGCTGGTGAGATACCACGTCAGGCGAACAATGTGCTCCGGTCCTGCGTGAGCCTCAGCCAGAACCGTGCAGATGTTTTGCAGCGCCTGCCGTACCTGGTCGGCAAGCTGCGTGCTGGTGAACTTGCATTCGGCATCCCAGCCAACCTGGCCGGCCACGAAGATCTGGCGCCCGGTGACGGTGATGGCAATGCCATTGCTGTAGCCGCTGGGTCGTGGCCAGCTGGCCGGTTTCAGGATTTGAAATTCGTTGGCCGTGTCCATCGGTCAAACCTTGCGCGCGGTGTTCAATAGTTCGCGCGCGATGATCAATTTCTGCACTTCTGTGGCCCCTTCATAAATTCGCAGTGCGCGGATGTCGCGGTACAGCCGCTCGACGGTCTCGCCGTGAACGACTCCGCGACCCCCGAAGATCTGCACTGCGCGGTCGATTGCGCGTTGCGCTGATTCAGTCGCGGACATCTTGGCCATGGCAACTTGCTGGGTAACCGTGTCGCCCCGGTCGCGCAGCCAGGCGGCGCGGTAGGTTTGCAGGCGGGCTGCATCAATTTCAGTCGCCATGTCCGCCAACGCTGCCTGCGTCAATTGCAGGTCCGCGAGTGTTTTGCCAAACATGGGCCGCGTGAGCGATTGCTTCAATGCCTCATCGAGCGCCCGCTGCGCGAATCCCAATGCCGCACCGGCGACCGATGTTCGAAAGATATCGAGTGTGCGCATAGCGAGTTTGAAGCCTTCGCCTTCGGCACCGAGCCGGTTGGCCGCTGGAATGCGGCAACCCGTGAATGCCAAGGTGGCGAGCGGGTGGGGCGCTATCACATCGATGCGCTTCGCGATCGAGAACCCCGGCGTGTTGGCATCAACGACGAAGGCGCTGATGCCGCGTGCGGCAACAGAGCCGTCAGGGCGAAACTCTGCCGGGCTCGTGCGCGCGAACACGCAATAGAAATCCGCGATCCCCCCGTTGGAGATCCACGTTTTCTCGCCATCCAACACGTAGCTGTCGCCGTCTCGCCGGGCACTACACTTGATCGCAGCGACATCCGACCCGGCGTCCGGCTCCGACAGCGCAAACGCGGCGATCGCCTCGCCGGCCGCGACGCGCGGCAGATACCTTTGCTTAATCTCGGGCGAGCCCGCGAGAGTGATCGCTCCGCTGCCCAGCCCTTGCATCGCAAACGCGAAGTCGGCGAGCCCGTCGTGCCACGCCAATGTTTCGCGGATGAGCGCCAGCGCGCGCACATCAAACGCCGCTGCCGCGTTAGCGGTCCCCTCGGCCTGCCATGGCACTGAATACCGTGTCCAACCCGCGCGCCCCAAGTCGCGCACGAGCTGTTTGCACGCCGCGTCTACCGAATCGCGGTCCTCAGGGTGCCCGCCCGCGTTGCTGCCCGCTGTTGCGCCCGGCACGTCCCCACCGCCTGCGGCATCGCCATGGGTACCCCCGCCCGTGTTGCCATGGCCGGCGAACCGCTGGGTGGCCCACGCATCAACTCGCTCAGCGAGGTCCCGATGTGCAGGCGTGAAAAACGGCCACTCCAGGAAGTCTCGTGTGCGCACGATCTCAGTTGCCCTCGAATTGCGGCTTTTGCTTGGCCGCAAACGCGCGATATGCGCGGCTGAAATCTTCTGTCTGCATGCAGACCGCCTGCGCTTCGGCTTCCGCGTCGATCGCCGCGTCGATGGGCATATCCCATTCCGCGTGCAGCATCTTCTTCGTCATCGCATGCGCGAAGGTCGGCCCGCCAGCAAGCTCGCGGGCGAGTTGCAACGACTCCTCCAACACACTCTCGGGCGCAACAACGCGATTGAAGAACCCCCACGCCGCCCCTTCCTCAGCCGACATCGAACGTCCCGTGAACAGAAGCTCAGAGGCGCGTCCGTGACCAATAATCCGCGGCAGCAGGGCGCACGCGCCCATATCGCATCCGGCCAGGCCCACACGCGTAAACAGGAACGCCGTCTTCGTCCGCGGCGTCCCCAGCCGAAGATCCGACGCCATGGCGAGGATCGCGCCGGCGCCCGCACACACGCCATCGACAGCAGCCACAATGGGCTGCGGACAGTGGCGCATTGCTTTCACCAGGTCGCCCGTCATCCGTGTGAAATCCAGCAGTTGCGCGTAATTCATCTTGGTCAACGGGCCGATGATCTCGTGCACGTCGCCGCCCGAACAGAAGTTACCGCCAGCACCCGTCAACACAACCGTGCGAACGTCACTTGCCCTCAGAGGGTGCCCGCTGTCGCTGTTGCCCGCGAGAGCCCCGTTATTGTTTGTGTTCGCGAGGGCGCGAAACAACTCTCTCAATTCCGCATACGACTCAAATGTCAGCGGATTCTTCCGCTCCGGCCGGTTGAGTGTGATGACACCGACCCGACCCTCCTGGCGCCAGAGAAAATGCTGCGGATTGAAGTCAGCCATGCCGTCTTACTCTTCCGACGACTGGCTGATGTGTTGCTTCAGATCGCCCAGCAGCTCGGTGAGCTGGTTCTTGTGCTTGACGCTCATGCCCTCGAACAGGCCGATGATCCACTGCTCGTGCTCGCTTGCCATGCGCCGGAACTGCTTCTGGCCTTCCACGGTCAGCTTCACGCGGAAGACGCGCCGGTCGGTGGGATCGACTTCGCGGATGACCAGGCCTTCTTTTTCCAGGCCGTCGGTGATGCCGGTGACATTGCCGCCGGTGACCATCATCCGCTGCGACAACTCGCTCATCTTCAGGCCCTGCGGCGCGCGTTCCAGCTGCGCCATCAGGTCGAACCGCGGCAGGGTGGTGTCGAAGTTGGCCTGCAGGTTCTGGCGGACAAAATTCTCGATGCGGTTCGTACAACTCAACATGCGCAGCCACAGCCGCACCGACAGGTGATGATCGTCGTGTACCCGGGTTTCCGCATCGACGTGCGGCTCAACCAGTTTGAGCGAGCTCTTATCTTTTGGCATTTTCCCCCTCCTCAAGTCACTTCGCCGCCGGCCAGCACGATGCTCTGGCCGGTTACACTTTCAGAGCCGGGCCGGCACAGCCACATCACCGTGTCTGCGACCTCGCGGGGCTCTATCAACCTGCGTTGCGGATTGCTTGCCACCAGGGCTGCGAGCGCTTCGGCCTCACTGCGGCCTGTTTTGCTCACGATGTTGGCAATCGCGCCTTTGACAATATCCGTGTCCACATAACCCGGACACACGGCATTCACCGTGATGTTGCGGGCCGCATATTCCAATGCCAATGCACGTGTCAGACCAATGACAGCGTGCTTTGAGCTGACGTAGGCGGAAATATACGCCCCTCCGCGCAGGCCCGCGATGCTCGCCACGTTGACGATGCGGCCGAATCCAGCGCTCAACATGTCGGGAACAGCCTGCCGGCAACAGAAGTAGGTGCCGTGGAGGTTCACCGCAAACAGCTGGTTCCACAACGTCTCATCTGTTTCAGTGAATTTGGCGCTGGCCGCCTGTCCGGCGTTGTTGATCAGCAGCTGCACGGGGCCGAAGTGGCCGCGCGCCACAGTGAAGGCCTTCCGAACAGACTCGGAGTCCGTAACATCGGTTGTGATCGCCCGCGCGCTGGCGTCACCACCCAATTCTTCTGCAACTCGTCGGAGCGTCCCCTCGTCACGCCCGAGTAGGGATACACGCACGCCCTCAGCGACGAGCGCCGCCGCGATAACAACGCCGATTCCGCGACTGGCACCGGTGACAACGGCGTGCAGTCCGGCCAGTTGCGACGTGCGGCGGCCGGCCGCGCGCGATTTCGGCGCGTTGCCTGGCGAGGCCTGTTCGCCGGTGCTCAAACTTTGCTCTCCGGCGGCGTGGCGCGCGCAATATTGCGCTCGAGCTGACTCTTACCCGACAGGTACTGCTTGGGCCACCACTGCTGCAAATAACCCTGGGTCGCGGCCGCTTCCAGCGTCCAGGCCGGATTGGCCAGGTGGGGGCGGGCGATTGCGCACAAGTCGGCACGCCCCGCCGCGATGATGGAATTGACGTGATCACACTCGTAGATGTTGCCAACAGCCATGGTCGCGATGCCGATCTCGTTGCGGATCCTGTCAGCGAAAGGTGTCTGCCACATGCGGCCGTATACGGGTTTCTGGTGAGGAACCGTCTGGCCGGTTGATACATCTATCATGTCGAGCCCGACCTCGTGGAACGCACGTGCAATAACCAGCACATCATCCTCGCTCAGCCCGCCCTCCGCCCAGTCGGTCGCCGATATGCGCACTGACAGCGGTTTGTCCACCGGCCACTCCGTCCTAACGGCTTCAAGCACTTCGAGCGGAAACCGCAACCTCTTTTCAACACTGCCCCCGTATTCATCCTGGCGAAGGTTGGTCAACGGCGAGAGGAATGACGCGAACAGGTAACCGTGTGCCATGTGCAGCTCGAGCATGTCGAAGCCCGCCTGCAGCCCAAACCGGGTGGCACGCACGAATTCATCCCGAACCGAGTCCATGTCCGCGCGCGTCATTTCAATGGGGACCTGGCTGATGCCCTCGTAATAAGGGAGCGGCGAGGGGGCCAGGATGCGCCAGTTCCCCGCCGGCAGCGGGTGATCCATCTTTTCCCACCCCACCTGGGTGGAGCCCTTTCGGCCCGAATGCCCCAACTGGAGGCAAATTTTGGCGGGCGAGTTAGCGTGCACGAATTCAACTATCCGCTGCCAAGAATCCCGCTGCGGCGCATTCCAAATGCCTGGGCAGCCCGGCGTAATCCGACCTTCCGGCGAGACGCAGGTCATCTCGGTATAGACCAGACCAGCGCCGCCCAGCGCGCGATGGCCGTAGTGAACGAGATGCCAGTCCGTCGGCAAGCCGTCTACCGCGCAGTACTGCGCCATCGGGGAGACAACGACCCGGTTGGTCAGCTCCAGCCCGCGCAGCTTGAACGGTAGAAACATGGGAGGACGTGCCCCGTCAGTGCCGTCTTGTCCTGCAAGCCATTGCTCGTAACCCGCAACAAACTTCGGGTCGCGCAACTTCAGGTTCTCGTGCCCGATACGTTGACTGCCGGTCAACAGACTGTAGGCAAACTGCTCCGCCGGCAGATGTACATACCGGGCGACATTCTCGAACCATTCCATGCGGTTGCGAGCGGCGCTCTGGAGTTTGAGAACCTCCACGTTGCGTTCCTGGTGATACGCGCCGAGAGCGGCGTCGAAATCATTCGTTGCCGTGACGTGTTTGACGAGTGAAATTGCGTCTTCCATGGCGAGCTTCGTGCCCGAGCCGATGGAAAAGTGGGCTGTGTGGGCCGCGTCGCCGATCAGGACGGTCCGCCCGTGATGCCAGTTTTTGCAGGTCACACGGTTGAAGTTCAGCCAGGCCGAGCCGCGCAGGTGGTTGGCGTTGCTCTGCAATGAGTGCCCGCCGAGGTATTGGCCAAAGAGGCGCTCGCAGAAGGCAATCGATTGTGCCGTGTTCGCGCGATCCAGTCCGTGCGCCTGCCAGGTCTCTTCGCGCGTCTCCACAATCACCGTGGAGAGATCCCGGCTGAACTGATAGGCATGGATCTGGAACCAACCATGCTCCGTCTGCTCGAATGCGAAGGTGAATGCGTCGAACTTCCGGGTCGTGCCCAGCCAGATAAAGCGGCACTTGCGCACATCGACGTCGGGCTCAAAGACCCCCGGGTTGTTGTTACGGGTCCGGCTATTGACGCCGTCGGCGGCAATGAGCAGATCCGCATCCTGGAAGTCGCTCAGATCGCTGACTTCGTGCTGGAAGGACTGGTGCACGCCCAGCTCGTGTGCCCGCTCCTGGAGCAGGTTCAGCAGACGCTTGCGGCTGATTCCAGCGAAACCATGACCGCCGCTCACGAAGCGTCGGCCGCCAAAGTGAATGGCGATGTCGTCCCAGTGGTGGAAGCTGGCCAGGATGGCCGAATGCGTCTCGGGATCCGCGGCGCGGAAATTCCCCATGGTCTGGTCTGAGAAGACCACGCCCCAGCCGAAAGTATCGTCCGGACGGTTCCGCTCGTATACTTCGACACGTGCCGACGGCAGCGCCTTCCGGAGGAGAATGGCGGCGTACAGTCCGGCAGGGCCGCCGCCCAAGCACACGATTCGCCTCATCCTGGCACATCCCCTCGTACGACCATATCGCCGGCATGCTGCGTATGTTATATTGCCAACTACTTCAAGTGTCAATTATTCTTTCGCCTATATTTCGAGAGAACTCATGAGCACTCCTGCCCAAACCCTGGCTCAATTGGCTGCCGGCATCGTGACCGGCGGCATCCGCGTAATCGACCTCACCGTTCCCCTGGAGCCGGCCACGCCCGTCATCAATCTGCCGCCGCCGTTCGCGAACTCGAAGCCGTTCGCGCTGCAGGAGATTTCGCGCTACGACGAGCGTGGTCCGGGCTGGTACTGGAACAATATCGAGTGCGGTGAGCACACCGGCACCCATTTCGATGCCCCGGTTCACTGGGTCACCGGCAAGGATTACGCCAACAACGCGACGCACAACATCCCCGTCGACCGGTTCGTCGGTCCGGCGTGCGTCATTGACGTTGCGGCGCGAGCGAAAGCCAATCCCGATTTCCTCCTGACACGCGAAATTGTGGAGGAGTGGGAGAGCAAGCATGGCCGGATCCCTGCACATGCGTGGGTCCTGATCCGAACCGACTGGTCGCAGCGCAAGGGCGCGCAGGCCTATCTGAACGCTTCCGAGGATGGCTCGCACACTCCGGGATTCGATCCGAAGTGTGTGCCTTTCCTGGCCAAGGAGCGTGATATTCTCGGCGTCGGGGTGGAAACAGTCGGCACCGATGCCGGCCAGGCCTACCGCTTCGATCCGACGTTCCCCTGCCACACCATCATGCACGGCTCCAACAAATTCGGGCTGGCCAGTCTGACCAACCTCGATCAGTTGCCGCCGACCGGCGCGGTTGTGTTTGCTCCGCCGTTGAAGATCGTCAACGGCTCGGGTAGCCCGTTGCGCGTGCTGGCGCTGGTGCCGGCCTGATCGTCCACTCACTCGGGAGAACTGATGGCCGAGCGGTCATTTGCCAAGGAAGTTGAGACCCTGCGCCTTGGGGCAGGGGATGAGTTCCATGGTGAGGGCATCCTCGCTGTCACCAAAGCCCTGTTGCAGTCGGGCGTCGCTTACGTCGGTGGCTACCAGGGCGCACCGGTGTCACATCTCATGGATGTGCTGGCCGACGCCGAAGGCATTCTGAATGACCTCGGTGTTCACTTTGAAGCGAGCGCATCCGAGGCGACCGCCGCCGCCATGCTCTCTGCTTCGATCAACTACCCGTTGCGCGGCGCTGTCACATGGAAGTCAACCGTTGGAACAAACGTAGCGTCTGACGCGCTGGCGAACCTGGCTTCTTCGGGAGTGATGGGCGGCGCGCTCATCATCCTCGGTGAGGACTATGGTGAAGGCGCGAGCATCATGCAGGAGCGGACCCACGCCTTTGCGATGAAGTCGCAGATGTGGTTACTCGATCCACGGCCGCAGTTGCCAGCCATCACTGCGATGGTGGAAAAAGGATTCGAGCTGTCCGAGGCCAGCAGCACGCCGGTCATGTTGATGCTCCGCATCCGTGCCTGTCACGTGTACGGAGTATTTCCAGCGAAGGATAACCGCAGGCCCGCATTTTCGGCTGCCGATGCGCTCGCTGCGCCGTCACGTGATTATGGGAAGATCATTCTTCCGCCGTCCACGTTTGCGCAGGAGAAGGAGAAGGTGGAGAAGCGACTGCCCGCGGCTGTGCAGTTCATCGCGGCGGCCGGGTTGAATGAATTCATTGACGGCGATGCGCAGGATGTAGGCATCGTCATGCAGGGTGGTCTGTATAACAATACGTTACGTGCAATGGAGTTGCTCGGTTGTGCGGATACGTTCGGCAACAGCGGAATTCCGCTGTACGTGTTGAATGCGACCTATCCGCTGATTCCCGAAGAGTGGGTGAAGTTCTGCAGCGGCAAGCGTGCCGTGCTCGTGGTGGAGGAGGGGCAGCCCGAATTCATCGAGCAGGCTGCAACCCAGATTCTCCACCAGGCGGGCGTGAGCACCCGGATCGTGGGCAAGGAAGTTCTCCCCCGGTTTGGCGAATACACCGTCGATTCGCTGCGCACGGGTATCAGTGCCTTCATTGATCAATACGCGCCGCAACTGCGCGCCACCGGGACGATTCCCGCGGCCCGCAAGACGCAGGTTTCTCCGGAAGGTGCAGCCAAACTCGCAGCTCTCGTGCCGCCGCGGCCCTCGGGATTGTGCACCGGCTGTCCGGAGCGCCCGTTCTTTGCGGCGATGAAGATCCTCCAGAAGGAAACAGGTCCGCTGCACATCAGCGCAGACATCGGCTGCCATTCCTTCGCAACGCTCCCCCCATTCAACATGGGAAACAGCATCATGGGCTACGGCCTCGGTGCTGCGGGCGCGTCTGCCTTCGGTACGGACGGGGGCAAACGTGCTGTTGCCGTCATGGGCGATGGCGGTTTCTGGCACAACGGCTTGACCAGCGGAATCGGCAACGCCGTATTCAACAAGCATGACGATCTGACCATCATCATCGATAACGGCTACGCAGCGGCTACCGGCGGGCAGGATATTCCGTCATCGCGCGGTACCAACGAGCATCGACAGGGTAACAACTCGATCGTGGATGCGGTCAAGGGTGTCGGCGTGAAGTGGGTGAAACGGACTCACACTTATGACATGCAAGGCACGTTGAAGCTGCTCCGCGAGGCGCTGAAGACGCCATTCCGAGGTCCCAAAGTCATTGTTGCCGACGGCGAGTGTCAGCTGAATCGCCAACGCCGTGTAAAGCCGATCATGCGTAAGGCAATCAAGGATGGTCAGCGCGTCGTTCGCGAGCGCTTCGGCGTGGATCCGGATACATGCACTGGCGATCACTCGTGCATCCGTCTGTCCGGCTGCCCCTCGCTGACAGTGAAGGACAATCCCGATCCGCTGCGAACGGATCCCGTGGCTCATGTTGATAACAGTTGTGTCGGCTGCGGGGTGTGCGGCGAAGTCGCCCATGCCGCGGTGCTGTGTCCATCGTTTTACCGCGCCGAGTTGATTTACAACCCGTCGCGCTGGGATCGATTCATGAATTCGGTGCGCTGCTCGCTCATCGGGGCTCTACAGAGGCGTAGTGAGCGAAATCGGCTGACTATATGAGCGAGCGTCCGATCAAGCTGACGATCGCTGCACTGGGCGGGCAGGGTGGCGGTGTGCTCGCCGATTGGCTCATTGAGATCGCGGAAACCGAAGATTTCATCGCCCAGTCCACTTCAGTGCCCGGCGTTGCTCAGCGCACGGGTGCCACGATCTACTACCTGGAGTTCTTCCCGCGCGCCATCGCTGAAAAGGCGGGTCGCGCGCCCATTTTGGCCTTGATGCCGGTCCCAGGGGATGTCGATTGCGTCATCGCCTCGGAGCTCGCTGAAGCCGGCCGCGCAATCCAACGCGGTCTGGTTACTCCCGACCGCACTACGCTGATTTCGTCCACCCATCGCACCTATGCCATCGCCGAAAAGAGTGCGATGGGCCAAGGTGCCGCGGATACCGAAGCTCTGGCGGAACTGGTGCGCAAGCAGGCGAAGCGCGTAGTGCTCTTCGACATGGACGAGACAGCAGAGCGCAATCACAGCGTGATCAGCTCTGTGATGCTCGGCGCGTTGTGCGGAGCCGGCGTGTTGCCGTTCCGTAAATCGAATTTTCAGGAAACGATCAAAAAGAGCGGTATAGCCGTCGCCACCAACCTGGCCGCGTTTGAGGACGCCTATCAGCGTGCCCAGCGAGGTGACAGCGGATTCACTGGCAAGGCCACGAGCAAGTTGTCGCAGGATGTGCCGTCGCAAGCCGCTACAGAGCGCTTGCAGCCTCTGCTCGACCGAATCAAGCGGCTGCCCGCCGTAGTACGACCTGTCGTGTTGGAAGGTGCTCGCCGGACGTTGGACTATCAGGATCCTACATACGCGGAGCTCTATTTGGATCGCGTAGAAAGCACCGCAGCACTCGAGGCGCGATTGTGGGCCGACGCAAGCTCATACGCCCTGTTGGAAGCAGTGGCCCGTAGCCTGGCATTGTGGATGACGTTCGAGGACACGATCCGGGTTGCGGACCTCAAAACGCGCGGCTCCCGTTTTGCGCGCGTCAAAGACGAGATCAAGGCAGATCCCGACCAGTTGTTCGGCATCACGGAATTCATGAAGCCGCGGGTCGAAGAGATCGCAGGCACAATGCCGGCCGGCATGGGCCGATGGATTTTATCGTCACCCCGCGTCACCGCCTGGCTCACCAAGTTCACGGCCGGCCGCGAGATCAAGACGCGCACGCTGAGTGGCTTTCTCATGCTGTACCTGCTGGCCGGTTTGAAGCGGTGGCGGCGTGGCACGCTGCGCTTTAACCAGGAGAACACGCACATCGAAGTGTGGCTGGCGAAGATTGAAAACCTGGCGACAGACAACTACCTGGTGGCAGTACAACTCGCCAACGCGCAGCGCCTGGTGAAAGGATACGGCGAGACCCACGAGCGCGGCTGGCGAAACTTCACCACGCTCCTGGCTCAACTCGACGTGCTCGCCGCGCGATCAGACGGCGGCAGCGTGCTAGCGCGCCTGATCGACGCCGCGCTAGCAGACGAAGAGGGCACCACCCTAAAACGCGAAATCGCCGCCCTGACACCCACCCCCCCACAGCCAACAGCACCCGCAGCACCAGCGCCTGTCGCCTCTTTGACCTAAGCCCCTCCTTCGCTAGGACGAGCCCCAACACCCGCAGATGACCTCACCAACGTCCCTGTTAGAACGCATTAACCCCCGTCAGCTCGCGGCCAATAGTCAACTGATGAATGGTCTCAGTCCCTTCGTAGGTAATGACGCTTTCCAGGTTGAGCATGTGGCGGATAGGGACATATTCGGCACTGATGCCCGCGCCCCC
>Ga0137415_10001179_pt1 | contig 25848 bp, 17 predicted proteins | sample CZODoug3_1_1_16f_FD_183082 | JGI IMG/M metagenome (GOLD analysis project Ga0137415, IMG submission 183082) | Vadose zone soil fungal communities from Angelo Coast Range Reserve, California, USA - CZODoug3_1_1_16fungal (Hybrid Assembly) | ecosystem: Environmental > Terrestrial > Soil > Vadose...
TCTGTTGCCTCGCCGCTCCAACCTCGTAGGCTACGTGCGATGGTACGCACGGTCTGATAGTGTGTTGCTTTTCCTCCTTCAGACAATCATTCCAACAGCTTACAGTTCGCAAATGGTTGTTCCTACCGCGATCACCAGTTATCAGCTCCGAGCGCCGTCCGCCGCATGTCGTTGTCAGGCGCAAGACACGTGGCGGTCGGCGACGCGCAGAGGGCTACCGCCGATTCCAGTCTGGCGGTAGCTGCGGTAGCGACCTCAGGCCGGTTGCCTCGGCGCCGGCGCGGCGACTCCTTTGATGATCAGCCACAGCGCCAGCGCCACCTCGAACAGCAATATTGGATACCACGTGAACGACGTGACCGGGCCGCCGAGCAGTCCCGCGAGCTGCAGAGGAAAGCACACGACGGGCAGGATCGACGCAAGCACGCCGAGCCAGGCCAGTGCGACCGGGATCATGCGACCGCGGAGGAGGAGCCACGAGAAGAGCGTGCTCCCCAGGGCGAAGAAGGCCGCGCTTGCGGTAAACGACGCTTCCATCGTCAGGAAGAATGCGCCGAGCGCGGATGCTGCCCCCGCATCAAGTGCGGTAGCGTCGTTTGCCGTCGCGAGCCAGAGAAGGCCGAGCGTCTTCGACACGTCCATGCCGGCGATGCCTTCAGCGACGCGACAGGTCAAGGCCAGCATTGCCAGATCGGGATCCTGCTCTCGCGTTATCGCGTAAAGTGTCACGGCGAGCACCAGGGCGCAGAAGTTCCCAAGTAGGCCGAGCACGATGGTGAGACGCACGTCTGTCGCATGCTGGGCGATGCCTGCGAGTTGCGCGGCAACCCCCTCTCCGCTTGTCGCTCGGGCGAAAAGGACCATGCTCGTGATGGTGGCCGCGATGTAAACAAGAAACGTGACTCCGGCGACTCTTGCGTTCGTTGTGCGAGTCATGTGTGCTCCGGGGCGCGGACGCCCTTCACGCGCCGCCCTGCTTGCCGTGTTGTGACTTTAGTTGAGTTCGTGTCGTGTCTCCAAGCGCTCGTTGCTCTCAAGCAGAAAGGCCACCCAAAATCCGTTTCAGATTGGCCATACGGGGATTCTACGCCGAAGTCTAAGATGCAAGGAGTGGGTATTCAACGGGTCAATGAGCTTAATGGGGATTTGCAACAGTTGTTATGAAGATCGCAGGCATCAGAAGGAACGCGAGCAACCAAGGCGATTTCCTATGGGTGTGACTTATGGCTTAATGCAGAAGCCGTTCTGACAAACGAGGCGAGATCCACACCCTAATTCCATGGTGCAAGGTCGTGGACACGGCCCCACGGCATCTACAGGAGCCGACGTGAATTCGGTACGCGAACCCACTCCGCAAAAAATATCGACGGGTCGACCATCGCAACCGCAACGGCCACCTGAATCGATGCAGGAATTCTTACCGCTTGGGACGATGCATTTCCCTTTATTTTCACAGCCAAATGTAAAGCCGCAGCGCTGCCCGGAAGGGCACTGCGAGTCTTTTTTGCAGCTCAGCGTTTTGTGGGAGCCTCGGAAATCAGAGCTGCCAGTCGGTGTCGTCTGCGCGTGGGTGTTGCTGCACGCTACAACGAACCCTAGGACCAACGCCACGCCATACTCCGATACTAAGCAAAATTTCCCCATAACCTCTGATCGCTATCCGTTCAGTTTCTTGCGAAGAGTCACCTGTTGAGAACAGGCCTTTTCACTCAGAACTCGGTTTCTAGGACAACGGGATGTTCGCCATGTCCAGCCCTTTCAAGGGGGCTCCCGATGGCCCGTTGACACGCTATTCTTGGCGCGATAGTATCCGCTCCAACCTCAGCGAACCGTTGATGACGCCATCTCTTTCCTGCTTTGTCCGATGAGGTTCGGCTCCATCTTGGGAACGAGTCCAGGCATTTCGGCCTAGCCTAAGTCACCGACTGATAAATCGCATTTCGCAGAACGGAGGCAATAGAATGCAACGGACACACAGGTCTCTGCTGGCCATAGCCATCGTGACGACAACGGCGCTGGCCCTAGTAATGGTCGGACATCGCAATGTCGCCCAAGCTAACGACGAAGGATGTAATGCTTCTACCGTAAAGGGCGCTTACGGTTTTGCCATCGGCGGTTTCGTCAGCACCACGTTCAGCGGCGATCCGCAGCAGGTTGGCGAATTCGTTCCTCTCGCCGCCGCCGGTACCTTCTCCTTTGACGGCCAGGGAACCTCCTCGCGCTCACTCACGGCGAGTTTCGGTGGGGCTGTTTTCCCCATCAGCGACTCGGGACTATATACCGTGAATCGGGACTGCACCCTGTCCGCAACCTACTCGGATGGCACTTGGAGCATGGTCATCATAGGCCGCGGGAAGGAGATCAAGGCCATGAACACCGCGCCCGGAACTGCCGTACAGGGAATCCTCACGAAGCAATAGAGATTCGAGGTCCGCTTCAGAGCCGAAGGGAGTACCTGATCGGCTGAAGATGTCGGATTAACTGTCGCAGCAATCTGTGCTCCCGCGTCGAACTGGGCACTATTACGGATCGCTGATGTCGTAATCGCATTTGCGCTCAGAACCGATTGGTTATGAGCGCAATAGGGATATTTCACCAACTATTCCACGGGAAGCCATCCTTCAGTTTCGTTTGGCTTGTTGAGGCCGAATACATCTAAGAACGCACAGGGGAAAAGAAAGTTACGGAGTAAAACGAGGGATCTGTCTATCCAGCAAATCTCTTGCGATGCTGAGCCATTCCGCGTCGAGTGATTGTCGGCACACGGGCTTCCCCGCTCGACCATACCAGTAAACTGCGTTGCCCTGATCGCCTTCCTTGCGATGTAGGTAGGAGTGCACCCACGAACCCTCGGGGCCTTCGTCCTGCTGAGCCGATTCGTGCGCCCGCGTCCAGTCACCCTTGGCATCCCACCACAGGCCGACGAGCGCAAGTGTGAGTTCCGCGGGCGGTTTGGCTGCGGTGAGCGATTGACGAAAATCGTCCACGGTCATGATGGGTACCCTCCCGCGCTGGTTGATTAGTTCTGAGCGGTTGAAATCAACCGTTCCGCCAAATCCAACGCATCCACAGGCCAGAAACATTTCGGTCGAGGGTGTCGTATGTGTGGCTGTCCAACCTCCGGACGACAACTCAGAAGCGTTTCGACCCACTGGGTAGGGATGGCGTCACGACCGTGCACTGCGCCGAGAAGGGCTCCAGCAATAGGTGCATTCGTGTCTGTGTCCCCACCACGCATGACGGTGTCTGTCACGCCATCTTCCAAGTTCGAGGCATGAAGGAGTTGCCACAACGCATTCCGGAAAGCGGTGAGAACCCAGCCTTGCTGGTGGATGTAATCGTTCGGTGGGGCCGTGGACGCGCCGGTGATTGACTTCCACAGCGCAGCCTCTACTTCATCTCCCTTGCCCAAGTTTCGATCTGCCGAAATAAGTCATGAGAACCAATCCCTGAAGAGATGGCGCGGGCTATCGCCATCGCAAAAAGCGCACTCGCTTGGAGGCAGAGCGGGTGGGGATGGGTCAATGCCGCATCCTGTTGCGCCCACGCGGCCACCTGCTGTAAGTCACAATTGGCTCCGAAGATACCCAGCGGGCTGATCCGCATCATCGCTCCGTTTGCTTGGCTGTCTAAATTGGGTCGGCCGCGAAGACCGCAGTTCACGGTATTGCCACAGTCGACGGGATGGGAGTCTAACCAGAAACGATACGCCTTACGAGCTTCCTCGGCGTCATATCTCCCCTGTTCCGCCAGCATCCGAGCCAACATCAGCGCCATCTCGGAATCATCAGTTGGTTGTCCAGCAATGGTGTTCCATGTCCCTCCATCGGCAAGCTCGCGTATGCGGTCTGGATAGTAGCGGAGAATGTCTTCCGGACGCCGAAACTCCCCATACTGCCCAAGGCGTTCCCGGCAAGCTGACCGAGTAAACACCCTTGAGCGCGAGAGACCATAGTTGGGTCGAGGTGGTGCTCCTCCATCACTGGAATCGTCTGTCTTTTGGAGTCATCAGTCAAGAGGGCTCCCGCCGTCATCAGAATCGTTCCGATCAGCGCCAGCAACGCCGCATTTTTTAGTGTCATGGTCGGAGTATGAACGCGGCTAATGTCCGCCGCAACTCTGCTCCTTCCATCTCGGGTTCGATAAGGAACTCGTCGTCTGCTTTAGTGACGGAGCCCTTCGGAGGCAGTCGCTCAAGGGCGTGCGGGATCAAGGCTCAAACAACTATTTTTCTTTATCGAATGAATTCAGTAATTGCTCGAACTCGGATTGGCTGGCCGCAATAGTTTTCGCCGGGCCGGTAAACTTGATGAACACGTTCCCGCCCGGTCCCTCGACAATCGCGCCCAGCAGGCGATAGTTGTTCTGCAGCGATTTCGACGACGCCATCGGCCCGCCCATTCCGCTGTAGTCTCCCGACGCATCAATTGTCGTCACCGCCAGCCCGTGAATCGTCCGCTTCGCAATCTTCGCGTCCGCTGGTTTGCCACCCGGAGCGAGCATCTGTCCTTTCCACCGGTCCAGATTCGCCTCCACACTGCCGCCCTGTCCGGCTCCGAAAAAATAGACCACGCACTCGGCGCTCGCCGTGTCTCCGGCCGTGGGCGGAATCGTATAGGTCGCGGCTCGCATCGGCCTCGCGCCTTCCGTCTTCCATGCCGTTGGCGTCGTCCATTTCAACCCCGCAACTGACTCGGCGAATAACGACGCCACAAGAAACAGCACCACAGAGATAATCCTCATTTGATGAGTATAAACGCAGTCTTCTGTGTGAAGCGTTGGATAGCCCTACCTACATCACCGACCGCAATGCAAACCGTCCTGTGGGAAAATGCTCCCCAACCAGATGAACGCCACGATCCCAGAGCGCAAGCCCGCCGCCGTGGAAATCTCCGGCGTCATCGAGCGCGTCACTATCCACAACGAGGACAGCGCTTCTGCGTCCTCCGGGTAAAAACGAAGGGACACCGGGAGGAAACGACGGTCATCGGATCGCTACCACCCGTGAGCGCCGGGGAATGGCCGCTGTCGGGGGACAGGCAAACTTGAGTGAGGCGTGCCCCTCAGGTTGCTGCTTCTATCTTCTGCCCGACTACGTGCAGCACAAGGGCCAGGAGTTTCTGGCTCTGATGGGGACGCCCAGCCGATGGCACTTGCTCTGATACGAAGGGGGCAAACACCGCTGGATGCGCTGCGCCAGCATGGGGGAGGCTTCTCACCTCAAAACGCGAGCAAGAGGCCGTCCTGGCGGCCAGGAACGCCGGAATACCGGTTGTAGAAAAGCGCGCGAGGACCTCGCTGGTAGAACTAGCGAGCGAGTTCCTGGAGGTGTTTGGGAATGTGGGCGAGAGGAAACACGCATGAGGGATGCACGTGCTAGGGGTAATGATTGACCAATGACCGGTCGCAGCTACAGACGTTTCCCCGAAGTGGACTCGCACTCAGATGACTGACGAGGTCAACGGCACGGCTGTGCCATTCACAGCCTCCAATGGTGCACTTAGCCTTACACTCGAGCAGTCCTGGGGAGGGTTGTTCGACCGTTCGACCAAACGTTCCATGACTCGGGTGAGTCTGGGACGTTTCGTTTTTGGTGCTTCTTCGCTAGCGGCGAGTTAAGGCTCAGAACGGCTGAGCGATGTTACGTCAACCACGGGCGACTCCAGCTTCCGAGTGGCTGGCCATGCGTCCAGAATCGTCTGGATCCATAAGAAAGACCTGGGCTGAACGCTCAGCCCAGGTCCAATTGGTGGAATCCGAGAAGTCGCTGGACTTACCTTAGAATGTAAACCGGGCGCCAAACTCCCCTACGAAGGCGCGGGGAGTCGAGCTGCTGGTCGGATTGATGTAGCCCGCAGGGGTCAAGAACTTCGACGAGTTCGCAGTATTGACAAAGTTATTCCCATAGTTGGTCTTGTTGGTCAGGTTGAATGCCTGGAACATGAGTTGGAGGTTCCGGTTTTCACCCAACTTGATGTTCTTCGCAATCCGCGTATCCAGTTGGAAGAACGCGTTGCCACGCACGGTATCGTAGCCCAACTGGTGACACTGACCTGCTGCCAGGCAATCGCGGGCGGCCTGCCCCGAGCTGGAGCTCTTGTAGGCAAGGTAGTCCTGCGGAGCGCTGTTGTTTACGATAAGGGGCCGGGAATAGCCAGATCCAATGCCCAACACGTCATAGCCTTCGTTTAGATCGTAGGGACGCGCGGTGCCGAACTGAAGAATGGGCGCGACATCGAATCCCCAAGGCAACTGAACCATACCGCTGACCGTGACATGGTGGCGCTCATCGTTGGGCGTCGGTCCGAAGTCGCGCGGGTCCCACAAATTCCGCGGGTCATGCGGATAGTTGCGAAAGCCTGAACCGACCAGCGGGTTTCCTGATTGGATTGCCCAGCCCATGGCACGAGAGACGGTGTAATTGGCATTCAGGGTAAAGTGTCTGGTCATGCGCTGACGAAAACTGAAGTTCACTCCGTCGTAACGGGAACGATTGACGGACTCTTCGACTCGCACGCTTCCGAGTACCGGAACCCCTGCGGCAGCGAACTCATCACTCAGCGGACGCGCGCCGCTGTTATTGGGATCCGTGGGATTGATGTTTACGGTCTTGTTTTCGTGTAACCCCAACACGTGAACGTAGTCCACTTCGAGTGTAGAGCTGTTGTTCAACGCCCATTGATACCCAATGTTGAATTGCTCGGAAAGGGGATTGCGATACCTCGGGTCCATCAAACGGCCAGTACTGCCTGGATTTAACTGAGACGAGGGAGGTGGAATGGTGGGCAGCGGATCGACCCCAAATCGCCAATTCTCCAGGGGAATAAGGGTTCCCGGGACGAGGTCCCCAGAGGCGATGGAGAAAGCCGTCTGAAACACTGTCGGATTTGCCTGCTGAATCAGGAACAGCGGTATGTTCTCGAAAATGTTGTCATAATAAAGCCCGTAACCGCCACGCACGACGTGCTTGCTTGCGCCCGTGAGATCGTAGGCGAAGCCGACGCGGGGGCTGAAATCCTTGTTGTCGTCGTGCGCCAGGCGGGCGTAGGGGCTGCTAATCGCCTGCATTTCCTGGAAGGACCTGCTGTTCGCGATCGCACTGGCACCGACCAGGTTAAAATCTTTGTCCCAGCGTACACCCAGATTCAAAGTCAAACGGTTGGTCACTTTCCAGTCATCCTGGAAGTACAATCCCAACTGCTTGACGCCACCAGGCATATTGAAATGCGGTTCGACCTCGGCTACGGTCATGCCAATCGCCAGCCCGGGGGTCGCAAACCCGTTCGGATGCTGAGCGGGGTCCAGAATATTGCTTGGGTCATCACCGAAGTCGATTTCGAGTGTGGAATTGAATTCGAAGAAACCACCCAGCGAGGGCGTCCGAATGTAGTCCACGCCCCCCTTCAAGGTGTGCTTGCCGTACGTCTTGGTGATATCGTCCCGGAACTGAAACTTGCGCTGGTAGGACTGCTGGGGCACGTTAACATTTGTGCCGAACCACTCCCCTCCAGCGAAGGTGATGTAGGGCGCGCTCACCTTGCTGTCGATCAGGTTATTCCAATACTGGAAACCGAACGTAAAGCTATTCACCAGCGTGTTCGTAAGCACCGAGTTCAGCGTGAGATTGGCCACTTGCAGGTGATTCAGCGTGAAATTGCCGCCGGTCAGGTCGCCTTGGCCATCGGATTGGTCATTCTCGCTGTTGTTGGCCTGGGAACTGTAGCTGAGGTAGGCAGACTCGCGATCGCTGAAACGGTAATCGAGGCGGCCATTGTAGCGGTTTTCAAAAAACGGTGTCGGAATGTTGGCCGCGGGCTGCACCCCCAAATCCGTAACCAGGCTTAGCTCCTGGAACGCCGTCGGACTCTCCGGCTTGCTGGTATGTTCGCGTTGCCGCTCGAAGGCGAAGAAGCCGAACATCTTATTCTTGATGAAGGGTCCCCCAACCGATCCCCCGAAGAACTGACGGCTATAAGGGGGCTTTCCTCCGCCTCCCTGCGCAGAAAAAGTATCGATCGCATTCAGCGCTTCATCGCGGAAGAACCCAAATGCTGAACCGTGATAGTTGTTCGTCCCGGTCTTGGTAATCATATTGATCGCGGCGCCTTCGGAGCGGCCGTTTGCGGCAGAAAAGCGCTGCGTGCTGATCGCAAATTCCTGGACCGCTTCCAGAGGGAGCTGCATGACCGGGCCACCGACCGTGTTGTCCTTGTTATCAACGCCATTCACAGTTACGTTGATGTTACGGCCATCCTGGCCATTGACCGAAATAATGGCGTACCGGTTCTTGGTCGGGTCATAGGAGTCCGCCGCTTTCACGCCAGGAACCAGGTAGGCGAGGTTGGCGACATCGCGACTTAATAGCGGGAGATCCTCAACTTCGCTCGGGGTGACGTTCTGGCTGACACTGGTTTTCGTTGTGTCGATGATCGAAGCCTCGGCCGAAACCTCCACCACCTCAGTTGCGCCACCCGGTTTCAGTTGTGCATTGACCGCTGCGGTCTGCCCTACAACGAGCGCAACGTTCTGCACTTGTTTCGCAAACCCGGACTTTGTGACGCTGACCACATAGTACCCGCAGGCAGGAGTTCAAAGCGATAGCTACCGGTGCCGTCGGTTGTCGTGGTGCGCGAGGCTCCGGTCTCTTTATTCGCGGCCACGGCTTGGGCGCCCACTACTACGGCCTGCGAATTATCGGTGACCGTTCCTTGTATCGTGCCGCTCGCCGTGGCCTGCCCGAAAACATTGACTGCGCCCAACACCACGATCAACAACGCAATGAGTGATAACTGGACATGGTTTTTCATTTTGAAATCTCCTCGCGTATTTTCGTTTGCTGTTGTGGCAACAGATGCGCACCCCCGAGGCTTCCCGGGGCTGCACCAACAAAGAGCGAGCATCAGAAATTGAAGCGCTTGCTACAAGGAACGGCGCCACCCCTCGTTGCCCCACCCCGAGTGGACGTTGCAGGAGTGGGGCAATTACAATTCCATGACAAAACAACTGTTAAGGTGTTAACGCGATGGAAGAATTGTGGAGGCAGAAGCAACTGATGATTCCACAAACGGGAGCCTCCCATATGAGTTTTCATATTTTTGGATCTCTCGCCACTCACCGAGTTCAGGTCTCACGACCAGCTGCTTGACCACCATGGATTCGGGCCAGACGAGGCCTTCGGCAGAGAAGGCCCGCGTCGGCTGGCGGCAACGCCGGAAAGATCCCCGAGGCTGGTCTAGGGGCAGTTATTCGCTACCAAGACTTCGAGAGCCAAGAGCGCAGCACCGCAGCGAGCCTATCTTTGACGTGTGTTCAGCTTGTCGATTGCGCGCTTCAACTCTTCGAGCTTCTGCCCAGCCTCGCCGAGCTTGCCTTCCGCCGTCAGGCGCTGGTAGTCAGCAAGGTCTTTGGCGGCTTCCGCGATGAGCGCGTTGAGATCCGCTGCGGGCTGGGGTGACGCGGCGGATGCCGGTGCGCGTCGCACCGACTCTGCGGGGACTGCCGCGGCGCTCATCGATGAAACCGCTCCGCCAAAAAGGGCCGCCATCGCCGACTCGAAGGTTGGTCCGTAGGCAAGCCGATCTTGCAGTGCGAGCACGACCAGACGCAACTCCGGCATCGGACTCCGCTCGGCCTGCAGGTAAATCGGTTCCGCATACAACAGCGCGCGCCCGGACGGAATCACAAGCAGCGCCCCACGCCGCACGTGCGAGCCTTGCTGATTCCACAGCGTCAATTGTCCGGAAAGCTGCGCGTTCTGATCGATTCGCGCCTCGATTTGTAGCGGCCCGTCGACAAGCTTCGTTTTGGGAAAGTCGTAGACCATCGACGTACCGTATTGTGCGCCGTCGCTGCGCCCGGCAATCCAGCCAATCAGATTATTCCGGTTGGCCGGAGTGAATGGCAGAATCTCTACGAACTCCACGCTGGTTTCGCCCGGCAGTTTCATCAGGACGAAATTCGGCTGCATCGTCTGTGTCGTTTGCTCACCCCCCTCGCTCATGCCGACTTCGCTGGCGACAGTCCACAGATCCTCACGGTTGTAGAACGCTTCCGGATCCGTCATGTGATACAGACCGTACACTTCCGCTTGCAGTTTGAGCAACAACTCGGGGTAGCGCACATGATTGCGCAGCCCGGGCGGCATCACGGCCGCATCCTTGAACAGACTCGGAAAGATGCGGCGGTAGGCTGCGATGATCGGATCCTCCGAGTCAAACACATAAAACGTCGTCGTACCATCGTAGGCGTCGATGACCACCTTAACGCTGTTCCGCAGGTAGTTAATGAGATTGCGGTCGAGACGGTAATGGCTCGAGTACGGGTAGCTGTCTGAAGCCGTGAATGCGTCCATGATCCAGGACAGCCGGCCATCGTCGCCGACCACGATGTACGGATCTGGATCGTAGGTGAGGAATGGCGCTAAAGCCAATGCGCGCTCGCGCACGTTGCGCCGCATCAGCAGCCGGCTATCCTTGTTCACGTCATCGCTAAACGGTAGCTTCGCGAGGTCGCCACGGTCGAGTGCGATGATGATGCGGCGCAGGAGACCGGCGAGGACGATGCCGCCGTCGCCGCCGTAGGACGTTAGGCTGTTGGTTTGGCCTTGCGGGTAATTGAATTCCTTCTGCCGGGTCTTGACGTAGACATCGGTATTGGTCAACTCGCCGAAATAGATCTCTGGGCGCGTCACGGTTAGACCGCGCACCGTGCTCTGGACGGGCATGTTGCTTAGAATCAGCGTGGGTAATCCTTCCGGCGTGAACCCATTGACTGGGTTCATCGTGATGCCGTAGCCGTGGGTGTAGATCAGCTTCTCGTTAATCCAGTTGCGGCTGCTTTCTGGGAGCTTGTCGACGTTCAGCTCGCGCGTGGCGAGCATCACCTCGCGAGTTGTGCCGTCGATTTCATAGCGATCAATGTCGATATCGGGGAAGTCGTAGTAGGTGCGGATTTCCTGAATCTGACGCAGCGTGTCTTGGAGTGCACGCCAGTCCCACAGCCGGATGTTCTGAAGCGTAGTCTGATTGTTCGCCGGGTCGGCCGCCTCGACGGTCGTCTCAGCGGGAAACTCGCGCTGCGAGACTCGGTTCAATCCGTAGGCCCGCCGCGTCAGGTCGATGTTATGGACAATATACGGCTGCTCGCGAACCAGCTCGTTCGGTTTGACGACAAAGCTGTTGACGTACCAGGCGACTACTTGAAGGGCGACATAGCAGACCGCCGCCGGAAGGACCGCCGCGACAAGCCAGCGCCGGCGTGGCACCGACGCGGCGTTGAGGGCTGCGATCACCGCGCCGAGGACGAGCGCCGCGCAGACGATGAGCATTCCTGTCAGCGTGACGTGCGCGTCAGTGTAAGTCACACCCCCAAAGATCGTATGATCATCGAACAATCGCTCGAACCGATCGACATACGCACGCATCGCGAAGGTCAGCAACAGGAACGCAAACGTGATGGAGAGCCAGCGCCAAGGCAATGTGACGTAGCCGCTGCGACGCCCGGTGAGCATGCGGGTTCCGCCCGTGATGAGGATGAAGAAAAATGCGAGTACACAGGTCATCACGGCTAGCGTGAGCAACCAGCCGGCGATGAGCTGCCACGCGGGCAGGGTGAAGAGAAAGAAGTTCAGCGGCTTGCCAAAAATCGGGTCCACCACGTCACCCATGCCGCGGGGTGCATACCAAAAGAGCGCGAGCGTCGGCCACTCCACCATCATGCCGGCGCCGGTTGCAGCGGCAACGGCGAGCGAAATGCCGAGCGCTATGAGGCGTAGGACAGGTTCAACCGGTAGCTTCACCGGCTGTCCGCCGATGAAAATCGTGTGACCACTCGGCAAATCGGGGAGATGCGCCCGCTTCAGAGCCAGGAACGATCCGTACAGAATGAGAAATGTGACCGCCGTAAAAGCCGTGAAGATTCCCCACTGAAGGCTCAGTGTCTTCCAGAACACGTCCCCGTAGCCGAGCGACCCGAACCAGAGCACGTCCACGTAATACGACAACGCGGTTCGACCGCCTAAGGCGATGCCGGCAAGGACGGCGAGAATGATAAGGAAGGGGCGGCGACGCCGCGGCGGATAGGTGCGCGGCCGGTCAATGGACTCGGGCATTGCTCCACCCCATGGTTGCCAGCATTTTCATTGTCAGAATTCCAGGAGACGGTATTGTACAGTGCGGGAAGGAGAGTAACTGCTTTGCGGTTCGTGAGCCTTGGGTTTAGCCATTTCGCCAACTACAATCTAATCTTCTTCCGGATCCAGCTTCGCAATCCGCAAACCTGACAGGCGCGCACGGATTCTCGCATAAAAGCTGCCGGCGGCAGCGCGGCCGGGAAGGCTAGGTGGGTGGCTGTGCGTCTGGGAAACGGCGTCATCCCGTAGATGTGAATCCGCCAAGCCGGAGGTCTCATTCGAAGAGCCGTGGCCATTAAGCTGGTCGGCCGGATGGGGTGGCGTTCCTTGATTTCCGCGAAGGTTTCGAGATCCCGGACATGATCTGCGGCCCCTTGCGCCCGGGGCTCAGGGATTACCAACTTGAGATGGTCCGCTTTTACCCAGGAGCAGCCCGGGTATTAAGAGCTGAGGATGCATCTCATGGAGACTATGGAGCTACACACGATCGGCGTTAATCTCGGCAAAACAGTCTTAGAACACATGAGGCAAGGCTACAGTCACGACACGGGCAGACTTTTGACTGAGGCGCGAGCCATTCCGCCACTGATGTCAGGAGTACTGATATCAGGAGTAATGATCAACTCAAGTACAGTGACGTCCGAGAGCTCAAGGTGATATTCCTGGAGCTCCCGCACGGTTTCAGCTGGGCCGAAATTCCACTGCTGACGGACAATTTCTCGGAATGTCTGTCCGCCATCCACCGCGCGTTTCTTTTGAGAGCAGCGCAGACTTGATTCGGATAGTCTTCCTCTTCCGAGGTAACCTCGACCAGGGCCGCACCATCCAGGTCCATCCAGGTTTCATCGTGAAGCCGACCATACTCCAGAACGGTACTGATAAGCCTCTTACGCATAAATGCCCGCGTACCTCGGGGCTCCACCCTCGTGATCTTTGATAGGGATCCCGCTCGAACAGTACACGCCCGAGGAATTGGTGCGAACCTTGTGACCTCCGGCCTTAAGCCTTGGTGGCTCATCAAAGACTGGCCGGAGCGTTTGAGCTCCCGGTCTGGACGCACCACCGCAAGCTGAATTCTTGGGTCCGTCGTGTATCGTCTTCCTCGAAAAGAAGCGCGATCCGCTGTTGGGCACTCCTTCTGCCACAGCGGGCCGACTCTTCCAGGAGAGTTGAGCGCGTGTCTAGTTCCTAGTACATGTCTCCCATGCCGCCATGGCCGCCGGCAGGAGAGCCCTTCTTCTCTTCCGGGATGTCTGCGACGAGGGCTTCGGTGGTCAGCATCAACGCCGCAATCGAGCCGGCATTGTTCAATGCGGTGCGGACGACCTTGGTCGGATCGAGGACGCCGGCCTTGACGAGGTCTTCGTACTCGCCGGTCAGAGCGTTGTAGCCGAAGTTAAGATCCTTCGAGCCGTTGATCCTGCCGAGGACGATAGCACCCTCTTCGCCAGCGTTCTCGGCGATCTGGCGCAGCGGCTCCTGCAGAGCGCGCTTCACGATGTTGACGCCGATCTGCTCATCCCCCTCGACCTTCAGCTTGTCGAGCGCGGGGATGCAGCGGGCCAGAGCCACGCCGCCGCCCGGGACGATACCTTCTTCCACGGCCGCACGCGTTGCGTGCATGGCGTCTTCGACGCGAGCCTTCTTCTCCTTCATTTCCGTCTCGGTCGCCGCGCCGACCTTGATCACAGCTACGCCACCGACCAGTTTCGCCAACCGCTCCTGCAGTTTCTCGCGGTCGTAGTCACTGGTGGTTTTATCAATCTGGCCGCGAATTTCCTTTATCCGACCTTCGACGTCGGCGTGCTTGCCCTTACCTTCTATGATGGTCGTATTGTCCTTGTCAATGGTCACCTTCTTGGCCTGGCCGAGGTCGCCGATTTCGACATTCTCAAGCTTGATGCCGAGATCTTCGGTGATTGCCTTTCCGCCCGTGAGCGTTGCGATGTCCTGTAACATGTCCTTGCGGCGATCGCCGAATCCAGGCGCCTTTACGGCAGCAACCTGCAGCGTGCCACGCAGCTTGTTGACCACAAGGGTCGCCAAGGCTTCGCCCTCGATGTCCTCTGCGATGATGAGCAACGGCTTGCCACTCTTGGAGATCTGCTCAAGCAGAGGAAGGATATCCTTCATGGAGCTGATCTTCTTTTCATAGATGAGGACATAGGCGTTCTCGAAGGCAACTTCCATGCGTTCGGGATCCGTGACGAAGTACGGGGAGAGGTAGCCGCGGTCGAACTGCATGCCCTCTACGACTTCGAGCTGAGTCTCGAGAGTCTTCGACTCTTCGACGGTAATGACGCCGTCCTTGCCCACCTTCTTCATTGCATCCGCAATGATGTGGCCGATCGTCTCGTCATTGTTGGCGGAGATGCTGCCGACCTGGGCGATCATGTCACCTGTGACGGGCTTGGACAATTTGTCAAGCTCACCCTTGGCGCGCTCGCCGGTCTTGGGATCGATGTTGCCGCAAACCACGCTCACAGCCTTCTCGATGCCGCGCTTCATCGCCATCGGATTAGCGCCGGCAGCGACGGTCTTGACGCCTTCACGATAAATGGCCTGGGCGAGAACAGTGGCGGTGGTGGTGCCGTCGCCGGCGACGTCGCTGGTCTTGGAGGCGACTTCACGTACCATCTGTGCGCCCATGTTCTCGAGGTTATCCTGCAATTCGATCTCTTTCGCAACGGTGACGCCGTCCTTGGTGATCGTCGGCGAACCGAATTTCTTATCGATCACCACATTGCGGCCCTTGGGTCCTAGAGTCACCTTCACCGCATTTGCCAGAAGATTTACGCCGCGGAGGATCGCCTGCCGCGACTCCTCTCCGTGTACAATTTGCTTTGCCATAGCCATGTTCTCCTAGAAGGTTAAAGTTTTCAATTCGTCTGCTCTTCCTGGCATGTCACTGCAATCCGGCGAGCTGGGATTGCGCTTCGTGACTCGCCCCGATCGTTTGCTTCCCACGTGTTCAACAAAGAAACGCTCGGGATGACAAGCTATCTCTTAGCTCCTACGGCCTCTTTCTTGGCCGCCTCTTTCTTGGCCGCGCCGGATATGACGCCGAGGACTTCTTCCTCTTTCATGATGAGGAAATCTTCTCCGTCGATCTTGATCTCGGTGCCGGAGTACTTGCCGAAGAGAATGCTGTCGCCTTCTTTCAGTGCGAGAGGGAATAGTTTGCCTTCGTCATTGGTCTTGCCCTTGCCAACCGAGATGACCTCGCCCTCCTGTGGTTTATCTTTGGCAGAATCAGGGATGACAATGCCGCCTCGAGTGGTGCCAACTTCTTCGACTCGCCGCACCAGAATGCGGTCATGCAGTGGGGTAAACTTCGTAGCCATACTTGCAGACTCCTTTCATTCGTTTCAGTTATAAGAACGCGAGAGGCATGGAAGCCAACCAGCGGAGTTTTTGAGCTGATCTGCTATCACGCCCGACTTGGTAAGGTGAAGAATGTGTCAGCCGACGTCAGCGAACGACAAGCGCTTTCGAACCTAACACGTTTCTCTAGGTCCAGAGACCCGACCATGAAGTATGATTGGCTCTCAATGCGCATATCGCCAGTCGATGTCGGCGCCAACCTTGCGGGCTTAGAGCCCCGCCGCGATGTCCCGCTCTTTCCCATCGTGAGTGGTCGGGAGCGGTTGGAAAAGCGTCTTAAGCGTCTGCTTAGTTGTGTAGGAATCTCTAAACAATCGGAATGGTTCCCACTGTTCTTAGCCACGATGATCTCCAGTCACGCAGAAGACCGTCGGCTCTAAGGATGGCGGAGAGGTGCGTATAGAAGTAGTATACGCCTGTTACGTCCCACGCGAGGCGCTAACAAAATAACATTATCCGCGTCCGCGAACGGCGGAATTGGCTGGACACCTTTCAACGCCCACTTTTGCCGGTAGTGTGGCCCGCTTCGTTGCGCACGTCCCTCGGCATGGTTGCATCCCTGCATAGCCTGCTTCCGTTTCACCCGGGGGAAGTCATTGTACCTCCGCATCGACGGCAGTCCATCGCGCAGAACGCCGGTCGTGATTGCTTTGGAGAAGGCGCATAAGCTTTGTATAACATAAAGAAGAAAATACCAAGCGCTGGTCGCGCGCCGCGGGTGACGAATGAAAGCGCCCCAAGAGTGTCCTTCGACCGCCGCCAGAGGAGCGTGCTGAGATGGCATTCAGAGAAGCAATCGAAGAGGTCATCGATGAACACGCTCGCCCGGGATTTGCCCCTCCACGTTTGGCCGAACGGCAAGGTCGCATGTTGGCCCGTGGAAGAAATGCGCAACCAGCATGGCCGCAGGGAAAATAGAGGAGGGGTCCCAAGTCTTCTGTTGGAGACTTGAAATCGGCCTTGATTCCGAACCGGATCGAGACTAGACTCTGACTCCCTTCGGAGGGCACCATGAATCGTTTCGAACCTTCTCGATCCAAAAAGCATGAGGTCAGGATGCAAGAACTTCGGCGCGAACGAAAGACCGAGGGAAAGCGGTTAGACGGCCTAAAGAAAGCGTTACAAACCAGGCTTCAGCCCGATCCGAAGGAATCCAAAGAAGTTCGAGCCGCATAACTTCCGTGACTGCGAGCAGGTTCACCACTTTGGGGGCGCAGCTTGCGCGCTAAACTCTCATCCGTGGAGGCCGGCCGGGTCCCAGATAGGGTTTGTCCGGGCGGACGGTGAACTGCATCACGGATGGAGCTTGCGGGCATTCCCTTGGGGCTTACCCGGCCTCGAAATCCCACGTCGGCCTGCTTCGTGGGCTTGTCTGTTGGCTTGTGATTCGCAATGATTGATTTGTGCCGCTCGGATTCTTCGAGCGCTTCCGCCTCAGCCAAAACTGCATCGCCTTCCCTTAGGAGTGCACCGGCCCTGCCTTTGAGTGCTCCAGCTCGTCGCGTAGCCGAACTGCGTTAGGGGACTTTCAGCGGGTCTTTAGGATCTCTCCATCCAACGATGCTGAGATGCTGACGGGATGGCACGTACCCATGTGCGATAGCAAGCCATCGGTGGACGACAGAGCCATTTCACTCATCCACGCATCGACGCGTTGTGAGACGCGATGGTCCGTCACTCATCAGGGATGGATGAAACGCCTCAACAGCTCTCGTTTAGCCCCGAGTACAAAGGCGAATCGATGCGCTGCGATAGTGAGCGATTCCGCAAAACAACGGGGAGCCGCTTCGTACCGGAACCTGCTCCGTGGATCGAGAGTCGATTTCCATAAACTCGTTTTGCCGTGAGCGCGTGCAACGTCAGGCGATGTTGAGTCCGGATGGCCGCATCGGCGGTTTTGCGAGGAAGTCAAAATTAGGCTCCGACGCGTCGGCCTGACGGCAAGTTTCAAAAAAGACATTCCGAAGGTGCAAGGCAGACGTGCTTTCCAGCGACTGCGCGTCAAGCCAAAGAGCCGAAACGAACGGCAGCATCCAAACTGCTAGTCGAAAGAGAAGGGACATACGTGCTCCGAGCGTAGTCGATTGCCAACATTTTACGATGGGCGAGTTGGAGAAAATCTTGGCAAATCAGGGACGGTGAACGGCCAAGACCGCATCATTGTTCTGTATCCCCTCTTATTTGGATCAGGCCTTTCCGGCTGCAGGATCGGGCCTCGAAGATTTTTCGTTACCTATTCGTGTTTGTGAGTGTGCGTGCGCCCAGAAGGCGCGAATGACGTAATGTTCATAATAATGTACTTTATATGCGTTAACGACCATGATAATGGACGCTAAATATGAGAACGAGCCGATCATCGGTGGTATTGCCCATTCCAGTCAGGCACGCGCTGCGCAAGCTGGGCCACGACATACGGGACGCCCGGCGGCGGCGGCGGATCCCCGTAGCCATCGCGGCGCAGCGCGCCTCCATTAGCCGGACAACGCTGGTCAAGGTTGAAAAGGGTGATCCCGGCGTTGCGCTCGGGATCTACGCCACGGTTCTTTTTGTGCTGGGCATGATCGAGCGCCTCGCGGACCTCGCCGATCCGAAAAACGACGCCGTCGGCCTTCAGCTTGAAGAGGAGCATCTGCCGCAGCGGATTCGCGGGGCGCGAAGGCAGAAGCGCACGAGAGGAAAGTGATGGACAAAGAAGCCCTGGTGTATGTGGATCTGGACGGCGCTCTCCACCTCGTGAAGGTCCGGAGGGCTGGGTCCTCTCTCCGGCCTACGACCTCAATCCGGTGCCGACGGACATCAAGCCGCGAATCCTCACCACCGCGATCAATGAAGATGACAACACGGCATCCCTCGCTCTGGCGATGGAGGTTGCCGGGTATTTCGAACTGGACGCTGGCAAAGCCCGCGAAATAGCGGCACAGGTCGGAAAAGCCGTCTCGAAGTGGCGCGACGAAGGCGCGCGGATGGGCCTCACGGAGCCGGAAATCGACCGCATGGCGTCAGCGTTTGAACATCAGGATCTGGAGATGGCGCGGCGCGGACAATGAATGATAGAGAGGGCCGGGGGCATGCGAATTGGCCTCGCGCTTTCAGCAACAAGTCTCAAGCACGGTAGACAGGTTCCAATTGCGACCGTACCCTCGAGCGTCTTTCCATGGATGTTGTCGTGCCCGGAGTCACTGCCGCGGAGCTTGGTGAACCGGTTGAATGTTTTGGAAAAAGCGCATGTTTGTTGTATTGCAGTTGTATTCCGTATAAAGGGGTTTTTCGTTGAGCCTAACCAAGAGAACTGTCGAATCCGCAAGGGTCGGGGCCCTTCGACGGCACCAAGATGTTCTTTGCCCTGTCGCTCCCAGCACATCTTGGGCGGTCAGTAAATCAGCTTCAGCGAGAACTGAATCTGTCTCGAAGATCCAGCCGTTTTGCTGATGACCCCAAACCCGCTGCCACGCAGAATGTTCGACGGCAACCCGAAATTCACCAGGTTGAATAGGTTGAAAAACTCCGCGCGAAATTCCAAGGTGGCCAGTTCAGCGTTTCCACGGCGTCCGAACGGAGTGTCTTTGATCAGGGCGACGTCATAGTTCTGAAAACCAGGCCCGCGAAACGTATTGCGTCCCAGCGTGCCGAAGCGGCCATGATTAGGCCCAGTCCCGCCTGGAACATTGATGGGTACGCTGAAGAAAGAGGCATTGTCGGCGCCGCGTCCAAAATAGTCCTCGCGCACGGTGCCGCTGGTTGAGAGGTGAGGCTGCGCCATGAGATCGGGCCGGTCCGCTCCGCCTGAACCAGCGCCCGTTTGTTGCACTCCCGAGTAGACCGAGAACGGCGGGCCGCTCATCAAGGTTGTGATGTTCAAAAATTGCCATCCTCGGGTCAGCGTCCTGCCCAGGGGGCGAAGAAAGCGTATGCGGTCGAAGGGGAGCAGCTGGATCACGCTGGCTGTGAATACGTGCGTCACATCGAATGTGGACGGCCCCTTGTCTGCGCCGGGGTCCCAGGGATCCTGCGGCGACGTTTGCAGGACCACGCCGGTAGCACCGAACAGGCCGCCGAGCACCGAACTGGTGTCATCCAAAGACTTGGAGTAGGTGTAACTGACCTGCAGACCCAAGCCAGCTCGGGGAGAGTTCTTGCTGAGGCTCGCCTGCAACGAGTGGTAGCTGGAGTGGGAGCGGGTGGTCATGATGACTTCAGGACCAAGGCCTCCGACGGCCCGCCCGGAGGAATCGAACTCCGTAAAGGGCGCGAAGGCTGCGTCTGCCCCGCCATAGCTGTTCGGCGAATAAATGCTGGCCAGATGAATTCCCGCCGTGGCCACGTAGGCGGCGCTAAACTTCACGTCTCCAAAATCATGGTCGACGCCCGCGGTATAACTCCCGATGTAGCCGTTTTGGAAGTTCTTGGCAATGCCAGCCAAAGAGAGCAACTGAACCTGATGGCCGGGAGTAAGCGCCGTCAAATCGTCCTGGTAGCGCTGCAAATCAATTTGCGTGTTCGGTGCCACGCCGACCGCCTTCCCGCTGGGAAAAAGAAGCTGGCCCCCAGTCGTATGCGGAGGCGGAAGATTCACCGGCACGACCGTATTGTGAAATGCAAGCGGTACGCCCGGCAAAGCGCTCGCATAGAGGCTGGTGGCAAAGGGGAGAGAACCGGTTACGAAATTGTCCTGCCAAAGGTTCGGAAGGATGGTGGCGATGGAGCCGCCGGCGTGCAACACCGTATGGCTGGTCACTCCGTAATCTATCGAGAGCCGAGGTCCCCAGCCGTTCCAGTCCTGGTTGTACGGGGGCTGAGGGTCATAAAGGAAAATCTGTTTGGCGCTGTGGTCCCCGTATGGCCTGCCTGTACCGTCCGCTCCAATGAACTTAGGGAGCGAGGTGCGCTTCTCGGCCTCATGGATGCGGCTGTTTACCTCGTACCGCAGTCCATAGTTGACAGTCAGGCGGGAGGTAGCTTTCCAGGCATCCTGGAAGTAGAGGTTGTAGGCTTCGCGGCGAACCGCAGCTTCATCGAACTTGTCGCCGGTCGGGGTGACGCTCGCAGCACCCGTCACGCTGTATGCATACGGAGTGGCCGTCAGGAGGCCGGTCAGCGAATCGGGCAGCGGATCTCCCGGGTGGATGTCGTGAGTCCCACTGGAGGAGTTAATCAGCACCGGCGAATAAGCCGTCCCGCCGCCAAAACTATAGAGTCCGTTGGGATTTGTTCCGAAAATCGTAGCGTCGCGATTGAAGCGGATTTCCAGGCCCCACTTGAAGGCATGGGACGAATGCACGTAACTCATGTCGTGCCTAAACTGGTAGAGGTTCCCACAGGATCCGAAGATCGAACCTCCGGCTGAGTTGAAGCCTTGAAAAAGTCCGTCTCCGAACGTGATTGCGGGCTCGGTGCGGTTGATGGCCGGAAAGAAAGGCGTGCTGCGGATGTACCCGAGAGAAGTGTCGGAAAGCAGGTGAGGAGAAAGGGTCCGCGAGTACTTCACGCCCGCGCTGCGCTGATGATCGAAAAACTGCACCGCAAAGCTGGGATCAATCGCCGTCTGATCGGGATTCGTAAGAGGACCGCTGACCTGGTTCAGGCTGAAACGCGTCAGCAAAGTGGCCATGTCCGAGATGCGGTGGTCGATGCGGACCGAAAACTGATCCGTGCGGGTGGACACTTTGGAAGAGACCGCGTAGGTACGATCGCCATAAGGCCCGGTCGGATGGTTGGGCAGGGGATAACGTGCGAGCAGGGGAGCGATCGCCGGACTCACCGGGACGGTCAGCGTATCGCCGGGAAAGGTCAGAGTGTCGATGCCCTGCCGCTCTGCTTCGGTCGGCACGGGAAACACCTGGGTTGTGCCGAGCACCTGCCGAAAGCCTTGATACTCGCCAAAATAGAAGGTGCGGCTGCGACCGTCATAGATTCCCGGAACGACCACCGGTCCGCCGTTGGTAAAGCCGAATTCATTGCGCACAAATGGAGGAATGCGACGTCGGTCCGCGGCGCTCTTAGGGTCGAAATAGTTGGCCGCGTCGAAAGCGGCATTGCGGACAAATTCAAACACAGTGCCATGCACCTGATTGCTGCCGGACTTGGTGACCACGTTGGTGTAACTCGCGGCGCCATGGCCGATCTCCCCCGGCATGACTCCCGAACTCGCTTGCACTTCCTGGATGGCATCTATGTTGAAATTGGAGAAAGTGGCGCCGCCCATCTCCGAATCGGTGGTGTCAGCCCCATCCATGGCGAAGACGGTGGCGGAGCCGCGCTGTCCGTTCACCGCAAACTGCTGAGTGAAGTTGGCGGCTCCATTCGCGTCCGTCATGGTGCCTGCCGCCAACAGAAGCAGCTTGCTGAAATCGCGGGCGTTCAGTGGAAGGCTGGACACTTTTCCGCTGGAGAGGTCCTCGCCGCCGGTTGCCTGGGGAGAAGACTCTTCAGTGGATGGCACTGCCCGAAGTTCCTGCTTCTGCGAAGACAGTTGCAGGGCCACCGTGAGGGTTGTGCCGTCTTGGATCACGACCGGATCCGCCATCTTCCAGGTTTTTTGACTATCCTCCACGGAGAGTGCGTAGTTTCCCGCCCCGATTTCGGCAAACACAAACTTGCCGCTGGCCGAGGTCCGGGCCGTGTAGTCGGACCCTCCTCCGGCAAGGTGCAGCCGAATGGTGGCTTCGCCGACAGGGTTGCCTGCTTCGTCGCGCACGAAACCGGTCCACGATCCGGCGGAGCGAGCGCTTGCCGCCGGAGCCATCGCCAGGACGAGCAAGAGACACAACGTCAAAGCCCTGTGCCTAAAACGAATTAGCATTTACCGGCATTATAGCCGCGCCCCCGGGGCCGGGTGCTGACGCGGCAGCCGCGTCTTTGCTGGCGGCGCGGGGTTTTCTGGGGTCTCCCGTATAATTGACGTTTTCCTATGTCGGCGAATCTTGATCAGATCATTGCGGCGACGCGACAGCGTCTGGCGAAGAAGCGCCGAGCGGCCGACGTGCGGGTGTGGGAACGTCAGGCGGCAGAGCACGTGCCGCGCGGGTTTCGGCGAAAGTTGGCGGCGGTCGCTGCAACCGGCGTGGCCGTGATTGCCGAATTGAAGAAGGCGTCGCCTTCGAAGGGACTGATTCGGGCGGAGTTTCATGCGGGAGAGCTGGCGCGAGAGCTCGAGGAGGGAGGGGCGGCCGCCCTCTCGGTGCTGACCGAGCCGGATTTTTTTCAGGGCTCACTCGAAAACTTGCGCTTGGCCTCGGACAACGCAAGTCTCCCGTGCCTGCGAAAGGACTTCATCGTGGAGGAAGCGCAGATCGTGGAGGCGCGCGCGAACCAGGCGGATGCGGTGCTATTGATCGTGGCCGCGCTGGAGCAGGCCGAGTTGGTGCGGCTCGCGGCCAAGGCCCGCGAGCAAGGACTCGACGTGCTGTGCGAGGCGCACGAGGAAGAGGAACTGCAGCGGGCGCTCGATGCCGGATGCGATCTGATCGGGGTGAATTCGCGGGACTTGCGAACCTTCCAAGTGGATCTGGATACCGCCTTCCGGCTGGCAAAGAAATTCCCCCGGGGAGTTTTGGCGGTTGCTGAGAGCGGGATCCATTCCGCGAGCGATCTGGCAGAGCTTCGGTCGGTGGGGTACGAGGCGTTTTTGATTGGGGAGTCCCTGATGAAGGCGGCGTTTCCGGGGAGCGCGCTGAAAAGACTGCTGGGAGCGAGTTCGGTACCGAGCACCTAGTCGCAAGTACCGAGAGTTGAGCGACAGCCCGTTCGCCGTGGGGACAGGGAGGAAGGCTTCTTTTGGCGGGCACTCGGCAAGAGGCGCTGCCCAGAGTCAGATTTCGAAACGCGAAATTGGAAAACGTGAAACTGGAAACCCGAAACTGCCGTTATGACTTGGGTCAAAATCTGCGGGATGACGAACCTGGAGGACGCGCTCGTGGCAGTCGAGGCCGGCGTGGATGCGCTGGGGTTCGTGTTCTATGCCGGGAGTCCGCGGAAGGTGGATGTGGAGACGGCCCGCGGGATGGTGGCGGAATTGCCGGAGCGGCTGGAGAAAGTCGGAGTGTTCGTGAATGAGTGTGAAGACAAAATCTGCGAAGCGGTGGATCGTGCCGGACTGACTGCGGTGCAATTGCACGGCGACGACCAAGATCCCCACCTGGCGGACTTGCTTGTGTCCCGGCGGGCGCAGGTGAAGATCTTGGCCGGAATATCGATGCATCTCCCAAATCCGGCAGGCTGGGCCATGAAATGGAGACCCGATGTGGTGCACGCTTATCTCGTCGATTCTGGCACATCGTCGAAACCGGGGGGAACTGGCGAGCCGTTCGACTGGGCCGCATCCGCACCCAAGATTGATGTGATCAGGCGGCTGGGCAACGTCGTCATCGCGGGTGGTTTGAGGCCGTCGAACGTGGCTAGCGCCCTGGACGTTCTCAAGCCTTGGGGTGTCGACGTGGCTTCCGGCGTGGAGGCGTGGCCGGGGAAAAAGGATCCGGAGATGGTTCGGGCATTTGTTCAGGCGGTGCGCCGGACGGAGACGAGTGCATAGGAAGATGGCTACAGCCAAGCTGCAGTCCGAGATAAGGAAGAGCAGATCCGGGGCTCCGCTCAGGATGCCAAAACAACCGGCGGAACAGGCCGGGCGGTTCGGTGTCTACGGCGGGCGGTACGTTCCCGAGACGCTGATGGCGGCGCTCGAGGAACTGGAGCGCGAGTACGAGAAGGCGAAGCGGGATCCGAAGTTTCAGAAGCGACTCGAGGTCCTGTTGCGCACCTACGCGGGGCGACCTACGCCTTTGTTTTTTGCGAAGCGGCTCACGGAGAAGCTGGGCGGGGCGAAGATTTATTTGAAGCGCGAAGATCTGCTGCACACCGGGGCGCACAAGATCAACAACTGCATTGGTCAGGCGTTGCTGGTCGAGCGGATGGGTAAGCCTCGCGTGATAGCCGAGACCGGGGCCGGGCAGCACGGGGTGGCCACGGCGACGGTTTGTGCCCTGCTGGGATTCGAGTGCGTGGTGTATATGGGCACCGAAGACATGCGGCGCCAGGAATTGAATGTATTCCGCATGCGGCTGCTGGGCGCGGAGGTCCGCGGAGTTTCTTCCGGGTCGTGCACTTTGAAGGACGCAATCAACGAGGCTATGCGGGATTGGGTGACGAATGTCCGCACGACCCACTACCTGCTGGGGAGCGTGCTTGGGGCTCATCCGTATCCCACGATGGTGCGTGATTTTCACCGCGTGATCGGGCGTGAGGCGCGAGCGCAGATCCTGAAAGCGGAAGGAAAGCTGCCGACGACCATCATCGCGTGCGTGGGCGGCGGTTCGAATTCGATCGGGATTTTCTATGATTTCATTAAAGACAAGAAAGTCCGGCTGATTGGTGTCGAGGCGGGCGGGCGCGGCGAGCAGCTGGGCGAGCATGCGGCGCGGTTCCGCGGCGGATCTCCAGGAGTGTTGCAGGGAACCTACTCGTACGTTTTGCAGGACCGGGCGGGACAGATCGCGACCACGCATTCGGTTTCCGCGGGACTCGATTATCCCTCGATTGGTCCAGAGCACGCCTGGCTGAAGGACATGGGTCGGGCAGAGTATGTCTCGGCCTCCGATGCGGAGGCGCTGGAGGCCACGACTCTGCTGGCGCGTACGGAGGGGATCATTCCGGCGCTCGAATCGGCGCATGCAGTGGCCGAGGTGGTCAAGCGGGCGCCCGGGATGAAGAAGTCGCAAGTGGTGGTGGTGAATATTTCCGGGCGCGGAGACAAAGATGTGGGGATTTTGCGGGAGAACCTGAAGATCGAGTAATTTCCGGTTGCCCATTGCCAACTTCCGGATGAGGCTGGAATGATGCAAGGAGTGGCGCTGGCTCTTCAATCGGCAATCGAAAGTCGACCACGATGCCATTTCATTTTGAAAAGAAGCCTTCGCTAGTGGCCTACGTTACGTGTGGCGATCCGGATCTCGCGACCACGCGCGAAATTGTGCTGGCTGCGATTCGCGAGGGCGCCGATGTCATCGAACTGGGCGTGCCGTTCAGCGATCCGCTGGCGGATGGTCCGGTGATTCAGCGGGCCAGCGAGCGTGCTCTGAAGCGCGGGACGTCGCTCGATCAGATTCTGAAGGTGGCGGCTGAGATTCGTGAGCATTCGCAGTCGGTGGGACTGATCATCTTCTCTTATCTGAATCCGATTTTGCGGATGGGGCTGGCGAAGTTCTGCAAGGTGGCGCGCCATGCCGGGCTGGACGGTGTTCTGATCACGGACCTTCCAGTGGAAGAAGCGAGCGAGTATGTGGGCGAGGCGCACGCCAATGACTTGGCCAGTGTGTTTCTGGCGGCGCCGACCAGCACCGATC
>Ga0137415_10001181_pt1 | contig 25839 bp, 25 predicted proteins | sample CZODoug3_1_1_16f_FD_183082 | JGI IMG/M metagenome (GOLD analysis project Ga0137415, IMG submission 183082) | Vadose zone soil fungal communities from Angelo Coast Range Reserve, California, USA - CZODoug3_1_1_16fungal (Hybrid Assembly) | ecosystem: Environmental > Terrestrial > Soil > Vadose...
AGACCGCACCCGCAACGGTCTCCCGCATACCGTTGGTTTGCGAGACGCTCCTAGTGCTCGAGAAAGATCCATCTGCGCCGCTGCTCGCGGAGCTCCGTCCGGTACAGATCGACGGCTATGGGGGCTGCGGTTCGGTTCTCAATCGAGCTTGACCGGCGAAGCCTGGAACTCCTGATCTAGCAAGTCTCGCCATGAGTTCGGCGACGTTGGTTGACGGTCGCCGATAGCTGGCAGCCTGTCTCGCGAGTGCATCGATGACCTGGTCTGCGCCAAGGTCGAGTTGGTCGAGGAGGAAGTCGTCGGGGTGGATGACGTCGATGTCGAACGGGTCGGTCGATGTGATTGGGAAGTCGCGAATGTTGAAGGTGATGATCGCGTCGGCGTTTCCGCGGATGGCCGCGGCGAGGACGTGCCGATCCTTCTCATCGCAGTTGAGTCCGGGGATGAGTGCTTGGTAACCGGTGACTTCGGCCTCGGGGAACGCTCGTCGCATGCTGTCGATGCGGTGATCGACGGCCGTTTCGGCAAGGCCACGTTGGATGAGGTTGCGGCGCAGTTCGTCGAGGACGTCGGCAGACCATTGGGGTCGGTAGAGATCAACTTCGGCGAGGCGGAGCAAGGTGTCGCAGAGGTAGCCGCCGAACAGGACGTTGGTATCCAGGAAGGCTGTGTATGCCATCCCAGGTCAGCGGGTCCGGGGTGGTGGTCCGGCGGTGGCGTCGTAGAGGCCTGCTTCCTGTCCTTGCTCGGCCATATCGTCCAGTGCCGCTGCGCGATCGGTGCGGGCCTGTTGCTGGTAGTCGAGTAGGTCGGTCAGCAGGACACGGCGATGTCGTCCGCGCATCTCGTGGGGGATCTGCTCGTCGGTGAGGAGCCGAACGAGGGTGGGCCGGGAGATGCCGAGGAAATCGGCAGCTTCCTGAGTGGTCAGCATGGTGTTCTGCGGTGCGACGGTGACGGCCTGGCCGTGGGACAGGGCTGTGGCGACTTGGCGCAGCGCGTCGAAGATCGGTTCGGGTAGTTCGATGCGCTGTCCGTCGCGGCCCACGAGCGCGGGTGGGTTGGGTGCGATGCGAACGCCGCGTGATTCGAGTGCCTCGACCAGGTCGATGACCTCGGCCAGTGCGTCGGGTTGCACGATGTAGGTGTGTGCGCCGGCGCCGCCGGTTGCTGTGCTCATGGGTTCCACCTCCGGAACCAGAATACAGCTATTCGAAAAAACCGAAAGCGGCCGGATGGGTTCGTCAGTGGCTCCGCCTCGGGTTCGAGCGGCGTTGGCGAGCTTGAGCAGACCGGCGGGCCATACGGAGCATGTGGGCGCGCATAAGCAGGTCGGCCCGGCGGGCTCGTTCGTCGGGACCAAGGACCCCGCCAGGGTCGGCTTCGCGCTCGAACTTCGCACGCAGGCCGGTTCGCGCAGGTGCGGTAGCTGCGGCGCGGTTAGTGACTCGGCCCCATCGTTCGGCAGCGGCGATCTGGGCGATGAGAACGCGGTGACGGCGATTGCGTTCGGCGTCGGCTCGGGTCTGAGCGTCGGGCGTGGTGCTCCTTTCGTTGTCAGTGGTCATGAGCGGGTGGCCTCCTTTCTGTCGGCGGGCATGGGGTCGGCAGCCGAGCCGTGCCATTGGGCCCTCGCCAGGTCGGTTCGAGCCCGCTCCGGCATCCGACATGCCGATTCGGCGCTTACCTGCAGGGCCGTTCTCTCGCCTCAAATATGGCCAGTCACGGTTGCGGCTTTGTCCCGGGACATTTGCGGGACGCATTCGGCAGGGGGCGCACACAGCCTTCGTGTGCCGTGGCTGACCGGGGTCGACACGCCTACAGCTATCCGCTGCATGGCTGCCGGCTTGGCGCAAATCCCCGCCTGCGGGAGTGGAATCCGTCGATACGGTGTCGGCCGCGCCTGAAACCGCGCCCGTCTCGACGCCGACGACCACTGAATGCGGTGGCTGCGCACGTCCTGCGTCCGATCCGAACGGGTGTTGGTGATCAGTTCGTCCAACAGTGCGAGTCCAGCGTCCATGCAATCTGCTGCCAGACCTCGTGTGGTTCGTCCAGCGGCGCGTCCGATCCAGTGGCGTCGCTCGTCGGCTGGACGGAGCAGGCGTCCAGCTGGACGGCGAGCCGGCCCGTCCGGACGAGCGACTCGTGTGTGGGGGCGCCGTCTCGGACTATCGGGGATGGGGTGGGCGCAGGTGCACCAACCGTCCGCACCGGCACTGCCCGAGATCGGGCCGCTGACGTCGCCCGTCGGTACCGCGACCGCCGCGGAACGCTGCCGACTACGACAGAGCTTGCGCCAGGAAGGTAGCCGCTCGATGTTGCCTGCGTCCCGTGACGGAATCGTTCCCGCGCTAGCCCCGGCGCGGTCAACTTTCCGTCGATAATTCCCGCACAACTGGCGGCCTGACGTGAACGTCAGTGACGAGTTCCTCGACGGTGCTTGGGGAATCGGGCTTGTTGGGCGGGGCGCTAGTTCGGCCGGTTGGTGAGGTGGCCGGGGCAGGATGTCGTGGCCTGGATGTAGTCGCGCAGTTCGGGGGAGAGCCAGCTGGCGAGCTCGATGAGGTTGTTGTGGCGGCGCGTGGCCAGGTCGGGGTCGAGGGGTTCGTGGTGGGCGACGCGGTTGCGGACGTCGTTGAGCTTGGTGACGAGTGTGTCGACTGCTCGTCGGTGGGTGCCGGGTGGGAACGCGTGGTGCAGGTAGGGCACCCAGAGGCGCTTCTCGTGGGCGGACTTGGTCAGGTAGCGCCAGAAGCCGAAGGTCAGTTCGGCCACGACGTGGCCGGGTGATGGCTGGATCGGGTGGACCGGTCGCGGCTGATGTGCTTCGCGTGCGGCCTTGTTGATGCGTCGGCGTTCGGCGTCGGCGGCGCTGGTGATGGCGGCGAGGAGGTGGTCGCGGGTCTTGGCGTTGCTGTCGATTACGGTGCCGTCATCGGCTGTGGTGAGGTGGGGTGGGAACAGTGCGTCGGCGTCGAAGATCCAGTGCGGCGCGTCGACGGGCCGGTGTTCGGTGATGGCTCGGTCGTAGGCGTTGCGCAGGGCCACCTCGAGGTGGGCCAGGTCGCGCATGTAGGCGGCTGATAGTTGCGCGTTCCATTCGTAGAGTGCGAACGCGAGATGGCGATCGGAGTTCGCGAGCCGCAGGTAGGCGCCGAATCGTGGGGCCGAGAGCCACTGCTCGACCCACGGTCCCGGCTGTGTCACGCGGTGGACTCTAGCGAGGAGGTCCGGTATCTTTGCTGGTGAACAGCCCCGGATGACCGCTGGCCTAGCCAAGTCGCCGGGGCTTTGACTTTGTGGGACTTCTTGGCGTCGTGGGTCTGGGCGCGGTGTCGGGGTCATTGGCCGATGCGCGGTGGCCGGCGGGGCGAGCGTGGGGCGGCGGCGTAGTGCTTCCACGTGGCGCCGTATTCAATGGCGATGTTCTCGGCGCCGGCGGTGCTGTAGTTGAGCATCCCGGCGATGATCACCGGTGGTGCTTGGCGGAGGAGTTCACGGATCGCGCGGTTGCGGCTGCTGAGGTTGGGGATGCCGAGGTTGTGCAGGCGCAGTCGCATGGAGGTGGCGTGCAAAGGTTGGCCGGCGCGTCGTCCGGGGAACAGCCAGTGGCTGCCGGGGTTGGTGGCGGTGGTCTGGTTCGTGCGGGCGGCGAGGTGTTCGCGGATGATCGCGTCGAACGGGGCGGGCACGGGCGTAGCTGGTTCGCCGAGCCTGATCAGTAGCTGACCGCTGGTGTCGATACTGATGTTGCTGACGGTGAGCTGGGCGATGCGGGAGAGCGGCTGGGCGTAGAGCAGCACCAGTAGCCCGAGCACGCGGTCAGTCAGTTCCATGTGCCGGTCGTGGTAGATGCGCCGGATGAGTTCGACGCGCTGCTGCTGGGTGATGAGCGTGACCGCCTTGTCGGCGTAAGGCGGCAAGGTGAGAGCCGGCATCCGGTGGGTGCGGATCGCCCAGCGCAGGAACGGTCTGAGGTTGTGCTCGCGGGAGTGGTTGCCGTCGGCGAAGACCCGATCGAGGTCGGCTTGGCCGCAGCGCGACAGGCTCGTGCCGGTGGCGGCGAGGTGGTGCAGGAACCACGCCGAGGCGCGCAGCTGGCGGCGTGCGGCGTCGGCCCGGGCGTAGCCGATGTCGCCTTCGGCCGCGGCGGTGCGAAGGCTGCGCAGGATGTGCCAGGTGATGAAGCGGCGCAGGGCCTTGCGGTGTTCGGGGTTGGCGACGGTGTCGAGCCAGTTCGGCCACCACTGCTCGAACAGGAACAGGAATCGGTCGACCGGGGGCAGGATGCCGGCCGTGACGAGCAGATCACGCACGTAGATGCTCGACTTGCGCGGGGTGAGGGTGTCGATGTCGGCGTGGGTGAGCCGGACCTGACCACGCGCGATGGCGCGCAGGACTCGCTGGGGTGCTGGCCGCGACAGCCACAGGATTCCTGAGCGGGGGCGGGCCATGCTGGTGATCAGGTCGGCGAGGGGCTCGAGCTCGGGGCGGACACGGCCTGTGCCGTCATCGAGCAGCTCGGTTACTCGGTCGGTGAGCACGCAGCGACCGCACAGCCCGCGTTGTTCCATCCATCCTTCGCGCCCGCAGCGGGTGCAGGTGAAGTTCCCCAGCCCGCCGGCGCAGTCGGTGCACCAGCGCTGCCCGTCGGGGCTGACGCCGGGCAGCAGGCGGTCAACGCCGCACCGGTCGCAGCAGCCGTAGGTTTCCAGAGCCTTGGCGAAGCAGCCTGAGCAGATCGGGCCGTCGGGCCAGCGGCGGACCGCGAGCAGGACGCGTTCACCGCTGTCAGCGAGGTGGCGCGGCTGGTCGGGCCGCCAACGCAGCGGGCGCACGCACCGGGCGCAACGATCAAGGTTCCCTGGCGCCGGTTCGGGGGCGTGGGTCATTCCTCGGGCAGGACGCGGGCCGGCTTGGGGCGCAGGGCGGTCGGGTCAGCCGGCGGAGCGGGCCGGTCACCGGCGGCCAGTCTGCGGACGCCGACGTTGACGGCCTCGGTCACGATCAACGCCGACGGGTCGACCCCGAAGATGTCGCACAGAGCGGACAGCACCGGCAGCGACAGCCGCTCAGGCGTGGTCGTGACCAAGCGGTGGACCTGGGACGCGGACAGGGTGATGCCGCGTTCGGCCAGCAGTGGCACCAACTCGGTGGTGGCATAGATCTTGTGCTCGGCCATCACCTCCCGCAGTTGCCATCGGTAGGAGACCTTGCGTTTCTGTCGGGTCATCGCGGGTCTCCCGGGACGATGACGTCCGCGCCGATCGCATCGCTGAGGATGCGGTCCAGCGCGCGCCGCAGCGTGCGGATGCGGAAGTCGGAGGACACGCCGGTGTAGATCGAGGTCGTCGAGGCATGTTCGTGTCCAACCTGCTCCTGGACGAAGCGTGGATCCCAGCCGTCTTCGATCAGGTGGGTCACGTAGGAGCGGCGCAGCGAATGGAAGTCCAGGACCGGGTCGAGCCCGAGGGTGTCGCGGTAGGCGGCCAGCCGGTGATCCAGGGTCGCAGCGGTCACCCGCGATCCACGCTCGGATGGCCACGCGGCCGGGTTACGGTCGGCACCGAACAAGGGCCGGACCTCGCCGAACCACTGCTCGAGAATCTCGCTCGTCCACGGCCAGACCGTCAGCACCGTGCGCCGCTTCGGCGGCGAAGCGCGTTTCGCCTTGCCGTGCCGGACGTGCACGGCCCCGTAGCCGCTGAACTCGGGCGCCTCGGGATTAGAGCCGAAGTCGGCCGCATCCAGCATCTGCGTCTCGGTGCGGCGCAGCCCGAAGGAGTACGCCGTCTTGAGGATGGTCGCGTCCCGGAAGGCGCTCAGCCAGCCCTTCTTGCCGCCGGCGCGCTTGGCCTGGACCTGCGCGTCGGCGTAGTTGAACAGATCCTGCAACTCGCGGCGGGTGAAGGGCCGCTTGCCCGGTTGGGATTCCACCTCCGACACGTGTTGGGCGGCGTTGACCTCCGTGATGATCTGCACCGGATGAGTGCCGAACCGTCGCGTGCACTCCTCGACCCAGCCGTAGGCCGGGTCGGTCACATAGGTGCAGAAACCGCGTACCGCGGCCTGATAGCCGCGCAGCGTCGAGCGGGCGCAATGGTGCACCGACCGCAGATCGGCGAACCACTCATCGGCGCTCTGCAAGGTCCACTGCCACGGGAACGAGGCGGCATGCGCCTGGAACGCGCGCAGCTGCCGCTCCCGGGCCGCGACCGTCGAGGCTGCGAGGTTGCGTGCAAGTCCCTGATCGCGCCACCCGCGCAACATAGCCTCGAACAGCTGCTCGTCAGGCCGCAGCAGAGCAACACCGTCGACGAGGACCAGCTGCGCCGAGCCAGCCGGCGCCCCTCCGTCCTGCACTTGTCCTCCCAACCCGGGTAGTCGCATCCGATGCGAGATTATCGCAACAGACGCGAGGGGGCGCACGCGCCCTGCTACGCTCGCCGCCACGCGATGACACCGGAACACGCTGGCGCCGACGCCGCGAGAGCGACGAGCCCACTGCCCTGAGAAATCAGGCGAAACTGCCAGCAGAGCGTGGCGACAACACCAGTGTCGAGATCGCACGAGATGCGATTCGTCATCGTCTGACCCACATCGCAAGAGGTGTGATGGGTCGGTCCCTGTATTCGGGAGAGGCGGCCGGCGTGGGCCGTAAGGACGGCTGGCGTGGCGAGTGGAGTACGCGGTTCGTGACGGCTGGTTCGGGATCGGGTCCAAGCGGATGAGCGGGTCGGTGTACGAGCTGGTAGCGCTGAGTGCGGCGGGGCTCGGCGACGCCGGCCCCGCGACACCCCGGACGACTTGGGTCGGCCAACGGCGCGCGAACAGAAGTCTGGATCCCGAACTGCGAGGAACAGCGGAGTACCCGGCTCGGCCGGGGGGTGGTGGCGCGGTTGGTGACTCGCAGACCGATCCGTCTAGGGACCGATTCGCGCCGGTAGTCCGAATCGGGTGAGGTCAGCGGTGAGGAAGGCCGTCACGTCGGCGACGTGTGTGTTGCGAATGGTGAGGACGTCGAGGCCGCCGGGGACGTAGTTCCCCGTGGTGTCGTCCCACAGGTAGGTGCCGAAGGCGAGTTGGCCGTTGGCGGTGGTGGGCAGGAATCGCCACCGTGATTGCAGTGGGCCGCGGAGCAGGAAGGCGCGGATCTCGTCTACGCCGCGGTACCACTCGGGCAGCGGCGGCATCGAGTAGCGCGCGTCGTCGGCGAGCATCGCGACGATCGCATCGACGTCGCCGGCGTGCCAGGCGTCGCTCCAGCGGCTGATGATCGCAGCGACTGCCTGATGGCCGAGTTCGCGTAGCTGCGTCTGTTGGTTCGGCGTGTTCGAGTCGATCACCTTGCGGGCTCGTTGCAGCGCGCTGTTGACCGACGCGGTGGATGTGTCCAGCTGTTCGGCCACTTCGGCTGCGGAGAACCCGAGAACGTCGCGCAGGATCAGTGCGGCGCGCTGGATGGCGGACAGGTGATGCAGCGCGGCGACGAACGCCAGCTCGACGCTCTCGCGGGCGAGGACCTGTGTTTCGGGTGAGGTGTCGGGGTAGGGCTCGAGCCAGCTGATCTCGGTCGCAGGCGTGCCGGGCGCGAGGTCGACGGGCAGCTCCCGCCGGCTTCGCCGTTCGAGGGTGGTGAGGCAGCGGTTGGTGGCGATCTTGTACAGCCAGGCTCGGACGAAGCCGCGGTCATCGAGGCTGGCGACGCTGCGCCAGGCGCGGATCAGGCTGTCCTGCACTACGTCCTCGGCGTCGTGCAGCGAGCCGAGCATCCGATAGCAGTGCGCCTGCAGCTCACTGCGGTACGGCGCGACCAGCTGCTCGAAGGCGGCGGAGTCACCGGACCGGGCGGCCTGGAGCAGCTCGGCGGGTGCGCTCATCGACCCATCATCGCGGGCGGCGATGAATTGGCGCGATTCCCGGGGTTCCACTCTCGAGAACCGCCCACGAAGAGGAGAGACGATGAATGAGGAACAGCAGATCCGCGACCTGATCGAGCGCTGGGCCACGGCCGTCCACGACGGCGACCTGCAGGCAGTGCTCGCCGACCACTCGCCCGACATCGTCATGTTCGACGTCGCGCCACCCCAGCAGGGCGTCCGCGGCGTCGACGCCTACCGGGATACCTGGCCGAGCTTCTTTCAGTGGCAGGCCGCCGGTGCGGTGTTCGAGATCGAATCGCTCGAGGTCACCACCGGTGCGGACGTCGCGTTCGCGTTCGCCCTGCTGCGTTGCGGTACGACGGCGGACTTCGAGCGTGACCCCGACTATCGGCTGCGCCTCACCATCGGGCTGCGCAAGATCGACGATCGCTGGACCGTGACGCACGAGCACCACTCGTTCGCGGACACGACCGAGACGCCGGAACGCTCGGCCGCCGAGGTCCGGGCGGTGCACGAGCACTGGTTCGAGCGCACCGCGGTGAAGGATCTCGACGGGCTGATGGAGCACATCGCGCCCGACGTCGTGTCCTACGAGCACGCCGGACCGCTCCAGTACGTCGGCATCGAGGATGTGCGCGAGGTCTGTCTGCGTGGCCTGGAAGCCTCACCCGGGCCTATCGAGGTCGACATTCCGGACCTCGCCATCCGTGCGTACGGCGACCTCGCCGTCGCCTGGGGACTCGACCGCGTCATTGCCGACGATGTCGAATTCCGATCCCGGGCAACTCGCGTCTTTCAGCGCCGCGACGGCGACTGGCAGATGACCCACCAGCACCTCTCCGTCCGACGTCGGGCGACCAGTCAGGCAATATCGGCGCCGAGTGACGGGCGGCTCTGAGGCGGTAGCGGCCGACGGCCGAGCGACCCGAGCGCTTGTGACACTGCGGCCGCGACGGCGAGGGCAAGGTCGCGGGCGGTGTCTCCCGGCAGCTCAGGGACTACGTGGTGGACCACGCCCAGCGTGGCGAGGTCGGTCGCCCGAACGTGCTGCTGCTCGGCGATCTGCGCCGCGTGGCGCACGTCGCCGTGGACGATGGCGCTCGCGCCCTCGGGTGGCAGCGGCGCGAGCCAGGCGTATTCGGTGGCGATGATTCGCTGAGCCGGAAAGAGAGCGAGCGCGCCGCCACCGCACCCCTCGCCGAGCAGCACCGAGACCGTCGGCCCGCTCAGCGTGGCGAGGGTGGCAACGCATCGGGCGATCTCCGCGGCCAGCGCGCCTTCCTCTGCGCTGCGCGACAACTCAGCGCCGGGCGTGTCGATCACCGTGACGAGAGGCAGGCCCAGCTCGTCGGCGAGGCGCATGCCGCGCCCGGCCTGACGCAACGCGGCGGGGCCTAGCGGGTGGCCGGCGGCCTGCTGCTGCCGATCCTGCCCGACGACGACGCAGGGCCGCCCGTCCACCCGGGCGAGCGCGACCAGGACGGCGGAGACGAGATCCCCTTGCACGCGCACGACGTCGGTCGCGCCCCAACGCAGGAGAGCACGAACGTCGGGACGACCTCGGTCTCGGGTCCGCCGGATCGCTTCCCAGGCGTTGGTGGCCGACCCTGGGGACGGAACTGGGGTCGTTCGTACGGTGAGTCGCGGGGCAGCAGGCAGGTCGACCAGCACGGACAGGCTGCGGTCGAGCATTGTGCGCAGTTCACCCACCGGGACAACGGCGTCGATCACGCCGTGGGCAGCAACGTTTTCCGCCGTCTGGATTCCCGGCGGGAACGGTCGGCCATTGATCGCCTCGTACACCTTCGGACCGAGAAAGCCGATGAGCGCGCCTGGTTCGGCAACGGTGATGTGCCCGAGCGATCCCCACGAGGCGTACACACCGCCGACGGTGGGGTGACGCAGATAGACGAGATACGGGAGCCCGGCCGCGCGGTGGTCGGCGAGTGCGCGGGTGATGGCCACCATCTGGACGAACGCGATGGTGCCTTCCTGCATCCGGGTTCCACCGGAGGCGGTGGCGGCCAACAACGGCAGGCGATCCGCGGTCGCCCGGCGTACGGCTACCTCGATCCGGGCGGCCGCGGCGCAGCCGATCGAGCCGCCCAGGAACCCGAACTCGTTGACGACGACGGCGACCGCTCGCCCGTTCACGAGCCCGCGTCCGGTGAGCACGGACTCGTCGGTTCCGGCGCGTTCGGCGGCCGCGACCAAGGCCGTCCGGTAGGCCGGCGGGTGGATCGAGGTGTCGATCGGCTCGTCCCAGGATTCGTAGGAATCGGCGTCGAGAACGAGATCGAGCAGGTCCACCGCTCGGCGCGGACGCTGATGCACGGTGGTCACGGCACCTCGGCGAGCCCGGTCCTCACCTCGGCCGGCCGGCGTGCGCGCGTCGTCATGACTCGACCGCGTCGCCGCCGATGAGGACGAACGCGATCACGCACGGCTCGGGCGAACGGTTGGACCAGGCGTGGTTGGTACCTCTCTGGATCAGGACGTCGCCGGCCCCGAGTCGGGTTTCCTCGGCGTCGAGCACGGCCCAGATCTCGCCACTGATCACGATGCAGTAGTCGAGGGAGTCGGTGGAGTGGACCTGCCGGCGAGCCAGCTCCGCACCGTCGGACCCGGGCGCGCGCCATACGGCGTCGGGTGGAAACTCGACGACCCGAAACGCCGAACCGTGCCGGGGCGGAGTCACCGGCACCGGTCCGGCCGGCAGGTCCGTCGGGGGACCGAGGTTGCTGACCGGTGTCTCGGTCGTGCGCCAGAGCTGGGTGACGACGAACTGGTCGCTGTTCGCCTCGCAGGTCACGTGCGGGCTCACGCCGTCGATCGCGACCACCGATCGCTGGCGGTCGTCGAGGCCGGTGACCACCCGCCGGATCTTGCGGGTCGAGGCCGCTGGAGTGAGACCCAGCGAGGAAACAAGGTTCTCAGCCATTCTCTGCTCCTGCTTCCTGGTTCTCACGCGCGTGGGACTGCTGGGGGATGAGGGGGAGCAGGAGATGTGACGGATAGTCGGTGCTATGGAAGACGTGGTGCAGCGTCGTCCGCGAGCTGCAGACGTGGTACGGCACGTACTCCACGTCAGTAGCACCAGCGACGCCCGTCGGTCGGTCCAGGCTGGTGATCTCCACGCAGATCCGGTGGCCGGCGCGGAACAGGTTGGCGGTGGACAAGATCTCGATGTCGTACTCGACGATCTCCTGCGGGGGGACCGGCTCGGCCGCGTCGCGGGTCAGCATGTGGAACGGCTTCCAGGGTGTGCTCCGCTCGGTGTCCAGCGCCCGGTTGGAGGCCTTCAGCCAACCCCGGGTCAGCTCGCGCTCGGGCAGGTCGGACGGGATATCGAGCTCACCCGGTCGAGCGGTTCGTACCGAGGGGTCGGGGCCGACGTCTTTGAGGACGACGATCCAGTTGGTGTCGTCCTGGTCGATCGAGGCCCAGAGCTTCAGGGTCGAGGGGCCGGCGATCAGGAGGTCGTGCGGCAGCGGATCGGTCATGAACCGCAGGCCGGCCACCTCGCGGGTGTGGGTGAGGGGCATCTGGACGAACGAGTCCGGCGGGATCAGGTCGTCGGCCGATCCGGGGGTGAACTCCTGGCTGCGCAGGCGTTCCCAGCTGGTCAGGTAGAGCTTGGTCCACTGCGTCTCCGGCAGCGGCCAGTCCGTGCCGGTCCGCCACTCGTTCAATCCGCTGACCCAGTACCGGACCGGTGGCTCGTCGAGCAGTCCGGTGTCGATGTCCTTGAGCCAGTGGTCATACCACCGAACGATCTCGTGGTGCAGGCCGTGGAACGGGCGCTCGAGGTGCGCGTGGCCGAGGAAGAGGAGCTTCTTCGGGATGTTGCTCAGGTTGCGCCAATAGCTCTGGGCGCCTTGCAGGTGGGTCTTGTAGGTGTAGCCGTACCACCCGGCGCCGGTGTAGACGGGGATGCGAATCTTGCTGAACTCGGCCTCGCTGCGCTCGACGGTGCCCGGTTGCTCGTAGGGATCGAGCAGCATGTCGAAGATGGCCGGCAGGTGCTGGCCCTTCATGCTGAGCACGTTGAGGAGGTGCCCGTACATCCGGTAGTCGGGGTTGGCCATCGCCTCGCGCCACAGCGCCTCCCGCTCCGGGGTCAGGTCGCCGGGAGCGCCCTTGTCCTGGTGGAAGACGCCGAAGTGCCCGACCAGGTAACGGAACAGGCTCAGCACGCCGCCGGGATGCTCCTCTCGAAAGCCGCCGAGGGTGCCGTAGGCGCCGCGCGGATCGTAGGGAAAGACCGCCTTGAGAGCGGGTGGGTTCTGCCGGGCCACGTGCAGCTGCTCCGCGCCGAAACCGGAGATCCCGATCATGCCGACGTTCCCGTCGCACCAGGGCTGCGCCGCGATCCACTCGATCAGGTCGTAGGAGTCGAACTCCCGCGAACCGCCGCCCTCGGATTTGCCGATGCCGCGGGGCATGCCCACCACGTGGACGTAGCCGCGCGAGGTGATGAACCGGCTGTCTCCCGCCTCGGTGGGGCCCATCCACAGCGGCGACCAGGCCGGCTGCGCCGGGAGCGCGCTCGCTTCGGGGGTGAGCAGTTCCTTGTTGTAGATCGAGAACGCCAGCAGCGCCGGCAGCGGCTCATCGGTCTCGGGACGGTAGACGTCGATGCAAATCCGGACGCCGTCGCGCATCGTCACGTACACGTCGGAGTCGCTGACGAAGCCCGAGTGCGTCGCCGCGCGGCGATACGGGGTGGGCAGTTCGGGATAGGGCACGAGCTCGCTCATCGTGGGGGGCTCTCCTCGACTGTCCGGCGAGCAGTCGCACGCCGTCGACTACACCATCGCCACATGATTCAGACACTGACATGTAAATAGTTACTCGTCAAGGTCAAGATTTGGTTATCGTATAAGCACGACTCTGGCCGTGTGACTTCGAGATCTATGAAATCCTTGACATGTTGAAGTAGGCACGGACACTGTAGATCTATCTGCCGCCGGACGAACAGCGGCCATCGACGCGGGAGGAGGCCCCGGTGAGCGACCGGCACCAGGTCGGAACCTGGGTGAAGCTCCCGGCCGTCGAGGTGGTCGAAGTCCTGGCCACCGCCGGCCTCGACTTCGTGATCATCGACCTCGAACACGGGGCCATCGATCTGCCGACGGCGTCGCACATGATCGGGGTCGCTCACGGCGTGGGTATCCGCCCGTTCGTGCGGGTCGCCGGCCGTACGCCGCGCGACGTGCAACCGGTGCTCGACGCGGGAGCCGCGGGAATCGTCGTGCCGCGGGTGGACGATCCCGCGATCGCGCGTGAGGCCGTCGATGTCATTCGCTTCCCACCGCTGGGTCGGCGCGGCGCGAGCCCGTCCGGTCGCGCCGGTCGGTGGGGGTCGGCCTCGCTTCCGGACTACCTGGCGACGGGGTCGGATGTCGTCGTGGTGGTCCAGGTGGAGAGCTGGCCGGCGCTGAGCCTCATCGGCTCGATCGCCGCCGTTCCCGGGGTCGACGCGGTCTTCATCGGTGCGGTCGATCTGGCCGCGTCACGCTCGCTGTCCGTCGATGACCCGGAGTTGCGCCACGCCATTGACCAAGCCGAAGCGGTGTGCCGTCAGGGCGGGCACCGGCTCGGCGGAGTCGCGGCCGACGGCCCGGACGCAGCCGAGCGCTTCGCCCGCGGCTACAGCCTGCTCACGGTCGGTACGGACATCAACTTCCTGCGCCGCGGCGCCGCACAGGCCGCAGCGCAAGCACGCGCAGCCGCGACGCCGACCCCCATCCCGAGCGAGGACCGGTGATCGTGACCGACCTCGATTCCTCCAACGACGCCGGCGATCCCGCGGCGGAACTCCTCCGAACCGTGACGGCGGTGTGGTTCGAGATCGATCACACGGACGGATCGGGGGTCTCCGCGTACTTCACCGAGGACGCCACGTTGACGATCGCCGACGCGCGATTCCGTGGAACAGCCCAGATCGACGCGCTCTACGCCACCCGACACGGCCGCGGCCCGCGGGTCTCGCGGCACTGCGTGACCAATCTGCATCTCCTCCAGGCCGATACCCGATCGGCCCGGGCCGTCTCGACGCTCATCCTCTACGCCGAGGACGGGGTGGCACCGCGTCGGCTGATGCAGCCGGTCCTGGTCGCCGACGTCCACGACGAGTTCCACCGCTCCGGCGGTCGCTGGCGGATCCGCGACCGTCGGATCGTCACCCAGTTCACGCCCGAGGACGCCGTGCTCGCGGTGCCCACCGGAGAAAACCCATGATCCGGCCCACCTCATCCGGAGGAACCTGCGATGACCCAGCCACGCCCGCCTGACCTGGCCGCCACCCACGACGACCTACCGCAGCCGTCGGACTTCCCGCTGCGCACGGAGAAGGGGCTGCTGCCGATCGTGGACTCGATCCTCTACGCCGACCTCCTGCCGCCGGTGCCGGCGTTCGAGCTGTCCGCCGGCGAACGCCACTACCAGGACCCCTTCGTCGGTATCACCGACGACGGCGTTCCGCGCCCGGGTCTCTACCCGCTGGTGGACACCGGTGAGCGGCCGGCAGCGGCCATCACCGCGGCCCTGGCCTACCTCGACGGGCTGGCCCCGTATCAGCGCACGATCGCCCAACTGCCGATGGACTCACCGGATTGGCGCCTGTGGACCAACGCGATCCCGACCTGGACGCCGAAAGGCATGCGGCTGGAGCGGTTGGCCGAGCGTCAGCGCCAGGCGGGGTTGCGAGTCATGCAAGCCAGCCTCAGCCCGGCCGGTTTCGCGACGGTCCGAGCCGCGATGAAGCTGAACGGGGCGCTGGGCGAGCTCGTCGACGATTACCGGGACACGCTAACCGAGTTCAGCTACTGGTTCACGATCTTCGGCGAACCAGCCTCCGGCGCACCGTGGGGCTGGCAGCTGATGGGTCACCACCTCGACCTGCACTACGTCTTCATCGACAGTCAGGTCGTGTTCGCCCCGGTGTTCATGGGGGCCGAGCCGACCGTCGCCGTCAGCGGCGTGCACCGCGGCGTTCGGGCCTTCGACGACGAGACCCAACGGGGCCTGGCCCTGCGGCGGGCGCTGCTGCCGGCTCAGGAGCCCGAGTTCCTGCTGAGCAGTTCCATCGCGGCCGCCGACCTCCCGGCCGAACTGGCCGGGCCGTGGAACGGTCGTCACGTCGGTGCGGCCGGGCGGGACAATCTGATCCTGCCGCCGGAGGGCATCCGCGCGAGTGAGCTGTCCGGCGAGCAACGAGACCTGCTCGTCGACCTCGTCCCGGTCTATCTCGATCGGATGCCGTCCGGGCCTGCGGCCAGCAAGCTGGAGCAGGTGGTGCGCCACCTCGAGCAGACCCGTTTCCTCTGGCGCGGGGGGCATGACGACGTCGCCCCGTTCTACTACCGGATCCACTCGCCGGTCTTGCTCATCGAGTACGACAACCACCCGGGTGTGTTCCTGGCCAACGAGGAGCCCGCGCGCTTCCACGTGCACACGATCGCCCGCGAACCCAACGGCAACGATTACGGCAAGGACCTGCTCGCCCAGCACTACGCGCGCCATCACGACGGCGCTCTGGCCCACCAGATCACGTGATCGAGTCGATCGGGCCGGTGGCGTCGTGAGGGCGCTTATCGTCGGCGCGGGTATCGGTGGCATGTCCGCGGCCATTGCCCTGAGCCGCACCGGAGTCGACGTGGACGTCATCGACATCGACCCGCTGTGGCGGGTGTACGGGGCCGGCATCACGATCGCCGGACCGACGCTGCGCGCGTTCAAAGACCTCGGCCTCTACGAGCAGGTGAAGGAACGCGGCTACGTCGGCCACGGCATCCGGGTCTGCAATGTCGCGGGGGAGCCGGTCGCCGAGGTGGCAACGCCCATGCCCGCCGAGTCGGGCGTGGCGGGCTGTGGGGGCATTCTGCGTCCGGTGCTCCACGACATCCTGTCGGCCTGGATCGTGGCGGCCGGGATACCGGTTCGGCTGGGGATCTCGGTCGCGGACCTCGATCAGGGGGCCGAGCCCGCGGCCGGCCGTGTGGAGGTCTCGTTCAGCGATGGCAGCTCGGGCCGCTACGACCTGGTCGTGGGAGCCGACGGGATCTATTCACGGACCCGCGAACAGATCTTCCCGCTCGCCCCGAAGCCGACCTACACCGGCCAGAGCGTGTGGCGGATCCTCACCGACCGTCCCGGCGATGTCGATCGCCGGCATTACTTCCTGGGCGGTCCGGCCAAGGTGGGATTCACCCCCGTATCGGACACGCGGATGTACCTGTTCGTCGCCGAGCGAACCCCGCAAGAGCACCGGGAACCGAGCGAACTCTACGACGCGTTCGTTGGGTTACTCGCCGGCTACGGCGGCATCGTGGCCGACATCCGGGAGAAGGTGAGCGTCGAGACGGAGATCGTGTTTCGCCCGCTGGAGGCATTCCGACTCCCGACCCCCTGGCACGTCGGCCGCGTCGCGCTCATCGGCGACGCGGCCCATCCGACCACGCCGCAACTCGCATCCGGAGCGGGCCTCGCCGTCGAAGACGCACTGGTACTCGCCGACGAACTCGACCGGCACGACACAGTGAGCGATGCGTTGACCGCGTTTCTACGCCGGCGCGAACAACGTTGCCGATTGGTCGTCGAGAGCTCGATCGAGATCGGGCGGTTGGAGCAGGCCGGTGCGCCACCCGCGGAGCAGACCGCGATTGTCGAGCGGGCACTCGCCAAGTTGGTCGAGCCCATCTGAGCGCCCTACGGGCGCGCCGTCGGACTGGCGAGTTCGTTCTCCGAGTCCGCCCCTCGTGAAGGTGACTCAGCCCGCCGATCCGATGCGCCAGGACTAGTGGCGTCACCGTGCCGGCGTTCGTATTCGTCCAGCGCCCGCAAGGCGCGCTGCGCCCAGGCGACCTCGAGTTCGGCTCGTTCTACGTCGCCGTCGTAGGCGATCTCGCGCAGGAGCAGAGTGAACGCCTGCTGCCCGGGTTGGCGACCACCCAAGCGCTGCTGGACGCGCGGGTGCTTGCCCTCCGAGATCGAGTCTCGGGTTCGCCGCACCATGTCCCGGCGCTGCACGTAGTGCTGGAGATGTCGCTCGAGGTGGCGTCGGACATCGGACGTACTGGTCAGGTCGGAGAAGATCAACTGAATGCGCTCGGGATCGCGGTTCGGACGGTACTGCGGCGGCCCGGTAACCCACGCCACGAGATCGTCTCGGCCAGCCCCGGTGATGGCGTAAACCCGCTTCTCGAGCTTCTCGCCCACCGTGGTGACCGCACCCTCGATCAGGCCTTCGGCTTCCAGGCGCCGCAACTCGGGATAGATCTGACTGTGGTTCGCCGACCAGAACCACCCGAGGCCCATGTCGAACTGCCGCGCCAGGTCATAACCCGAGGCGGGCGCCGTGGAGAGGGAACCGAGGATCGCGAAGCGCAAAGACACCTGTACAGTCTTGCATAATTACCGTGCATCTGCCGGCATCCGCCCGGCATTGTCACTCGGCGTGTTGTCGGGCCGTGCTGCGCGCCGGCGCGACCCCGAACCGCCACGGCGGATACGCTGCCAGCTTAGTGTCCCGTGAATCCGCCAATATCGCTCTGGCCGAGCCCGTCTTCGCGACGACACGTCGGCGCGCAACCGTTCACTATCCTGTAACTCTTTAAATGTATGTATTGACATGATGAGGTTGCCCTCATAGTTTCGGCGGGAGCGGCGCGCATGCGCTGTGACCATCGAGGCGGATGAGGGCCATGAGCGACGCAGACGGGGACAGGAGCCGACTGGGAGTGGGCACTGTTGAGCCCGCTGTTCGGCTCTCGAGCTTCTCCAAGACCTTCGGGACGGCTCGTGTGCTGGCCGACGTCGACCTGGAGATCGCGCCCGGTGAGCTGCGCGCGCTGATCGGGCACAACGGTTCGGGCAAGTCCACGTTGGTCAAGTGCCTGAGCGGGTTCTACCGGGCCGACGCCGGGTCATCGGCGACCGTCGGCGGAACGGTCCTGCCCCTGGGCGACACCAATGCCGCTGACCGCCTGGGACTGCGGTTCATCCATCAGGATGCCGGCCTGCTCGCGGGCCTGAGCGTGACCGACAACATCGCGCTGGGCACGGGCTATGCCCGTAGCCGCGACGGCCGCATCGACTGGCGAGCCACGCGTCGCCGCACGCAGCGACTGCTCGACGAGTTGGGCTACGAGATCGACGCGCGGCGGCCGGTTCGCGAGCTGAGCCGGGCGCAGCAGACGGGCGTGGCCATCGCCCGGGCGGTTGCGCCTCGGCCGGACAGTGCGCCGTCACTCGTCGTGCTGGATGAGCCGACCGCGAATCTCGACAAGGGCGAGGCGGACCACCTGTTCGCGGTCTTGGACCGCCTGCTCGCCCGTGGCGTTGCCGCCCTGCTCGTGTCCCACCACCTCGAGGAGGTGATGGAGCACGCGCGAACGGTGACGATCCTGCGCGACGGAAGGGTCGTGCGGTCCGCGCCGGTCGCGACTTTCTCCTCGACCGACGAACTGGTCGAACTCATGGTCGGAGTAGTAGGGCTGGCCGACACCGCGAAGCCGGTCGAAGCAGCGTCCGCCGCCGGACCGGCGCCGGTCCTGACCGTACGTGGGCTGGGAACCCGGCTGGTGCAAGACCTGGACCTCGATCTCGTGCCGGGGGAGATCGTCGGTATAGCGGGAATCAGCGGCTCCGGTCGCGAGGATGTCGCCGCGGCCGTCTTCGGTGGCCGGCCGCGGGCCGGGGAGGTGACTGTCCACGGTCGTCGGCTAGCCGAATCTCGGCCCGGTCGGGCGGTTCGCAGCGGCATGGCGCTGTTGCCGGCCCAGCGACACGAGCACGCCCTGTTCGCGCACCTGAGTGTGGCCGAGAACGTGACCGCGTCCCAGCTGCCGACCCGGGGACGCGTCGTGATGGATGCCCGCCAGCAGCGGCGCGTGACGATGGAGTGGATCAACAAACTGTCGATAAGGCCAGCTGACCCTACGGTGCCGATCGGGCAGCTCAGCGGTGGCAACCAGCAGAAGGCGCTGCTGGCTCGTTGCCTGCAGACGTCTCCGTCGGTGCTGGTTCTCGATGAACCGACCCAAGGGGTCGACGTGGCCAGCGCGGTCGAACTCCACGATCAGATTCGGCGAACCGCTCACGCCGGCGCCGCGGTCCTGGTCGCTTCCTCGGACAACGACGAACTGGTCCGCCTCTGTACTCGAATCCTGGTGTTGCGCGACGGGAAGGTCGCCGCGCACTTGCGGGGCTCGCAGATCAACCGCGACCACCTCGACGTACTCACCCTCAGGGAGTCCGCGTGATACGAGAGAAGTCGCTCGAGAGCAACGTGCGAACCACGGCCGAGGAGACGTCGAAGGCGGACCGACCCGCCGGCGCGGAGCGTCGTGCGCCGCGCTCGATGTGGCAGCGAGCCGGGTCGCTCGATCGCTACGTCATCGTCCTGGTCTGGGTCGCCATCGTGATCTACTTCGGGATCGAGCGGCCGCACGTCTTTCTCACGGAACTGACCTTCAAGACCACCCTGGCCGACAACGCCGCGACGTGTGCCCTGGCCGTAGGTGTCACCATCGCGCTAGCGGCCGGCGTGATCGACTTGTCCTTCGCCGCCATGGCCGGCCTGTCGATGGTGATCGTGACGAAGCTGAGTGCGACCAGCCACCTCAACATTGCGCTGATCGCGCTGATCGCCGTCGCTGCGTGCGCCGCCCTGGGGGCCGTGACCTCCCTGCTCGTGACCTGGCTCAAGGTCAACAGCTTGGTCGCGACCCTGGGCATGATGAGTGTCGCCATCGGCCTCACCGAGAAGATCACCGCCGGCATGACTCTCACGGGCCGATTCAGTGGGTCGTTCACGGACTTCGGACAGGCGTACTGGGGGCCATTCCCGCGACCTTTCGTCTACGCGATGGCCTTGGCGGTGCTCGGCTACCTGGTTCTCGAACACACCCCGTTCGGACGTCGGCTGCTTGCCGTCGGCGACAACGTCCAAGCCGCTCGGCTGATCGGCATCCGAGTCGGCGCTCACCAGACGGCCGCAATTCTGACCGTCGCCGCCATAGCCGGGCTGGTCGGCGTCACGCTGGCCAGCACGGTCGGCCAGGCCACCGACACCAGCGGCACGGGCTACCTCCTCCCGGTCGTCGCCGGAGTGTTCCTCGGCAGCACCCAGTTCAAGAACCGGGTGAACGTCGTCGGCTCAGTAGTCGCGGTGCTCACCATCGGTACCGGCATCAAAGGGCTGCAGCTCATGGGCGCTACTCCCTGGGTGTCCGACTTCTTCGACGGCGCCGTCCTGCTCGCAGCGGTCGCCTTCGGTGCTATCCGCACCCGGTCAGCCCGGTGAGCGCTCCTAGTCCATTCACGGTCCCCAGGGCCATCCCCATCAATCGAGGAGTCACACCCATGCGACGAAGTCGATACGCAATAGCGCTCACTTTGGCCGCTGTCCTCATCGTCGCCGGTTGCAGCAGTGGCGGCGGCTCCGGAGCCACGACCGGCACGGCCGGATCGCCCGCGGGAACCAAGACGCGGGACGCACCGGCGACCAGTGCACAGGACGCCTTGGCCCCGTACCTGAAGCCCCCCACCGCGCTCACCGTGACCAAGCCATTGTCGGCCCGACCGCCGGCGGACAAGACGGTCTACTTCCTCTCCGACGGCATCACCATCAGCCAACAGATCTACGCCGGGATCCAGAGCGCCACCGCCGTACTCGGCTGGCAGGCCAAAGTCCTCACCTGGAACGCCTCGAACCCGTCATCGATCAACTCGGCCCTGCTCTCCGCGGTGAACCAGGGAGCGGACGCGGTCGTGTTCCCCGCTACCGACGCGGTCGCACTGTCCAGCGGGCTGAAAGCGGCTGCGCAGAAGGGCGTCATCGTCATCGGCGACGCCACCGGCAATCCGGCGGACACCGCCGGGATCACCGCGGAGGTCAACTCGGCCCTGACCGCCGGCGTGACCTGGGGCAAGCTCATCGGTCTCGGAATCGCAGCTGACGCCGAGAAGTCCGGCAAACCGGCCCACGTGGTCAACGTCACCGCGCCGGTCTATGCGACCGTGCTGAAGCCGACCGATGACAGCGTGGCCGGCACCTTGCATACGTACTGCCCGCAGTGCACGTTCGACAACCTCAACATCTCGGCCCAGGATCTGTTCGCCGGCAAGACCCCCCGGCTCGTGGTCTCCTACCTGCAGTCCCACCCCGACACGACGGCCATCAGCGTTCGGGCCACCGGTCTCCTGCAGCCGGGATTGACGACGGCGCTCAAGACGGCGGGACTGTCCAAGATCAAGATCTATGGCGACGTACCGCTCGCGCCGCAGCTCGCCGAGCTCAAGAGTGGCCAGGCCTCCGGATACCCCGTTGATCCGCTCACCGTCACCGGCTGGATGTGCGTCGACGCGATCGCGCGCCAAGTCGTCGACAAGGACGGCGCGGCCTACACCTCGGCTGACACCCCGCAGTGGTGGCTGACCCAGGACACGGACTTCGATCCGTCCGCCGGACCGCCGCAGATCCCCGCCAACTACGAGGCCCAATTCAAGACGATGTGGCACATTCAGTAATCGGCCGCTAGTGTCCCGCGCCATTAATTCGTGGGGCACGTCTGTTGGGCCGACGCGTCGAGTCGACGTTGATGATATGGAGTTGTGGTCGAATAGCAGCCACATCTCCATGATCATCGACAGCAAGAACTTAGGAACCGAGCAGATCGGACAGCACCTGGTCGACGTCGATATGGTTGTCTCCGGTCGGGGATCGCCGTGGCGTTCGACGGTAGACCTGTGCGGCGGCCTGGTGAAACCCGTCGGGAAGTCCGGCGTCTGCGAAAGTCGCGGCAACTTCCTCCATTTCACCGGCCCAGCGCCAGCCTTTCGTCATCGCCAATCCGGCCGACCAATCGCTCAGGTCTTCGAGTGCGGGCTGCGAGAGCTGCCACTCCCCGAGCAGGAGTTCTTCGATTCCCTCCTGCCGGGCAACAGCACGAATGGCGAGGAGCAGCGCACTTGTTCCCTTCGTCCAGGCGCCGTAGGTCATCTTGAGTGCCGACGCTGCAGCGGGTTCCGGACCAAGCGCGATCGCGGTGAACTCCGGCCGATCCGGGTTCCCGAACAGGTCCACGACGCGTGCGGACCGCGACCCCGAGAGATACAGGCGGGTGTCCCCATTCTGTGCCGGTGGATTACCGACTATTCCGCCATCGACGTACGTGCCACCTGCTGCCTCGACCACGGCCGCGATGCGTCGGGCGCTGGCCGGCGAGATGGCGTTCGCATCCACGAATGTACGGCCGGTCAGTGAGCCTGTATCCGACACCTGGGCAGCCAGGTCCGCCGCGGCGTCTGGTGGGCACACCGAGAAGACGACGGAGGACCGCTCGACCAGGTCGGCGAGATCTGTCGCGCCAACCAGGCCGGCCGCCTCAGCGCGGGCAGCCGTTTCGGGACTGCGGCCCTCCGGCACCCATAGCACCTCATGACCCACTCCATGAAGCAAGCTGGCAATGCCCGCACCCATTGATCCGGGATGCAGCATGCCAATCGTCGCTGGCGTCATCTGTCGTCAACCTCCTACCGTAGGAGCAGATCGCGCCCGTTGTTGGCCATGATCCTGGTCAGTGCGTCTTCTCCGAGAGCGGGTAGGTGGCGCTCGATCCACGACTGGACGCCTTCAACATAGGCGGGAAACGAGGAATGGCCGAGGTCACTTCCGAAAACAAGCAACGACGGGTCGTACTCGTCGAGGAGTTGTAGTGTCGCGTCCATTTCGAGGTCCGCGACGCACCCGACTTCTAGCCGAACACCGAGTGATATCAACACCGATGCCATTCCGCTGTTCCACGACATGAAGGGGAACAAAGGATGGTTGATCACGAATCTGCGAACTCCTTGCGCCGCCGCCACCCGAAAGACCTCGACCAGGTCGGGAACGGGAACGTGTCCAGAGGCCAGGACGAGGTCGTGCTCGGCTACGACATCGAGTACGTCATACCATTCCTCCGCCAAGACGCCGTCATTCAACATCGGCACGGTTCGAAAGGTCACCTGGCGATGTACCGCCAGTGCGTCGTCGCCCACCGCCGCCTGGTGGGCCACGGCCGAGATCGTCGGCAGCCAGGCGACGCGCGCCCCGAGGGTTGCCGCAACCACCACAGCGTCAGGGTTCGCGCCACCAACCGTCGAATTCAGCACGATTCCGCCGACGACCTGTGCACCGGCCAGGTGAGCACGCTCAGCGGTAGATCCCTCGTGGGCCTTCAGGACCAGCCACTCCACACCGGCGGCCGCCGCGAGTCGCACTGTCTCGGGATCGTCGGAGCGTCTCGGCAGGATGCTGGGGCCCGAATGAACGTGGAAGTCGACCATCCCGGCCGGACCGTTCACAGGTCAGCCCTTTCAATTGCCGGAGCGCTAGCAAGCTCCCGGCGCCGCGTTTTTCCCACGGCCGTGTCGCGTGGCAGCGTTTCGAGCCGGACGACGTGTGCCGGGCGCATGAAAGCGGGCAGCCGGGACGATGCGCTGCGTAGATTGTCGAGCGAAATCGGGTCGCCCTGCAAGTACAGGACGATTTCGTCATCCGCAAGGTCCGACGAACGCTTCCAGATCGCGAGATCGTCGATTCCGGTAAGACTGGCCCGGAAATGATCCTCGACGTAGTTGATGGGTACGAACTCGCCTTTGACGCGGATCGACTCCGATTGCCGAGCGACGAACGTCAAGCCGGCACAGTCATCAAGGTAGCCGCGATCGCCGGTGCGAAAGCGACCGTCTGGCGCCACGGGAGTAAGTCCCCCGTCCATTGCGACGTACCCGGAGCCGAGGAGATCAGGGCGCTCAGCAGTCACGACGATCTCGCCGTCTTCGGCGATCTCGTTGGTGAAACCGGGTCGCGCGCCACCGCCATACTGGGTGGCCCTCTCTGTCGAGGTGGCAACGTCGCCGGCCCGCCAACGGTGGACGGCCGACAGCCCGCCACCCTCGGTCGATCCGTAGACCGATAGCCCTATCGGTACCTCGAACCGTTCGAGAAATTCGGGGTCGGCATACAGCACCGATCGCAGCCTGTGGCCACGCGCATCGTCCAGGGTTGTCCGTCGTTTCAGGATCTCCAGCGGTGGCCCGTGAAGGACGGTGATCGAGACATTGTTGTCGCGGACCATCGGCCAGAACTTCGATGCCGAGAATCGTTCGGCCACCAGCCAGTTCGCTTCCCCGCTCAACGCTCCGAGAACGGCGTAACCAAGCGGGTTGATATGAAACAACGGCAAGGTGGTCAACACGGTGTCGTAGCGGGTGATACCCAACTGATCAGCAACGTACCGGCCAAGAGAAAGGAAGTAGGCGTGCGACTGGGCGACCAGCTTGGGCGGTCCGCTGGTTCCGGAGGTCAGCATGTAGGTGCTGATATCGCTGTCTCGCGTGTCGAAGCCTGCCAACGACTCTGCGGCCCGGTCCGCTCCGGCTGCAGTGCCGGCCCGCTCCGACCGGCGGCCCTCGCCGTTCGGACTCAGGTCGAATACTCGTGGCGCAAGCCCGCCGATGTGACGGCCAGCATCGGTACAGATCGCGGCCCACGGCCGGAGTGGTGCCGCCACCGTGGCAAGCAGGTCGTCGGGGAGAGCGGGATTCATCAAGGCGGTACGCGCTCCGGCGATTTGAAGCGCCATCCAGGAGATCAGCCACTCGTTGCTGTTGGTACCGAGCAACACGACAGCATCGCCCGATCGAAGGCCGGCGTTGTTCAGCATGTGGGCTGTGTCGCGCGCGGCTCGGTAGACGCTGGAGATCGTCATCGACTCGCCGACCATGCCTACCGCCGCGTCGGGATGGCGGTGGGATGCCCTCGCAAGCAGTTCAGCGACGTTTCTTACGACCACGACTCGTCCTTCGATACGGGCATGTCAATCGTTGCCGTGTCGCGCTAGCAGATCGAACATCTGCAGAACTCGACGTTCGCCGGCGTCACGATGGTGGTCCATCGCGTCTATGAGGTCGTCGATTTTTCCGCGCGCGAGCAGTTTGATCATCTTCGCGTGCTCGGATACGACGCGGTCTGCGCTTTCGGGGGCGTAGAGAATGACGGCCCGGTAGGCGTCGGATTGCAGCCAGACTCTCGATATTTCCTCGCTGACGATGCTGAGTCTTGCCAGCTCGAACATGGCGAAGTGGAACTTCTTGTTCAGTCGTAAGCTCTCGGCGACATTTCCAGACTCGAGCGCGCTGGCCATGTCGTTGTTCAGTGCTATGAGGGTCGACAGGTCGACTTCGGCCGAGGGCCTGACCTCCCGCAGCAATCCGGTTTCAAGGATCCTTCGCAGCAGGTAGTTCTGTCGGAGGTCGTCTCGGCTCAACCGGGTCACCGAGTAACCGACGTTCTTTTCGTACCGGACGACCCCCTCTGCTTCTAGCATGCGCAGCGCTTCTCGCACGGGGATTCGGCTGACGCCTAGTCGCTCCGCAGTGAGTTCCTGTCTGATAGGAGCGCCGGGAGGAAGGGCGCCGTCCAGAAGCATGGCTCGCAGTGCATCACGGACCTGCTGGGCGACCGGCTGGTTCATGGCTGCGGTACGCGGGGTCTTACTGATATTTGTCGTCACCGCATCGCTCCGTAAGTGTCGGACTTCAGAACTCGTCGAGCAATGAAGTTGCGAAGCACCTCAAGCGATCCGCCGGCGATGCGGTACACCTTCACATCACTCATCAACTGAGCGAAGTCTGTGTTCTCGTACAACCCGTACGAACCGATGAGCGCGAAGACATCATTGACGCATCTCTCGGCCGCATCGATCGCCAACTTCTTGGCAATGCTGGTTGCGAGCGCGGGGTCTCGACCGCTGTCGGCGATGTGCGCGGCGTGATCACGGCTCAGGGATGCGGCGAAGAGGCTCGCGTACAGGTCTGCGACGGTCCACTGAATGCCTTGGTACTCAGCGACCATGCTCTGACCGACCTGGCGCGATTGCGCATAGGAGATGCCGTGCGC
>Ga0137415_10001182_pt1 | contig 25828 bp, 30 predicted proteins | sample CZODoug3_1_1_16f_FD_183082 | JGI IMG/M metagenome (GOLD analysis project Ga0137415, IMG submission 183082) | Vadose zone soil fungal communities from Angelo Coast Range Reserve, California, USA - CZODoug3_1_1_16fungal (Hybrid Assembly) | ecosystem: Environmental > Terrestrial > Soil > Vadose...
CCCAAGTACCGCCGCGTGGTGCGCATCTCGAAAAAGTTTTACGCGCACGACGAAAATCGCCAGGCGAAAACCGGCGACACGGTGCGCATCGTGGCTTCGCGGCCGCTTTCGAAGTTGAAGCGCTGGCGGTTGAAGGAAGTGCTGACGCGGAACGCGTCGGCCTCGTAAGAGAGACAGGGGAGCAGACCAATGATTCAGATGCGAACCTGGCTGACGGTGGCCGACAATTCCGGCGCGCGCAAGCTGACCTGCATCATGCCGGTGGGCGGCGACGCGGGATTGCAGGCGGGCCTCGGCGACGTCATCACCGCCGCGGTAAAGGAAGCAACACCGGAAAGCCAGGTCAAAAAGGGAACTGTTGTGAAGGCGGTTGTGGTGCGGATGCGGAAAGAACGGCGGCGCAAGGATGGCACGTACATCCGGTTCGACGACAACGCCGCGGTGCTGATCAATGATGCGGGCGAGCCCGTCGGGACGCGCGTGTTCGGCCCGGTAGCGCGCGAACTGCGCGAAAAGAAATTCACCAAGATTGTTTCGCTGGCTCCGGAGGTTTGGTAGGCCATGACACTGAGACACGAAAGAGCCGAGCGGCACACGATTCAGATTCGCAAGGGCGATAACGTCAAGGTGGTGGCCGGGAAAGACGCGGGGAAGAGCGGCCGCGTGCTTTCGATCAATGCGAAGAAGAACACCGTGGTGGTCGAGCACGTAGGCATCATCAAGAGGCATACGCGTCCGAACCCGTCGAAGAATATCAAGGGCGGGATCGTGGAGAAGGAAGCGGGAATCAACGTCTCGAACGTGATGGTGGTTTGCGGGAGCTGCGGCAAGCACACGCGGATTGGCCACACCGTGCTGCCGGACGGCACGAAAGTGCGCAGCTGCCGGCATTGCAACACGACGCTGGACAAGTAAAGGACAAGGTAGAAGAAGGCGATGAAGAGCCGATTGCAGGAAAAATACAGGTCGGAGACGGTGCCAGCGCTGATGAAGCGCTTTGGCTGGAAGAACATGATGGCCGTGCCGAAGCTGAAGAAAATCACGGTCAACATCGGGCTGGGCGAAGCGAGTCAGAACGCGAAACTCCTGGACACCGCGGCCGTGGAACTCGGCCAGATCACCGGGCAGAAAGCCGTGATCACCCGGGCGAAGAAGTCGATCGCGAATTTCAAGATTCGCAAGGGCATGCCCATCGGCTGCGCGGTGACTTTGCGCGGCGACCATATGTACGAATTTCTCGACCGTTTGTGCAACGTGGTGCTTCCCCGCGTGCGTGACTTCCGCGGTTTGCCGCAGAATTCGTTCGACGGCCGAGGGAACTATACGCTGGGGCTGAAGGACCAGCTGGTGTTTCCGGAGATCGATTACACGCGCGTGGACAAGATCAAAGGCATGAACATCACCATGACGACCAGCGCGAGAAACGATGAGCAAGGCCGCGAACTGCTCAAAGGGCTGGGGTTTCCGTTTCGCGAAAAAGGGGCAGCACAATAAATGGCACGCACAGCAAAAATCGCCAAGTCGCTCAAGAAGCCGAAATTCAAGGTGCGAGTACGCAACCGCTGCCGCTGCTGCGGCCGCGCGCGCGGATATATTCGCAAGTTTCAGATGTGCCGAATCTGTTTTCGCGGTATGGCGCTGAAGGGCGAAATCCCCGGCGTCACGAAAGCCAGCTGGTAGGAGCCTACTAGGAGAATTATGCAGACGGATCCCATTGCCGATTTTCTGACGCGCCTCCGCAACGCGGCGGCCGCCAAGCACCAGCGCGTTGACGTCCCGGTTTCGAAGCTGAAGACGGAGATCGCGCGCATTTTGAAGGAAGAGGGCTACATCTCGACCTACAAGCTGGTGGACGAGAACAAGACGCGCAAGATGCTGCGCGTTTTCCTGAAGTACACCCCGGACCGCCGCAGCGTGATCACGGGCCTCAAGCGCATTTCGCGCCCGGGCGCGCGCGCGTATCTCGGCTCGGCAGAAATTCGTCCCGTCGTGGGGGGATTGGGAATCAGCATCATGACGACGCCGAAGGGCTTGATGAGCGGCCGGGCAGCGCGCAAGGCCAAAATCGGCGGCGAGCTTCTTTGCGAGGTCTGGTAAGCGGAATTTCTAGTCGAGGAAAAAAGAGAAGATGTCACGTATAGGACACAAACCAATTCCAGTTCCAGCAGGCGTAAAGATTGCCATGCAGGCCGGCAAGATCGACGTGCAGGGACCGAAGGGCAAGCTTTCCTTCGCGATTCCGAGCGGCATCACGTTTGAACAGAAGGACGGCGTGCTGACCGCCCTTCGCGCAACCGAAGAGCACCGCGCGCTTCACGGCCTGGCGCGCGCGTTGGTTGCCAACGCCGTGCATGGCGTAACGTCGGGCTTCAAGAAAGAACTCGACATCGTGGGCGTCGGGTATCGCGCCGAGTTGAAGGGCAAGACGGTTTCGTTCGCGCTCGGCAAATCGCATCCGGTTAATTTTCCAATTCCTGAGGGAATTCAGGTCGCCGTGGAAAAACAGACGCACATCATCGTGAGCGGCGCGGACAAAGGCCAAGTCGGCCAGGTTGCCGCGGACATGCGCTCGCTGCGTCCGCCCGATCCGTACAAGCAAAAAGGCGTGCGCATTACGGGTGAGCGCCTGAAGAAGAAGGCCGGCAAGGCGGGAGCAAAGGCCGGCGCGGCGTAAGTTTGAGAAACATTGGCGGGCTGGGCCCGCCAGTGGATCTTGGCAAGATTTGTAGATTAGGAGAAACGACTGTGGCATCGGCAAGAGTTCGCAAGCTATCACGGGATTTGCACCGCCAGCGTGTTCACGCACGGGTGCGCACCAGGGTCGAGGGCACGCCGGAACGCCCCCGTCTTTGCGTGTACCGCTCGCTGGGGCACATTTACGCGCAGGTGATCGACGACCGTTCGGGCAAGACGCTGGTTTCCGCCAGCTCGGTGGATGGCGAAACGAAAAAGAATTTGAAGGGCGGGGGCAATATCGCGGCGGCAAAAGTGATCGGCAAGGTCGTTGCCGAGCGCGCCAAGGCTGCCGGAGTCAGTAAAGTGGTGTTCGACCGCGGCGGATACAAGTATCACGGCCGCGTCAAGGCGCTCGCCGATGCGGCGCGGGAAGCGGGGTTACAATTCTAAGCCTATGTCGAAGCAAATTTTGCGGGACAGTCTAGCGGTGCGGCGGCTCCTGGAAGTGAATCCTTCGGAGCTGAAGGATGACGTGATCGCCATCAACCGCGTCACCAAAGTTGTGAAGGGCGGCAAGAACCTGAGTTTCTCCGCGCTGGTGGTCGTCGGCGACAGCCACGGTCATGCGGGATTCGGCATGGGAAAAGCGCGCGAAGTCCCCATGGCCATCAAGAAGGGCATCGAGCAGGCGAAAAAGAATCTGATCAAGCTCAACCTGAAGGGCGCGACGATTCCGCATCAGGTTTTGGGGCGTTACGGCTCGGCGCAAGTGCTGCTCAAGCCCGCATCGGAAGGCACGGGCGTCATCGCCGGCGGTCCGGTACGGAAAGTGATGCAGGTCGCGGGGATTCACAACGTGCTGACGAAGTCGATCGGCACATCGAATCCGCACAACGTCGTAAAAGCCACGTTCGCGGCGCTGCTTGGCTTGAAGGATATCGCGCACGTGGCGGAAACGCGATCGAAGACCGTGGAAGAAATCAGCGGCAAGCCAGCGAAGGAAAAAGCCGCTGCGGGTGAGGGCGCCTAATGGCCGGCAAAAAAGTGGCGAGCGCAAAAACTCCCGTCAAGCCCTTCAAGCGGACGGAGCACGACGGCAAGAAGTCCGGCGGCACGGTAAAGGTCAAGTGGGTGGTGAGCTTTATCAGCTGCACCGATGATATGAGGCAAACCATCCGCGGCCTCGGCTTGCGGAGAATGCATCAGGTGGTGGAGCGCCAGGACACGCCGGAGACGCGTGGCATGATTCATAAGGTGCGGCACCTCGTGGAAGTGGTGGAGTAGAGCGATGGCGAAGAAGAGTTCAAGTGGCCCGAGAGGGGCCAGCAAGCGTGGTCAGCACAAACCGGCGAAGCCGGCGGTGAAGGGTCGCCGCTCGTTTACGCTCTCGAATTTGCAGCCTCCCGTAGGCTCGCGCAAGAAGAAGGTTCGCGTTGGCCGAGGCATGGGCTCGAAGCTCGGCAGGACCGCGGGCGCCGGCAACAAGGGACAGAAGTCGCGCCGCGGCTATTCGCGCCGCCGCGGCTTTGAAGGCGGGCAGATGCCGCTGCACCGGCGCATGCCGAAGCGCGGCTTTCACAATCCGTTCGGGGTGACGTACTCGGTCGTGAACCTGGCGGAATTGAACGTTTTTCCGGCGGGCGAAACGGTGACTCCCGAGTTGCTTCGCGCGCATGGCTTTGTGCGCCGCGCCACGGACCCGATCAAGGTTCTCGGCGATGGCGAGCTGACGACCAAGCTGGCGATTCACGCGCAAGCGTTTAGCGCGTCGGCAAAAGAAAAGATTACCAAGGCGGGTGGTACGTTCGAGGTTGTTGCGTAAGAGGATTCGCAGGAAACAGGCATGAACCGATTCATCGAAGCCGTGAAGAACATGTTCCGCATCGAAGACTTGCGGAACCGTGTGCTGTTCACGCTGGCCCTTTTGGGGGTCTACCGCATCGGCGCGCACATTCCCACGCCGGGAATCAACGCGTCGGTCCTGGAACAGATGTTTCAGCAGTCGGCCGGTTCGGTTCTCGGCATCTTCGATTTGTTCAGCGGCGGCAATTTCCGCAAGCTGACGATTTTCGCGCTCGGCATCATGCCGTACATCACATCGTCGATCATCCTGCAGTTGATGACCGTGGTATTTCCGTATCTCGAGCGCCTGCAAAAGGAAGGCGAGCTCGGCCGGCGCAAGATTACGCAGTATACGCGCTACCTGACAATCGTCTTGAGCATCATCCAGTCCTTCACGATTGCCCAGACTTTGCAATCCGCCGCCGGCCCGAACGGCCAGTCCATGGTCTACCATCCGGGATGGGGCTTCACGTTGATGACCATCCTGACGCTGACGACAGGTTCGGCGTTCATCATGTGGCTGGGCGAGCAGATCAGCGAGCGCGGCATCGGCAACGGGATGTCGCTGATCATCTTCGTCGGTATCGTTGTGGGACTGCCTCGCGCAGTGGTGGACTTGTATGAGAAGGCCAAAACCCAGGCTTGGGGGCCGTTTACACCACTAGCGCTGATCCTCCTGATTGCGCTGATGATCGCAGTGGTCGCTTTCATCGTATTCGTGGAAGGCGGGCAGCGCCGCATTCCCGTGCAGTATGCCAAGCGCGTTGTGGGGCGCCGCGTCATGGGCGGACAATCGTCCTACTTGCCGCTGCGCGTGAACTCCGGCGGCGTCATTCCGCCGATTTTTGCAAGCTCGCTGCTGGCGTTTCCGGCTACGGCCGCGCTGATCTTTGGAACGCGCTGGCCGTTCGTGAAAAATATCGCGGACGCGCTGAGGTGGGGTGAACCGCTGTACACCTTGATTTACGTGACGCTGATTCTGGTGTTTGCGTTCTTCTATGTCGGCATCGTGTTTAACCCCACGGAGCTCGCGGACAACATGCGGAAGAACGGCGGATTCATTCCCGGTATCCGGCCCGGCCGCACGACTTCCGAGCATGTCAGCAAGATTCTGAAGAGGCTGACGTTTATCGGTGCGGTGTACCTGGCGCTCGTGTGCTTGCTTCCAGAATGGATGATCGCGGGCATTCACCTAGACCATCTGGGCTGGGGGATCGGTTCCTGGTTTGACCGCCATTTTCCGGTCTGGTTTCTAAAGGGTTTGCAGGTCAATTTTTATTTTGGTGGAACGTCTCTATTGATCGTGGTGGGCGTGGCCATGGACACGGTGCAGCAGCTCGAGGCACAGCTGGTCATGCGGAACTACGAAGGGTTCGCTCGAAAGGGCCGGTTGCGCGGGCGGCGGTAACGGGAGAGAACCTGGGTGGCTCCGGATACACGGCACCCCGATAAGCTGGACCGCGCCGTGATTTTCCTCGGGCCTCCGGGCGCGGGGAAAGGCACGCAGGCCAAGGAATTGGCCAGGAAGTACGGCGTGCCGCATCTTTCGACGGGTGACATGCTTCGCGAGCATGTCAGCAAGGGCACACCACTTGGCGTGAAGGCCAAGCCGATCATGGAGCGTGGCGAGCTGGTCCCGGATTCGCTGGTGCTGCAGATGATTCGGGAGCGCATCGAGCGGCCGGACTGCTCGCATGGTTTTGTGTTCGACGGATTTCCGCGAACCGTGGCTCAGGCGAAATACCTGGGCGAGTTGCTGAAGCTTCACGGTTACAAGCGGCCGTTCGTGATTCACCTGGCCATCGATCCTTCAATTCTGTTGCGAAGGCTGACCGGGCGAAGGACCTGCAAAGTGGGCGGCGAGATTTACAATATTTACGAGCGCCCGCCTAAGGTAGACGCAATTTGCGACGCGGACGGCGGCGAGCTGATTCAGCGGCCGGACGATCGCGAAGAAGTGATCGGGCCTCGCTTGCAGGCGTATGAGAAGCAGACGGCGCCGCTGGTGGCTTATTACTCGCGCCTGGGGTTGCTGCACACCATCGACGCGTCGAAGAGCGTGGAAGAAGTCAGCCGGCAGGTGCTGCAATGTGTGCAGAGCGTGCGCGGGGCGCGATAGGGCCTCGGAACTGGTTCGGACAGAACCCTGGAAAGATTGATGGCGATTTACCTGCGAAGCGCGGAAGAACTGGAAAAGATGCACCGCGCGGGGCTTTTTGTGCACGAAGTCTTGACGGCGCTGCGCAACGCCGTCAAGCCGGGAATCACGACGATGGACCTCGAGAAACTTGCCGAGGAAAAAATCGCCGGAAGACCGGGGAAGGCGGCATTCAAGGGATATCGCGGTTATCCCTGCGTGCTGTGCACGTCGGTGAACAGCGAGATCGTTCACGGGATTCCGTCGCCGAAGCGGAAGTTGCGGGAGGGCGACATCATCTCGATTGATTTCGGGATGGAAGTGGACGGCTACTACGCGGATTCGGCCGTCACTGTCCCAGTTGGGCGGATTCGGCCGGAAGTGCAGAAGCTGCTCGATGTGACCCGGGAATCGCTGGACCGCGCGATCGACAAGATGCGTGCGGGCAACCGGCTCGGCGATGTCGGCCACGCGGTGCAGAGTTGGGTGGAGCAGAACGGTTTTTCGGTGGTGCGCGAGTTCGTCGGGCACGGGATCGGAACGAAGATGCACGACGAGCCCAACCTGCCGAACTACGGTGACGAAGGACACGGCGCGCGGTTGCAAGAGGGCATGGTCATCGCCGTCGAGCCCATGGTGAATGCCGGGAGCCCGGAAGTTCGCATGCGGGACGAGTGGGTGGCGGAAACGGCGGATGGCAGCCCCTCGGCGCACTTCGAACACACCGTGGCGGTTACCGCCAACGGGCCGTGGATCCTGACGCGGCCGAAAGAGATGACCGGGCCGTCGTGGTAGGACAGACATTCTTGTCTGTCCTGTGTTGAACGGCGGAGACCAGAGGACAGGCAAGAATGCCTGTCCCACTGAATGCAACGGGAGACTATGGCGAGACCGATTCGCGAGGAAAAGAAGAAAGGCGACTCCGGGAATTCCAAGGAGGACGCCATTGAGGTCATGGCAACGGTGATCGAGCCGCTGCCGAACGCGATGTTCCGCGTCGAGCTGGAAAACAAGCACCAGGTTCTGGCGCACGTTTCCGGCAAGATGCGCAAGAATTTCATCCGGATTCTGGCGGGAGACAAAGTCGCGGTGGAGCTTTCGCCTTACGATTTGACGCGCGGCCGGATTGTGTACCGCTACAAGTAGAATTTGTAGTGGCGGATCTTTAGACCCGCCGCTCTGGGAGTCAGCAGCATGAAAGTACGGGCATCGGTAAAAAAAATTTGTGACAAGTGCAAGGTGATTCACCGGCGCGGTGTGGTGCGGGTAATTTGTGTCAACCCGAAACACAAGCAGCGCCAGGGATAAGGTTTTCTTGAGGAGAATGGGATGGCACGTATCGCAGGTGTAGATCTTCCGCCGCAGAAGCGTCTCTGGGTCGGGCTGACCTCAATCTATGGCATTGGCCAGGAGCGCGCAAAAAAGCTTGCCGCCAAGGCGAATGTCGATCACACGAAGAAGATCCGTGACCTGACGGAAGATGAAATCAATCACCTTCGCCAGGAAATCGAAAAAGAAGGCCGGGTGGAAGGCGATCTCCGCAAGGAGATTCAGATGAATATCCGCCGGCTGATCGAAATCCAGGCCTATCGCGGGATCCGGCACCGCCGCAATCTGCCGGTGCGCGGCCAGCGGACGCATACCAATGCGCGTACCCGCAAGGGTCCGCGGCGCGGCGCGGTCGCGGCCAAGAAGAAAGTCCTGGGCAAGAAGGGCTAATAGCTTTACTTGCGGGGCGTTCGCCGAGGCGGGCACCCTGGCTTGGCAAGGTTTCAGAATCGGCATCAGAAGAAATGGAGTGAATCGTGGCAAAAGAGCAGCAAAAGAATGCAGCGCCGGACGCGGCAGTAACACCGGGAAAACCGGCAGCGGCTGCGAAGCGCAAGAAAGAATTCAAGAAGAAGCGCGAGCGCCGCGTGATACCTCACGGCGTGGTGTATGTCGCCGCGTCGTTTAACAACACGCAGATATCCATCACGGACACGGATGGCCGGGTCGTGTGCTGGTCCTCGGCGGGCGCGATCGGCTTCAAGGGCTCGCGCAAGGGCACGCCATACGCCGCGCAGCAGGCTTCGCTGGCCGCCGCAGGCGTGGCGCGCGACCAGTATGGGATGAAGAGCGTGGAAGTCCGCGTGAAGGGTCCCGGCTCCGGGCGCGAGTCTGCCGTGCGCGCGTTGGCTGCCGCCGGGCTTCACATCGTGGTGATCCGCGACGTCACGCCGATTCCGCACAACGGCTGCCGTCCGCCAAAGCGCCGCCGCGTGTAGGACAGACATTCTTGTCTGTCCTCTTCGGAGCGACGGACAAATTCGGACAGGCAGGAATGCCTGTCCCACAGAGTTCCGAGAGTTTTGGGAAGGGAGAATAGAAGTTGGCAAGACACCGAGATGCAGTCTGCCGCCTGTGCCGCCGGGAAGGGCAGAAGTTGTTTTTGAAAGGCCTGCGATGCTTTACGGAGAAGTGCGCGATTGAGAAGCGCAACTTCGTGCCGGGGCAGCACGGGCAGTCGCGGCGCCCGAAGGTCGCAGGATACGGTCTGCAATTGCGCGAGAAGCAGAAGGTCAAGCGAACGTATGGGTTGCTGGAGCGGCAATTCCGCAATTATTTTGAGAAGGCTGCACGCGCCAAGGGCCCGACCGGCGAAAACTTGATCATCATGCTCGAGCGCCGTCTGGATAACGTGGTGTGGCGCGCGGGTCTGGCGTCCTCGCGTTCGCAGGCGCGGCAGCTCGTGCTGCACGGCCACGTCCGCGTGAATGGAAAAAAGGTCAACATCCCGTCCTACCTTGTCAGCGTGGGCGAGGAAGTGGCCATCAAGGAAAAAATGCACCAGAACGCCATGGTGCTGGAAGCGCGCAACGTCGCGCAGAGCCAGAACGCTGTACCCTGGCTCGAACAGGAGCGCGAACAGTTCAAGGCCAAGGTCGTGGCGATGCCGAAGCGCGATGACGTGCAGACGCCGCCGATCAACGAGCAGCTCATCGTCGAACTGTACTCGAAGTAAGTTTCACAAAGGCGCGGCCAGCGCCAGCGAGCCCGGCGGACCGGGATGAGATTTTGGTTTTTGGCCCGGATTTTCGGGCCGGAAGGAAGGAACACGATGTGGAAGGGTTTTCAGAAGCCGAAGCGTCTTGCATCCGAGCTGGAATCGCTCACCGAGAAGTACGGGCGGTTTTCCGCGCAGCCTTTTGAGCGCGGCTGGGGCACGACGGTAGGAAACGCGCTGCGTCGCGCGCTGCTCAGTTCGATTGAGGGCGCGGCTATCACCGCCGTGAAGATCGAGGGAGTGCTGCACGAATTTTCCTCGATTCCCGGCGTGGTCGAGGATGCCACGGACATTATCCTCAACCTGAAGCAAGTGCCCATCAAGCTCAACACCGACCTGCCGAAGACGATTTACGTCAACATCGAGCAGGCCGGTCCGGTCACCTCGGCGCAAATCGAGGAAGACGCGGACTTCGCGGTGCTCGACAAGAGCGTGTATATCGCTACGGTCAGCGAAGGCGGCAAACTCCAGATCGAGATGCGGGCCAAGAACGGTCGCGGCTACGTGGCTGCCGACCGCAACTACGACGAAGACCTGCCGATCGGCTACATCCCGGTGGACAGCGTGCACTCGCCGGTGCGCAAGGTCAACTACGCCGTCGAAGCCGCCCGTCTCGGCCAGATGACCGACTACGAAAAGCTGATGATCGAAGTGTGGACCAACGGCGCGATCACGCCGCAGGATTCCATCGGCCTCGCCGCCAAGCTGGTGAAAGACCACATGAGCATCTTCATCAACTTTGAAGAGCCAGTGGAGACCATTGAAGCGCCGCAGGATATTTCTCATGATCCGCGCCTCGAGCATTTGGACCGTTCCGTCGAGGAGCTTGAACTTTCCGTGCGCTCTTACAACTGCCTGAAGAACGCCAACATCCAGACCATCCGCGAGCTCGTCCAAAAGAGCGAAAACGAAATGCTGAAGACCAAGAACTTCGGCCGTAAATCACTCAACGAGATCAAAGATATACTGGTGAAGATGGGCCTCGCGCTGGGAATGAAGTTCGACGAGCACGGCCGCATCATCTGGCCGCCGCTGCCAAGCCAAACCGCCGCACCGGCATCAGAAGAGAACATCGGCCTTTAAGGGAAAAGATAAGCGATGCGACATCTCAACTCAGGTTCAAAGCTCGGTAAGCAGCCGGATCATCGCCGCGCGGTGCTGCGCAGCCTGGTCACCAATTTGCTCGAGCACGGCCGAATCACTACGACGCTCACTCGCGCAAAAGCGGCGCGTCCCGTGGCGGAGAAGATGATCACGCTCGGCAAACGCGACACGCTGCAATCGCGCCGCCAGGCGGCTTCCTATATCATGCTGCCTGCCGTCACACAGAAGCTGTTCAGCGAGATCGCGCCGAAATTTGCCGATCGCGCCGGCGGCTACACCCGCATCATCCATGCCGGCAACCGCGTCGGCGACAACGCCAAAGTTGCCATCCTCGAGCTCATCGGTTACGAGTTCAAGCTCAAGGAAAAGAAAGAAAAGCCAAAGAAGGAAGAAGAGGCCGAAGTAAAGAGCTAAGCACCGTTTCCGCACAAACTTTAGCAGCCCGTTCGAGCAAACCGGGACGGGCTGTTTTGTTTTTCGGCACTCTTTTGTGAATTGCTTGCTGCAGCTACGGATTGGTGCGTCAAGCCGGTGGAGCTTCGCCTGTCGCCATTTGCGCACCGCCCGCGGAACGCCGGCTGCGGAACCACACCCACAGCGCAACAAGAGCGGCGAATGCGCCGGTCGAATCGAGCAGGGAATCGTAAGGCGAGGCCGTTCGGCTGGCGACGAACGCCTGGTGAATTTCATCCAGGGCCGAGTATCCAGCGGCACAGAAGAGTGCCGCGAGGCCCCACGTCCAGCGCCACCCTTTGCGGTCGCCACGCACGCCGCGATAAAGCAACAGGCAAAAAATAAAATATTCCGTAAAGTGCGCGCACTTGCGGATGAGATGGTGGATGAGTTCGAATTGGCTGGCGGTCAGCGAGGGAACCAGCCAGAGCAGGATGGGTCTCAGGACCGAGCCGGTGTGCTCCGAGGAAAACGTGTCTGTCGACATCGTGAAGATGAAGCACGCCCATAGCACGACCGGCCACCAGGCGCGCACCCAGGCGGGCACTCGCGGCGGCCGCAAGCGCGCCTGAATCTCTGGCAATTGGGGAGCAGGGCGCGGGTTGCGCCAAGGCTGGAGTTCTGCCACTAAGAATCGGCTCCTTCTCTCTCTTCATTCACGCAAATTCACGCGTCCTTATTCGATGCGCGCTTATTCCATGGGCCCATCCGTCCGCCCTTATTCCATCCGATAGTTCGGCGCTTCCTTCGTAATGATGACGTCATGAACGTGGCTCTCGCGCAATCCCGCCGCGGTGATTCGAACGAACCGGCTCTTCTCCTGAAACTCCTTCAACGTCGCTGCGCCAACGTAGCCCATTCCGCTCTTCAATCCGCCGACAAGCTGATCCGTCAGAGCTCCCAACTGGCCCTTGTAGGGCACGCGTCCTTCGACACCCTCAGGCACGGACTTGCCTCGTTCGTCGCTGTCCTGGACCAGCGCGTAGCGGTCTGAGCCCGATTCCATCGCGCCGGTCGAACCCATCCCGCGGTAGGACTTGAACGTGCGACCCTGATAGAGAATGGTTTCTCCGGGAGATTCTTCCGTGCCGGCAAAAAGGCTGCCGATCATCACGCACGATGCCCCAGCCGCGAGCGCTTTCGAAATGTCGCCCGAGTACTTGATGCCGCCGTCGGCAATGATGGCCACGTCCGTGCCCTTCGCGGCCCTCGCCGCTTCCATGATCGCGGTCAGTTGCGGCACGCCCGCGCCGGTGACCACGCGTGTCGTGCAGATCGACCCCGGTCCGATGCCCACTTTCAGCCCATCGATGCCCAATGCAATCAGTTCCTTCGCGCCTTCGTAAGTAGCCACGTTTCCGGCCACCAGCTGCATCTCCGGCAACCGCTGCCGAATCGCCTTGATTGCTTCCATCACTCGTTCGGAGTGCCCGTGCGCCGTATCGATAGCCAGCACGTCGGCTTTCGCTTTCGACATTTCCACTGCCCGCTCCAGAAAATCGCCCGTCGCGCCCACTGCCGCGCCCACCCGCAATCGACCGTGCTCGTCCTTCGCCGCGCGCGGATATTCCAATTTCTTCTGGATGTCTTTAACGGTGATTAAGCCCTTCAAGTTGAAGTCCTGGTCCACCACCAGCAGCTTCTCGATGCGGTGCTTTTGCAGGATGCGTTCCGCTTCTTCCAGCGTCGTGCCCACCGGAACGGTTACAAGATTGTCTTTCGTCATCACCGAGCCGACCAGTTGCGCGTGATTCTTTTCGAATCGCAGGTCGCGGTTGGTCAGGATTCCCGTCAGCCGCGAGCCGCGCGTCACCGGCAACCCGGAGATCTTGTACTTGTTCATAATTTCCAGCGCCTGCCGCAGCGTGATGTCCGGCGAAATCGTCACCGGATCCACGATCATTCCGCTTTCCGAACGCTTCACCCGGTCAACTTCCTCGCCTTGGCGGTCGATAGGCATGTTGCGGTGCACCATTCCGATGCCGCCCTGCCTTGCGATGGCGATGGCCAGGCGCGATTCCGTCACGGTGTCCATCGCCGCCGACGCCAGCGGGATATTTATCGGCAGTTTGCGCGCGAAGTGCGTCGTTGTGTCCACTTCAGTCGGCAGCACGGCCGACCGCCCCGGCAAGAGCAGCACGTCGTCAAAGGTAAGACCTTCGGGAATCGAACCATCCATCATTCCAGCCTCACACAAAAAAATTGGGCGCGCGCAATCCGGCGCTATAAAGCAGCGCAGCCCAGCGGGTGCCCGCTGGGCTGTCAGATAGTTTCATCAGATTGAAAAAATGCATCACCGTGAATCTTCAATTCTAAGGGGCAACCCGATTCCGGTCAAGTTGGGCCGCCAATAGTCTGCTATCCTCATTCGTTACCCATTCTTGAGATGCTGACCTCTGTTCCGTCATTCGAGCCGCACCCGCTTCTGAAAAATGGCCACGTCATGACCATTGTCTCGGCTTTTGTCCCACGGCGTTTTGACATCCCGCCCGCCGAAGCCCGCCTCTTCCAAGTGGACGCCGAATCGCGATTGCTTGGGCATTGTCACTGGCAACCCGGCAAGCCCAAAGACGCGCCGGTCATCGTCATCGTTCACGGCCTAGAGGGTTCGAGCGACTCGAACTATGTCCACGGGATCGCGGAAAAGGCTTTTCATCGCGGCTTCCACGTCGTGCGCATGAACCAGCGGAATTGCGGCGGCACCGAAGCCTTGACGCCCACCTTGTATAACTCCGGGATGAGTGGCGATTACCGGGCCGTCTTCGAAGAGTTGTCAAATGTTGACGGCTTCGAACAAATCTTTTTTGCCGGTTACTCGATGGGTGGAAACCTGGTGACCAAGATGGCCGGAGAGTTTGGCGCAGCCGTGCCGAAGGCGTTGCGTGGTGTCTGCGCGGTCTGCCCAGCCCTGGACCTCGCGGCTTGCGCCGATGCGCTCGAGCGCGTGGACAACTATCCCTACCAGCGCCGTTTCGTGAAGGGCCTCATGTCCCGCTACGCGAGAAAGCATAAGCTGTTTCCGGAGCGCTACCCCATTGCCGGATTGGGACCCATCCGAACCGTCCGTCAATTCGACGACGTCATCACCGCCCCGCAATTCGGCTATCGTGACGCGCAAGACTATTACGACAACGTCGGCGCGAAACGTGTCGCCGCCCAAATCCGCGTGCCCATGCTCATGATCACTGCGCAGGATGACCCCTTTGTCCCCTACGCTTCGTTCCTGGCAGCCAAAATCAGCGAGAATCCCGTCATCCAGTTTGTCGGGCCCCAGCACGGCGGCCATTGCGCTTTCATATCGAAACACTCCGGAAGCGAGCGTTTCTGGGCCGAGCAGCGCATCGTCGAATTCTGCGCCGCCCTCACGAACAAATAAGCTGTAGCTCAGGCCTTCAGGCCTGAGGCTTTTCCGATGCCCCAGCGTGTACTTCTCATAGGGAGGAAGTATTCACTCGCAAAAGGGCGAGCCACACTCTCCAAAACGCAGGGCAAGAATTTGACACTATCCCAGCGGTTTTTCCAGCGAAACCGCGAACCTCGAAGTCAAAAGCTGCGCCGGCCCCTCCGCCGCAATCACCATGTCGTCTTCGCAACGCAGCCCGAATTCACCCGGAATATAAATCCCCGGCTCATTTGAAAATGTCATCCCCGGCTCAAGCACCGTCTTGCTTCCACGCACAAGATAAGGATGCTCGTGACCGTCCAGCCCAATCCCGTGTCCCAGCCGATGCGTGAAAAACTTGTAGTCCGGTCCATACCCCGCGTCGGTGATCACCTTGCGCGCGGCGTCATCCACCGTGCCCGACAGCCGTCCGGCGCGAGCCGCATCGAGTGCCGCGTCTTGCGCTTTGCGGACAATCTCGTAAACGCGCGCCACTTTTTCCGGTGCTTTGCCGAAAACTCCGGTGCGCGTCACGTCCGATTGATAGTTTTCCACTGCGCAGCCGCCGTCGATCAGCACGACGTCTCCCTCGTTCAACTTTTGCGGCTTGATGGTCCCGTGCGGCAGCGCCGCGGACGCGCCCAGTAGAACCAGCGCTCCGCCGCGCAAGCCCATTTTCGAAAAACCCGCCTCCACCAGCTTACCGATGTCCTCCTGAGACATTCCTTCCTTCAACGTAGCAAACACTGCGCGAAAGACATCAAACGTCGCCTCGCAAGCGAGCCGCATCAACTCGAGTTCGTGATCAGACTTCCGCCCGCGGCACGCGATGGTCACTGGATCGGCGGAAACACATTCGAATCCCGGCGCTGCCTTGTGCAAATGCTCGAAGAATGTATACGCCGCCGTTTCTTCCACTCCCACGCGTCCTGTTCGAATCCCCCGATCCGCCAATGCCGCCGCACCGATTTTCGTGGGACTCTCATCCTCCTGCCACGCCCGCACTTCCGCCGCGAAATTCAGTTTTTCCCGCATGCGTCCTTCTTCGAATGCGGGTACCACCACGATGGGCTCGCCCGTTCGCGGCAGCACCAGGGCAAGCAGCCGCTCGCTGACTCCCCAGCGGATGCCGGTGAAGTAGTAGAGTGCCGTTCCGGGAGCAACGAAGAGAGCATCGTATTTTGGCTCCAGCTCTGTCATTAGCTTTTGCGCACGCAGGAGCCGCCCGTGAAGCTCATCAGCCGTGATTGGACGAACTCGCGAGCCAAGCGGTTTGAGCCCCGAGAATGCCGCTGGGAGCGAGCCGCTCGCATCGTCGGACAGAGAATTCACCCGGGGCGCCAGAGTCAAAGCCGAGAGTGCAGCGGTCCCGCTCAAGAATTCGCGCCGCGAAGTGTGGTAACTCTGTTCCTGATTTTGTTTGTGCATGGCAGGGAAGAGGTTTATCTGGCTGGGAGGCAGATTGTCAAGGCAGATCGAATCGCATAGAAACAAGAAGGGGACAGAGTCGGCCCTGTCCCCTCTCGAACCGCTCGTTCGCCGCGTCTAATTCAACGGCGGAGTTTGTGAATTTGAATCAGCGGGTGGCTGGTCCGCATTCGAATGTTGGCGCGATCTCTTTCCCGGCACGTAGGTAATTTCCAGCGGCTGCTGCAGCGTAAAGTCGAGTCGGGTTTCCGGCGGGATCTTCACCTGCTGCCCTTTCGTGAAGACCTGCACTCCCGTGCCAGCTCCGCCGCCCACTGCTGCGCCGATTGCCGCTCCCTTTCCGCCTCCGGCTACTGCGCCAATCAGCGCCCCGAGAGCTGCTCCGCCGCCAATTCTCTCAGCAGACTGCTTGCCCCGGGACGTTCCAGACTGCTTCACGTCGCTGCTCACTACGTTATAGGTTTTGCCCTGGAAGACGACGCTTGCCAGTTCCAGGCTCAGTTCGCTGCGGCCCGTCACGTGGCCTGCGGACTTCGCATTCACCAGCTTAATGTAAGCATCCGCGCCGCTGGGCACTATCACTCGATTGTCCACCACGATCGGCGCGTCCAGAGATGCCTTGAACAACTGTCCAGCCTGGTTCGTTTTCGAATCGATGCTGTCGATCGTTCGAACCGTCACAATCGTATTGGCCGACACGGTAACGGTCACCGGCTGGGGAGGCGGAGGTGGCGCCGGTGCTGCCGCCGGAGCTACAGCGGTCGTCATTGGCTCTGCCGCCGGACTTGCAGGCGAAGTTGCCGCAGCTCGTCGGGATTTTTCCGCGTTATGGGAGTTTTTCGCTCTCGCTGGGCGCTTCGCCGGTTCGGCTTCTCGTGCGGGTGTAGCGGGTTGCGGCACCGTTATCTGCGCCGCGGCGATGCTCATTTGATCATTCACCCGGCTCACGCCCTTGGTTTCCGACGCAATCTTGTAAGCGGCCAGCCTGGCCGCGTCGTCCGGCACTTGGCCGGTCAGCGTTACCTCTCCGTGATTGCTGACCACGTCCACGGTCGCCGCTTTCAACGCCGGCTCCGAGAACATTTTTGCTTTGATGTCCGTGGTGATCGCTTCATCGCTCGGCTTGCCGAGCCGCGAGCATGAGACGCTCATCGTCAACGCCAGCACCAAAGCCAAAACGCTTATTTTATTTTTGCGCATTTCTTCCTCCGCGTTGGCAGCTTCTGAATGCTCGGGAGGACTGGGGGCAACCCGAAATAGCATACCTGCCGCATGCACTAGTGTGCAAAACAGCCTTCATAGGTACGGATGCGGCAGTTGGGCAAACCGCTGCCTCTATTCGAATTCTGCTGGAACTGGCCCAAGAATGCAATTCAGCCGTTCCATCGCTTCCAAAAAGCGCTCCACGCAAAAAAAACGGGAGGTGCTCATAGAGCACCTCCCGGAATTTGCAACCTGAATTGACGTCTAGAACACGAACTTCAGTCCCAGCGTCATGGATCGGAATCCACCACTGAAGAGAGTGCTCGCCGCCAGGAAGTTGGGATCGGTCGGAATCGCATATCCCGGCGTTGTCGTGGCTGTGGTCACGCCTGCAGTGCTAAAAACGTTGCCGTTGCTGAGCGCGAAGTTGGGATGGTTGAGAACGTTGAAGACGTTCACCTTTGCCTGCAAGTATTTGGTTTCGGTAAAATGGAAATCTTTGCCGACGGCCAGATTAAGTATGCCGAATCCCGGGCCCGTAAAGCTGTTACGACCCAGGTTTGATCTCGCGCCGGGTCCAGTAATCACATATTTCGCTGAGGCGCTCACTGGCGTGTAGCCAATGGCCGGGTCAAAGCCGAGCGGATTCCCAGAGTTGGGACCACACCCGTTTGTCGTCGTCGTGTTGGTGACACTCGTCGAACCGACATAGACGCTTCCAACCGGATGGCCGGAACCGGCTACCGCCTCGCAGACAGGGAACACGTCTGAGCCTATCTGTCCCGATACGAAGGGATTGACGGACGCACGGTCGCCGGCGGAATCGCCATTGCCGTTTGAGTCGACTCCTCCGGACTGGAGAGTCACCGGCTGTCCAGTCTGCGCAAGGAAGACTGAGCCGATGTTGAACCCGTTAACGAAGGTTTTGACCCAGCGGTTGTCGGACTTGACGTTGGGCACTTGGTAGATGAGGGAAAGTGCGAACTTATGACGCACGTCCAGGTCCGAGTTCCCGCGGTCTTCATTAATGCGGTTGGTGTCCTGGGCCCGGCGTGGGTTCAGGAGGCTGGTGAAGAATTCATTCGTCGAATTGTCAATGGTATGGGCGTAGGTATAGTTGGCATTGAAGGTAAGCCCGTGGCGCGCACGTTGTGTGAAACTCACAGAACCCGCATGGTAAATGCTGCTCCCAAACGGGGGATCGGAGGTCACGTTCGCGTTGAATCCGTCCTTGAAGTAGGTGTTGTTTACAAAATTCGGATCTACCGCGCACGTTGTGTAATTGTTAGTCAGGCACGTGAAGTTGTTGAAAGGGGTGTCCGTTGGCGTGCTGGCCGTGAATGATGTCGGAATGTCCGACGCCTTGAAGAAGGTCGGTAATGGAGTAATCCCAGCGTCAAATGCACTCTCTCGATTCCGGCGGAACTGTACCGGCAATTCCAGGCCGCGCGTGCCCAGATAGCGGACTTCGATGGATGTATTGCGTGCCAGTTCGTGTTGTACGCCCAAAGACCAGGTAAGGATCTTGGGCATGACGGTGTCGTCGATAAAACTCGTTGTGAGCGACCGGGCTCCTGCTTGTCCCGTTGGAGGGACATAGGTTTGCGGCAACCCTCCGAATTGGAGAAATCCCGCGTTGCCAGGAGTGGTGCACCAGCCCGGCTTTGGTGCCAGGCTGCACGCGGAGTTCGGGTCGAGTTCACTCTGCAACTGTGGTGGCAGGGTAATCGACGCAAAGTTCTGGAATTTTACGTCATAGGCAATTCCGAAACCGCCGCGAATGGAAGTCTTGCCGCGGCCTGTCGGGTCGTAGGCAAAACCCACGCGAGGACCGAAGTTGTTCTTGTCCGTCTTGGGGTCGCCGAAAGTGATTACGCCTGGCACGTTGGAAATCGCGTTGAGGGTCTGGGTGCTCGCTCCCACCGGATTGGTCCAGTACTCATACCGTAGGCCCAAGTTCAAAGTGAGCCGAGGCGTAACCTTGAAGTCATCCTGTACGAACCAGCTGAACAAGCTCTGGGTGCCCAGGAAGCTCCCCGTTCCGGCGTTGCGCAGTGTTCTTCCAGGATTGTCTGGCCGCAGGTCGTTGATGAAGGCGTCCGCCGTCTTGTACTGATTGTCACTGTTGCTCCGCGGCAGGAAGAACTGCGGATAGATGAAGTGGGTGTAGCCGCCACCGAACTTAAAGGTGTGCTTGCCGCGCGACCAGGAGAGTGCATCTCCGATTTGGTAGGTGTTCTGCTTCTGGAAGGTATTGTCGCCTGGCCCGACGGTGACGCCGCCGAGCAGATCGTTGATGGTGATGTCCTGCGGGCACGTTGCGCAAGGATTGACGGTTGCCAGCGAGAAGAACGAATACTGCAACCGCAGGTCGTTCACCAGCGTACTGTTAATGGTCCAAACGTCGTTCAAGGCAATCTTGCGGTTGTGGATGGGCTCAGCCTGGTTGAAGATGGATTGAGTGGAATTCACCGGCAGGATGAAGTTCTCCTGGTTGAGCAGGAACCGCGCGCCAAATTGATGGCGGCCCATCGTATAGTCGACGCTCGTCTGTACGTCATGCTCGCGCTGGAAAACCGGACTGAAAATGGTGATGTTGCCGATGGGAACGGCCGTCGCGGGCCCCGTCACCCCAGGATGAATCGTCACAGTTCCTTTATCGTTCGCCACAGCCACAGGAAAATTCTTCAACAGATCCGAGACCGCACTATCCGCGGCGTTGGCTTGCAGTATTGCCAATCCCGCAGCCGTGGGCGCGTTGAAAGCCGTGGGCGCGCCCTGGCCATGGAGGGTCGTATACTCGTAGGCCCCGAATACGAACAATTTGTTCTTGATGATCGGTCCGCCGATCGTGCCGCCAAACCGGTTGTTGTCGAATGCCGGCTGGCCCGGAAGCGATTTGTTTAAGATGGCGCCTTTTGTCAGGTTATCGAGCGAATTGTAGTTTCGGTTCTGGTTGTACCATTCGCCGGACCCATGCCAATTGTTGGTGCCGGTCTTGGTCACCAGGCTAAATTGTCCGCCCGCGGAGTGTCCGTACTCCGCGCTGAACTGATTCGTCGTAAGGTTGAATTCCGCGACTGCGTCCGGAATAACTGTCGAGTTGTTTCCCGTCACGCCCAGGTTGTTGTCGTCCACTCCGTCTACGGTGAAATTATTGTCGCGTGGTCGCGTTCCTCCAACCGACCCGCCGATTCCCGTGACGCCGCCTGGCTGCGCCACGACGTTGGGAGCCAGCACCGCCAGATTGAGCGGGCTGCCATTCAGCGTTCCCGCCCCGTTCGGCAGATCCACCGCGCTGGAGTCGAACGTGTTGTTCAACGCGGAAGACGTCGTCTGGATTTGCACGGCGCCGCCTGATACTTCAACGATTTCCGTCGCAACGCCTAAGTCCACGCGCGCGTCGGCCACGTTATCCTGGTTCGCGACGACACTGACCCCCGTTTTCAAGAAATTCTTGAATCCCTTGGCTTCTACTTCTACTTTGTACACGCCAGGAATCAAGCTCGGGAACGAATACGTTCCCGCCGACGTGGTCGTAATTTTCACTGACACGCCCGTTTCCTGATTCGTTGCTGTTACTTGCGCATCCGGAACCGCCGCCCCGGATGGATCCAGAATCTGTCCCCGCAGCGTTCCCGTGATTCTCTGCGCCGCAACCGGCATCGAGAAAATCAATGCTAGTCCCAGAACCAACGCAGAATAAAAGAAGCCTCTCGCGCTGCTGAGCCCGAGTCCACACAGTCCTTTGCCTATCTGTAAATCAAATTTCATTTCTTCCCCCTCAATTTCGAACTACCGTTAATTTGTCCCATATTTTCTGAGGCTGCTAGTCCGCGTGACCGTCCACGTGAGTGGGAATAGTCAGCTTCAGGGTTGCAGTTCGAATTGCAGGTTGTTCGCCAATGCCAGTGTGGCGTAACAGGCAGTTGTTTCTATGACTTACGAGCCAAAACGGACCGTCGGAAAATTAAATTTCGATACTTCTGGATGGTTTATCTAATTTAGATTCAGGTATGCGTAGTGAAAGACGGGGTGAGGTTTGATGAATCGGCTATTTTTAGCAGAGAAAATACCAAAGCAGGTGAGATATTTTCTGAACCAGCTATGGCGCCAATCATTTGCGCGTGAGAAGTGAATCAATTCCACAAACTTCTCGTTGCCTTGCGGCTCCGGAGGGCGCGTCAGATCCTGCAAAGCTTTCATCGCGCCATACCCTCGCTTGCCTCCGGCGGGAAATACGCCATCTACTCTGTCCTCACGGCGAGGACTTTCTTGCCCTCCACTTTTATTTCGATGCCGAGGGGCGGGCGGAGATCGGATCCTTGTGCGATGCTTCCGCGGACCCAAACGCTTCCGGGAAGATTGGTCAATTTCAGCGGGTCAAACACGGTACGGCTGCAGGGGTTTCCGACCATGGGATGTTTCGCGGCGCGAAAACCGTAATCGGTTTTCAGCTTATCCAAATCCGTGACGAATTCGAGCTGGCAATTGCCGAAAGGAGATTTTTGCGCGAAGGCCCAGTAGCCATTCGATTGAGAGGGAGAACCCGTCGGTAAGCGAATCAGCAAGGCAGGAATATTCTCTCCGGAGAGATGATTGCGAAAATAAAATTCTTTCGAGGACCACGGCTTGGCCATTTCCTCCATGCTGGCGATGCCGGGATCCGCCGCGGTCGCATGAGGGAGCAGCGTGCTCGGATCGGGCGCCGGTGAGGGAACTTCGATCTGCGGCTGCTGTTCGACGGACTGCGTCGGGGCATGCTTCGGGCGAAGAGCCCAGCGCGCTCCCAGGAAAACGACGAGAAGCACGGCGAGAAGTCCGATGACAAGTTTGACGGCGGGATTCGGCGCTGTGGCAGAGCGCGGGCCGGGACCGGAAACGCCGGGAATTTGCGGCATTTCCGTTTTGAAGCGATCCGATGGGGGCTGGTCGGTCATGTGGCTGCGTATCGATTCTATACTCAAAGAGGAGAAAGTTGACAGCCCCGCCAAGATCGGGATCTGCGATCGCCGCGTTGTCGGCGACCCCGTTGCCAAACACTTGGGATGCGTGAGCCCTCGCTCGAAGTTTCATTCTCGCCACGCATTATTACCTCGATAGTTAGCAATGGCCGTGTTATGCTCCCGGGTCAATTGCGGCGATGAGACCGTCGAGCAGAGGCCCCCATGCATTCGAGGTCTGCTTGTACCCCTGAAACCGCTTCGTCTGGCAGGGGTTCCGTTCCTTCCGATCTGGAGACATTTCCGTGTTGAGGGTTCCGTCCTTTCGACCTTCATGGGCGTCGCGCCGGTGGTTTGCCCGGCCTTTTGGCATGTTTCTCCTGATTCTCGCGGTAGTTGCAGGTGGGAGTATTATGGCCGCTCCAGCGGCTGCCTCCCCCGCGCTGGTGCAGCACACCAGCAAGGATGCGGGAATCACAGTCTCCTCTTCTTTAGCGTTTCCTCTAAACAATACTGCGGGCAATTGGATCGGCGTGGTAATTCGTGCAGGCCACTCCGGGCAGGTTTTTGCTGTCAGCGATTCGCAAAGGAACATTTACCGGCAAGCCCTGCAGTTCAATCAAACGCTGGACACGCCGAACGGAGAAACCGTTGCCATCTACTACGCGGAGAATATTGCGGGCGGGGCAAACACGGTGACGGTGTCCGAGTCGGTCTCCAACAATACGATGCGCTTCGCGATCCTCGAGTATTCCGGTTTGGCGGCATCGAATTCCCTGGATGCGGCTGTCGCGGCCCAAGGCACGGGCACAGCTTTAAACAGCGGGACGGCGGCGACGACGATTGGCGGAGACTTGGTGTTGACGGCGCTCGTCACCGCGAACGGAGCTACGTACGCGCCGGGAAGCGGATTCGCAAGCGAAGAAAGAGTTCCGGCCGCGCCCAGCACCAAGTTGATGGTGGAGGATGGCATCCAGGCAGTAGCAGGCCCCATTTCGGCCACGGCTACGCTGGCGGCGTCGGACAATTGGGGCGCAGGCTTGGCCGCGTTCAAAACAGCGAGCGGAGTTTTGCCTCCCAGTATTTCGAGCCTGAATCCAGTTTCGGGGCCGGTTGGAACGCAGGTAACGATTGCGGGGTCAAACTTCGGACCTTCGCAGGGATCAAGCACGGTGACGTTTGGCGGCGTTTCCGCTGGAATCGCGGGCAGTTGGAGCGCAACAAACATCGTTGCAACGGTGCCATCTGGAACGACGACGGGGAACGTAGTGGTCACCGTGAGTGGAGTCGCCAGTAATGGCGTTGGATTCACAGTTCTCCCGATGCCAAATATCACGAACCTGAGCCCTCCCTCTGGACCTGTTGGCACCTCTGTGACGATCACGGGAACAAACTTTGGCGCATCGCAAGGGTCCAGCACGGTCACATTCAACGGGACAGCCGCGACGCCGGCGAGCTGGAGCGCTACGAGCATTGTCGTGCCCGTACCAAACGGTTCGACGACTGGGAATGTCGTTGTCACCGTCGGCGGCCTGGCCAGCAACGGGGTTCTCTTTACGGCAATCGTCCCGCCCAGCATCACAAGTCTGGGTCCAACCTCTGGGTCCGTGGGCACCCCTGTGACGATTGGAGGAACAGGCTTTGGCGCGTCACAAGGGACCAGCACGATCACGTTCAACGGCACGGCGGCGAATCCGACTCTCTGGAGCAACACTGGCATTACTGCGCCGGTACCGGTAGGCGCCACAACGGGGAACGTCGTCATCACTGTTGCTGGCTTGGCCAGCAACGGTGCACCATTCACCGTAATGGTCATCGCGGTTAGTGTCTCCCCAACAACGGTCACCTTGGGCACTGGCGCTTCGTACAATTTTTCGGCAACGGTACAAAACGATGGTCAAGGCAAGGGCGTAACGTGGTCTCTTTCCGGGTTAGGTTGCAGTGGCGCGGCTTGCGGCACCATAGTACCGAACATAGCAGCTCCCGGCGAGGTTTATACTGCGCCGGCCACTGCGCCGAACCCTTCCACAGTGATCCTGACGGCGACTTCCGTAACCGACCCTACCAAATCGGCCACAGCAACAATCGCAGTAGTCCAAGCTACAGCCCCCAATATCAACAGCCTGAATCCATCCTCCGGACCGTTGGGCTCGTCCGTAACGATTACGGGCACGAATTTCGGAAATTCGCAGGGTTCCAGCGTCTTGTGGTTCAACACTACTCAAGTCGTTCCCACTAGCTGGAGCAATACTAGCATCGTTGCAACAGTTCCCGCCTCTCTGATAGGCAATGCCAATGCCCTGGTTCAAGTCGTAGTTTTGGGACTTGCCAGCAACCAAGTCAATTTTTCGATCACGCCGGCCCCCACGATTACCAACCTCAGCCCGACCACAGGCCCGGTCGGCTCGTTTGTAACAATAACAGGAGCCAATTTCGGAACGACACAGGGAACGAGCACGGTCACGTTCAACGGGGCCTCGGCTGGCCTAGCCAGCAGTTGGAGCGCGACGAGTATTGGGCTCCTTGTGCCAGGTGCCGCGACCACGGGAAACGTCGTCGTCACCGTGGGTGGTGCGGCCAGCAACGGTCTCACCTTCACGATCGGCCCGGACATAACGCCACCAACGCCCCCGACAAATCTAGTCGTGGGGGCATCCTCTGACTTGGGAATCCAACTTTCCTGGACGCTATCCACAGACAATGTTGGCGTAGCAAACTACCTTCTCGAGCAGTGCCAAGGTGTGGGTTGCGCGAATTTCACTCAGAATCCGCCGTTACAGGGAAACATTACGCCATTTGTGTCTATAGGTCCCCTCCCTCCCGCTACCAGCTATTCATTCCGCATGCGCGCAAAGGACGCGGCCGGCAATTTGAGCGGCTATTCCAACATCGCTAGCACAACCACATATCCATTCGGAATCACGGCAATAAGTCCAAACTCAGGCACGGTGGGGACCCCGGTGACGATCTTTGGAGGGGGCTTCGGTGCCTCACAGGGTACAAGCACTGTGACATTCAACGGGGTCGCAGGTACCCCGACGAGTTGGAGCGCGACAAGCATTACAGTGCCGGTGCCGACAGGAGCAACGAGCGGGAACGTCCTTGTCACCATGGGCGGCGGGGCCAGCAATGGGCTTCTCTTTACGGTCATTCCAAATATCTCGAGTTTGAGTCCTACCTCCGGACCTATCGGTTCGACAGTGACGATTGCAGGGAGCGGGTTCGGTCTGTCCCAAGGAACCAGCACCGTCACGTTCAATGGAACATTGGCAGCTCCAACAAGTTGGAGCGCGGCAAGCCTTGTTGTTTTGGTACCGGGTGGCGCGACTCCCGGCAATGTGGTCGTCACTGTCGGCGGAGTCGTGAGTAACGCTGTACCGTTCACAGCCACGGCGGCGCCAACTATCACGAGCTTGAGTCTCGGAAGCGGGCCAGTGGGCACTCCTGTCACGATCAATGGAGCGAACTTCGGTGCATTGCAAGGCACCAGCACAGTCACTTTCAATGGAACAGTAGCAACACCCACGAGTTGGAGCATCGCCAGCATCACAGCCCCGGTTCCGGCAGGAGCGACCAGAGGATCGCGTCCTGCCGCTTGTTGTGCAGCCAGATCG
>Ga0137415_10001185_pt1 | contig 25806 bp, 35 predicted proteins | sample CZODoug3_1_1_16f_FD_183082 | JGI IMG/M metagenome (GOLD analysis project Ga0137415, IMG submission 183082) | Vadose zone soil fungal communities from Angelo Coast Range Reserve, California, USA - CZODoug3_1_1_16fungal (Hybrid Assembly) | ecosystem: Environmental > Terrestrial > Soil > Vadose...
CGGGTCGAGAGCGCGACTAACTCGTGCATTACGCGCCGTTGGTCGGCTTTCGGCTCACGCAAAATGGTATGAAGCGTGATGACAACGGGCATTCTCAATTCGCGCAGGAGTGCCAGGATGTGGCCGCCGGCCGGCCCGCCGAAAATGCCGAACTCGTGCTGCAAGCAGACGACGTCCACGTTGCTGATGTTGAGGAAGTCTGCAGCACGTAGATAAGACGACAAATCCTGCTCCTCAATCTCGAAGCGAACTACTTCCGGGTACTCGTAGCCACCTTGAATGTCATTCACCGACACTGAGAAACACTGGCTTTGGGGATGCGCAGCTGCCATGGCGGAAAGCAGGTCAGACGTGAACGTCGCAATGCCACACTTGCGCGGCAAGTGGTCGCCGACAAACGCGATCTTGCGAACTTTGGAAACTTCTTTCATGAGGCAGCCTTTCATACTCACGCGTCAACTGCAAATGTACCGGCTCAGCGTGGAGTAGGGAGGAGCGTTCTCCGATAGTGTAGATTCCGTCCTTCGGCGGTGGTGTTCAAGGCTTGCGGTTCATGCACCGAGTTAACCTTATAGTGTGGGATCGTCTTAGCTTGCGTTTATGGGCGGCACGCTTCTTTTTCTTGTTCGTGCTCCTGTTCTCCAAACGCTGACCAGCGGATCGCCCGGACGAGGCATGCCAGTTGGGCGTCGCTTCTCCCTTGTGGGTTTTTGCATTGTCCGATCCGCCCACCACTTTTGCGGCGTTTGATGCGACTATCCCAATCGCCGAACCAACCGTGCGAGCCACCGTGTGGATCATGGTCTCGTCTGTTGCCACCCGGCTGGTCACCCTCCGGAGATCAAAGACTTGTGGTTCTGTCGATTCACCGCCATTTCCCCCACTCCGGACGGGGCATCACGTATTGGATCGCGAGTTCGGTTTTGCCCTCCGTATCATCTAGCAGGATGTCCCCGGATTTAAGAGCCAAGACGGAACGCATGACTTCGCAACATTGTGACATTCTCTGATCGGGCTGGGTACTCGCCTACCCTAGCGTGCAAACCCCCGCTCTTAATTTACGACCGCGGTGCGATCCACACCAAGGGCTTCGCGAAACATCGCAAAGATGTCCCTTCGGAAATGAAATGCAGTCAGCATGCAAGGAAGCGTGACAAGTAAATTAACTTTGATTCTATGCCTTGTCAGTTCATCTCACAATCGACATCTCTCCTGAACTGTCGCTGAATCGTTCGTTATAATCACCGTCATCACCCTAGAAATTACCTGAGCGCAGTGTTCTATGATCCGCACTCGCGGTGCCGAAAACCTGATTCGAAATTTTCTTCCCACAGCTGCCCGCCTACGGCCCGAAACGAGAGGTTCTGCAGCTAGCTTGCAAGTTGTTGTAGCCATATTGCAGAGAAACGGCAGTCGGATACCGGAGTATTATGAACCGGAGTTCCTTAGGAACTGGGATTCGTTGGTATCTTGATTGCCCAGTGATGTATGGGCCTAAAGGGTTTCCCAGGGTGTGGGGCGTGTCACTAACCCGACAACTTGCCGGAGAACTTGGCGGGGGACAGGGCTCATGTTTGAACGGTACACGGAGAAGGCAGGGCGCGTCATCTTCTTTGCGCGCTATGAGGCCAGTCGGTTCGGTTCTCCTTACATAGAGACGGAGCACATGCTGCTGCGACTGCTGCGCGAAGACAAAGCTTCATCTTCGGGTTCCTGCGTTGTCATGCCTCAGTCGAATCCATCCGCAAGTAGATTGAGGGACACACGACTATCCGGGAAGAGGTCTCGACCTCGGTCGATCTCCCGTTGAGCAACGAGTGCAAGCGGGTTCTGGCTTACGCTGCCGAGGAGGCTGGGCAGCTTCCGCACAAGCCCATTGGAACCGAGCACCTTTTGGTGGGACTGTTGCGTGAAGAGGAGTGCTTCGCCGCCGAGATCCTGCACGAACGCGGCTTGCGTTTTCGACCGTCCGCGAGGAACTGGCGCGTACTAGCCAGGAAAAAGCTGAAACCCAGCGGCCGCGCGAATTTTCGCTATTGAGCGAGTTCTCGCGCGCTTTGACCCAGGCCGCCAGGGACAGCCAACTGGATCCGCTGGTGGGCCGTGAAGGTGAACTCGAACGTGTAGTTCAGATCCTGTGCCGCCGCACCAAAGAACAATCCGGTACTTGTTGGCCAGCCCCGCGTCGGCAAGACCGCCATCGTCGAAGGACTGGCGCAGCGCATCGCCGACGGCGAAGGTCCATCGTTCCTAGCCGACAAGCGGATTCTCGCTCTGGACCTGTCACTCATTGTGGCGGGCGGCCAATACCGCGAGCAGTTCGAAGAACGGCTTAAGACCATCATGAAGGAACGGATGGAATCGCAGAACGCCATCATCTTCATCCATGAGCTGCACACATTAATTGGCGCGGGTTCGGCAGAAGGTTCGCTGGATGCGGTTTCCCCGGAAAACCACTACAACAGAGTGTGCAGCTTGAAGGCTTGAAGAACAACTCGACTCTAGAACAATTGAACGGCTGGAGAGGCAGGAAGACCTCCTGCTAAGGATGTACCAGGCAGAACTTGCCAAGAACCCTACCAGCCGTGCAGCAGAATCTTCGCGTAGCAATATGATCGCTCTGCGTCATACCATCGAGCAGATATATGGGAGGGGCCCCTGAGTTGCGGCACCCTTGGAAGGTCGGCCTCCCGGCGCTTACTGCGGGCGCACGGGAGGTGACGAAGGTGCTCTCCCGTTACCGCCCCTCCGGTTTGAGAATCTCCTGCTCGGCTCGGAGCCAGTCCTGTTCGTCTTGACCGGTCTCACGACCACCGGCTTTCAACTTTGACATGGCTTCCTCCTGTTGCTGCTTCATGATTTCACAAGTCCGGGGCATTCTAGTGGTCAATTTGGATCAACCGAGCCTCTGTCCAACTGCTACAATAACCAATAGGGGCGGTTATGATCTTCTCCTCTTTCAGGTCTTCTGACCTAAGCCAGTCCATCTGAAGTTCTCCCACCTTAGGTTTTTCAGCGAGAGAGCGGTCTGCCATGCCTTTTGAAGCGATCTTGGGCGAAGTCGATCAACTCAACAATGCGAGCACTCGACTGGACCGACTAGCGGAGCAACATCCGCCCATGTCGGAAGACCTAACAACGATTCCGGGAAGCGTTGCGCAATACTGCCACTGTATTGGCAGTGTTGGTGGTGGCCAAAGGCCCCAAGCGGATCTGAGTGTAGTAGGTCATGTGCCCAGAACCCGACCGTTAGAGATTAGGAACATTCCTACTCAGTCGATGCAGAACGTGCCAAGAGGGGTCCCCTTTTATGAACGCAACTAGTATTTACTTCGGTCTGCTTATCGCGCTGTTCACGATCGTGCTGCTCCGCAGGATGCGCAAGCTGAAACCACAGATCGCCGGGTACGGAACACAAAGGATGTGTCCGTCTTGCGGGTTAATCACATCTCGATTGAAGGCATGTTGCTTGGAGTGCGGCAAGCCTCTTACGGCGGTGGTTTACTCGATTGAAAAGAAATGAACGCCGCTCACCTGGTCGTTGCTCGCCCGAGGATAAAACCATGAAAAACACCAAATTTGTTGTGAAAATGAACCGTGGCGGCACCCACACCCCTGAATACGCGCGGCGAATTGATCCGACTCCCATCCAGATGACAACCAACCGTAAACTGGCGCTGGTGATGGGCAAATTCATGGCGGAAGACGCTGTGAAATCCCTCCAGACTTCCCGGTGCAGCGCAGAGTTAGTGTCCGTACAGGTCGGTGCCTGAAATGTTAGGAATATAGCAATGGTAGCCCAAGTGTACGAATGCTTCGTGTTCCGCTTCGTTTTTTCATCTTTTCATCTCACCGAAGGACAGCTTTTTCGGCTGGAAACCGACTCGCCTATTGCCTTTAACGAGAAAGAGGGCACTTTGCGAGTCGAATACGATGCGTCCCGTCTATCGGAAAGCGTGGTCGCCAACTTGATGCGAAGTGCCGGGATCGATCTGTTGGAAAAGGTGGCCCTAGCCTGAGCGGTACTCTTCATCCCAATATCAGTGCCCTCGCCCTCGTGGACCAGACTCTCGGTCACTATTGCATCCTGATTGCATCCTGGAACGGTGCAACGGTGAGTCCAGGCCACGACCCGCACCCGTCCTACTATTGCACCATCGCATGTGCATCGCAAATCACCAGGTAAGCCTTGTGCTCCAGTAAGCCTTGTCCTCTTTGTGGGGCTGCACCACAAAGAGGACAAGGCACGGATACTATCTGTTTCAGGGTGAGTTCCCTGGTTTTCACCGCAACTAGTGCAGTTTTCCAAAGCTGGAAAATGCTCAATGTTGCTCATTTTCAACAAATTAGCCAAGCGGCAGGTCTCATTTGGGGTCCGCCGCAGTTTTTAACAATTATGAGCAAAAGTGAATATCTTTGGTGACCAGACCATTCTGATAGAATCCAGGGGCGTGGACCTCTCCGCCAGGAGAAGCCAATGATGGCCCCCACCGTGTTGGCTAAGAAAGAGCGCGACTTCGACCCAAGGGAATTCCTTGCCACTATCGGTGAGGGTAGGAAAGTCCTGACCTTTCCCAAGAAACAAACAATCTTCACGCAGGGGGACGCGGCTGACGCAGTCTTCTACATCCAGGAAGGCAAGGTTCGACTCACTGTCGTATCCAAGATTGGCAAGGAAGCAACCCTGGGCATATTGAGCGAGGGAGAGTTTTTCGGAGAAGCTGGCCTGGCTGGACAGCCTTTGCGCATGGGGTCTGCAACTGCCATGACGGACTGCCAACTTCTGCAAATTGAGAAGAAGGCAATGACGCTTGCGCTTCACCGACAACACACGTTCTCGGATCTGTTCGTAGCGTATCTGCTGACACGGAACATTCGATACGAAGAGGATTTAGTTGACCAGCTCTTCAATTCCAGCGAAAAGAGGCTCGCTCGGATTCTGCTCTTGCTTGCTCATTTCGGCAAGGAAGGCGTGCCCGAGACTGTCATCCCCAAGATCAGTCAGGAGACCCTCGCAGAGATGATAGGCACAACCCGGTCACGGGTCAGTCTTTTCATGAATCGATTCAGAAAGTTAGGCTTCGTTGACTATGGCGAGAGCGGGCTGCAAGTTCATAGTTCACTTCTAAATATCGTTCTCCACGACTAGCTTCCGCGCTGAAATCCCAAAGCCCAGCTCAAAGACAACGCCCGCGCAAATCAGGCACTTGCTGGATCTAATCCGGAGAGCGGCGTCCGCCCCATATTCGTTTCACGACCAGCCGCAGGAGGATCGCACGCCGTTGTTATAGCCTCCGCACAAAGCCATGGACCGTATTGCTGGCGTCAAAGTAGTATCCGGCGATCGCGCCCTCCTCGTTGATGCTCTGCGGCCAAGTGGCCCCCGGGGCATCGAAGGTGGTGAAGGCCCCGTGCTGGTCCCGAATATAGCCATGGGAAGTAAAGCTGGCGTCAAGGTACCGTCCCGCGATCACGCCGTCCGCGTTGATACTCTGGGCGAAAGTATAGCTGGCATAAAAGATCAGCTTGGCCCGCTCATCGCTCATCGGTGATCTGCGCCTGTCGCCACCTTTCGACCTGGCGCTGCATCGGCTCGAAGTTGCGCTGGATGCGGTCCACCCCTACCGAGAGTATGTCGACCAGGTTGAAGCTCTTCGTGTGCTTGGCCAAAACCGCGGTGAACACAAATGCGACAATGTTCTTCCGAACCATGCTTACACAGAGCCCGGAATGCACACCGTGTTCGAGCGCGCGCCGGCCTATCGGTTGGCCGGGATTACTACACATGACTGATCCGGTTGTCGTTTTCGTCTTCGGCTCTCCGTCACACCGGAACCGATCCGATCGCTTCCAGTCTTTGCAGATTCAAGAAGCAGTTTTCCAGATTCGCAACGTAGCTTGGCGGCTGCAAAACGCCTCATTCACAGAAAATGCCTCACGAGGGATAATCGGCCTTCGGGGCGGGAATTATTGTAGAAACGGTCGTCATCGCTCGAACAGACGCGGTCAGCGGACTATAGTAGAGGGACCGGTCGCCAAAAATGAGGACAGATGCATGCAACCGCTGAAGCTGCTTGTGGTAGAGGATAACCTCGCAAACTTGGAACTAATGACTGAGGTTTTCACATCTCTAAAGGCCGAAGTCCGCCCTATCAGCGATAGCGAAAAAGCGGTCGGCGCGGTGAATCAGGAGAAGTTTGATGGAATTTTCTTAGACTTGGAAATGCCAAAGCTGAATGGTTTCGAGCTGGCGCGCCTCATCCGCAAATCGTCATGGAACAAATCCACTCCCATCGTTATCGTGACGGGACGAGATGAGAGGCAAACTATGCAAGTCGCGTTTGCGCTCGGAGCAACCTTTTTTCTTCAAAAACCTGTGGATAGACAGAAGCTTAGCGTCCTGTTCCGCACGGTGAGTGGCGGAATGTTGGAGAACCGACGCAAATATACGCGCGTTCCAATCCGGGCCGATGTCGCCTGCACAGTGGGCTCTCGAACATTGCGCGGGGTGAGTTGGAACCTCAGCCAGGGAGGAATGCAGGTTGAAGTAGGTGATTTGAAGCCCAAAGATGCTGTCCGATTGTCATTCCAATTGCCAATCTCCGCCGTGGCCATTGACGCCGCTGGTATCGTCGCGTGGGCAAATGAGCAGCGCCAAGGCATCCAATTCACGAATGTATCTCCGCAGAGTCAGCAGTCAATTCGTCAATTTATAGCAGACGTAGAGAAAATGGAACCCTAAGTCGAACCCTATAATAACGCGGTTGGTCTAGGTAGCGCTGCCCATTCCACCCACAGCCCCTGCTTTCTTCGCAGGTTGGCCCTCATGGGCCTAATCTGGCTTGGTGGGCTGACTACCCTTAGTAAGAACGCGGTCAAGCTCCTCGGCGAGGGAGGATGGGTTGACCGGTTTCGACAAGTAGCCATCAAACCCCGAATTGAGGATCCGTTCCTGATCGCCTCGCATGGCATACGCGGTGACTGCCACTACCGGCAGCTTCGCCAGGCGAGGATTCTCGCGGATTCTCCGTATGACCGCAAATCCGTCCATTACCGGCATGCCGATATCCAGAAGCAGCAGTTCTGGTTGAGTCTGTTCAATGATTCGAAGAGCTTCTTGACCGTCGCATGCTTCAAGAACTGTATATCCACGCAATTCCAGCAACTCGCGGAGCAGTTCTCGGTTGACTGCATTGTCTTCGGCAATGAGGACTTTGATCATGGCTGTCCCGCAGATTTTTGCCAGACTGTGGCCTCGAACCACTCTGCCAACTTCGGCAATCAGTTGCTCCTTCCAGGACGTCCTTTTGCAGTAGGCCTTGTGTTTCGCGGTTTAGAAGTGCAATCTCATCCTGGCTCAAGTTCTTGGCCGTCATCACGAGAATCGGCAGTTCCCTGAAGGCTGGCTCTTGTCGAACATGGCGAATAACTTGAAACCCGTCCATGCCTGGCATCAGCAGATCGAGCAGGATTGCGCCCACAACTTTGTTAGCCAGAACCTCCAAAGCTCGTGTGCCGCTGCGGACGGCCTGAGTCTCGTATCCGGCAGAGCGCAAGGCCTCCTCCAGCAGTTCCAGAGCTTTGGGGTCATCGTCCACTAGCAGGAGGGACGAATCCTCGTCGGCGACGGCACATGCCTGCGAATCGCTTCCAGCAGCGCTGCCCTGCGGACTGGCTTAATGAGATAATCGGCTGCACCCAACGCGAAACCCACCTGCTTTTGATCCACGATGGAGAGGATGATGACCGGGATGTTTGCCCTCCCGGAGTTTTTTCGGAGTGCTGCCAAGGAGTAGCTGTCTTCCGCTCTATCGCAAGGTACTCGCCAGCAGAATGCCGTTTGCCCAGTAGAAGCCTGTTTCACCCGCTGGAAGCAAATCATATGTCTGTGAGTCCCAGTAAGGCACGCTCTCTCCTAGTTCAACGGTTCCACCGTCATAGGATGTGCTCTTCTTCAATTGGGACACAGTTCGACCATCGGTCGTGGGATGTCCCGGAGAGAGCCACAGTTCTCTGTCGTCCTTCAAGACCAAGTGAATCACGTGGTGTTGTGGCGGGACTGGAACGGCGGTTGTCTTGATAACTGGCATGGCGACTTTGTGACTCTTTGCATCTACCGTCCAAACCAGCATGCCACGTTGCAAATCTTCCACAGGAACTGGTCCAACCGGTGTGTCGATGAGGGTGCCAGCAGCGAGACACATCGGGCAAGTGAGGAAAGTCGCGTCCTTCTTGAGGACTGTGATCTGACCCTGCCTATCGATTGTCCCCTCAATTCCAAAGTCTCCATCCTTGTCTTTTACACCGATTTTGAATCCAAACTTATCTCCTGCCGCCTCAAGGCGTATCGCCCCGAGCAACTTCTTGTATTCCCGGTATACGGAGAGCTTCTGCTCATCTGACAAGTCTGCGATTCCTTTGAGCTGGAGTTGCTTCGCGATTGCATCAAAGGTGGCGGTGTCCTTTTGGATGTCCGGAAACGCTTGCAGTGCACTCCCTTTTTCCTTTGCGATACGTGCAACTGGAAACATATCTGGATCGCAAAACCAAACGCGTCCGAAGTGTTCCAGAATCCGGTATCGGAATTCCGGGAAAGTCACCTTCTTAACTGGAGTCGGAGAACCTCCCAAGCTCTGCCATGCGGACACCGTGGTAGCGAGCAGGATGAGGAACGTCAGTAGAATCGAGTACCGGGCCGTACCGGACAGTTTCATTGGCTTATCGATTCTCGATGTACCGGGTTCAAGCAAAAAGCGGCCTCGAATCGCCGCCTTTTTTCGTTCGGGAACCGGGTTTAAAAGAGGGTGGTTACTGGTGGTCCATCTCGCCCTTCATCTCTTTGTGCTTCTCCATGGCCTCCTGCTTCATTTGCTTCCACTTGCCTTGCTGTTCGGGTGTGAGCACGGCATTGATCTGGTCATGGAATGACTCGTGAATGCCCTTCATCTTGGCATGCCTCTGCTGGTCGGAAAGAGCAGTATCGTCGCGGACTGCCTTCATCTGCTGCCCTTCGTCCTCCAGGATGGGTTTTATCCTTGCCTTCTGATCATCAGTGAGGTTGAGTTTTTCAGAGAGCATCTTCAGATGGCTCTCCGGGCTGCCTGCGGCCGGTGCGCCCATGGCGCTCCGGTCTTGAGCCGCAGGTCCTGTTTGCAGCGCATGGGATGCTTGCGCCGCCAGCATCATACCTACAGCCAGCACCACCAGGAGTGCGAGAATTGACGACCGAAAGTCCCTCGACATGTTGCCTCCTTGTGAAAATTGGTACCTCTTTCGAAGTGGCCGACTGTCGAACACGCCATGTGGTTGTAGGCAATATGCTACTCCTCAAGCGCCTCCGCTTCCACTCGGCCGAGGCGCGTTCCTCAACGGTCTAAGGAACGGATCTTCGACTCGATTGCCTTCTCGCTCGGAATTGAAGGATTCGGGAAACGTACAGGCTTTCGCCTGCACGTCTGAGTTTCGCGCAAGCGACCGCGCTCGGGTGGCTCCGTGTCAGGGCTTTTCAAAATCTAGCGAAACTCTACGAGGTTCAAACTGGAGACAGAAGAGAAGATCAGATTGGGGCCTGTTTGGATATCCTCTTTCCACCGACTTTGCTTGTGGACCTACAGATCGCAGCTTAATCCAATCGGAATCCAGCGCGGTGCCAGCGCACCACGGCCTCAGGAACTTGGAAAATTAATAACAAATACAACCCATCTTTGTTATTATGCTCCCGCTTGTGACTCGAGGTCATGGCCACTTGGAGACCCCGCACAAACGCGCCACGGACAGAAGCAACCAGGGTTTCAAAATTCAACGACGTCAAGGAGACTGGCATGCTCAGACAGAAGTCCGTCGGCTTCAAACGTGGTGTGGTGCTAGCAGGTCTATTGTTGTGCCTTTGTCGTCCCGGAGCGGCACAAACAAGCATGACCGTGCGAAGGAATGTCCATCATGACGTGTCGACACCTTTGCACGATCTGATTCTGCATGCTCCGCAGCCTTCTTTGGTGAGGCACGAAGCCGAACCCGCTCGCAGGATTCCGTTGCCCCAAGGATTGGTTCCTCTGCAAGAAGATCCAGTGCGGCAAAGAACGGCGGCGATGGTTCCGTTCACGCCTGTAGTCGGCACAAGCTTTGAGGGTTTGGGTTCAGGTCAGTACGGATTCAGCATCACCGGAGCCCCCCCGGACACCAACGGTACGGTTGGTGCGACGCAGTATGTGCAGTGGGTGAACACCTCATTCGCGGTCTTCAACAAGACGACGGGTGCCCTCATTGCGGGTCCTACGGCGGGCAACACCTTGTGGTCGGGGTTTGGTGGCGGCTGTCAGAACAACAACGACGGCGACCCGATCGTCCTGTACGACAAGCAGGCGCAGCGCTGGATCTTCAGCCAGTTCTCGGTATCCACCACGCCTTACCTGCAGTGTCTTGCCGTCTCCACTACCTCGGATGCGACGGGAACCTACAATCGCTATAGTTTCCAGTACAACAATTTCGACGACTATCCCAAGATGGGCGTCTGGGCGGATGGCTACTACGAAACCTTCAACATGTTCAACGGCAACACGTTTGTCGGCGCCGACGCATGTGCCTACAACCGCACAGCCATGCTGGCCGGACAGACGGCCACGCAGGTCTGTTTCCAGCAGGGTTCGTCGGTCGGTGGCCTGCTGCCCTCGGACCTGGACGGCAACACGGCGCCGCCGACGGGTTCTCCGAACTACATGCTGTTTTATGGGACTAACACGCTGAACCTTTACAAGTTCCATGTGGACTTCGCGACGCCCTCGAACTCTACGTTCACGGGTCCGACTGTGATCAACGTGGCGGCGTTCAGTCCGCTGTGCGGTGGAGGAACGTGCGTTCCGCAACCAGGGACGACGCAACAACTGGATTCGCTCGCCGACCGGTTGATGTACCGGCTGGCGTATCGCAACTTCGGGACCCACGAGTCCCTGGTTGTGAACCATTCCGTGTCGGTAAGCAGCGGTGGAGGCGTTCGCTGGTACGAGATCCAGAATCCCAGCGGAACACCCGCGCTGGCCCAGCAAGGGACGTTCGCTCCCGACTCGAACTACCGCTGGATGGGGAGTATAGCGACGGATCAGGCCGGAGACATGGCTGTCGGGTACAGCGTCTCGAACGGCACCTCCATCTTCCCCTCCATTGCTTACACGGGGCGCGCTTCCACGGATCCGGCTGGGACGATGCAAGCCGAGGTCAACCTGGTCAGCGGGACAGGGTCGCAGACGACGGGCCTGAGCCGCTGGGGCGACTACAGCGCCATGCAGGTTGATCCGGTGGACGATTGTACTTTCTGGTACACGCAGGAGTACATCAAGACCAACGGCACCTTCAACTGGAACACGCGCATCGCAAACTTCAAGTTCCCGGGCTGCGGCAACTCCACTCCCGACTACACCATCGCGGCCGCGCCCGCCTCTCTGACGGTAACGCGAGGTTCAAACGGAACGAGCACCATCACGCTCCATAGCCTGAACGGCTTCAACTCGGCCACGACTCTTAGCGCCTCTGGTCTGCCCAGCGGCGTGACAGCATCGTTCTCCACCAATCCGGTCACACCGCCCGCAAACGGCAGCGCCGCCTCCACGCTGACGCTTACAGCTTCTTCCACCGCGACCACGGGCACAGCCACCGTGACGGTCACCGGAACTTCCGGCTCGCTCACTCACAGCACCAACATCACCCTGACTGTCAATGCTGCGGCGACGCCCAACTTCACGATCGGGGCCTCACCCGCTTCCCTCACGGTCACCCAAGGTGGGAACGGAATCAGCACCATCACCCTCACCAGCCAGAACACCTTCAATTCTGCCACGACACTCAGTGCCACTGGCCTCCCTAGCGGCGTAACCGCGGCATTCTCCACCAACCCCGTCACGCCGCCCGCGAATGGCAGCGCGACGTCAACTCTCACGCTCACCGCTTCCGCCACCGCGACCATTGGCGCTGCCACCGTGACCGTGACTGGAACCGCCGGTTCGCTGACCCACAGTACGACCATCGCCTTGACGGTGAATTCGTCGGTCGGATTGCAGACGGCCGTCTACGACTCCACCCTCAAAGCGCTAAAATGCGTGAACGCCGGATCGGGCTGTGACTCGGGTCCTTCTCTGCTCTTGGGCCGCGACAATATTTCCGGCGGCGCCGAGCCCAATCAACCGAACGCCATCAACAACTCTTGCGCCGACGGAACCTCGGGAACATTTCACTCCGACGAATCCAACGATCGCATCGTTGTAGCCACAACCGACGGAAGCGCTCTGTCTCCGGGCAAAACTGTGAAAGTCAGCGCGACGGTCTGGGCCTGGAACACGGGCTCGTCCGATGCACTCGACCTGTATTACGCCGCCAACGCCAACAGCCCCTCCTGGGTCTTGATTGCGACGATCGTGCCCCCGGCCGGCGGAGCGCAGACGCTTTCAGCGACTTACACGCTGCCCAGTGGAAGCCTGCAAGCCGTCCGCGCGAACTTCCGCTACCAGGGAAGCGCCTCTTCGTGTAGCACGGGTGCCTATGACGACCATGACGACCTCGTCTTCGCCGTGGGCGCAGGTGCTCCTGGCTTTAGCGTCGCCGCTTCCCCAAGCTCACTTACCGTCAATCAGGGTGCAAGCGCATCGAGCACGATCACGGTCACGAGCCAGGGCGGTTTCAACTCAGCGACAACACTCTCCGTTTCCGGACTCCCGACCGGCGTGACGGGCGCATTCTCCACTAACCCGGTCACACCGCCAGCGAATGGCAGCGCGACCTCCGCCTTAACCTTCACCGCTTCCACCACGGCCACTACGGGCACCACAAACGTCACCGTAACTGGTACCTCCGGCTCGCTCGTCCGCTCCACCCCCATCGCCCTGACAATAACCGCCCCGTCCACTCAGTTGATCCAGAATGGTGGCTTTGAAGCCGGAACTCTCGCCAACTGGCTTACGGGCGGAGTGTACGCGCCGTTCACTACCACTACACAGAAGCACGGGGGAACTTACAGCGCGCAAGTAGGCGCAACTTCGGGTGGCGAACCCAACGGAGATTCGTCCCTCTACCAGACGATCACCATACCCAGTTCCGCAACCAAGGCGACTCTCGCTTTCTGGTACTGGCCATCCACGACCGATACCATCACCTACGACTGGCAGGAGGCGCAGGTGCAGAACACCAGTGGGGCGATACTGGCGCAGATCATGAAGGTTTGTTCCAACGCGCACGCCTGGACGCAAGTTACCTATGATCTGACCTCTTATAAGGGCCAGACCATCCGCATCTACTTTAGCGATCATCAAGATGGATACGGGGACTTGACTTACATGTACCTGGATGACGTCAGCGTGACCGTGCAATAAGCAAATTCGAAACGGCGTCCTGAGACGCCAAATTCAAAACGCCGCCGGCATGCTGCCGGCGGCATTTTTTGGCGTTCCAAGCTAGTCGCAGGGCCGATTCGCACCGCACCAAAATTATGAACTTCCGCACTTTCCGTGCGGTTACGGTTTACCTCCCACAGCCGACACAAGACCCGTCTGCCAGCCACGGACCACGTGTGTTCCTCACCGTCATGCGCTCAGGGCTGTGGTCCGCCGCGGCCATGAAATGGTCCGGGGCTGTCCGGGGCCTTGACTCTCAAAGTCAGAGAGTTTGCTTTGCTGGTCCAGAGTGAGGATCTGATAGAAAGCTGCATCCGCCTTTGCATGGTCGGATTCCAGTTGCGCGGTCAGCTGGCCGATGGTGCTTGAAGGCCTCCTCTATTCCGGCAGAGTCAGTGCTCTTGAAGGCAGTCCTCAGACTCTCGTGTGTTGTCTTCAGGTTGTTGTGAATCGCTGTTTCATTACTGGCCGAACTGGCGAAGATCTTCTTGGGCCGCTGTTGTTGTGCCGCATTCAAGCTCAGAAGTGTAGTCAAGAACTTCACCTGATGCTGAACGTGGTCTGCTGAATTGTACCCGTCCGGTGAACACATCTTCCGTAGCTGAAGTTCCGGCGTGATACTTCCCGACAGCAGCGAATGCAGGCGTGGGAATGCCACGCCAAGGTGGAGGTATCGACCGATGAATGGGAACAAGCCGGATGTGGAGAAGCGACTTTACTGGCGGAGGATTCTGGAAGAGGCAGCGACGAGTGGGATATCGATGCGGGAGTTTTGCCGGCAGCGACGTTTGAAGGAGGCGCAGTTCTACTGGTGGCGGCGGATGCTGAAGTCAGGGGGTCAGGAACGCCGGGTAGAGCGGCCCGTGGAGCGAGAGAGGGGGAGCTTTGCCTTGGTCAGCGAGGAAGTAGGAGCGATGACGGCTGATCTGGAGTTGGTGCTGCGTGACGGGCGACGGTTGCGGATCGGTCGCGAGGTAAAGGAAGAAAGCTTACGAGCGGTTTTAGCGGCGCTGGAGCCGGCCAGCCATAGATACCGGACCTAGATAATAAGGAGAAGTGGATGCTGAGTTTTCCAGCGGCAGTCAAGGTGTATCTGTGTACGGTGGCCTGCGACATGCGCCGCTCCTTCGATGGATTATCGATGATGGCGGAACATGTGATCCGCTGTAATCCGTTCTCTGGGCATCTGCTGGTGTTTTGCAATCGTCGAAGCGACCGGCTGAAAATTCTGTACTGGGACAGGGACGGATGGGCGATCTGGTACAAGCGGTTGGAAGTGGGCACGTTTCAGTTTCCCTTTGCTGAGACGGGACGGAAAGAAATCGCGGCCTGGGAGTTGGGCTTGCTGCTGGAGGGAATCGATCTGAGCAAGGGACAGCGAAGAAAACGCTACAGCTTGCCAACCGGGCGTCCGGAGAGCTCGGCGACGATTGGACCGCAAGCAGAGCCTGAAACTTCTTAGCCACGACTCTTAGACTGGGATCGACGGGCAGGGCTGCGACCCACCGTATCGCGCTGGGTTCGGGTTCGGTCTGCGCCTTCTTGTTCCACCGCGGCACGAAACATCTGGTAATGGTTCTTGAGACGCTGCTCGTAGCCGGGAGACTGCAGGACAATAGACTCGAAAAGATCCAGAAGCAGGGGCGAGTATTGGGTTTGCTCGGCCATGGGGTCCAGATACGGGCCTTGCCATTCGAGTGGATCCAGAAGGTCGGAAGTGTGGGCCCATTTCTGATAGAAGTCCATACTTTCCCAGCCATAGCTGATGCTGGCCCAAACCTTCCAACCGGTGTGGGGTCGGAGTACGAGGATAGTGACGCGCCGACAATCGCAGCCCGGTTCATTGCAATACAACTCGATAAAACCATAATCTCCGTGGGGCAGAGGAGCTCCGAGGGGAACCTTCAGGGACCGGGTCTCACGAGCTGCCAGTTCCGGAAATCTCTCCATAAACGGTGCCATGGGCATGGCGGGATTGTAGCGCGGAAGCCGAGGTTGGGATCCGGGGAGAAGGAAAAAGGATGTGGAAAAAGGTTGGAAAAAGGTTTGGTGAAAAGGCTTGACAATATCCGATATCACTACGATGATATCGGCTATGATGACCGCACAAATCGAACACCGGATCGCGCAGGTGAAACAGCAACTGACTCGACTGGGAGCGATGCATCCTGGGAGCCTGAGCGAGCAGTACAACGTTTGCGGCAAGCCCGGTTGCCGCTGCAAAGATCTCAAGAATCCCCAGAAGCACGGGCCCTATCACAAGCTCAGCTTTACCTGGCGCGGCCAAGGCGGCACTCGTTTCGTGCGGGCCGAGCGGCTGGCGGAGATGCGGCAGAAACTCGCCAACTACAAACGCTTCCGGGAACTGAGCGAGGAGTGGGTGGATCTGACGTTAGAACTGGAACAAGTGGAGCGGGAGCGGTCCAGGTAGATGGAGATCGATCCCCACAACTTGCCGAAGGAAGCGGGCATTCTGCGGCAGATCGTGTTGCAGTTGCTTGGGGTGGTCGAAGAAAAGGACCGATTGCTGGAGCGCGTGCAACACCAGTTGCAGCAACTGCTACGCCAGCGTTACGGGCCGAAGCGGGAGCGCATCGACGAAAACCAGCTCTTCCTGTTTGCGGCTCAGATCATCGCCGCCGCCCGCCAGGCGAAAGCTGCCGAACCGGGAGCTCAGGGAAGCGGAGCTTCCGGGACCACAAGACGAGCCCACGGCAAAGGTCATGGACGCAAACCGCTGCCGGCATCTTTGGAGCGTCGTCGCGTGGTGTTCGACTTGGAGGAAGCGCAACGGCAATGCCGGGACTCCAGAAACCGATGCAACGCATCGGAGAGGACGTTAGCGAACGACTGGAGTTCGTCCCCGCCTCTCTCCATGTGATCGAAGAAGTGCGGCCCAAGTACGCCTGCGTCCGCGGTTGTGGCGTGGTCGCAGCCCCGAAGCCAGCGGCGGCCATCGAGAAAGGCTTGCCCGGACCAGGACTGTTGGCCCAGGTCGCGGTTAGCAAATATGGCGATCATCTGCCGCTGTACCGGTTAGAAGGTATCTTCCGCCGCCAGGGCGTGGAGTTATCGCGCCAGACGATGTGTGACTGGATGGGAGCCTGCGCGGAACTGGTCAGCCCGGTGTGGGAACGCATGAAGCAGGTGATATTGACCTCCAAGGCGGTGCAGACCGATGACACCCCGGTACCGGTACTGGATGCAGAGTTGACGCGCACCCGCACCGGGCGCATCTGGACCTATGTGGGGGATCGGAATCATCCTTACATCGTGTACGACTACACCGGCAATCGCCGGGGTCAAGGACCCGCCGAGTTTTTGCGAAGCTATCGAGGGTATCTCCAGGCCGACGCCTACCCTGGCTATGATGCCATGTTCAAGAATCGATATGGCGAGCTGATCGAGGTCTTATGTTGGGCGCACGTGCGCCGGTACTTCTATGAAGCCCAAGCCAAGGATGTGGCTCGCGCTACGGTGGTGCTGGCCTACGTGGGGTTGTTGTATGACGTCGAGCGCGAAGCTCGGGATCGCCATCTCAATGCCGACCAGCGTCTGGCGCTCCGCCAGGCTAGGTCGCGACCCATTCTGGATGACATCAAAAACTACCTCGAGGCGGAAAAACCAAAAGTGTTACCCAAAAGTCCGATCGAAGACGCGATCGACTATACCCTGAAAAGCTGGCCCGCCCTACTTTGGTACTGCCAGGATGGCGATTTAGAAATCGACAACAACGGAGCTGAGCGCAGCCTGCGATCGATCGTGATCGGCCGCAAAAACTGGTTGTTCTATGGCAGTGACGTAGGCGGACGCACCGGCGCAGTGTTGAGCACTCTGATCGCCAGCTGCAAGCGGCAACTTATCGATCCCTTCGCCTATCTCCGCGATCTCTTCGCACGCATTGCTGCTCATCCACAAAACCAACTTGACGAACTACTGCCCGATCGCTGGCAACTCGCACACTCATCCGCTCAACCCTGATAAATAGCGATTATTCCCATCTAGCTGGTCTCTGTTCCCGAATGGTTTTACCGGACGGGTACGCTGAATTGGGCGGTGTAGGCGCTTGCGCGAAAGCTAAGGCCCCAGACATTACAACAACAATGAGTACCGCGACTCTCTCCATGTTCCTTGCTCCGACGAAATGGGATGGCTCTTACCTGGTAGCGCTGGAATGGACTTGCGAATCTTTAATTGCGGTCCGTAACAGCAGTGATTGATTCAAACACCTAGGAAAACTTGGATGTCAGAATCCTTCCAAATTCACGCTGAAAATCAGGCTTATGGATGAAGGCCTCTGCCCCGGAAGTCAGGCATGTGGCTCGCAGGCGCGGGGAATTCGCGATCGACGTCATTACGATTGTGACGTGGGGAAGGCAAGTGTAAATGACTCTGGACAAGGTGAGACTGTCGCCTGAGGGCACTGCCACATTCATGATTACCAGGTCGGGCTCCACGGCTGCAATCAACTCCACTGCACCGGCGGTACTAGTCGCTTGTCCGACCACCTCCACCGTGTCCTCGAACCTGGCCAACTCTTCCAGAATCCCCAGACAGCCTGGCAAGTCGTCAGCCACCACGACGTGGATTCTTCGAGGTCCTGAATCAACGTGTCGCCTTAACCCCGAAGGGACGGCGTCGGTATCCCACGCACTTGACATGAACGGTCCTCCAATTCTGTCAACCATGAGATCACGCGGCGATAAGAGGATGGGTAAAGTCTCGGAAAGGCAGATGTAAGAGGACGGTAAAAAGATTTCTGGAGTTGCCGCCTAGGCTAGTATTCTGTCTGCGATTGAGAACAAACGGCGGTGAGAATCGGTTCAAGGGGCGAACTTGTAGCCGAGTCCCGGAACTGTGACAATCAGTGACGGTTTCTTGGGGTTTTCTTCTAGCTTCTGGCGCAGGCTGGCGACGTGGACATCCACAGTGCGGGTAAACGCCTCGGTACTGTACGCCCACACTTCCTTCAGCAAGACGTCACGAGACAAGGTTGTTCCAGGGTGCTCGACAAAATACCGCAGCAGTTGGAATTCCCGAGCGGAGAGCGGTACAATCTTGCCGTCGCGCGTCACCGCCGTACCGCGAAGATCGACTTGAAGCGAGCCCAACCTGTGAACTCCTGCCGCCGCCGGCACATTGGCACGCCGCAGGAGCGCCTCGATTCGTGCCAGCAGTTCCATCGCGTCAAAGGGCTTGGTCAGATAATCATCCGCACCGATCTTCAACCCCAGAACCTTATCGACCGTCTGCCCACGGGCGGTCAGCATGAGGATCGGGACAACGACGCCAGCCATGCGGATGTCTCGACACACATCAAAGCCATTCTTCCGTGGTAGCATGATGTCCAGAACGACGAGGTCGTAGGCACTTCGGGTGGCTTTTTGGAAGCCTTCCTCGCCATCGACTGCAAACTCAACAGTGTATCCCTCGCTCTCGAGGCGATCGCCGAGGGTCATGCGAATAACTTCTTCGTCTTCGACGACCAGGATCTTTCCGCCCATACGTTGAGAACTACGAAATGGAGTTCGCTTCGCGATTCACCGAGAGGGAATTGCCGTTCCCCGGGTCGTTCTTAACGGGTAAGTGTACAGTAAATGCGCTTCCTTTCTGGGCCGCACTCTCGACGGTCAATTTACCTCCCATCGCTTCGGCGATGGTTTTCGCGAGCGGCAATCCCAAGCCACTTCCGTGAATTTGGGCGGCAGTGGCAGCGGGAGTTCGATAGAACGGCTCGAAGATGCGTTTGAGGTCGTCCTGTCCGATCCCAATGCCTTTATCCTCAACCGTAATCCTGACTTCCTTTCCCCGGTCAGAGCCGTCTGCGATCGTAGCCCGGATCCCGATCCAGCGGCTCTCACCTCCGTATTTCACCGAGTTCGTGATCAGGTTTTGCAGGCATTGCGATACACCTTTGAAATCAACCATCACCTGAGGCAAGCCAGGTTGGATCTCTTGCTCTACCGTAAATCCTGCGGAGCGAATGAGGCTGGACGCACTCTTGAGACTGGCGTCAATGACCTCGGCGACGTCCACCAGTTGAAAATGGTATCGGTGACGACCCTTTTGGGTTGCGGAGAACAGGAGAATCTGCTCGACCAGATCGGTCAATTGCTGCGCCTGGCCCATGATGGCTGCTCCGTAGCGCGTTATCCGCTCCTGGCTGTCAACGAGGCCGTCTTTCATGTTCTGAGCAGCGGAAACAATTCCGGTGAGCGGAGTTCGCAGCTCGTGAGACACACTGGCTACGAAATCCATCTGCAATTGTGCGAGTCGACGTGCGCGCTGGCTGGTGGCGATGATCATTCCCATGGTCGTCGCCAGCACCAGAAGCACACCAAAGTTGATGGCAAGACTGCGATGGTACAAGGCGGCGACGGCCGCTTCTACAGAGCCTTTGCGGTGTCTGGCAATGACCTCCCAATCCCGTTCCCCGGGGGTGTAGTGGATGGGAGCGATGATGAAGGGCCTTTCACTGTGGAATCCGGGAGTTAGTTGAAGTGACCCTCCAGGCTCAACCAGCGATTCCTGATGGCTAGGATCGGGCGGAGCGAAGCGACCTTCCGAGAGTGAACTTACTCTGCCAAAAATTGGAACCGGGCGCCCAAATAGATTGAGCGCAACGTCTGGGATGATCTCCGCTTGGCTGCCAAATCCCGCATCCGAGGCATAGATGACCTCTCTATGCGCGTTGTCAGCGATCACCGCAAGTTCGTAAGTTGAAGGTCGACTGTTTCCGAAATAGCGCTGCGCAAGCTCCGGAAAGATGTGGTGCCCGAGCACCTCCCGGTTCAGATCGACAATAATCCAGGTGAGCGTTGCCGGTTTTCTTGCCCCTGAAGTGGATCTTCCATCTACCTCTAATACTGGATGCACCAAAGCAGGGATGTTCTGGTCGATCATCCAAGGAAGTGGACCCCGGAAAGCAGGCCGAGACCGAGCGGTTCGCGCAGGTCCTGGCTGCGAATCCGGAAATTGATCCAGGCTGCCGGTGCCTTGTCCCGGTCCGCTGAAGTCCAGCGCGACTCCCTGAGGGCGGATGTCTCGGCCGCTCGTACCTGCAGTACGCGGCGGAGGTGGAGGCCGTCGGGTAGATTTCGGTCCAGGAAGCAGTGAGGCTGAGGGCTGATCGCCGGTGTAGCGGGCCGCTTGAGCGCTAAATTCCGGCATCATGCCCTGCAGCCGCTGGCGCAGAGATGCAAATTCCGAAGGCCACTCCGCCGCTTCAAACTCGCTGCGATTCGAATTCAGTCGCAGAAGCTGAAGCGCCGCATCGGTGCGCCAAACGAAGACATCAGCTACGAGGCCAGGGTGAGCGGCGGCCCGATGCCAGCGTTCGAAGCGGTTCGCGTATTCGGGTAACGCACTCTCACGCGGAACCCCAGACTCGGCCTGCAATTCACGGCACATCGGCGCCAGTTCGCGCTCCAGCCCCTGGCGCAGGTCCATAAGAGATCCTTGCAGACTCGTTCGCATCTGCTCGGTGGTGGCGTCACTCACCTGCTTGCTGGAGCGGTATTGAAGCGCAGCCAGCAGCGCCAACACCACAGCCAGCCCAACTACCAGGGCGTACCACCGGACGTTCTCAGAAGAAGAAAGCCTCATTTTTCAACGCAGACGCGTTTCAAGGAGACGCGACAACACACCTCGAAAACCGTGCCGTCGCGACAGCATTATAGGCTTGGTAGACCAATCGTAGCGCGCTGTGGCGCAGGGGGAGGCGAACGAAACGCGATGCGCCGGATGAACCGCGACAGTGAGCCCTCAGAGTGCGTGAAAGCCCCGTTATCGAGAAAGCCAAACGGGGCTACTGTAGAACACGCCGCTCCGCAGTCGTGTAAATTCCGGGTAAAGAAAACGCCGAACCACAGGTCTCGCCCGCTAAGGCAAGGGTCGCCATCCTCAGGAACAGCAAATCTCTCCCTGACCCGACTAGCGATCGATGGAATCGAATCACCCTACTGAGCTCGAACCGGCTGCGAGGACTGTGTTTCGACCACAACTGCTGTGTCCGATTCAGCCGCCTTGTCGTGATGCTCTGCCACGGCGGCCGCCTGAGACACATCGTGCTCCAAAGTGTCATGCAATGCGCTGAGTACCTGATGCTGCATCATTGCGACCTGATATCTCTCTTGAATCAGATACTCTGCCTGCTCGCGTGTGATCTGGTTGGCCCGCGCCGCTTGCGAGATGTTAGCCAACTCCGTGGACATTCTCTGCGCGATTAAGATCATTTCATCTTCGTAAGCCTTCAGCGCATCGAGTGGCCCGAGAGGAATTTCTGGCTGGATTGAAACCACCCCAGCGAGTTCCCCATTGGGCTGGCTGGTCGTATTGGCGAGAATCTTCTCCAGACGAGGGGGCTCAATATCAACACCTTTCCGCGTCTTGCTCGCTGGTTGCGCCAGGGCGGCAAACGGCATGACCGCCAGTAACGATACGGCAACGACAATTGATCGGGTTTTCATTTTTCGCTCCTTCTACCAGCGATAGATGCTCGCGTCGCGATGCTTCATGTAAGGACGTGGTGAGCGCCGGGTTAAATCTGGTTAGATGATCCCTCGTGGTCATTGCTCCTCCCGACAGATCAAAGTCGACCCGAGCCAGCTTGCTGCATCGTTCGCTCTGCCTTTGAAACCAGGCATTTAGCTTCGATTGCCAAGACGCAGGAGTTCAAACGCCTTCACGGTGCGGAACTCGGAGCGGAGCCTTTTGTTTACATCACCCTTACAGGCTTCTTACCACGTGGGTTGGGGAAATGCGCTTTCATTTGGGAGGCGGAACATTGCCCCGTGTGGGAGCACTGGTGCTGAAGTCAACTTCGTCTGGCGCCAGAAGGCAAGTACTAACAAGATGAGTTCCGAGTTACTGCTCGATATTGCATTGATTGTGGTTGCGGCCGGCGTCAGTGTGGTTGCGGGCTTCCTAATGGTGCATTTCTGGTTTGAGTTTCGAGGCCATCGAAGATAGGGGGCCGCGCGAGCTGAAGCGGGGGAGCGTTGCCTTCCCGGCGGCGCCCCAAATAACAAGGAGATTGAATGACAAAAGACATAACTCGCCGTGATGTAGTCAGAGTCGGGAGTGTGATCTTCGTGAGCGGCGCCATGGGAGCGCTTCAGGCGTTCCTGACGGGATGCTCTGCTGCAGGGAGTTCAAGCAGTTTGAGTAGTTCCAGCAGTTCGTCATCCTCGTGCGTGAAATCGACCAACCTGACGCGTGGCCCGTACTTTGTCGACAATCGATCCGACTCAAATATCGCGAACGACGACGTGGATACCTCCATTCCGGAGCGCTCCGATATTCGATCGGACTCGGAAGGAGGAACCGGAACGCAAAGCGGGCTTCCGCTTACGCTGAATATCACCGTCGGTTCCTACAGCAGCGGAACTTGCTCGCCGATCGCGAATGCTCAAGTGCACATTTGGCATTGCAATGCCCAGGGTGTCTATTCGGACGTCCAGGCAAGCACGAACGACAATGGCGCGGACCTCAGAGGGGAGAACTTTCTGCGGGGCTACCAGTACACAGACGCAGACGGAAAAGTGAGTTTCACCACCATCTACCCCGGCTGGTACAGCGGACGAGCAGTTCACATCCACGTAAAGGTCCGCGTGTTCGACGCTTCCGGCAACGTCACGACCGAGGCCACTACGCAGCTTTTCTTCGACGACTCTATTTCCACTGCTGTCTACGCGGCCAACTCCGACTACAGCCGGATCAGTAGTCGAGCCACGTTGAATTCCGCTGACTCGATCTACGCTGCGGAAAGCCCGGCCCTCCTGGTGAGTCTGACTGGTTTCGATACTACAAGCTACAGCGGCACTATTTCCATTGGGGTTGCGACCGGAACCATCTATGCCGGCTAACGAATCAACTGGCGGTACGGCGGACGCCCGCACCTCGGATTAATCGAATCGAGGAGTTCGTCGTCCAAGCGTTTCGTTTCTGCGGAGGAGGACCGGAGTTTTACAGGGAGCTTACAGGCTTCTTACTCCAACGGCTTCCGTCTTCCCGTCTAATCGAAACAACGCCACCTACTCAACCAAATTCAGTGAGGAGAGAAACAATGAGAAGACTTTTGTTTGTACTCGTGCTCGCGCTTGGTGTGGGCGCGGCAGCAACACTCCGGAATGCGATTCGTCAAGGCGCGTCCCTCAGTGCAACCAGGAGTGCCGATGAGGCGACCGACGGAGCCTTTCGAGACGGGCTGTATCAGGGTGAGCTCGCGGCCACGCGTGGCGGGGCACCTCGCATTAGCGGTGGCCGTTGGGCTATGGACAAAAACCGGGAATCCTTTGCTGTTGGCTACGAGCACGGATACACCGAGTTCTCGAATATCAGCAGTACTACAAGTCACGCGATCAATGGAGCGTTCCGGGACGGATTGTTCCTGGGCGCACTGGCAGCGAAACGCGGCACTCAGCCCCACATCGCCACCGGCCGCTGGGCTGCAACCCAGGACCGCACCTCATTCAAGGAAGGCTATCAGCAAGGATACGCTGAGTCCTCGGTGCTTCGGTCATCTGCGTTCAACGGCCTCCGGCGGTCGGAGTAGCACAAGAGCACGTTCACGCGACTCTTCGTTCCGCATCATTACTACGACTGGGATTTTGGTACTCCAGCTCCGCCTTTCTCCCAACACCGCGAGGGTTTTTTGCAAGTAATTGAAACAACGGGGCTACCTGCGGTTGTCGTGGCGGTCTGCAACAGCTGGCCAAGTCCAATTGACATGTACGGTATTGTACCGTACACTGTCTTAAGTTTAGGAGGCAGATATGGCGGCGCATGCGGCGATGGAAAAGGAGTCAAAGAAAGAACGTCTGGAGGCTCGTCTTACTCCAGAGCAGAAAAAGCATATTGAGCATGCCGCTCGGATCAAAGGCACGTCTGTCTCTGACTTCGTTGTCTTGAGTGCAGACGACGCTGCTGTGCGAACGATTCACGAGCAGGAAGTTTTGACTCTGAACGAGCGCTCGAGAGAGGTGTTCGCGAATGCTCTTCTCAATCCCCCTGCGCCGAGTGGAAGATTGGTCGCTGCTGCAAAACGTTACAAAGAGCGGGCGAAGATCTAGGTGGTCCGCAAGCAGCAACGGGACGACTTCAGAGTCGAACCGCTCGGGAAGGCGCATGATCGAGCGGCTTTCTCGTGTGGCATTGAACCTCTCGACAATTACCTGCAAAAGCAGGCCAGCCAAGATGTCGCGAGACGCGTGGCCGTCTGCTTTGTACTGACGCCTGACGGCAAGACTGTCGCTGGCTACTACACGCTTTCGCAGTATTCCGTGGACTTGGTCAAACTACCCGAAGAAATGGCCAAGAAACTTCCAAAGTATCCCGAGGTTCCAACTACGCTCCTCGGCCGGTTGGCAGGAAGCCAAAGATTTCGAGGGCAGAAGCTGGGGGTCTTCCTTCTGCTAGACGCCATCCATCGCTGTTGGCAGCAAAGCAAGGAAGTCGCATCCGCCGCAGTGATCGTAGACGCGAAGGACGAAGCAGCCAAACACTTCTATGAGCACTTTGATTTCATGCCGCTGCCTGACACTCCGCGTCGGCTATTTCTGGCTATGAGAACGATCGAGAATTTGTTCAGTGATGACCGGTTCAACGCGAAAGAAAGTCAGGAGTAGATTCTGCGGCATGGCGGTTACGGTGGAGATGCACAATAGCGGCGATCGGGCTCTGCGTGCGGAGGTCGTTTCCGTGATCGAACACGTTCTCGGCGATCTTCCTGGTGATTGGCGGGTCTCGATTGTCGGGTCACAGGCCAATGACGGCTGGGAGATGAAGATTATTGGACCGAATGCGTTCGAGCGCTCCTACACGCTCGAGCGCATTGCCCATGAGCATGAGCCGACTGTTATTGGAGCCATCGTCTCAAGGATGGTGCCGGGCAGGAAGGGATAGGCAAGTTCCGCGCCAGGATCTGGCGCGAGTTGACCGTGATCCATTTCCAATCCCGACAGAGCGCGTTCTGCTGTCCGGACGTGTGGATCGCACATGTGTGCAGGACATCATTTGCTGGAATGCCACCGCGTGCGGCAGCCGGGGAACGCTTGGCACCAGCAAGCAATGACGCGTTCTGAAGCTATGTCTCCGGCTGGCCATCTTCTTCAGCCCAGCAGATCGATTGGCGCTGGGTACTCGCATCCGTTTCACTCGTTGTAGCGTGCGTGTTGTACGCTCCCCTGACCGACAGCAGTTCCGCATGGCTTGGCGGAAATACGTAATTCTGCACGAACCACACTGCATCATACGTAGCCTTGCTCACGCATCTCGGCTGCATAGGACTCAATGTATGACCCGAGTGGGCCGTCATGCATGCGCTGGAATGTCCGGGGATTCTTGAAAATCAGGTTCATCGGTGTTTCCTCCTGGCAGAGGAGTGTGTCAGGAGAACACCGGCTATGCCGGGCAAATCTACATCGTCACC